>JACCDR010016736.1_pt1 | contig 24353 bp, 39 predicted proteins | sample 7446431 | NCBI WGS metagenome assembly JACCDR01 (sample SAMN15323443, study PRJNA562643) | freshwater metagenome | isolation source: river surface water | place: USA:Blue River Watershed | collected 2017-08-17 | reverse complement strand
ATAGTAGAATTTAAAGAAGACACTCCTGAAGAATTGATCAAGGCTTTGAAGCCTAGTTATTTGGTCAAGGGTGGCGACTATAAGTTTGAAAAAATCGTAGGCACTGATTATGTTAAGGAAACGTTCCTAGCACCAGTGCTGGAACATTATTCAACCACAAGATTTATAGAGAAGATGACAGGAAGAACAGAATGGCCGGAACTTTAAACAATTTCAGTCTGGAAAAGTATCAGCACGCAATGGGAGAATTGTGTGGTGATATGAGCGAGTGCAAATTCCCAGATAAGTATTTTGGCAACATTAGGGTCTGGGATTACATCAAAATGATTGAGGGAGGCGACTTCCAGAACACCGATAAGGTATTGGATACTGGAGCGCTCCACACTTATTTTTGTATTTACTTAAGTCAGTTTGTAGGCGAATATGTCTGTACCGACAACTTCTATTGGGCGAAACGAGAGTATTGCCAGGACAGGACGTACTACCAATCTCCTGAAGAATGGTGCGAATACATTGAGAAGAAGAGCAAGGGTAAGGTAAAGGGCGAGGAAGCCGATCTGGTCAACCTCCAGTATGCCGACAACTACTTTGACAAGGTCATGTGCATTAGCGTCATTGAGCATGTGCCGGACGACAGGAAGGCCATGTCTGAGATGTTGCGGGTGGTACGGCCCGGCGGATTCGTTCTTCTAACCACCGAATACAATCCAACTCTTTCCAAGCCATACGATGAAGTGGACGGTAGCTATTACCGTGTCTACAACGACTTTGGCATTGAGGAATTAGTTAAAGGTTATAATGTGGTGGATAGGGAAATGCAAAGTATGCCCGAAGGCGATGGATTTACGACGTTGTTCCTGAAAATTAGAAAAGACCAGTAAATACTGTATGAGAAAGTTCAGAGAATACGTCGAGCAGCGGGACTTACAAGAATTGGCCGGAGCGCAAAATCCTGTCGCTGCGCAAACTAACGCAAACAACATAACTGGCGGCACGAAGATGGGCGTCCAAAGCACTCTTCAGAACATGGCGAAGTTGCCCGGCACTACCGGCAATCCGCAGATGGCCCAAAAGTTGAAAGCGGCACAGGCTGTAGCAAGACAAGGCGTGGCTGGATCTGCTGCACAGGCTGTAGACATGGCTAACGCAGGTAACAAACTCGCAACCTACTAATGAAACACCCAAAAGAAATCCAATACGAAGGCGGTATGGAGCAACTTGCCACTGATTTAGGCAATCTCCGATACGACGCCTTAGCTGAGTTTTTAAGATTATTAGGCGACAAGATTTACTTGGATTCGACCAAGGATCTTGAGCGTGACCGACGTAAGTTAGCTATTGAACTTTATCACGCCGGTGCCCACATCAAAGAGGCATGGCACATCTCAAAACCATTTATGCCTGATGGAAATAATTGAAGTAGATTTTAAACCTGTTTACTGGCGATGCTCAAGGTGCGCCTGCAAGGGCTATCGGGTTGAATTAAGAAACAAAGACATTGGTGATTATGCCATGCGTTGTTACAATTGTAGTTTAGACCACTACTACAAAGAAGATTATTGCAAAATACCTAAATTTACTAGAGGCGAAGGTTGGCGTTTCGTTAAGATTTAACCTCAGTCCATAACTCCTTGTCACCCAACCACCAGTGAAGCATTACTTTGCCGGTGGTTGACGTGTACTTCTTATCAAATTTTACTTCGCCGCAATGGACCCTGCGGTGACATTTAGCACACATTGTAACGACGTTGATAGGATGGTAGGTGCCGCCTTCAACAATCCTGTGAGCATCAAGAAGCTCATACTTATCTTCTTTGCAAAGGAAGCATTCGCCATCCAGGCGTTTCTTCAGTTGTTGTTTTGTGTATCTCTTTCTCATCTATTAATATAGTTGGGAAATTCTTTGAACTTTAACTATGGTAATACCATGAAAAAGATTGTCTCCGCAAAAGCTGCTGGCTACGGAATCCTCGTTGAAATGTTGTCCCAGCAAGAAGCAATGAACACTACTCTCTCTCTTACCAAAGAGGAAAGCACTCAAGGATACGTTAAGGATGTTGGTCCGCTCGTAGACAAGAAGTGTGGCTTGAAAAAGGGCGACCGTGTGCTGTTGCAGGGTAATTACGTCCCTGTGCCGCATACGAGTAAGGCCGGAAGAAAACTAGGTGTAGTCGATCTACACAATATCAAAGCAGTCCTTGGAGAAGATGAGGATAAAGAGTAATAAAAAAAAAGCCACCGAAAGGTGGCTTTTTCTTTTACTTCGTCTGCGCTTCCTCAAAAATCTTGACGACTTCTTCTTCTGTGACTGTTGCGCCTAGCTCGGCGAAACTGTCAAACATCTTTCCACCGATATAGTCCTGCATCTCAGTATCGTCAATGTGCTTGCGAATGACTCTTCGCAAATACCACCTTTCCAGAATGTTCAGACTTTTCATTGAAGCATGAGCCTGCTTCGGAGTCTGATTGCATTTGTTGTATAGTTCAACAAGTGCGACGATGATCTGAACGATGATGTAGAGAATGGCTGGATCAAATGCAACCCTCTTCTCTATGTTCCTCTTCTCTAATCCCCCGGCAACTAGATTGGCATTTTCTTGAATAAAACTCATATGCCCTCCTTCCGAATATTTAGAAGAGGGATTTAAACTTTAAACGGTGGCGAGTAAAAGTTGACAAGCACCGATCCCTTGGTATGCAGATTAGAAAGTTGGTGAACCTGCACACCGTCAAGGCCCGAAACGTCTCCCGGCTTCAAATAGCTTGATCCTAATAGACTCAGTTCATCCCCTGCTCTTTCATACAAAGTTTCCAATATCTTTCCGCTAATAACACGCACCACACAGTTACTTCCTTGATGATCGTGAACCGAACTGGTCTGACCTTCGGCAAAGCAAATGAGAACCACTTCCAGATCATCTTCCTTAAGAAGTGGGATTCTAGTATACGGTACACCATCAAAACTGATGGGTAAATCCTTTGGGATCTCGTATGAAGAGGCCAATTTGTTAAGTTCGTCAAGATTTTTCATGGCTTATTATAGTCGACAGGTGATAAATAATTGCATGTGTTTGTTGCTAAAGAATTCAGTCCTATTCAGAGTTCCAAAAACAGGCTCTTTATGGGCACAACATGCCCTCAAGAACGCAGGGCTTGTAGTTGGATATCACGGCCACCCCCATAGCGGAATCAGGGTTTTGGATAACATCCATGAGAAAAGTCCCCGACTGCAAAAGAAACTCAAGAAATTCAGAATAGGATTTATTCGCAATCCTGTTAATTGGTATATTTCTAGATGGTGCAGCCCTCCAGCCAGAGACAGGTATCTTCATAGGCCGAACAAAAGATTTAAAAGGAAAGACAAACTCAATCCCAATACCATGTGCGTTGATTACATCAACGACAGAGAGTATCGCAATTTTCAAGAGTGGATTGAGAGAATATCTCAGGAATTCTATGCTTTTCCATCTGCATTGTTTCAAGAAATGCTAGGTGACAATTGTAGCGGAATTCATTTTCTTGGCAAGACTGAAAATTTACAGAATGACCTTATTAGGGCGTTGAAGCAGGCAGGTGAAAAATTTAATGTCAAGAAGATCATCGCCACTCCTGAAGTGCATGTTGCACCTGCGAAGTGGAAAGAGCGAGCGCTATTCCCAAGAAAAATACTGAAAGAAGTTATCAACCAGAACGAAAAGTTCATGGTGTATCATGGGTATAGCACGAATATTACCGACTATAACCATCTGATTTACTAATATGCAGCAATACATTTTCATAGTCGGCTCTATGCGATCCGGCACTTCATTCACTGGCAGGCTCTTCGGCTGCGCTTCCAGAGCGCTCTATTGGGAAGAGTCCAACATCATTTGGAAGCTCTTCTACAATGAATTTAACATTGAAGATGAGATCCAATTATTTCTTAAATTCGCTTCAATGTCTTGGCGGATCAAAGGCCACGAATACCCAAGACATGAGTTCAATCACTTTCATACGTTTTTAAATCATGGTCTGAGAGTAGACCCTGACCTTGCGTCTTATGCTACTCTTAAGGGCGAAGAACTGATCAAGAAAGTAATCCAACATTATAAGAAGAAAAGTGGCTTCACGACACTGATAGAGAAAACGCCAACCCACACCTTATACATTCCAGAGATCAAGAAACGATTCCCTAACGCAATTGTTCTTCATGTCTACAGACACCCTCTGGATGTGATGGCTTCTCACAAGGAATACAACGCTAAATACAAGATCCCTGGCTGGGATGTTGTCAAAGCGGCGAACGCATGGAACGATTACTTCGCACAAGGCTGTTTCAATTCAACAGACAGCGTCAGTTATCATGGCCTTGTATTCAGCAAGGTAATTGGGCAACAGTTACTAGAGAAGTATAATTTAGAATGGAATGAGAATACAGATAAATTGTATTCTACCGTGAACCAGATCAACTATCGCAACTGGCATACCAGACTCACTAAGAAGGAAGTCTGGCAAGCCAGTCAAACAATTGATTGGGATTTGGCCGAGCGAGTAGGTTTCTACCCTTGGGAATAATTACCAGCCAAACTCTTTCATAATCTTGTCAAAAGGTCGCTTTGGCGTGGCGAACATGATCTTCGGAAGTAGGTCGATGTCAATGTCAATGTCTTCCTCAAGGATGTCCTCGCTAACACCTTCCTCCAACTCAATACGAAGTTTGTCAAAATCTTCGTTGAACAACGTCCTCGTAATCAAGTCCATCTCATCCTGATTGCCATGCGTAAGCACCGGCATTTCACGGTTCATAACGTCAGAGATGTGCAGAGCCACCGCAAGGCTGATGACTAGGTCGTCATGCTTGCCCTTGGATGCTTCGGCACGCTGCTTGGCGCTGTTATAAATGAACGTCTTCAACTCACGCATGAGTCGGATACTCCTGATCTTCACCAGCCTGTTGAGCATACACGTCTGCATGGCCTCAAGACAGATAGGACGAACCACCTTGTTCATGTTGACGCCAGCCCTGTCTCTGGTCGTTGTCTGAGTGAAGTAAAGGTTCTCGTAGCTCAAGCTATGCTGCAATCGCTCGCAAACAGCCTGCCCCGGACCCATTGAGTTTTCAATAACGAGCAATGCCGTGTTGTAGAGATCGCCTACGCTCTTTAGCACCTGTGCGAACTTGTAAGTCGGGATGGTGTTGGAGTAGAACTCCGCAACCTGAGTTAGATTATTAACATCTAGAACGACGAAGGCGCAAAAATCACCTTCACCACCAACTCCTTCGGCGGCGTCGGCAGCAATGATATACTCTTTTCCTGGCCTTGACTTCTCCCAAATCCAAAAGGCTCCAGGCTCGTAGTATCTACTAGGTAACTCAACTCCGCTTTCGCTGATTTCATCGGCATCTTCCTCTGGTCTATGGTCCCATTCTGGCAATGCCTTGTGGATGGGATCAATGCATAATAGTTCGTATTCCTTGAGGACTTCAGAGGGGATGTAGGTGTCACCAGATCCAAGAAAGGAACCTTCGTACTCTTGTGCGAATCCTTTCTCCCCGATGTTTGCTCTTGTTCGTGCTTCCCAGATATCGTTGTTGTAATCTGGGTGTTCACGCCAATCAATGTGAACGATATGAAACTGGCTATGCTTATCATAAGCCTTCTGGTACTGGTCGTGATACCATCCACCAATACCACCGATGCCGTTGACCGTGGAAATGATGATAGCGTTACCACCAGTGGAAAGCGTAGGATACATGGCCTTCCAGTGTTCTTCCATTCCCTGAACGAATGCCGCCTCGTCAATGATGAGGTAGGTCAAAGCACGGGAACGAGCGGCGCTTGGCGTGAAGAACCACATAATAGAGCCGGTTTCAATGAACTCTTTTTCATGGTCGTTGTCATTGCCCATCTCTGGCTTCAACCAGTCGGGCAATTGGTTCTTTGCCTGTGCAACCAACTTGCCGACAGCACGGGCTTCACGGTCAGTCTTGGAAGCGATCAAGATACGCTGGTCGTTGAAGAAGAGGGACTTCCACAACATCCACATACAGGTTACAGTCGTCAGTCCGGCCTGTCGGAACTTCTTGACGATGCAGAACTGGTATTCATCAAACTCCTTGATTACTCGCTCTTGGAATTTGTAAAGTTTAAAAGGAACAAGACCCTGCTTAGGGTGTGTGATCTGAAGATAATTCTCAGAAAAGTATCGGAAACTCTTACGACACTTCAGCAGTTCATCAAACTGCCATTTAGTGTATTGTCTAGCCATATAAGTGTATTTATCTATTGACATGCCAAAAACGGCAAGTTATAATAGTATCGGAGGTTGCCATGCTAGACGATCTGTTTGAGGAAGCAAAGAAAGTAGCCGCCCAGAAGAATGCTGAAGTGATCGTTCATGTCTTATACGTTCTAGACGTTTGCAAGAAGGGCGAGGGCTTGGAACAGTGCCGCTTCCTGTCTGAACTGGATAGCGGCAATCATGTCTGCCTGAAACTGACGAATTACAAGGATACGATCAACGCAGGCGTTCAGGAGTGGAAGAGGCAGATATCGCCTCATGATTTCCACTATGATCCGCCCATCGGCGATAACTGCCCCGGTAAAAAACTTTAAATCTGAATACGATTACAGTCCTTTAGCCGCCGCTCGCACAACTCTTTCTGGCGGTGGTAGTCAAGGATGAAGTATGCTCCCTGATTGGGGATGACCTTGTCAGAGTTGAAGCATTTGCATCTTCCTGTCACGATGCTCTTCGCTAAAATCCAAGGAAACCCATCTTTCAAATCGGCTGGCCCAGGAGGCGGCAAGCCGATTCTCTTTTTCTTTTTCATGGTTGTGATCCAGAGTAGGAAAGGACGGATAGGCCAACGTCATTGCCGTTGGCATTTACATAGAAGCCTGATTCGTTAGGTGTCATCCAGTCTGTTCGTGAGTTATTGAATGCATTCTTGAAATAACGTCCGTCACGGGAGTAATCGAAGTATCTATTTCCACCAGTATCACGAATTCGTAACCAAATAAAATCGCCGAAGTAGGCCAATGGGACAGAGGCCGTACCGGGCTGATTGTTATAGCTGCCGGCATTCCACCAACGGTCAATGAGGAACGTACCGTTTGAGTGATACGACATTGAAATAAATCTAGCATCGTCACCCTGACCAGCAGTGGTATCTCTCAACATAATACCAAATTGCCCAGAGGAAGACGCACTTGGAAGCGTGTGTCTAAACATGTAAATCACGGTGTAGCCGCTTGACTGGCTATTGCTGGTAGATCCTGGCAACAGGTGATTATATCCACGATAGTAGGAAGAACCCTGATTGGCGCAGAAGATGTAAGGATATCCGTAACTCCAATCTCCTGTCGCAGAACCTTGATTTGCCCACGCCCACTCATTCTGGACAAGATTTGTTACTGGATAGATAGACACCGACCCAGACCCGGTCGCTCCTGTCGCACCAGTCGCTCCTGTCGCACCAGTTGCTCCGGTAGCGCCGGTAGCGCCGGTGGGACCAGTAGGGCCAGTTGCGCCCATCACAGGTGTCCCGTTGAATGTTAAATCAGTGCTGGTTAAGTTAACAACCTTGCTGCCAACCGTCAGCTTGACGCTGTTGGTCCCTTCAAATTCAATATCTCCACTACGAGTCTTTGTCATTTTACACTCCACAAATACAACACACTATATATGGGAATAAAATGCAAACATGTTATAATGACGTAATCCTTTTAGCAGGTGAGGTAAATGAATCGACAATGCGACTGGTGCAGAAGTTATGTTCACGAAGGGCATACATGGTATAGCCAATGGCTGTGCTATGACTGCTTTCCGCCAGAGGCTTTAGAAAAGAAAAAGCAAGAAACCGATAAGCGAAAGTGTAATTCGTGTAGTAAAATTCGTAAAGAAGGCGACATCATCTTGGGTAAGTGGGTATGTTCAAAATGCTTTCCTGCGTTCGGACGGTCCAAGAAGAAGAACAAGTATGCACAGTTCTCCAAAATAGACCAATACCAGACGACGCAAGGCATCGTTCCCATCCATCAGCCTCGTAAGAAGAGGAAGAATGGAGGACAACCAAAGCAGCGGAAGCCAAAACTTAAACGAATTGAATATTGGGTAGTCGTGATAACTGACATTTCTGATGGAAAGTTATGATAGTTACTCTTCTAATGGATGCTTAGACCCATATTCAAATGCCACGGTGGGAAATATTACTTACAGAAATGGATTATCTCCCACTTTCCCAAGAACTACGAAAATTTAAAATATATTGAAGGTTGCGGTGGGGCTGCATCAGTTCTGCTCAATAAAGAGCCTTCATTTGAGGAAGTTTATAATGACGCTGATCATAACATTGCAGGCATTGTCAAATGTCTTGTTGAAGGGCCAGATGAATTTCTGGAACTTCTTGACCATACTGAATATTGTGAAGACCAGTTTTTATGGTCTAAGGGAGTATCAGAGAGTGGTGAAGGCACTAACCGTTACGTCGCAGAGCTAGTTCGTCGTCGCTTCAGCCGTGGAGGATTGCGTCAAGCCTTCGCATGGAGCAATCGGGAGCGTGGAGGACAGCCTGGAGATGTCAATGCATGGCAAACATACCTCAGACAACTACCAGCAATAATACAAAGACTGTCAAATGTTAAAGTTTATTGTATGCCGGTTGACCAACTCTTCGCCGCTATGGATGGTGAAGATGTTCTTTGGTATATTGATCCTCCATATCTTCCCCTCACCAGACAAGCTAACAATGTTTATACTGTCGAAATGACAGAAGCAGATCATATTGCCCTTGCTGAAATGCTCAACAAGGCTAAGGGGAAAGTTATTCTATCAGGATATCAGTCGCCGCTTTACAACAAGCGTTACAGTAGTTGGAATTTAAAATGTAAACCAATTACCAACCATTCCAGTCAAAAAGAAATCAAACAAAAGCGCATTGAGTGCTTGTGGATGAACTACTAATGAGCAGCACCAGAGTAAAAGACAGGAAGGGCGTTCACTTAGATTTCTACGAGACGCCCATCAAGACGACTCAAAAGTTATTAGAACACTTCGACGTAAGAGGCAAGCTGCTTGAACCAGCCGCCGGGAAGGGGGCTATTCTCAAAGCGGTAGGACACCCCAAGGAAAATGTCACCGCCTTGGACATTCAGCCTTCTTTTCGTGAGTCGTTGTGTGATTACGCAGACGAAGTCCGTATTCAAGACTTTCTTGAATACAAAGACAAGAAGTTTGACACCATTATTGCCAATCCGCCCTTCTCTCAGAGCGAGGCATTTATTCGTCACGCCTTTTCGCTGTTAGATGAAGGTGGCAAGATGGCATTCCTCTTGCGCCTGCCGTTCCTGGCGAGCGTCAAGAGATATAGTCTCTTCCAAGAGCTTAGGCCAGTTCAAATACTGGTATTGTCACAACGGCCTAAATTCGGTGGCGACAACATTGACTCTTGTGATTATGCTTGGTTTATTTGGGACGAAGTAGGTGAAGACATCACCATGCTTGACTGGCTCTCACCAGAGTCCTAAGTTCTTCTTCTTAAAGAGGCGGCGGCTCTCCTTGAACATCAATCGCACTGGATGTTTGTGCGACTTGAGAGGATGAAGGATGCTCGCCTCAGAGTATACATCTAACTTATCTATCTCAGGGCTGTTACGCACAGGATAAAGTTTAAAATGTCCTCTCCATGCTTCATGCTCCGCTCCACCGTAGAGCGTCTTAGGATCACTCTCTTTGACCGTCTGATGCTCTTGGTTTTCTCCACCTTTCCAACATGCCAGTTCGTATAGGTTGCCGCCAAGATGTGCGGCCAGTGTAGGCCACAGTTCCTCTTCGTAGGCATATCGCTTGTAGCCAGGGAACTTGCCTTTCTTGAAACTCTCCGTCGCCAAGAGTAGTTTCTTGAAGAAGTCCATCTCTGACAACTTCGTGATTAGGTTACGATGTAGGAACTGACAACACCCAAGGAAGTAGTATGCCTTAGTTGGTTGGCCGTCAATGAGTGTGGCGAGGAGTGGGGTTTCAAACGGGAAGCGGCGCAGGTCAAAACCTACGCACCATGCGTTACGGTTCTGTGCTTTCTCTAGGTCTTTCTTGAAGTAGTCTGATGCAAAGAGACAGTCGTATTCAGAGTAAAGAAACCAATCACTATCCGGCCAATAAGAATGGAGAAGACTCATGCCAAAGGCGTAATTTCGGTAAGGACTGCGGTGGTGATTATGATAAAGACCTTCACGAATTAGAGAGCGACCGATCTTGACATTTTGAAAGTTTTGCCAACCAGACTTATCTACTAATACGAGAACACGATCACCTACAAAGGTTTCAATGGAATCAACGGTGTCGGATGTGAGTGGTATGTTGCCATGAGTGAGGACAACAGTAGCAATCTTCATGAAACCCTCATATATAGTTCATGCGTACCTGGGCACAATTTGTAGAAGGCAGAGAACCTAAAGTGGATACAAGTAAAGTAGATTGTATTACCGACATTGCCAAAGGGCTTCAAGAGGTATTTAAACATTATACCCTGAATACCCGACGAGAAGCGTGGAGAAAGATCACCAGCAAAAAGGGCGAGGATTTAGTACAAGGTTTATTGAAAACCCCTGGACGTTCTTTGTCGCCATTTAGAACTTTGGTTCCTTAAGGTAAATTGGAATCTGTCTTGCCTTCCCAGATGACCTTGCCGCCTGCGGTTTTGCAGATGGGGTTGTGGCAACGGATTTCCCAAGGGCCATATCCTTTGTCCCAATACATTGCGTTGGGCCATTTCTTGCCACACTCAGCGCAAAGGGGCCAGATGCGACCTTCGGGATCGTCGCTATAATCTACATAGAAATAACAGGGTTCAGTGTTCATATGAAAAATAACCATAAAGAAGTTGAAGCATTATTGAGACAAGCTATTTCAGCTTGCTCATATGATAATAGTCTTTCAGAAACTAAATCTTATTTAGGGGCAGCGCTACGATCTGTACAGGAAGTAGGCAAGAAACGATCTCGCAGTATTGCAACTCAGAAAGCGATTGAGGAAGGCCAGAAAAAGTACAAGGAGTGGTGGGAAATGCTCAAGAAGAACGCAGCAGAGAACATTGACTTGGGTTGGCTTAAAGACGATGATATGGTATGATTATAAATGAGTAACTATTATGACCATTTCAGAACACGCCATTGAGCAATATTTTTTAAAAGTTAGCAACATTGAAAAACCGAAGGAAGGGACCATTGAAAGAATTCGTTCTTTCATGGAGAAAGCAGTTAGCAATGGCAAGGAGGCTCGGCTTTGCCCAAAAGAAGAATTAAAAAGACTGTTGAATAATCACTGCAAGGGAGCCAAGTACATTTGGCATTGCGGTGTTCTTTATGTGATCGTAGACAATACCGTTGTTACTTGCTATCCAAAGAAGAAGAAAGAATTGATTTTCGAGGAATAAAAATGACAGTAGACCAAATAGTTGAACTCCTCAACCAAGACCTTCGTAACGAATACAAGCATCATCGCTTCTATCTCCACTGTAGTTTCGTTCTGCGTGGATTTGATCGATTGCATTTCGGATCATGGCTAAAGGGCCAATCAGACGAAGAGTTAGGACATGTTAAAATTTTTGCTGACAAGATCGTGGCACTAGGCGGACAACCAACCGTTGAAGCTAACGATTTCCCGACTAATTTGACCGACTCTGACGACATCCTCAAGTATGCTCTCACGATGGAGCAGGAAGTTGTCACCAATTATCACGTCCGACTGAAGCAGGCGCATGATCTCTACGAAGAGACAGGCCAGCACTATGACCTTGTTCTGCTTTATGAAGAGCAGATTGAAGACTCGCAGCGAGACATTGATGAAATGCTAAGGTTCTTGCCGCCGGTTGTCCTGACCGTAAACAAGGACAGAGTAAGTAAAGATTAAACAAAAAAGCCTCCCATTGGGAGGCTTTTTTTATGGTGTCACTAAGTCGCTTGCTGTTAGAACATATGGCTGTTGTGTCATTGTAACTGGCTCTACATCTGTCGGATCTGTTCCTGCGTAGGTGTAGATTGTCTTTGTTGCCAAATCTCCAACCTTTGAACCTGCTGGGTATTCAATTACCGTTCCTGGCCTCTTAGTATCCAGCGTCACCTTCCTGAACATGAAGTTATGACTGCGGCCTCGTAATAATTGCCAATCCGCATGAACCACTACCAAATTCACTTCGCCAGTAGCTCCGGTCCAGTTGTTGTTCAAGGTAAGTGATGTATTCGTAGTAACAGTAGTAACCGTCGTACTAACAGTTGCCGTCCCGTTATAAACTACCACAGCATCACCAACATTGAATGGTAGAGTGTTCTTGATCGTCACTGTCGCATTGCTGTTGGTTGCGCCTACCTTGTATGCCAATCCAGCATCAGTAAGAATGTCTTGATCCCTAGTGGTTGTCAAATCCATCTGCTGAAGTATGCCAAACGAATCAGGATAGTTGCCGATGTTGGCGATGGTGTGGCGAGCGAAGTAGGTTGGAATCTCGGCGACTCCTGCCTTCTTGTTAAATCTTAACTTCGTCTCGGCATTCGTGTTAGAAACGTAAACCCTAAACTCAGTTCGTGATCGTTTGGATTTGATGACAACATAGGTTGGTACAGTGTTTCTCAAATACTGGACTGAAGCCTCAAACAACGCTGCGAATGTCGCATTGTTGTTGAGGTTGGTTGCAATCTCGCTCGCTGTAACGGCTGAAGCGCTGACGGCACCAGCGGCCACGTTGACAGTCAATGGAGCGAAGGTTCTTCCAGTATCAAAGGAATAGTTCAACGTCAAATTGCCGCTGGCACTTAAATCATAAGGCGCTGGGTTCCACGTTTGGAACAACTGCGAAGAGTTAGGCAGATTAGACTTGACACGAAAACCTGTCCTATCTGTTATGATAAGTTCACTATAAAAATCACTATCGAATACGTTTTGAAAATATGGCATAGCTTATATACCCCACAACAGACGTAGTTTTTGCATGATGGTTAAAGCCTTCTTCTTGTCTGCTTCTTTCTTTTCTTGTTTCTTTACTCTTGTCTTTTCTTCATCCACTGGAACTGCATAAGAGTGAAGTCTGTCAACCGCTTCTTCCCAAGAAGTAAACGGGGCATAAGACCTTATCTCACCTTCAGTCTCCGTGAACACTCTGTAGCCGTTGTAATTGCATGTCAATTCTGAAATAAAATTGTCATACATTGTGACTTTGATGCAGAGGTTGATTCCCCTGCTCAAGCCATCAAAATAATAACCTCGTAATTGTATGCTGTCATCGCTGATTTCAGGTATCTCAGGGGCTTCTGTCTCCCAGAAATTAGGCAAGGAAGTATAAGGAACAATTTGTTCAATAATCGGTTTGCCGAATGCCCTGACGATTGTTAGTAGTTTCTTAGACAACTCCTTTCGAATCGCCTCATGTGTGCGATTTTCAATCAGCGATTTAATACGCTGTTCAATCATACTCTTATTATATAGAAAGGATGAGTATAAATACATTATTCTCAGGAGAACAATTATGGGTATTCTGGATCAAATCCATCAAAACGTTGTCAAGCCTATTGGCAAAGCGCTCGGCTTTATTACTTACCAGCAAAACGATCCTACCACGCCGGAACTAAACATCGCAATGACATTGCCGCCATTGCCCAATCCTTGTCCGCCTTTTGGTGTCCAGGGCTTCACCGGCGCTGAGGGCACTGCTGGTTCACTTGAGGCACAGGCCGCAGACCTTTACATCACTATGGTGTTGTCTTTGACCTATGTTCAAGGAGTTTTGCAAAGACCGATCATCCGTTGGCCGGCTCTAACAAAACTTATTGCTAATCCAAGAGCGGGTAAGATGTTCAATGCGTATTACGACCGCTACTACTTGAATTTCTTTTACGACAAAGACCCAGCCACTCAGCAGACGATCTACACCTGCGAGTCTACCGACGTTGTTTCACACGAATTGGGTCATGCCATCCTTGATTCGCTCCGTCCTGATTTGTGGGCTGTCCAGAGCGTAGAGATTCAGGCATTCCACGAAGCATTCGGCGATATCAATGCTATCACCGCTGCCCTGACGATGCCTAACATGGTATCCAAGGCTTTGACAGAAACCAACAATGATCTGAAGAACGATAATGTCATTGCTAATCTTGCAGAGCAGATGGGCATGGCAATCTTTCATGCGATGGGTGGAACGCCTGGAGACAGAGCTAACCATTCACTAAGGAATGCCAACAACAAGTTTGTTTACACTATTCCTGAAGCCCTTCCTACCCGTGCCCCAGCCGATCAGTTGGCAGGAGAGCCGCACAGCTTCAGCCGTGTATTCAGCGGTGCTTGGTATGACACTCTTGTTAACATTTATAACGCAGAGAGAACGGCTGGAAAGACTCCAAATGATGCCTTGATCTCAGCCCGTGACAAACTCGCTAAGGTCACTTACAATGCTATCAAGTTCGCTCCAATCAGCGCTCGCTTCTTCCAGAACGTGCTGAATGCTATGATTGGCTACGACTCTCAGCAGAGTGTTGGTATCGGCGATGCTATCAAGGCTGGGTTCGGTGCCCACGGATTGATCCCAGCAGCTAATTTCACTATGGTGGATCTGTCGGAACCAGAGCCAGTTCAGAAGGGAATCGTGGGTGGATCTGATACAGAAACAGCAAGGATTTCGGACTTCACCGGCAATAAGAATAATCCTCTTTACGGATGCATTGTAGAACTTGCTAACTCTACTCCAATCGATGATGGTAAGAACATGGCAGACATTACTAATCTGCGAATGGCTATCAATGCCGCACAGCATTCTTTACAGGTATTGTCTGATAACAACCGTGTTAGCGAAGGGCCGTCTTCTGGCATCCATGAGAAAGAGTTTAGCGTTATTGACGGTAGGTTAGTCAGAAATTACTTCTGTTGTGCTTTCCATCGTTAATGCTACAATTACCTGTCCCTACGGAGGCAGGTATGAACATAGCCATCGAGTATATGCTTCGTGATCAGAGGGTAAAGAACCTTCTGCGATTCCCATGCTCTTTGTTTTTAGAAAATTCAGAAAAGAAGAAAGTGATCGTAGCCTTATCAGAAGGCTACGGTCGTGATTGGGTCATTGTGAGACGGTATAACCCCTTGAAAGCTAAACGAGGGGATATGCTGCCGCCTTGCAAAGAACTTGCAATCAAGTCCTCAGAAGTGTTTGAACATACTGACGTGGTTCTCCCAGGCTACAGTATGTTAGAATTTAAAGAAGAACCTTACGAGACTCCTGAAAAGCATCACTCCGACATGCCCCATGCGGCTATTCAGGAACGAGACTACCGTGAGTCTTTGGAATTGTTTTTCAATCCAAAGGCTGTGCGCAGAGCTAGAGAAGATTGGCTCTGGGAGTGCTTTGAAAGCACTTACGTTCCACCTGACATCAAGATCAGGTATGGAATCGTAATCCCAGCAATGCAACGTGAGTATGTTTCTCACTACTGCAAGTCAACATGGAAGATTTGGGAATACTGGAAAAAACATCTGCTGGACTTCGTAGGGCCGGCGTCTGAACTAATTTTCGCCAAGTCTTACAAGAGCCAGTTCTTAAAAGTTAAAGTGGAGAAAGAGCCTGCTAAGTTCCAGCGAGAACCTATCTTCTATGGAGGTGGTGACGAACCCCCTTTTGAATATGTCTTGCCGTCAAGGAAGAAGTCCAGACGGTCAAGAATGATTGAGGAAGAATACGATTTTTAAGATCAAACCGCCTTACTGGCGGTTTTTTCTTTTTAAATGCCTAAATACAAATGTGATGGAAAAGAAGAACTTTGATCTGTGGCTCAAGCATCGACAGAACATGACGAATGAAGGCTGGTTTGATTGGCTATTCAAACCAAAAGCAGCGCCAGCGCCTGCGCAAACCGGGCCAACCAATCCAAGAGATATTTATTCCAATTCAGACGTTCAGCACTATTACCAAGAAATTCTTGCTCACTTAGGGCTAAACTCTGGTCGTTTGGTTTATTTGGATGATAAGGGCGCTCCTGCTGGCGACTTTGATGGAACCGTTCCAGGGCCAGTTCAACAAGCCCTACAGAGGTACATTGCCGGTCACGTTCTTGGCGGTGGCGAAGAAAAGACATTCATGCGAATCAGCTTCCATGATGCTGCTGCGATCATTGACTTCCTTGACCATCTTCAAGTCAAAGGCCGAAGCGATTCTTTGGCTGACCAACTTCGTTTGACATCACCAAGAGATTTGACTTTATGGTTCCAGACCAAATTGCCAACTCATTCCACAGCTAAATTTCAGCAAGGATATACCAGTGGCTATCAGACTCCAAGCACCCGCCGAGCCGCCGCTGAGAGAAGCAAGACTGGACCAGATGCAACTCACCCAGAGATGCAAGAATTGGCTAAGACTATTGCTGACCTGATTCCGATGTTCTTCAAAAAGGACAAGACAACACCGTATAATGCTCCACCAATCCCAGCTATGCGACCAGTGGCTAACAACCTAATCAAGCAAGCAAAGAAAATCTTCCACGGAATGCCTGAGATTGATGCTTTGCAAGAGATCCCAGCAGTGGCAGGAGGGGCAGCGGCTACTCAGTTGATGCCGGGCGGACCTGTTCCATTGGGCCAACCATCTGGCGCTACCACAGCAAAACCTTAAGGTCTTTTATTCCCAGGCAGAGGTTCGCCACCGTAAGTAGGGAAGGCGGATGTGATCGGACTGCGCCTCATTGGCTTGGGAGTCTTCTTATCTCCAATACCAGCGTTGACAACATCTGGGCGACGGTCTTGAGCGACTGTCGGAGGGAACGGTCCGCTGTCAATTATTTCAAGCCACTGTTTGAATGTTTTATAGCTCATGATATCGTATATATGATGTATGAACCTAATGACTGTTGATGAAGTCTGTCATCTAGACAAGAATGGAAATTGCATCTGGAAGGCAGAGAATTTAAAAAATATGTTACACACGCAAGGTGTGGAATTTATTTTGAAGACTTTGTTTGTAAGGTCTTCAGGAGTAGTAATTCCGACCACTTATTATGTCGGATTAGACAACAGAACGACTCTGAACTTGTCTGACATAATGGATAGCGTCACCGGAGAGCCGGCGACCAATGGCTATCATCGCTACGCTTTAAATTCTAATACAGGCTTCAGTGCAGTATTCAACTCGCAGATATGGAAGGCTAAGAGTGTTACTCTTTTGTTCAATGCGATTGGGGGAAGTTGGGGACCAGTAAAGAATGCGTTTCTTACAACCACGTCTGGAAATAATGGTTATCTTATCTCCAGTGTGGTTTTGCCATCAGTTAGGACAGTGAATTCCGGGGAGTCTTTTACTTTCAGGATTTCTCTTGGTATTGGAGGTTAAATGGAACTATGGGAAGAGTATCTGATGAGGCATAAGATGCCTGTCGTCAGACCATATGTGTCATTCTTTAAGGTGCCGGACATTTACATACGACCACACCCGCCATATGAGCAGCGAGTGTGGATATACTTCTTACACCATCACAGGCGATACATCCGTCAAATATCTGAAGAGCTTGATGATATAAGTAGGGAATGGAATGTCTATCTTGGACGCCCACCGTTCGGAGAGCAAAGGGAAATCATCTTTGGCGTTGTGCCGTACATGGAAACGTTATGGGCACATTGGCAGGACGAATCGTTCAATTCTTTGGAGTTTCTTCCTCTGGAGGGGGAGTCAGAGCCTTTGCTAATTCGTTGCAGAGAGTTGAACGTTGCAGATCGGTTACGTCCTTGATCACTATCTGGTGAACCGCATCAACTTCCTCGCCATCAATTGTCAATGGACCTTCGGCTCGTAGCATCAAACTGCCTACACCGCCATCTGGAACATCAGCCAATTTAGCGCAATTTCCGAAGCCGTCAATGTGGAGTTTATATCCTTCAGGAATTAACTCCACTTGCGATTTATCTTTTAAATCGTTGGTCACTACATACTTACAGAAAACCTCGGTAAGAGCCTCTTGTGTTTTGTCCGTCCGTACGGCGACACTGACTCCAACGGTTTCCAGACTGTGCGGTCCTTTCACAAGAGCGTTACGTTCTTGAGGCGTTAAATAGATCGAATGTGATATAAAAAGTTTCATATTCTTATAAATAGTGGAAGAGGATCTTAAACGATGAGCCAGAAATACCTTTACAACCAATTTGTCGAGAGACGTGACCTGACAAATCTTATTGAACGAAGCATTCCCATGTTGGAGGACAAGGGCATTAACCCTATGGCCTTCTATAAGTACTTGATTGAAAACCCTGAAATGCTCGACCCAGAAGTCTTTGCAGAGCGATGGGGATTTGGCACTGTTCCTGACGCATTCCGTGCAGCGGGTCAAGGTTTCTCTAATATGTTCGCAGGCGGCAGGGCGAAGCAGTCCAAGGCAGACATTGATATGATCAAGGGTCTTCCGCCTGCAAAGCAGGCAGAACTAGGATTCTCTCCAGAAGTTATTGCTCAGATGGAGAGGGATAAGGCCAAGCATGACGCTGACGCAGGAACGGGGTTCTGGGGCGGAATCAAAGGCGGTTGGGATAAAGCACGTTTGGATCGTCAAGGACGAGAAGTAAAGGCAGACAACGACAAGAACCAGCGAAGACTGACCCAGCGTTATGCCACCCTTCAACAGAAGTATAAGACAGGCCCGTTTGCAGATCAACCAGCGACAGGGCCAGCAACGGCAGGGCCGGCAGTGCAACCAGCATCAGGCGGTGGAGGCGGTGGAGCAAGTACGGTATCAGCAAACGCAGGAAATGCAGTAGCGGCAACTCCACAGGCTATTGCTGGCGAACTTCAGAGTGTCATGGGAACACAAGGATTACCTCAGCCAGTTACAGACGCACTAGGCAAAATTCTTGTTGCCGTGCAGAAACTAGGACAGCCAACAACCGTTTAAACGACCGAAGCCCGCATTGCGGGCTTCTTTCGTTACATCTGGGCTTCTGTGCCTGCGATGTCGGCTTCCACCAGTGGGATCAACTCCTTTGCCCCCTCACTCTTCTCTGGATCGTTCTCCAGGCTTCTCAGGAACTTCAGGTCGTCCTGTAGCTGTCGAACCTTGCGTTTCAGCCACCACCGCCTGATCCACTCTAGCATTGTCGTTCCCTCCAAGAGTATTTTACACAGCCCTCTTCGTTTGTCAAGGGCAATTTCTCTGTTTCTTGGGGGTGATTGATTCTCTAGGACTTGGCGTAGCGGTTCCATATCTCCAGATCAAACTCAGCAGGGTTTTTTCCTGCCTCATCTGAAAACCGGAGGAACGCTTCTTCCAAACGCCTGTATTGGCGTCCAGTAGGTGTGGACTTCGGAACGTCCAGACCCTTCTCTCTCAAAAACTTTAAAACGTGGGTGTCTATGCAGGCGTAGCGGGTGTTTGGACGGGTGTGGAGGATAAACCCCCTGGCTGTCTTGGGGCCAATGCCGTAGATCGCCTCCAGATCCTCTACAGGGCATGTATGGAGATCCATAGCGGAGTCCGTCAGTTCCTCCAGAGTGCGGCATTTGCGCTGCCAGCAACCTAGACCACACTTGCTGAGGATTTCTAAGAGCCTTGGCCTACCATAGTCGGCAAGCACGCCTGCGAGGTTGATGAATGGCCGACGCCGCTCTTGCTTCATCTGCCACTCTACGGCGAGCATCAGTTCTTCTACGCCACGGGCCGTTGACTTGGCGTTGTGGCCGGCGGCGAATACCCAAAAGATCAGTTCTTCTTCAAGTTGATATTGGTCTAGGTTGTAGTTCGTTATGTTCGTTGGGTCTATCATTGGAAATAATAAGGACAGATTGACTTGTAATCACAGAAGTTGCAGTGTCGCCCGACGTTGCCATAGGCTTTCTCAGGGGGCATCTCTTCAATTTCTTTGTAAACTTGTAATAGCCTCTCAGGCACCTTGAGTAGAGTCTGCTCAGAGAAGCGAACAGGAACAATCTTATAGTCATCGAGGAAGATTAGTGCAGCCTCAATGTCTTGTGCTTTAGCTCCAAACTCCTTCATCACTACATAGCAATAGCATTGCAATTGTAGGTCTTTAGTTATCGTGCGGGAGTCTTTACGCCATGAGCTAGGCTTTGTTGTCTTGTAGTCCAGACAGACATACTTGCCATCCTTCTTGATGAGGCGGTCAATAAAGCCCGTCATGCAGCGTCCATTGCCGTCCATGTCCATCTTGAACTGCCACTCCACTTCGCCATCCAGGCCGATACGTTCGGTGAGGCGCATGAAGTTTCGTAAGTGTCTGACCAATTTGTTTTTATATTCAACGTTCAGTTCTGGGCACTTCTTTCCCGGCTCCAGATCCATAGTTCCGCCGAATAGGTCTTTAGTTAATTTATCTATTGCAATAGTTCCTTTGGCCCGTGTATACTCCTCAATAATGCGGTGTACAATCTTGCCGAAGGTAAAGTAGATCGGAGTTGGTTCAGGTGACACGGTTTCCAAGTGATATCTGAATTTATACTTCTGGGAGCATTCAGAAAAGCACTGTTCTCGTGAAATTGATATATGATTAATCTTCATTGTATGGTATAAAGGTAGTCTAAGTAAGTTATAACTAAGATAGCGGGCATGTCAATAGAAATCGACTTTGATTGTTTCTGGGAGTGGGCTGTAAAGCGTTTCGGTGATGATAACGTCATCCGAAACGGCGACGAAGTCCGTATCAACTCTCCATTCGTCCCAGAATACGATCCAGACGACGGCCATCACCTCTGGTGTAACCCGGACAAGAACGCTTACCATTGTTTCAAAAGTAATGAGCATGGCAACCTGCGCCAGTTGGTTAGCCAAATGGAGGGTTGCCCGTTTTATGACGTTGATGACATTCTTGGCATCAATGAGATCAGAAACCTTGAAAAGAAGTTAGCAGAGTTCTTTGCTGAGAAGAAGGAGAGCAAGAAGAAGGTCTTGCCGGTGGAAGGATTGGAGTTGCCTCCTGAAGCGTTTAAAATTGTAAATCTGCCTGCTGACAATCGTTTCCGTAAGAAGGCTGAAGAGTATCTGGCTAAGAGAAAGATACCTGTTGACGACTTTTTTGTGTGTGTGGGCGGGAAATATGCGAATCGTATTCTGATTCCTTACTATGACAAAGATGGCAAGTTATTCTATTACAACACCCGTGACATCTCAAACAAGTCGTCACTGAGATACTTAGGCCCGCCAAAGGAGGTAGGAATAGGGAAAAGCGACGTTATTTGGATAAAGTCATGGCCCGCTGTTGGATCTAAAGTATACCTGTGCGAAGGCGAATTTGACGCTGCTTCCTTGTGGGAAGCAGAGTTTTACGGCGCAGCTTGCGGTGGGAAAACGTTGAGTGACAAGCAGGGATTGCTGCTTCAAGACTACGGGGTTGTAATTTGCTTTGACTTGGACAAATACGGACAAGAGGCACTACATAAAATAGGTCGCTTTATCAGAAGCAACAGTGGTTATGCCAGGAAGATTGGTTATGTCAAGCCCGCTCAGGGCTTCAAGGACTGGAACGACATGCTGGTCAAATTAGGAAAAGGGGCGCTTCATTTGTACATTCAAAAGTACGAGAAGCCGATTACCGCTAATGACATTGATATTATGCGGCTTCAATCATCGTGAGGGCAAATGAAAAATCGCAACCCAAAGAAACGTAAGAAAAACAAGTTAGAAGATTTGAGAACCTTCTTTTTGGCTTGTGAATTCAAGCCAAACAGTGATCTTTTCTCAGTATTAGATCCCTTCGCTTACGATATTAGTCCTGCATTTATCCACGGCTCATTAGGAATTATTTCTTATGAGCCTGAATCTTATTCAATCATTGACGCAGAGGATAATTCGCCGCCGTTGTTGGGTTACATCCTGACAATCACTCATCCTGAAACCATTCTTTTGCTTGACAAGATCAAGGGAGTTGGTGGTTCAAACGCATTCAACATGCACAACCGTGTGGCCGTCAAGGCTTACACAGATGTAGACGAAGAGCATGACGCATGGTGCTATCTCATTAGCGAGTTTGTTCTGGAGCATTACGAGCAAATTGAGCAAGTGGAGATGGGACTATGGGACGAGGAGGATGATGAACAAATTGAACTTCTAGAAAGACTTGGGGAGAACCTGTGAAATTAAGAGGTGTTGATTTCTGGCCCGGTCACAAGAACACCTTGACCATGTATGATGGTTACGGCGAATGTGGCCCAATCACCATTACCATTGATGAAAAGGTAAGGCAAGGATCGCCCTTCAAGATAAAAATTAAAAACAGTCCGCACAACAGTAAGGTGATGGAATTCATCAAGAGAATCATTGAGGCCAAGAGTAACTGTGCGGTGGTTGTTAACGTGTTTGGGGCTGATGGAAGGCAATACTATAGGGTTGAGATGCATTCATTCTTGAGAGAATTCACATTCAACTCCGAGAACCCAAACAACGACGAGATCAATCTCACCTTCCAACCAAGAGAGATATTTGAGACATATGATAGAAAATTACAGGACATTTTTGGGAAAGATTTGTACCGTACTAACTTCGCCCGATAACTTCCCACATTGGTTCCAAGAATACTTCAAAAATCCAAAATTATATTCAGAGTTCTTCACTGGCGAAGTCACTGGCGTCAGCAATGACGGCATCACAATCAAGCATTTGAAAACAGGGACACAAGCCTTCTACCCGTTCCCTATTGCCGGCCTTATTGAAGAGAAGGTCATTTCGTCTAAAGACCCAAACTACGAGAAGATCAAGGAAGCGATAGAGGAAAAAAAGAAGACACCGGCACCGCCGATGTCTCCTAAATGGAAAGCAAATGATGTTGTCTCTATTGAAGAGATGACCCAGATGGCTAAGAAATTGAAGGCTAAAAAGGGTTAATCTGCTGCTAAAAACTCACCGATCTTCTTCATGCACATGATCGCCGAATCAAAGTCGTGATATGTGCTATTGACATATTCCAATTTTAACATTTCAAACTTCTCTGTGTCTTCGTCTTCAACGTCGAAGTAGAAGTTTCGTGTCTTCCTGCCTGCACACTTGAAACCATGCATCTTCATGTAGGCCGCTGCACCCAGATCGGGCACTGGCATTCTTGATTGGCCGTTGGGTTTTGCCAAGCGGTCAGCTACCTTCTTCAAACTCATGATACAGGCGTCAAAGTCGTGGTAAGGGCTGTTGATGTATTCTAAATTTAAATCATCAAACTTCTCTTCATCTTCTTTGAATACATCAAAGAAGAAGTTTCTGCCCTTCCTGCCGACACACTTGAAACCCTTCATCTTGACGAATGCGGCCTCGCCTAATTCGGGAACCATCTTTCGTAGTTCCGGCTTTCTTACTTGCTTTTCCATATTATCCTTTAAATCTGAGAGTTCTCTGCTGCGATCAAGCAGCCTCTCGCAACACTATACAAGAAATCATTTGGTCGCTTGATCTCGCCTACAGGGATAGTCCACTGTGAGTCCTTCACAGCCTGAGCGAACAACTCTACAAACCCTGGAGGGCTTGCTGTTCCGCCACCCAAGATGATGTCAAGCGGTTGCTCTGTGTGAGCCTTGGTTCCTGCCTCAACAATTGCCTTCTTGATTGCGGTTACGGTCTTCTGGATAAGAAGTTCGTATTGCGTCTTGATTGCTCGTTCTACTAGGTTCGTAGGTGCCTTATTTAGATCAATCTTCATTTTTTCTTTGTTGATCACGGTCGTGCTTTCACCGCACGCCTTCGCAGCCATCTTATCAATCCAGTCACCGGAATTGACCAGCGACATTTGGAATACAGGGGCCGAGAAGATGGAATAACAAAGGTTAACCATTCCTGCACCAAAAGAGATCCCTACACCAGTATAGTTCTTTTCCAGCAATTCTGCAAAAACTAATGCCAAACCTTCGTTAATCGGGAAGGCTTGGATGGTCTTGTTATTGACCTTGTATGCTTTAAAGATGCTGGCGAGGACTGAGCTATGGAAGTCAGCGTCCGTCTCTTGATTGATGGCATTGGCAGGGACGGAGTAGTATAGAACCTCTCTGTCTGTTCCTACTTCGCCAATTAGCGAGTGCATCATGATTGAAAGGATACGGAAAGCGTCCTTCTCTTGAGGGTTCAAGCAGCCGTCTTTCATTGGTCTACGGAGGTTGATTTGTGGCAATGTATATGCCATCTCCACCGCCGCCTGTCCAACGACGTAAGCGACCTTATCACGCTCAATGATGGGCACTTTGGCGCTCTTGAGCATGTTGAACATGAAGCGATTCTCAAGGGGAAGTTCTAAAAAACAATTGACTTCCTTTTTACTTTTAATTTCTTTGTTTTCGTTGCGTTTGCTAACGATCAAATTGTATGTTCCACAGTCAAAACCGATTGCCATAATGTGTATTCTCCTAGTTCTTAGTTAATATAGTTACT
>JACCDR010285419.1_pt1 | contig 24364 bp, 15 predicted proteins | sample 7446431 | NCBI WGS metagenome assembly JACCDR01 (sample SAMN15323443, study PRJNA562643) | freshwater metagenome | isolation source: river surface water | place: USA:Blue River Watershed | collected 2017-08-17 | reverse complement strand
CATCGCAAAAGCAAAGTATCATTTTGACACTTTGCTCGGCTTGCTGTACAAAATGGTTTTTGTAAAATGCAAAGAATCATCGCAAAAGCAAAGTATCATTTTGACACTTTGCTCAGATTTCTCTACAAAAATGGTTTGGATAAAATTCAAAGAATCATCGCAAAAGCAAAGTATCATTTTGATACTTTGCTCGGACTGCTGCACGAAAATGGTTTTTGTAAAACTTAAAGAATCATCCAAAAGCAAAGTATCATTTTGATACTTTGCTCGGCTTGCTGTACGAAATGTTTTTTGTAAAATGCAAAGAATCATCCAAAAGCAAAGTATCATTTTGACACTTTGCTCGGTTTGCTGTACGAAAAGGTTTTGGATAAAACGCAAAGAATCATCGCAAAAGCAAAGTATCATTTTGATACTTTGCTCGGATTTTATGTAGTTTAGAATCGAAAGTAAAAGTTCGCAGTATAACCTAAAGTTATAACGAGCCTAGCTGAGATGCTCTAATCGACTCCGCAAAGACGAAGCACGCACAAGCAATTCGCCTGCAATTGTAATTGTTTGAGGTTGGGTATTTTCGGCATCAATGATATGGTTGATAAGGGCGGATGCCGCCGTTTCTCCAAGGCGAAAAGGAAATTGGTGAAACACCGTAAGGGAAGGCTCGATAAGAGCGGCAATCTGGTCGTCGCCAAAACCCACCAAGGCAATTTGTTGCGGAACAGCCCAGCTAATGGATTTGAGATAAACGAGCATTTCGATAGCATTGCCATGATGCACAGCAAAGACACCATCGGGCGGAGATTCGAGCGAAAGCCAAGTTTTTAGACATTCGACGGCTTCACCAGTTTTGAAATTGATATGAGTAACCAAGGCTTCATCGAGCGGAATATTGTATTTTTCTAAAGCCGCTTTGTAGCCATTGATACGCATTTGGCTAATCAATAAATCGGCTGGACCCGCACAAATAGCAATCCTTCGGCAGCCCTGTTCAATCAAATGTTCGACCAATTTGAAAGCTCCGACGAAATCTTCCTGTATAACTTTTGAAGTGGGTACATCCATGCACACACGGTCGAAATGCACAATCGGTAAACCTCGGTTGAGATGAAGCTTAATATGTTCAAAAGAAGTCGTTTCGATAGAATGACTAATCAGAAGGCCATCAACTTGGCTTCCTACGAGTGCTTGTACATTTAAAATTTCTGTAGCATGAGATTCATTTGATTGGCAAATCATCACACGATAGCCCGCTCTAGTAGCGACTTCCTGAATACCAGCCAGCACACCTGCAAAAAAAGGCCGTTGGATATTAGGAATCACGACACCGATGGTATGGGTTTGTCCACGATTGAGGCTTTGGGCAAGCAGATTAGGCCTGTAGTCCAATTCTTGAGCCACACGCATAATCTCTGATCTTGTATGACTATTTATCTCGTTGCTGTTATTCAAAGCACGAGATACTGTAGAAGGAGCAACGCCCAAGACCCTCGCAATATCGACAATAGTAGTTTGGTGGTTCTTTTTTTGGTCACGAGAAGAAGGCGTTGGAGTCGTGAAATAGCTATTACACGACTTACAAAAAAAGCGTTGTTTTCCTCTCAAAAAACCAGCTCTTATCAAATTTTCATTCGAACCACAGTTGCTACAAATATTCATGTTGTAATACAAATTAGAGACCTATTAGGAGAATGATTGAAATTGTATTTTTTAGATAAAACTTTTGTCTTATTGATTTTACAAATAGCATCCCAACGATAGAAAGCTGTTCATTTTATCCTAAATATACAACTTAAATCTATCTATCGAAATCGTTTCCGAAAACGAAACCGATACTTTTATAAAAATAAATCAATTTAAACATTCTAAAATATAATATTTTTCTGTTTAGTTTAAATTTTAAAATAGAATAAAATGCTTGTTGTTGACCAAGTAGTTTTTGGAAAATTGTACTTTATAGTTATACAAGCAAAATAATAAACTACAAAAAATAACATAATTATGATACATACAATGCGATGGTTTGGACCCAAAGACCCCGTATCATTGATGGATATTCGTCAGGCTGGATGCACGGGCGTTGTCTCGGCCCTGCATCAAATTCCTGTGGGTGACGTATGGCCAGTAGAAGCCATTCAAGAACGCATTCAATTGATTGAAGCACAAAACCATCAATATTCGCCTTTACATTGGCTCGTTGTAGAAAGTTTGCCCGTACACGAAGCAATCAAAAAAGGCTTACCCAGTAAAAAGCAATTCATCGAAAATTATAAACAATCGCTACGGAATTTGGCGAGTTGTGGTATCAAAACCGTGTGTTATAATTTTATGCCTGTGCTTGATTGGTCGAGAACCGACGTTAATTATGAAATGCCCGACGGCTCAAAAGCCCTAAGATTTGTCTGGAACGACTTCGCTTTGTTCGATTTATTTATACTCAAACGCCCCAATGCCGAGCAAGCCTACGATGCAGAAGTGAAAAAAAACGCCTTTGAAAAATGGCAACAAATGACTCCAGAGGAAATCCAAACACTCACAAACACCGTGTTGTTGGGTTTGCCTGGCTCAGAAGAAGCCTTCGACCTTGCCACATTTCAAAGCCTGCTCGACGAATACGCTCATATCGGCGACATCCAATTGCGGATGAATTTGTATGACTTTATCCGAGAAGTTGCCCCTGTCGCTTTACAAGTAGGCATCAATCTTTGTATTCATCCCGACGACCCACCAAAGCCTTTGTTGGGGCTACCAAGGGTTGTGAGTACAGAAGAAGACCTTGCCGACCTGTTTGATGCCTGTGATTTATTATCGAACGGATTAACTTTCTGCACGGGTTCGCTGGGCGTAAGAGCCGATAATAATTTGAAGCAAATCATCAGGCGTTTTGGGCATCGCATTCATTTCATTCATTTGCGTACCACCAAAAGAGAAGAAAATCCTTTGAATTTTCATGAAGCCGCCCATTTGACTGGCGATGTAGATATGTACGAGGTTGTGAGAGAATTGCACGTAGAAGCAATCAAAAGAGAGATAGACAACAGAAGCGACGCTCAGATTCCGATGCGACCCGACCACGGGCATCAAATGCTCGACGATTTACATAAAAAGACCTATCCGGGCTACTCGGCTATTGGTCGATTAAAAGGCTTGGCCGAACTCAGAGGTATCGAATACGCCATTAAGCGACAATTTGAAGAATTCTAAAAAACTTTAGCATAAAAATTCAATGAAAAAAAAATTCGTAATACTCCTCACCTTGTGTTTGGTTGTGCATCTTGCTTGGGCAGATGATGGCTATAGACTTTGGCTCAAATACGATTTATTGCCTAATGCAGCCCTAAGAGAGCAATACAAGCGACAAATCAATACAATCGAAACAGCAAGCAACGACCCTATCATACAAACAGCCGCTAGAGAATTGCAAGCAGGCGTGCAGGGATTGTTAGGAAAAAACATCACCATTCATGCTGCCAAAGGAGAGAAATCAGCCCTTGTTTTGGCGGTTAATCCAACAGATAAAGCCCTGCAAGGTTTGGCAGACGATGGTTTTGTTATCGTACAACGTAAGCAACAATGGCTAATTACCGCTAAAACAGCCAATGGCGTTTTATATGGGAGTTTTGCCTTGTTGAGACAGCTCAAAGTAGGAGAAGCTTTTAAGCAAACAAGCTACAGCGAAAGCCCCAAAATACGCTTACGGATGTTGAACCATTGGGACAATCCTCTGGGTACGATTGAGCGAGGTTATGCAGGTTCGTCGCTTTGGAAATGGTACGAATTGCCCGAAGTAATCGACCCTCGTTACATCGACTACGCTCGTGCCAATGCGTCTATTGGTATCAACGCTGTAGTATTGAACAACGTAAACGCCAGTGCGAGATTTTTAACTAAAGAATATTTGGTAAAAGTCAAAGCACTAGCCGACGTTTTTAGACCTTATGGAATCAAAGTATTTTTATCGTTAAATTTTGCTTCGCCCAAAATTTTAGATAAAATCCCAAGCTCCGACCCCCTTGATAACCGAGTAGTAGAATGGTGGAAAAATAAGACAGACGAAATATACAGCATTATCCCTGATTTTGGAGGGTATTTAGTTAAAGCCAATTCGGAAGGAGAACCGGGGCCACAAGATTATGGAAGAACCCACGCCGACGGGGCAAATATGTTGGCTTCGGCTCTTGCACCACACAAAGGCTTGGTGATATGGCGGGCGTTTGTATATGCCGCCGACCCCAAGGGAGATAGATTTAAGGAAGCTTATAAAGACTTTAAACCACTTGATGGAAAGTTTGCAAGTAATGCTTTGGTACAGGTAAAAAATGGCCCTATCGACTTTCAATCAAGAGAGCCTTTTCATCCTTTGTTTGGGAATATGCCACAAACCCCACTGGCGATGGAATTTCAATTGACGCAAGAGTATTTAGGTTTTTCGACAAACTGGGTATTTGAAGCACCGCTTTTTAAAGAATGCCTCGAAAGCGATACGTATGCCAAAGGAAAAGGCTCGACAGTAGCCAAGGTAATAGACGGTTCGCTCGATAACCATGCACTATCGGCTATGGCTGGCGTTGCCAATACAGGGTCGGATAGAAACTGGACGGGGCATACGATGGCACAAGCCAATTGGTACGCTTTCGGACGTTTGGCTTGGAACTACGATTTGACATCGGCACAAATCGCCGAAGAATGGATAAAACAAAGCTTGACACAACAGCCCCAAGCCGTTGCCGTGATTGCGGAGTTGATGCTCAAATCAAGAGAAATTTATGTGGACTTTACAACCCCGCTTGGGTTGCATCATGTGATGGGGCAAAACATCCATTTCGGAGCAGAGCCTTGGTTAGAAAAAAGTGCCAGACCCGACTGGACGGCGATTTACTACCATCGTGCCGATAGCGTAGGCTTGGGCTTCGATAGAACAAGCAAAGGAAGTAATGCCCTTAGCTTGTATGCACCCGAAGTACAACAATTGTGGGGTAATCCCCAGAGCTGTCCTTTGCCTTATTTGCTGTGGTTTCATCATGTGCCTTGGACGCAAAAGCTTTCGACGGGCAATACCTTATGGGACGAATTTAGTTCGAGATATTACAAAGGCGTAGCGTCGGTAGCATGGATGCAAAGCCAATGGGAACAAACGAAGCCTTATATAGACCAAGCCATTTTTTCAGACGTAAAAGGACGCTTGGCGGTACAGCACCGAGAAGCCCTCAATTGGCGAGATGCCTGCGTTTTGTACTTCCAACAATACGCCAAAAAGCCCATTCCTAAGCCTTATGAAAAACCCACGAGAACGTTGGATGAGTTGAAAAAAATCGTTGAAATTTATCAATTAAAATAATGTACTTTTCTGATATTTTATTTTGAATAAAAATTCATAAAAACCTTTTATTTAATTTATTAACTAATTATTTATAATTAATAAAATATAATTTTTTTACTAATTATAAATAACTATAATCATTCCAAATAAATGTTTAGATTAGAAAAAAAATTAGCCTTAATTACTGGAGGTGGAAGTGGAATAGGATTTGCCATAGCTCAAAAAATGATAGAAGCTGGGGCAGAGGTGGTTATCACAGGAAGAAGAGAAGAAGCACTCAAAGAGGCAGTAGCACAACTAGGAACACAAGCACATTATGTAGTAAATGATGTCACCGATTTGGCAAACTTAGAAGGCTTGGTCGAATCTATCGAAACCCAGTGGGGAGCAATTGATATTTTAGTGAATAATGCAGGTATCAACATGAAAAAGCCAGCTTTAGAAGTAAGCGACGAAGAGTTTCATCGCATTATTCATACCAATCTCAATGCCGTTTTTGCCCTCACACGCACCTGTGGCAAAAGAATGGTAGCCCGCAGAAGCGGTAGTATTTTGATGATTTCGTCGATGGCGGCTTATTATGGCATCGACCGTGTGCCTGCGTATTCGGCTTCTAAGCATGGCGTAGAAGGGCTTGTCAAATCATTGACGATGGACTTCTCTCCGCATCAAGTGCGTGTAAATGCCATTGCACCGGGCTTTATCGAAACCGCCATGATGCAAACCGCCATGAACTCGGACCCAAGCCGTATGAACAAAGCCCTAGACAGAACGCCTATGGGCAATTGGGGCAAACCCGAAGATATTGGCTTGGCAGCCGTTTTTTTATCGTCTGATGCCGCAAAATATATCACAGGTGTATCTTTGCCTGTAGATGGAGGCAATGCTATTGGATTCTAAAGCCATCATAGTCTTTCAACGAATGTTTGTTGAAAGACTATGAATATCAATATTTTTCAGTACTTTAGTCCAAATTATTCATAAAATAGTAGATGCAAAAGTGTTAGTGAATTACTTTTGTATCACTAAATATTTGAAAATGAACCTAGTAATAGATGAAAGCTTATCACACCTAACCTTACCTTGAATATCCTAAATGAATAAATTACCCAATTGACCGTAAACCTTTTAACTTAAAAGAATTGAATACGACGCTCCAACAAAATTTCATTGCCGACAGCGAGTTGGTAGCAATGATAAAAGAAAACAATGCTTTGGCATTTGAAGCGTTGTATCGACGCTATTGGAAGAAATTGTATGTAACGGCTCTCAACAAAACACAAGACACCGATGTAGCTGAGGAGATTACCCAAGAAATTTTTGTGGATTTATGGGAACGAAGAAATACGCTCAACATTGCTAACGTAAGTGCGTATCTCAATGCGGCTGTGCGATTTAAAGTTATTTCGGCGTACAAAGAGCAATTGAAAATCCAGATAGAATACCTCGACATTCCCGACGACTCGGCTCATAATTCCTTGGCATTAGAAGATTTTGAAAAGTCGCTTGCCAGTGCCGTAGCCTTGCTACCCGACAAAACCAGAGAAATTTTTTGCATGAGTCGATTAGAACACAAGACCGTCAAAGAAATTTCGTCTGTTTTAGGCACTCCCGAACGCACAGTTGAATACCACATTACACAGTCTTTGCGTTTTCTTCGTCTGCATTTACAAGATTATTTCCTATGTTGGGGCTTTTTTGTCGTAAAAATAATATTGAATTTTTTCGAGAATTTTTTAGTTAAAAACTGATTTTTATATAAACTTTTAAAGAATTTTACTATTTAATTGCGGTTAAGTACCATTTTTTAGACTTGTATTTGAAAGCAAGTCGAAAAGAATGGTACTTTTTCTTTTGTCTATAATCAATCCATTACATCAATAAGCAAGACATCACTTAACCATTGATAAATAAAATGTTCTCTCATCAATATGCTGTTAAAGCAATAAACGAAAGCAAAAACTATGAGTAAAATTCAATTTAAAGCCATACTAGAACGCTACCTTCGAGGCACTTGCACACCGCAAGAGCGAGCCTTGGTAGAGCAATGGTATGAATTGTTAGATGAAGACCATCGGTTGTTGTTTCCTCAATTATCGCTAGATGATTTAGAAGACGAGCTTTGGGAAAAAGTAAAAGAAAGAACCGCCCCTGTAGCGAAGAAACCGCAGTTGTGGTACCAACGCATCCAAATCAAAGTTGCCGCTTCGATTATGATGCTTGCGGGCCTAGGCTATTGGTTTTGGCAGCAGCAAACGGCAATCAAGCCACAAATGAGTCAGGTTGTGAAAAATAAAGCCCGTTTGGCACATTATGAAAATGACAGCCAAAAGCCTGAAAAGTTTGAGTTGCCCGACGGGAGTGTGGTTACGCTGAGTCCTAAAAGTGCAATTGATTACACAGAAGATGCCAACAAGCAAACCAGAGAAGCATTGCTTGAGGGTGAAGCCTTTTTTCAGGTGAAGCGTAATCCAGAAAAGCCGTTTTTGGTTTACACCCAAGAAATCGTGACAAAGGTATTGGGCACCAGTTTTTGGGTGAAAGCAGGCAACGCCAACAACGAAGTAGAGGTTGCCGTTGTAACTGGAAAAGTTTCGGTTTTTAAGAAAGACCTACAAGCCGATTACATTTCTAAAACCCTCAAAAGCGGGGTGATTTTGACACCCAACCAACAAGTAAATTATTTTCCTGAAAACAAAGTATTCGTAACAGGAATTGTAAAAAATCCAGTATTGATTCAGCCCGAAACAATACCCAATGTAGAAATTTCAGTCCCTACTTTTCGATACGATGAAACCAGTATTGCCGAGGTTTTATCAGATTTAGAAAAAGCGTATGGAATTGAAATAATTGTCGAAAACGAGCACCTCAAGGCGTGCCCATTGACGGCAGATTTATCAGAGAGCAATCTTTACACAAAACTCGATATAATTTGTGCTACCCTCAAAGCAACGTATGAAGTACGAGGAACAAAAATATTGATTAGTGGCAAAGGTTGTTAACAAAAAAGGCTAGAGGTGTTGCCGCACCAATAGCCTGAGTATTTATGTCAAACCGTTCAAAATTTAACAAAAACAAGTAAAAGTATGCAAAAAATTCAAAAAATTAAACCTCCATTACTTAGGATTATGAAATATTCCTTTGGACAACTACTTTTAATCTGTTTGTTTTCTTCTTTCTCGGTTGCAAGCGGTTTTACGCAAGATTTGCTAAACAGAACGGTAAGCCTACGAGCAGACAATATGGAGTTTAAGCAAGTCCTAAACAATCTTGAAAAAGCTGCTGACGTAAAGTTTGTGTATAGTTCTAAAGCCATTCAACTCAACCGAAAGGTGAGCATCAATGCAAACGAGCGTAAACTTTCGGAAGTATTAGAAATGATGTTGCGTCCTTTGCAACTCAACTACCAAGTTGTTGGAGGGCAAATTATTTTAAATAACCAAGATTTACAGCCAACAGCCGAACGCACCGAAACGGTGGTTGTGCCTGTTGACCAAACTGTCAAGGGTAAAGTCACAGACGAAACGGGGGCTGGCATTCCGGGGGCAAATGTTGTAATTAAAGGAACGAAAAGGGGCGTTACGACTAATTCCAACGGCGAATTTTCTATCTCATTTCCTCCCAGTAATACTGTTGTGTTGGTTGTTAGTTCTGTGGGTTATATTACGCAAGAAGTTTCGGTAGGTTCTCGTACAGTCATCAATATATCGTTGGTTCAGGAAAATAAAGCCTTGGCCGAGGTGGTTGTAGTCGGATATGGTACGCAAAAGAAAAGTGATGTAACAGGAGCGATTGCTTCTATTAATGATAAAGCGATTAAAGAAGTACCCACTTCTAATATAGGTTCGGCCTTACAAGGACGAGTAGCGGGTTTGGAGATTCAGCGTACAGGCTCAACGCCCGGCTCTGGCAACCAAATTCGTATTCGGGGAGAACGCTCGATTAATGGTAGCAACGACCCTCTTATTGTATTAGACGGAATACCATTTGACGGAGGTTTAAACGACATCAACCCCGACGATATTGCCTCGGTGGATGTACTGAAAGATGCTTCTGCCACAGCAATTTATGGTTCGAGAGGAGCCAATGGTGTAATTTTGATTACAACCAAAAGAGGGAAGTCTGGAGAAACCCAAATCTCTTATAGTGGCTACTATGGCATAAGCAGTATTATCAACAAGTATCCTGTGTATAATGCCGAGCAATACAGAGCTACCCGTAATATTTCTATTTATTCTTCGGGCTATATGCAAGGTGAATTAGAATCAATTGCTAATGGCAAAACAACCGACTGGCAAGATTTGATGTACAAAAAAGGGTATATCACCGACCATAACATCAATATTTCAGGCGGTAAAGATGATAATGTGTTTTCGATAGGAGGGGGGTATTTCAAAGAAACCACGGTATTGCCAGGGCAAGACTTCGAGCGTTTTACCTTGAAAGGTTCTACCGATACTAAAGTTGGAAGAATTTTAAAATTTGGTTTAAGTACATTGAATACCTTAACCAATACCAATGGCTCGCAGTTTGTGAACCCCATGTATCCGATTCTTACCCTTAGCCCATTGATGCAACCTTACGATGCCAATGGTAATATTGTGGTATCGCCTGCGGGTAACTATGATGACGTAAATCAATACAATCCTTTGTTGCTTTATAGAGATACTAACTCTTGGGTGGATAGAGTGAAACGTTTGCGTACCTTCAATAGTGTGTATGGCGAGGCAACGTTAGCCGAAGGCTTGAAGTATCGCTTAAATATTGGTTTGGATTTAAGTTTCCAAGAAAATGCTCAATTCCAAAAAGGAGATAGCTATTTCAGACCTAATGCTTCGAGTTTGGCGAGTATGAACAATGCCAAAAGCTATTCGTATTTGATGGAACATTTGTTGTATTATGATAAAACTTTTGCCAAAAAACATAAGTTGAATTTTACGGGATTGTGGAGTGTGCAGAAATCACAATACTACAATACTTATATCAAAAGAGAAGGCATCGCCGCCGATTTTATCCAATTCTATGATTTATCACAAGTGACCGACGAAGCAAAAGCCAATACGGTTATCAGCGGTAGCGAATCGTCGAGAGGGATGATTTCAATGATGGCTCGTATCAACTATGCTTTTAACGATAAATATTTGGTGACGTTAACAGGCCGTAGAGATGCTTCTTCGGTATTGGCCGATGGTCATAAAACTTTGTTCTATCCAGCCGTTTCATTGGGTTGGAATATTGTAAATGAAGACTTTATGAAAAACCTTACGGTTGTCACCAATTTGAAACTAAGAGCAGGATGGGGTACAACCGCCAATCAGTCTATTGGCCCATACTCTACCCTTGGCGGCGTAGTGCCGTATTTGTATCAAGGTTCACAAACGGTACCGATTAAATACAACTTTGGGTCAACAGTAGTTTCTGGCTATAACATCAATACTTTGCCCGACCAAAACCTTACTTGGGAAAGCACCGAAGGAAAAAATATTGGTTTAGATTTTGGCATTTTGGGTAATAAAATCACAGGTAGCATCGAATGGTATCAACAATACACCAAAGGCATTTTGTATGGAGTAACGCTTCCTGCTACTACTGGTGTGACAGGACAATATTTGACCAATATTGGCGAAATGAGCAATCATGGAATGGAGTTTTCGATTTCTTCTGTGAATATCAAAACAGGACGGGGCTTTACTTGGAATACAGATTTCAACCTTTCTTTTAACCGTAACCGACTTGAAAAACTCGACGGAACAGTAACCCAAAATATTGCCAATGGCTTGCATGTGGGCTATCCATTAACTGCTATTTTTGACTATACCAAATTGGGTATATGGCAATCTAACGAAGCCGAGTTAGCCGCCAAATATGGTTCTGTTCCAGGACAATTAAAATTAGCAGACCTCAACAACGATGGCAAAATCACAGATGCCGATAGAAGCGTGATTGGCTCAGGACAAGCCGATTTTCAGGGTGGTTTGACCAACCGTTTTTCTTACAAAAACTTCGATTTGTCGATTGTTGCTTTTGCCAGAATAGGAGGGACTTTGGTGAGTACAATTCATCAACCTTTCTCTAATTACTTAACCAACCTCGACGGTCGCCGTAACCAATTAGCCGTTGATTATTGGACACCAACCAATCCAACCAATTCATTCCCAACGCCTGCGGTAGCCAACCAAAGTCCAGTAGGATCAGCTTGGTCAACGTTGGGTTATTATGATGCCTCTTTTGTAAAAATCAGAAGTATCAATTTGGGTATTACACTTCCAGAGTGGTTATTGAAATCAATCAAAGCTAAATCCGCAAAGATTTATTTAACAGCAAGCAATCCTTTTATTCTGTTTTCTCCTTACATCAAGGCAGGAGGAATCGACCCTGAACCAAGCGGACAAGGGTCTAGTGGTCTTGTTGGAGGTGGCCCTGGCAATATTTCGAGCAGAAACTTAAACATTCGTTTGACAACACCTTCGACCAAAAGCTTTATGATTCAATTGAATGTGACGTTTTAATGCGAACAAAAGAGATTGATTTAACTTTAACATGAAAGAATAAATGAAATTAAAACATACATTAGCATCAGTATTACTTGGCGTAATAGCTTTAACTTTCTCAGGCTGCCAAGAAGTATTGGACGAAACGCCAAGAACCGCTTTTACCGTTGATTATTTCAAAACACAAGACGGTTTGCAATCGGCTATTTATACTGCGTATGCAGGCCTACGTTATGATTATGGCCCGATTGGTGCGATGGTTTTGGGCAACGTTGGAACAGACGAGTTTACGTATGGCGACCAAGGAGCGTCGGGACAAACGCTTGAATGCGGTATTTATAGCATCAGCCCTACCAACGGAGCGATTGGTACGCCTTGGAATAGGAATTACTCAAACATCAACTTGTGTAATGCCGTAGTGCAGTATGCTCCAGGTGTAAACATGGATGCCACCACTCGAAACAAATTCATGGGCGAAGCACGTTATTTGAGAGCAATGTATTATTTGTTGTTGGTGCAAAACTTTGGAGCTGTGCCCTTAGATTTGGGTTCGGGCGATTTACAATTCAATACCACGCCGAGTTGTACTTTTAGAAGAAACGACCCCAATTTGCTTAAAAAGAATTTTCAGGCAATGATTGATGACTTGGTGTTTGCAGCGGATAATTTACCAGACCAACGACCAGCAGGCGAATTCCGTTTGTCTAAAGCAGCCGCTTTACATTTGTTATCAAGGGTTTATACCTATCGTGCTTATTCGGCGGTAAAAGAAAGTACAGATTTTCAAAATGCCTATGATACCGCTAAAAAGCTGATTGACAATAAGGCTAAATACGGGACTGATTTATTAGCTGACTATGGCGATATTCATAAAGAAGGGAACGATTACAACAAAGAAATCCTTTTCTCGGTAGAGCGTTTGCCTCTCAACAACATTGCCAACGAAGTAGCAAACCCAAGTACAGATTTTGCTGAAAAAGTAAATATTTCTTGCAATATGTTTGTCTCAAACTACACGTCTGTGACAAAAAACGGCGTAGCTTTATTCCCTGTTCGGGTATTACAATATGGTCGTCCTTTACGCCAGTTTTGTCCTACTCGTTGGACCTTGGATGTCATATTTGCTGATAAGCTCAACGATAGTCGTTTTAGTCATACATTCAGAGATACGTATTATGTTGCTACGTTTTATACCGCAGGCTCGTCGGATTACAACAAATATGTATCTGATATGTCGGCTTTGGGCTTGGCTTTAGGCGATACCGCTTTCTATTTAGCTCCTACCGATGCCATTGCCAAAACCTTGAAAGCGGCCAATAAGAAGTATGTGATTTACTCTCCAACAGAGATGTATAGCAACCAAAACAAGGCAAATAACATTTACCCAGCCTTGAAAAAATACGAAGCGGTAAACAGAAATTCATACCAAGATATTTCGGGCCGTCCGTTTGTGGTAGCAAAGTTATCAGAAGTATATTTATTAGCTGCTGAGGCTGCTTTGGCGTTGGGCAAAAATGCAGAAGCGGCTCAATATATCAATGTATTGCGTGATAGAGCCGCTTATCGCCCGTCTATTTCAAGTACCGAACTGGCGAGTCGTAAAGCCAAATTGCAGGTTGCTGCCAGTGATATGACTTTAGATTTTATTCTCGACGAGCGTACACGTGAGCTTTGTGGCGAAAGTATGCGTTGGGCTGATTTGGCGATGCGTGGTAAGTTGGTAGAAAGAGCCAAAAAATACAATCCAGACGTAACCAATTTACAATCGTTCCATTTGCTTCGTCCAATTCCGCAGTCACAGTTAGATGCTACTTGCGAAACAGATAAATCTCAGTATCAAAACCCTGGCTATAACTAAGCTTGCTGCCTCTGTTTAATTGTTGAACACTTGACGATACACTGGGTAGCCTTTGCGCTACCCAATGATTAGCTATCATTTTACGAAGAAATTATTATGAAAAAACATACATGGAAAAATAGGCTACTGGCTGTAGCTACTGTAGGGATACTCTTTGCTTGCGAAAAAGACCCTATCAATATTTTGAATACCAGTACTTATACCGTTGAAGATGGTACACTAAAAGGGGCAACAACGGCATTTCCTGTTGGGTTGAGTGTTGATTATGATTTGTTTTTGAACAACGCCCAATACCGTACTGTTGCCACAACTGAGGCAAAAAGCACCACTTTTGGCTATCACATGAAACACGGGGCTTTGGTAAGAAATGATGGCACTATCGACTTTACCAAAGCCGATGCCTTATACGATGCTTGTAAAACCGCAGGAATTGAGGTTTTTGGGCATACGCTCGGCTGGCATCAAAACCAAAACGCTACTTATATGAAAACCATTACAGGTGGGGGCTCTGGCCCAACGGCTGTAAACTTGCTTTCCAACGGAAGTTTTGAAAATGGTTCGGGCGATAATTTCAATAACTGGTCGAAATACAATGGTGGTTCATCGTTGTTGGGTACAACCGTTGCTGCTGAGGTGCAGTCGGGTTCTCGTGCATTAAAAGTAGTAGTGGCAGCCGACGGAAACCCTTGGGCTGTGCAGTTGGCAAGCGACGAGTTTGCCACCACATCGGGTAAAACGTATAACATGACTTTCTTTATAAAATCGGCAACCACTGGCGGACAAATGCGTATTTCTACGGGCGGAACAGGCTCTACGGCTCAATACTCAGGCAACTACGCTACTTCTACCGATTGGGTACAAAAAACCTATTCGTTTACGGCTAATGGTGCTATGACAAGAGTACTGATTGATATTGGAAGTAAAGCCAATACTTATTTTGTTGATAATGTGCAGGTGGTTGATGCGTCGGCATCTGTGCCACCCACAGGAGGAGCATTGGTAACTGCCGTTGATAATGCTATGAAAGATTTTATTACTAAAACGGTGACACATTATAAAGGCAAAGTAAAAGCTTGGGATGTTGTAAACGAACCTATGGCTGAATCGGGTAATCTTCGTACCGATGCCAATACGACTGTAGCTGCAACGGCAACTGATGTATTTTTCTGGTCGAAATATTTGGGTAGAAATTGGGGCTTAAAAGCGTTCCAATATGCTGCCGCCGCCGACCCTGCCGCCGATTTGTATATCAATGATTATAACCTCGAAACCAACAGCGTAAAGCTTGATTCGTTGATTGGCTATGTAGCCGAACTCAAAGGAAAAGGGGCTAAAATTGATGGTATTGGTACGCAAGTGCACATTTTATGGGACGCTCCTCGCAGTGGTATTGATAATATGTTTAAAAAATTGGCTGCAACAGGACTCAAAATTCGTATCTCCGAATTAGATGTACGCATCAATCCGAATAAGAAAACCCAGTTTTTCCTCAGCCAGCAATTTGAGTCGTATCAGGCAGATATGTACGCTTATATTGTTCGCTCCTACATGGCGAATGTCCCTGCGGCACAACAAGCAGGTATTACCATTTGGGGCATCAGCGACGATACCAGTTGGTTGTATAGCAATGGGCTTGATTTTCCTTTACTTTTCAACAAAGATTATTCTAAAAAAATGGCTTATTATGCTGTTATGCAGGCACTTAAAGGTAAATAGTTGGGAGCTAATTTTACAACATACACCGAATCATTAAATCATATTTGGTTTCTGATAATACAAATAGGGGTTTCATGTTCATGAAATCCCCTATTTTATATTAGACATAGCTAGTATGTCGTTTTTTCTTTATTACACATAAATTGATAAAATGCTATGATAAAAACTTTTCGGCTAATAGCCATTTTACTTGTTGTACATTCGGTTGGATTGGCTCAAAAAGGAATGCCTCGTTTACAAATAAAAGGAACAACGCAAGAATTACTTGTAAACGAAAAGCCTTTTTTAATGCTCGGAGGCGAGCTTGGTAATTCGTCGGCTTCTACCGTTGAGTCGATGAATCCTATTTGGGACAAACTCAAAGTGATGCACCTCAATACGGTACTGGTGCCTGTGTATTGGGAATTGCTAGAACCCGAAGAAGGGAAATTCGACTATAAACTTTTACAAGACTTGATTCTTGATGCTCGAAAAAATCATATAAAAATGGTTTTTTTATGGTTTGGTGCCTGGAAAAATAGCATGTCGAGTCATGCACCTGCTTGGGTAAAACGCAACGATGAGCGTTTTCCTAGAGCCAAAGATGATAAAAACCAAAGCCAAGAAATTCTTACGCCTTTTAGCGAAAACAACCTCCAAGCCGACCTGAAAGCGTATGAAAAATTGCTGACATTTTTACGAGATTTTGATAAAACCGAACAAACGGTTATCATGATACAGGTCGAAAACGAAATCGGCATGTTGCCTTCGGCACGGGATTACCATCCTTTGGCGAATGCAGCTTTCAAAAAGGATGTACCGAGTTTTTTGATAAATTATTTGCAAAAAAATCAAGCCATACTCGCTCCCGAAATTGTCACCGCATGGAATAAAAATGGCCTGAAAACTAAGGGGAATTGGGAAGAAATTTTTGGTAAAAGTCTGCAAACCGACGAACTATTTATGGCTTGGTATTTTGCCAAATATACCAATACAATTGCCGAAGCGGGCAAGAAAATTTATCCTATTCCGACGTATGTAAACGCTGCCTTGAATCGCCCTGGTCGTGAGCCTGGTAGCGGATACCCCAGTGCCGGGCCACTACCGCACGTCATTGATTTGTGGAAAGCAGCCGCTCCTGCCATTGATTTGTTTTCACCCGATTTCTACAATCCTGATTTTAAATACTGGAACGACCGCTATACACGCTATGGCGAAACGCTTTTTATTCCCGAACACGCCTTTGATAATACCGTATTAGCAAAATCTTTTTACGCCATTGGGCATTACGAAGCATTAGGGTTTTCGCCTTTTTCAATAGAATCTGTCGAAAAACCTGCACAAGAACCGCTAGGAAAAGGATACGCCTTGCTCGAACAACTCAGTCCTTTGATTTTGGCGAATAGAGGAAAAGGAAAAATCGCATCGGTATTATTAGATAAAGACCATAAAGAAACAGTTGTAAACCTAGGTAAATATGCACTTACCTGCAAACATGACTACACGCTTGGCTGGTCGCCCGAAGCTAAAAATGCCGATTGGCCCATGACAAGCGTTATTATTATCCAAACCAACGATGACGAATTTTACGTGGCGGGTTCGGGCGTAGTAATTACCTGTAAATCAATTGAAAACCCTGCTTTTAATGTAGGACTTTTGAAAGTGGATGAAGGCTATTTTATGAATAACCAATGGAAAGTGCATCGCCACTACAACGGCGACCAAACACACCAAGGGCGACACATCAGAATTTCGGTAGGCGATTTTGAAATTCAACGAGTTGAACTTTATCAATACAAATAAGTAACTTTACAAGAAAGGTATGCGTAAATACAAGTTTTCTCATACTTTTTGTTGAATAAAACTACTTAGCATAACCCAAGATGAACAGAAAAACACAGTTAACGGCAGTCGTTGCCATGCTTATGGGAAGCCAATTTGCTTTGGCACAAATAAGCCCCAAACCGATTTCTGAACCGTTGGTCAAGCATATTTTTACAGCCGACCCTTCAGCACACGTTTTTGGAGGCAAAATTTACATTTACCCTTCGCACGATGTCGAAAATACGATTGCCCCTGATGCCGATGGAAGCCATTTTGATATGAAAGATTTTCATATCCTTTCGATGGATAAAATTGGAGGAAAAGTGACCGATAACGGGGTTGCCCTTTCGTTAAAAGATGTTCCTTGGGCTAGTCGTCAGCTTTGGGCTCCTGATGCTGCTTTTAAAAATGGCACGTATTATTTGTTCTTTCCTGCAAAAGACAAAGAAGGCATTTTTAGAATTGGCGTAGCATCGAGTAAAAAGCCCACAGGGCCATTTAAGGCCGAAAAAGAACCAATCAAAGGAAGCTATAGCATAGACCCGTGTGTGTTTAAAGATGCCGACGGAAGTTTCTATATGTATTTTGGCGGAATTTCGGGAGGACAATTGCAAAAATGGAAAACAGGAACGTACCAAGCCAACGGTGCTTTGCAAAAAGCTGACGAAGTTGCCCTGTATCCGAAAGTAGCAAAGTTAGCCCCCAATATGAAATCGTTTGTCGAAACGCCCAAAGACCTTAAAATTTTGGATGAAAACGGTAAAGTTCTTTTAGAAGGAAATAATTCGAAACGCTTTTTTGAGGCGGCTTGGATGCACCAATATAAAGGAAAGTATTACTTTTCGTATTCTACAGGCGATACACATTTTATTTGTTATGCCATTGGCGATAGCCCCTATGGCCCTTTTACCTACAAAGGTGTGGTGCTTAACCCTGTGGAAGGTTGGACAAACCACCACTCAATTGTGGAAAACAAGGGAAAATGGTATCTTTTTTACCATGATACACAGCTTTCGGGCAAAACACATTTGCGTAATGTGAAAGTAACCGAATTGCATTATAATCCTGATGGCTCGATTCAAACCATTACGGCTTATAAGTAATTTTTTGTTATTTCTCTGAAAATAAGGTGTATAAATAAAATAAGCCCTGTATCAAAATAGCTTTTCTATTTTGATACAGGGCTTATTTCGTTAGGGATTTTTCCATTTTCTGTAATTTTTCTATTTTTTTTGACAAAAGTATTGTATTTAAAAAAAATAGTTGTAATTTTGAATCGTTGATTTTGTCAACTATTTATAAAGTCAATTATTGATATGAGCTTAGAAAAAAATTCGTTTCAGTTTTCGTTTGCCAGTACCATAAGAGCCTTGTTCAAACAAACAGCCAAAGCGTTTGAATCGGAAGGTATGAACATTACGCCTGAGCAACATTTCATTTTGAAAATTCTTTCTTCCAAAGAAGAATCTATTCAATCTGATTTGGCAGAAATTATGCACAAAGACAAATCGGCGGTGATGCGGCATATCGACTACCTCGAAAAATTGGGCTTATTGGTGCGTATAAGTGATACCATCGACCGCCGTAAGAAACATTTGGTTCTGACAGAAAAAGGAAACCTTACTTTAGAACAATGCAATGATACTATTCAAAAACTAACCGAGCGTAATTTAAGTAATATTTCGCCCGAAGATTTGGCGGCTTTCAACCGTGTATTGTCCCAATTGAAGCAAAATGCCGAAAAATAATCGTGCATTTTTTTTGCCTAAATAGTTGACAAAATCAACATTTTTAAAAATCAATAATAGTTAAAATCAATCATATTGTATGTATAAGAAAATCGCATTCCTTTGCTTGTTTTTGGGATTATGGAGTTCGGTTGCTCAAGCTCAACAAGCCGTAACACTCAAGGCTTGTGTAGATTATGCTTTAAAAAACCATCCGAGCAACGCCCTTTCTCAAAATGAAATTGCGTTGGCGAAGCACAAAGCTACCGAAGCTCTGGCAGGTTATTTGCCGCAAGTGAGTACCAATATTACGATAGACGACAACCTCAAAAGACAGGTTTCGATTATTCCGGCAGGGGCGTTTAGTCCTACCGAAATACGGTTGCAGTTTGGGACACAATACAACAACAGCGCGACGGCTCAAGTTGACCAAGTGCTTTACGACAAGTCGATGTTGGTTGGTATTAAAGCCGCAGAGCCTAATAACCAATTGGCTGTTTTGAAATTAGAACAAAATCAAGATAACTTGATTTACAACACGGTTGCCGCTTATTTTCAGGTATTGATTTATACCGAACAAGAAAAAATAACGCTAGAAAATGAAAAGAAACTAACAGAATTACTCAATATTTTACGGTTGCGTTGGGAGAAAGGTGTTGCAAAGAAAACGGATTACGACAGAGCAAAATCTAATTTACAAAATTTACTTTCTCAGAAATCAATTTTGCAAATGAATAAAAAAGTAGCGCTCAATCGTCTTAAAAATGCCATCGGAATGCCTTTGTCTGAAGATGTTGCAGTGGTAGAAATGAGTAATTATGAAAGTTTGGCATTGATTGAGCAAGAATCTAGCTTTGAGGCAGGCAATGTGTTAGACTATAAAGTATTACAAAATAATGCTTTACTACAAAATTTTGAGGTACAGCGTAAACAAGCTGCATTTTTGCCTACCGTTTCGATGTACGCTCGTTATGGTGCTTCGAGTTTTGGAAATGAACTAGGTAAATCATTTGCCAATTGGTTCGATTTTTCAACAGTAGGTTTGAAAGTAAATATTCCGATTTTTAGTGGTTATCGCAAAACTAGCCAATTACGACAAGCTGAAATTGGTTTGCAGAATATTAAAACTAATATGAAAATTACGTCTGATAATTTGAATTTAACGTTTCAAAATTCTTACGCACAACTACAAAAAACACGTTCTGATTTGAGCATCAACCGTGAAAATCTGGATTTTGCCAAAGGCATTTATGAAAGCAGCAACCTCGAATATCAAAAAGGGGTATCGACACTCTCCGATTTGCTCAATGCCGAATATTCATACAAAGAAGCTCAAACCAATTATATTACTTCGCTCATTAATGTGTTGAGTTCGAGGCTCGAATACGAAAAATCGAAAGGTACTCTAAAAAGCTATATCAGTCAATTCTAATTAACAATATCCATGAAAAAGTCTTTCATTATCGCATTATCTATAATTGCTTTGGGGAGTGCTATTGCTTTTACCCTTGCAAAAAACAAGAAAAAAATTGAAGCAAACAAAGTAGTTGTTGACCGTTCGATTCTCCCTGTGGCGGTTGCTACGACAAAAGCTGAGTTTCAAGATTTTGACGGAAAAGTAATTTTACCTGCCAATTTGGAATTGACCAACGAAGCTACTTTAGCGATTGGTGTGCAAGGTAAAATCGAGAAACTTGCTATCGAAGTGGGTTCAAGAGTATCAAAAGGACAAGTAATTGGTCAGTTAGATTCAAAATTGAAAATGATTAATTTGAAAGCCAATGAACTAACGCTTGCCAAATTGGAAAAAGAGTATCAGCGAAACAGCGATTTATTCAAAGGAAATGCGGGTACAGAATTGAGCGTTATCAACTCAAAATATGATGTTGAAAATACTCGCATTCAAATCGAACAAGTAAAACAACAAATTGCCGATGGAAATATCGTTGCTCCTATCAGCGGAATTGTTACTTCTCGCAAATTGATGGCTGGCGAATATGTAAGTCCGGGAACAGTCATCGCTACCATCGTTGACGATTTACATTTGAAAGCCGTTGTTTTTGTGAACGAAAAAGACGTGTATCAACTCAAATTAGGGCAGAATGCTACCATTTCATCTGACGTTTTTCCAAATAAAAACTTTGTAGGAACGGTGAAATTTATTTCGCCAAAAGGTGACGAAAACCACAATTACCGAGTGGAATTACAATTGAATACCAATCAATTAAGAGCAGGTACGTATGTCATGGTGAATTTTGATTTAGGTCGCAAAGCGAGTGTTTTACAGATTCCGAAATTGGCTTTGGTAGAAGGTACAAAAAATCCTTATGTGTATATCGTAGAAGGCAATGTAGCGAAGATGCAAAAAATTACGGTTGGTCGTGAAATTGGTGAAAATATTGAAGTAGTTGCTGGTTTACAAGCTGGACAAGAAGTAGTTACGAGCGGACAAATCAATTTGACCAACGGAAGTAAAATTTCAAAAACTACTAACCAATAAACCTTAAAAATATGTCAATTACCGAAATATCCATCAAACGACCATTACTAATTACAGTAATTTTCGTAACGCTGATTTTATTTGGTTTTGTGAGTTATAAACAATTGAATTATAACCTTTTACCAAAATTTGAAGCCAATGTAATTATCGTTCAAACGACGTATCGTGGTGCGTCTTCTGACGAAATTCAGAACGTGATTACCAAACCCATTGAAGAAGCGGTTTCAGCCATCGAAGGGATTGATAAAATTTCTTCTACTTCTTCAGAAGGTCTTTCTTTGATTACTGTTCAGTTGAAATCGGGCATTAATACGCTGGATGCCCAAAGAGATGCAGAGCGAAAAATCAACCAGATTAAATCTACTTTACCCGACGATGCCGACGACCCCGTAGTAAACCGATTCAATACCGACGAAATACCCGTATTAAGAATCAGTGCTTCGGCCAATATGTCTGAACCTGAATTGTACGATTTAATCGACCAAAAAATCAAACCTATTTTATCCAACGTAGCTGGCGTTGGTACAGTCCGTTTGATTGGTGGCAACGAGCGTGAAATTCAAGTAAACTTAGACAACGACAAGCTCCAAGCTTATAATATTTCGTCGGCACAAGTAAACCAAATGATTGCCAATAGCAACAGTTCGTATCCTGCTGGAAGTATCCTGAGCAACAGCAATCGTACTTCAATTCGTTTGGATGCCAAATTGGTAAAAGTGGAAGAATTAAGAAACTTGATTATTCGCCAAAATGCCGATGGAAGTAGAGTTTTGTTGAGAGACCTTGCCGTCATTACAGACGGGCAAACCGAAACCAAAACCCTGAACCGTAACAACGGAAAAGCAGGTATCGGTATCGAAATTGTAAAACAAGCCGATGCCAATGCCGTAAATGTAAGTAAATCAGTAAAGGAAAAGTTGAAGGAAATTCAAGCGAATTATGCTTCTCAACAATTCACTTATGACATCGCTGCCGACCAATCAATCTATACTTTGGCTTCTGCCGATGCCGTAATGCACGATTTGTTCTTGGCAATTATCATTGTGGGGGCGGTAATGTTGTTTTTCTTACATAGTTTCAGAAGTTCGCTCTTTGTATTGGTTGCCATTCCTTCGGCGATGATTCCGACTTTTATTTTGATGTACATCTTTGGCTTTTCGCTCAACTTGATGACATTGATGGGGCTTTCTTTAGTCGTTGGTATCTTGGTGGATGATAGTATTGTGGTTTTAGAAAACATCTATCGTTACCTCGAAATGGGTAAAAATAAAGTAGAAGCAGCTATTGAAGGACGACAAGAAATTGGGTTTACTGCCATTGCCATTACTTTGGTGGACGTTGTGGTTTTCTTACCGCTTTCGATGAGTGGCGGTTTGATTGGAAATATCTTGCGTGAATTTTCATTGGTAGTAGTATTTTCTACTTTGATGAGTTTGTTTGTATCTTTTACGCTTACGCCATTGTTGGCTTCAAAATGGGGAAAGGTTGAAATCTTGAGTGAATCAACACTTTGGGGGAAAATCAACTTAGGTTTTGAAAGATTTTTGGATGCCGTAAAAGAAGAGTATGGCAAACTCCTTACTTGGTCTTTGGGTCATAAAAGATGGGTTTTGATTGTGATTCTTGCCATGTTTATTGGTTCGGTTTCATTGTTGGCAACGGGTTTTATCGGTTCATCTTTTGCAGGTTCGGGCGACCGTGGCGAGTTTGCCGTTCAGCTTGAATTAGCACCGCAAACACCCTTGGCACAAACCAACTTGCTGACCAAACAAGTAGAACAATTGCTTTTACAAAAGCCAGAAGTATCAAAAGTATTTGCTAACGTTGGTACACAAACGGGTGCGGTTGGTACGGGAAGTTCAAATTCAAACATTTCCGAAATATCCGTTACTTTGGTTGAAAAAGAACAGAGAACCGTTTCTACCGATGCTTTCAGTACGGCTATTCGAGATGAAATTAGTAAAATCCCAGGGTTGAAAGTCGTAATTCGTCCTGTAAGTCTTACAGGCGGAAGCGAAGCACCGATTCAAATTGCGATAAAAGGCGTAGATATGGCTGTAATTCAGGAGGTTGCGAATCAAATCAAAGCCATTGTTCGCAAAACACCTGGCACTGATTACGTAGAATTTAGTACCAAAAGTTTAAAAACAGAAATTGCCATTCAGCTCGACCGTGAGAAAATTGCCAATGCAGGATTAAGTATTCCAGAAGTAGGCGGGGCGATTCAGTTGGCATTTAGAGGAAACGACCAGTCGAAATTCAAACAAGCAGGGGAGGAGTATCCGATTAATATTTCTTTAGAAAAATCAGATAAACGTTCTATCGAAAATGTACGTGAACTTACGCTTCGCAATAGCAGAAATGCCATTATAAAATTGAAAGACGTAGCCACCGTTGCTGAAATTGTAGGACAATCGGTTTTGGAACGTTCAGACCGAATGAATTCTATTAAAGTAACCGCTTCGGCTGTGGGTCGCCCAACGGGTACGATTGTCGCAGATTTACAAAAACAAATTGCTAAATTGAAAATTCCTGATGGCGTAGTGATTGATTATCAAGGAGAAGCACAGCGTCAGAAAGATGCTTTTGGTAGCTTAGGTTTTGCCATGTTGTTGGGTATTTTGTTGGTGTATTTAATCATGGTTGCGCTTTACGAAAGTGTGGTTTATCCATTTGTGGTACTCTTTTCAATTCCCGTAGCATTAATTGGGGCATTATTAGCCTTGGCTTTAACGATGGAATCCCTAACGATTTTCGCCATTGTAGGTTTGATTATGCTCTTAGGTTTGGTAGCCAAAAACGGTATTTTGATAGTTGACTTTACGAATCACCTCAAAGAAAAAGGTTTATCCGTAAAAGAAGCCTTGATTGAAGCAGGCAAAGAACGTTTACGTCCGATTTTGATGACCACCATCGCCATGATTACAGGTATGTTACCCATCGCTTTAGCCT
>JACCDR012058264.1_pt1 | contig 24365 bp, 29 predicted proteins | sample 7446431 | NCBI WGS metagenome assembly JACCDR01 (sample SAMN15323443, study PRJNA562643) | freshwater metagenome | isolation source: river surface water | place: USA:Blue River Watershed | collected 2017-08-17 | reverse complement strand
GGTAATTCGGACCCCGTTGGGTCTGTAGTCAGTGGCGCTTCAAAGGACTGAACGTGGCGGCCAACTACGAGGACGTCTGCGCGCAGCTGACGCAGGCCAAGCTGATGTTCGACACCCTGCAGATCGGGCGCTTCGTCCGCTGCCGGGTTGAGGGCGAAGGCCGCGAGCAGCGCGGCTGGTATCACCTGCACGAGATCCCCGGGCAGAACGGCGAGCCGCTGATCGTTGGCACGTACGGCGTGTGGCACGGCAACGACCAGGGCACGCAGAAGATCGAGCTCAAGCGCTCGGCCTTCAACGCGGAACAGCTCGCCGCCATCCGCAAGCGCCTCGCGGAAGACCGCAAGCGCGAGGCGCAGGCCCGGGCGCGGATGCAGGAGAGCGCGGCGCGCCGGGCGCAGTCGGCCTGGGCGAAGCTTGCCCAGGATGGCGAGTCGCCCTACCTAGTGAACAAGGCGGTTCAGGGCCACGGCCTGCGCTACACCGCCTCTGGCACCGCGGTGCTGCCGCTGTGCGACACGGCCGGCGTGATCCACGGCCTGCAGTTCCTTCGCACCGCGAAACAGGCGGAAGAGTGCGGCCGGCCGACGAAGGAGTTCTGGCCGGCGGGCATGGCGAAGAAGGGACACTTCCACCTGATCGGCGTGCCGGGCGACCTGATCGTGGTGGCCGAGGGCTATGCCACCGCGGCAACGATCCACGAGGCCACCGGCTATCCGGTGGCCGTGGCCATCGACGCCGGCAACATCTCGCCGGTGTGTGCCGCGTTGCGCAAGCGCTACAAGACCGCGCGCCTGCTGATCGCCGCCGATGACGACAGCCTGGCGGCGTGCATCAAGTGCCAGCACCGGCTGACGCTGGCCGAGCATCCGGAAACCTGCCCGGCGTGCGGGGAGGGCCACCGCCGCCAGAACGCCGGCGTGCTCGCCGCGAGCACCGCGGCGCTCGAGGTGAACGGCCACTGGATTGCGCCGGCGTGGCCCGATGCCGCAGCCCGCCTTGAGCGCTACCAGGGCAGCGGCGCCAAGCCCACCGACTTCAACGACCTCGCCGCGCTCACCAACGCGGCGACCGTGCGCGAGCAGTTCGCCCAGGCCATCGCTGGCAAGGGCTGGTCGCCCAGGGCGAAGCCCGCCGCGCGTGCTCCGGCCGCAGGGGGCGAGGGGCTGTCGCCGATTTCTACGCTGGATGAGCTGCTTGAGCGCTACGCCCTCGTCTACGGGCAAGGCGGCGTCGTGTTCGATCGGCAGGAGCACCGCATGGTGTCGCTGTCCGACATGCGCGACCTGTGCACCGCGCGCGAGCTGCATCGCGCCTGGGCTGAGCATCCGGACAAGGCCGTCGTGCGCATCGACAACGTCGGCTTCGACCCCTCGGGCGAGGACGCCGCGACCATCACGTGCAACCTGTGGGCCGGCTGGCCGACAGAGCCCAAGGCTGGCAGCTGCGAGCGTCTGCTCGATCTGCTGCGCTACATGTGCAGCAACGACAGCAACCCCGAGTCGCTGTACCGCTGGGTGCTGAAGTGGATCGCGTACCCGATCCAGCACCCCGGCGCGAAGATGAAGACCACGCTGGTGATTCACGGCCCGCAGGGCACCGGCAAGAACCTGTTCTTCGAAGTGGTCATGGGCATCTACGGCCGCTATGGCCGGGTCATCGACCAGAGCGCCATCGAGGACAAGTTCAACGACTGGGCCAGCCGCAAGCTCTTCCTCATCGCCGACGAGGTCGTGGCGCGCAGCGACCTGTACCACGTCAAGAACAAGCTCAAGGCCTTCATCACCGGCGACTGGACCCGCATCAACCCCAAGAACTTCGCCGCCTACGAAGAGCGCAATCACGTCAACCTGGTGTTCCTCAGCAACGAGGCCATGCCGGTGGTGCTGGAAGAGGACGACCGCCGGCACGCGGTGATCTGGACGCCCGAGAAGCTCGGCAAGGACTACTACCGCGCGGTGATGGCCGAGATCGAACACGGCGGCGGCGCGGCGCTGCACCACTACCTGCTGCACTACGACCTGGGCGACTTCGGGCCCGGCACGCTGCCGCCCCTGACCGCCGCGAAGGCCGAGCTGATCGAGCTATCGCGCGACAGCACCTCGCGGTTCGTCTACGCGCTGCTGGCCGGCGAGATCCCGCCGCTGCGCGCGCGGCCGGCGCTGACGCAGGACGTCTACGAGGCCTACCGCCTCTGGTGTGGCCGAACCGGAAACCGCGCGGCACCCCAGCAAAAGCTGGTGAACGCGCTCACCCGGCACCACGGCATCCAGTGCCTGCGCAAACGCTATGACCAGGGAGGCAAGCAGGGCATCGGCCCGCATGGGGTGATGTTCTTGGCCAGCGGCAACGTGCCGCCTTCCGACAGCGAGGACGGCTACCGCGACCGCGTCGAGCCGCCGGCCGGCGGCGAAGAACGTCCATGGCTCGGCGAGCACCTGCGCCAGTTCGCGTCCGATCTCGCCGACTACAAGGAGGTCGACAAGCGATGACTGCCCATTCTGTGCGGCTTGTGCGGGCTGCTGTGCGGGCTGCTGTGCGCCCTGAGAGTCGCGATTTCATTGGCTGTGCGGGCTGTGCGGCCTCAATGCGCGTACGCACACGACAGCGCATCGCGACGCATCGCCACACGCATCACGCCTCACGTGCGTACCTGTGTGCAGCCCGCACAGGCCGCACAGCGAGTATCCATGCGGGTTCCAGCCCGCACAGCAGCCCGCACAGCAGGGCGCACAGGCCGCACAGTCGCGCGCGCGCTCCCTTTTCCTCCCTGTCGCGTCGCGAGAAAGGGGTAGTGGGGGTGGTCAATGGCTGACCAGCTGGTGAAGTTCGCCGCGCTGGCGCAGCACCTGGGCGTGGCCCGCAGCTACGTCACCGAGCTGCGCCAGTCCGGCCGCCTCGTGCTTTCCGACGACGGCCGCCGCTGCTGGCTGCAGGCCAGCGTCGAGCGCATCGAGGCCACCAGCGACCCGTCGCAAGCCGCGACCCGCGCCCGCCACGCCGAGGGCCGCGACGCCGCCGCCCAGGCCTCCCCTGGCACCGCGGCGGTTCCGCCCACTGCAGGGGAGGGGGAGGACGAGCCGGCCGACTCGGGCATGCGCTACCAGGACGCCAGGGCCCGCAAGGAGCACTACCTCGCCCTGCAGGCGCAGCGCGACTACGAACTGAGCGTCGGCCAGCTGGTGTCCGCCGAGGACGTGCGCCACGCCGTCGCCAACGCCGCCACCACACTGCGGGTGCGTCTGGAAACGCTGCCGAGCAGTCTGGCCGCCCAGCTCGCCGCCGAGCGCGACGAGGCGCGCGTGCGCGCCCTGCTGGCCGACCAGATCGAGCTGCTGCTCGGCGAGCTGTCGCGCGAGTTCGGCCACGTGGCACAGGAGGGCAGGGCATGAAGGTCACCACGCAGTTCGAGGGCATCGACGAGGTGCTCAAGGGGTTCGGCGGCCTGGCCGAGCGTGGCCTTGCCGACGCCGGCGCCCGCGCAAGCAACACCCTGGCGTTCGGCGCGCGCAGCGAGTGGCAGAAAACCGCGCAGCGCGTCTTCGATCGCCCGGTTGCGCTCACCATCAACGCCGCGGTGTACCGCAAGGCCACGCGCGAGCGGCCGTTCGCTGAGGTGAAGATCCGCGACGAGGCCAGCAAGGGCACGCCGCCGGTGCGCTACCTGCTGGCCGAAGTGCAGGGCGGGCCGCGTGCCAAGACGCGCTTCGAGCGCGCCCTCACCGCCGCCGGCGTGCTTCCCCAGGGCATGTTCGCGGTGCCGGCCAGCGGTGTGCAGCTCGATGCCTTCGGCAACGTGCCGCGTGGCGTGCACACGCGCATCCTCTCGGCCCTGCGCGCCAGCCCCACCGGCGACAACACCCGGCGCGGCCCTCGCCAGCGCGCACGCAGCCAGCGCGGCCGCCTCGGCTACTTCGCGCTGCCGCGCGGCGAAGGCGACCTGCCGGCCGGCATCTACGAGCGCATCGCCGTCAATTTCAGCTACGGCGCCACCAGCGCGCTGCGCCTCGTGTTCGCATTCGTCCGCCAGCCGAGCTACCGGCCCCGCTACAACGTCTACGAGGTGGCCCAGGAGTACATCGACCGCAACGGCCGCGATGTGCTCACCCGCGAGCTGGAAGTCGAGATTGCCGCGCAGCTGGCGCGCAGCATCGAGGTCAGCGTATGACTTCCGCCCGCTCAGGCCAGCGCGTGCACCACCCGCTGCCACAGGCTCACCGGCTGCAGCCAGTCGGTGCGGCCGTGGCGCTGCAGGTTGGCGTTGAAGGCCGGCACCCGCAGCGCCTCGATGGTCGGCGGGTCGTCCTGGCCGATGCGCAGCAGCTCGGCGTCGAAGGCGTCGAGGTCGAGGCCCTGCACGGCCAGCAGCTCGAGGTAGCGGCGTCGCTGCGCGCGGTGCGCTTCGGCGCGCGCGCCGAGATTGCCCAGCGCCGAGACCAGCGCCAGCGCGGCCAGCGCCACGCCCGCCCAGGCCGACCACTGCGGCTGCTGCTGCAGCACGCCGGCGAAGGCCGTGGTGCCAGCCAGCAGGGTGATCAGCGTGGCCGCGGTGTTCAGGCGGCCGAACAGGCGCTGATGCAGCTCCTGCAGGCGCACCTCGTAGTCGGCATCAAGCCGCGCTTCGTACAGCGTGCGTTCGTGGGTCTTGGGCGTGGTCATGGTCTGCGCTCCGGCTGGGCGGCGGGGGCGGCGGGTTGCGGTGGGGCGGCGCGTTGCGTGGCGTCGGCCCTGCGGGTGGCCCTGCCGGCCGCCGTGGTGGAACAGGGGATGGTCGCGTCATGGCCGGCGGGTGGGAGGGTGTCTGGACAACACCATGGTACTCCCAACCCCGCCGGCCGCCTTGCGGCGTTGCATCGGGCGGCGCCGCGGGCGTACCCTGAGCGCGCTGCCGTCAATCCGGCAGCCGGGGGTGACAGCCCGAAGGTCAAGGCGCACAAGCGCCCATCCGTCGATGCCGGCGCTTTTTTCATGCCCGCCGCTCGGCGGCCGGGCGTTGTGCGTGGCGCTACCCGCTTCCATGGCGGCGGCGCACGGGGAGCCGTAAGGCTCGCCGGCCCTTGGCCCGGTCTGTCAACCCGTGCGTCGTCCGCCACCTCGTTTGACAGCGGGGTTGCGGACTCCAATCCAGCCAAGGAGTCCATTGCCATGAGCACCCCTTCTGCCGCCCGTGCGGCCCGTTCTGCTGTTCACGACGACGTGGCCGCGGCCGTCGCCGCCGCCCGTTCACCGCGCCTCGCCCCGCATGAGCTGAAGGCGCTGGCCATCGAGCTGGCTGCCGCGCTGCCGCCGCATCGCCCGGCCGCCAACACCGACGCCAGCCGCCGCGCCGCCGACGAGCTGGAAACCGCCCTGCAGATGCTCGGCTGGCTGTCGGCCCAGTTTGTCGCCATGCAGGGCCTGATTGCCGACCCCGGCCCGGTGTTTCCCGCCGTGCGGCTGGAACAGCTGACCCGCCTTGCCGAGCTGGGCCAGTTTGTCGCCCAGCAGGGCGAAAACACCATTGCCTGCGCGCTGGCGGCCCTGCGCGAGGTGGCCGCATGAACGCCCTGATCATTGCCAACACCCAGATTCGGCGTGACGAGGCGGGCCGGTACTGCCTCAACGACATTCACGAGGCCGCCGTCGCTGCCGGCCACGACTACAAGCGAACACAGGTTGCCAACTGGCTGCGCTTGGATCAGACGAAGGAGCTGACGCAATTCCTCAGATCTGAGGAATTAAAAACCGAAAGTGAGGAATTAGAACCGCTGATCGGTCAGGCAGGTCGCTACGGCGGCACCTACGCCGTCAAGGAGCTGGTCTACGCCTACGCCATGTGGATCAGCGCCAGCTTCCACCTGCACGTGATCCGTGCCTACGACGCCCTGGTCACGGCGTCGACGCCATCGGTGGCGGCCCTGCCGCCGCCCGCCGATCACGTGGCCGACCTGATGGTCGCCGCCGATCGCGTCTACCGCGCCGTCATCCGCAGCGGCCGGGCGCGCGGCCTGCGTGGCCCGCGCCTGTACGGCGCCGCGCGCGCGGCGGCGATGACGCGCACCGGCATCGATCTGCACGCCGAGCACGGCGTGGCCACCGACACCGACGACGCGGGCGGCACGCTGCGCGACGCCCTCAGCGCCCAGCTCGAACTGTTCTGGGCCGCCGCCCAGAGCGGCGAGTTGGGCGTGCCCATGTGCCGCGCCCTCACCACCGACGTCTATGCCCTCTACCTGCGCTGGTGCCGGCAGGGCAGCCAGCCGCCGGCCACCCTGCAGCGCTTCGTACCGGCGCTGATCCGCTACGCCGGCCTGCGCCAGCTGCGCGAGCGCTGGCTCGATGGCGAGCGCGTGCTCGGCCCGCATGGCTTCCTCGCCCTGTCCGAAGACCCGCCGCCGCCCGGCGTCCCCGTCACCACCTGGAACGGCCTGTGCGTGCAGCGCTTCCGCCGCGCCCTTGCTGAGGTGCCCGCCTAGTGCTGCAGAACGCCGCCACGCTGATCCGCACGGGGCTTGCCAAGGCCCTGGCCCCGCGCCGGCCGGTGACGGTGTCGCAGTGGGCTGACCAGCACCGGGTGCTCAGCAACAAGTCCAGCCCCGAGCCCGGTCGCTGGCGTACCGATCGCAACCCGATCCTGCGCGAGCCGATGGACGCCCTCAGCGACCGCAGCACCGTGCGCGAGGTGGTGATGTGCTGGCCAATCCAGGCGGGCAAGACCGAGTGCGCGCTCAACTTCCTCGGCTGGATCATGGATCACCAGCCCGGCCCGGTGATGGTCTGCCTGCCGGGCGAAGTGTCAATGAACAAGTGGATCAGCCAAAAGCTGCAACCGCTCATCGAAGAAACCGAGCCGGTGCGCGCGGCGCTTACCAGCACTGCGACGCGCGACGGCGCCAACCGGCGCGAGTTCAAGGACTTCAGCGGCGGCCAGCTCTATCTCGAACACGCCGGCAGCACGTCGCGTCTGAAATCCACCACCGTGCGCTACCTGGTGGTCGACGAGCTGGATGAGTTCGCGCGCGAGCTGCGCAGCGGCGACGACCCCATCGACATGCTGGAGGGCCGCGTCAGCGCCTACCCGACAACGCACAAGCGGCTGTACATCAGCACGCCACAGGTCCGCGGCGTCTCGCGTATTGAGCAGCGTTACGAAATGAGCGATCAGCGCCGCTGCCATGTGCCGTGTCCACACTGCGGACACTCGCAGCCGCTGGAGTGGTCTGGCCTTGTCTGGACGGTCGACCCGCACGACCCGCACCAGGTGATCGACGCGCAGTACGCCTGCCGCGAGTGCGGCGCGCTGATCGACGAAAGCGCCAAGCCGGCCATGCTCGCGCAGCACCAGTGGATCCCGCAGCGGCCCGAGCGCAGCAGCTACCACCGCGGCTACCAGGCGAACGGGCTGTACTACCCCATGGGCCTCGGCCCGAGCTGGCGCGATCTGGCCCGCATGTGGCTCGCCGCCCAAAGCGACCCGGCCAAGCTCAAGACGTTCGTCAACGATCGCCTCGCCGAGACCTGGGAAGACCCGGCCATGCGCGCGGTCAAGCACAACGTCATCGCCGACCGCGCCGAGCCCTACCGCCTGCGCAGCGCGCCGGCCGGCGTGCTGGCCGTCACTGCCGGCGTCGACACCCAAGACAACCGCCTGGCGGTGCAGATCGTCGGCTGGGGCCGCGGGCTCGCGTGTTGGGTGCTCGACTACGTCGAGCTGCCCGGCGACCCGGCCGAAGACGCCGTGTGGGCCGAACTCACCGCGCTGCTGAGCAGGCCGATTGAGCATGCAAGCGGCGGGCTGATACGCGTCGAGGCCACGGCCATCGATGCCGGCGGACACCGCACCGAAGACGTGAAGGCCTACTGCCGCCGCCGCGTGATCCGCCGGCCGATGTGCATCTTCGGCGCCGTGCCCAACAACGCGCCGGTCATCAGCAAGGGCAAGCTGCAAGACATCAACTGGCGCGGCCAGCACGACAAGCGCGGCGTAACGATCCACCACGTCGGCACGGTCGCCATCAAGCACCTGCTCTACGCACGGCTCAGCACCGACGCGGAGAAGCTCGCCGAGCAGCGCCAGGTGCACCTCAGCGACCAGCTTGACCAGGCGTACTTCTCTGGGCTGGTCTCCGAGACCTACAACCCCAGCAAAAACCGGTTCGAGAAGCGTCGCGGCGGCGCCCGAAACGAGCCCCTCGACACCTGGGTGTACGCCTACGCCGCCACCCATCACCCGGAGCTACGCCTGCACCGCCGCAGCAAGGCCGACTGGGACGCCGCCGAGGCGCGGCTGGTCTCGTCGGCACCGGCTGTGGTCGCTGCCGAAAGCGAAGGCGCAATGCCGCGCGCCCGTCCGCAAACGCCGCCCGCTCGCCCGAAACCCCTTGCACGCCCCACAGGGAGGAACTGGTAGCCATGCACCGACTGCATCAGCACCGCGGGCACGATGCGTTGCCCGATCAGCCCAGCGAGACCGATGTGGTGGCGCAGATCTACGACCGGGTCATGGCTGGCGCCGGCAAGGCGCAGCTGCGCGCCGAGTTCGCCGGCGACCGGGTCTACATCCCTGTGCGGCCGCACCTCACTGGCGAACAGCGGCGGCAGATTGCCGACGAGCTGGCACGGCGCACTGCCGCCGAGGTGGCGCGCCGGTGGGGCATCAGCGTGCGCCAGGCGTATCGCATTCGCCGGGCCGCCAAGGGCCGCGACTTGTGAGCTGTGCACCCTGACATTTTGTCTGGAATGTCAGGGGGCCTGCGCCCTAGCGTGCGGCCATATCGTGGAGCACTTCCGTGGCCCTCAGCCAGACCGACCTCGACAATCTCGACAAGGCCATCGCCACCGGAATGCTCGAAGCTGAGATTGCCGGCAAGCGAATCCGCTACCAGTCCGCCGAGCAACTGATCAAGGCGCGTGCCCATGTCGCCGCCGTGCTTGCCCAGGCAGGTGCCGATGCGGTGGGCACGGCAAAACGGGTGTCGAGCTACCGCTACGCCTTCACCACCGCGCGAGGCGACTGATGGCCAAGCGCAAGAAGGCGGCCGCCAAGACGCGCGCCTACGAGGGCGCCAGTCCGCGTGATGGGTGGCGGCCGCGCCGCGCTGGCGCCAGCGCCAACACCGACCACCGCGCCGACGCCACGCCGCTGCGAGTGCGCGCGCGCGCCCTGGTGCAGAACGTGCCGTACATCGCCCGTGGCCTGCAGGCGCTGGTCAGCAATGTCATCGGCACCGGCATTTCGCCGCGCAGCCTTGCCCCGCGAAAGCGCGACGCCAGGGCGCTGGATCAGGCCTGGCAGGCATGGGCGCCGCTGGCCGATGCCGATGGCCTGTTCGACGTCTATGGTCTCCAGGCGGCGGCATACCGCGCCATGGAGCAAGACGGCGAAGTGCTCATTCGCCGCCGCACCCGCCGGCCGGAAGATGGGCTGGCCGTGCCGCTGCAACTGCAGCTGCTCGAGATCGACTGGCTCGATACGGCCAAGCAGGGCACCTCGCCTGGCGGTGGCAGCATCGTCAACGGCATCGAGTACGACGTACTGGGCCGCGTGCGCGCTTACTGGCTGCACGACAGCCACCCCGGTGACCAGTTCGCCGCCAAGCGCAGCACCTCCAGCCGGCCCGTGTCGGCCGACGACATCATCCACCTGTTCGCCCCGGGTCGCCCAGGGCAAGGCCGCGGCATCTCGCGTTTCGCTTGCGTGATTGCGCGCGCGCGCGACCTCATGCTGTACGAAGACGCCGAGCTGCAGCGCAAGAACCTCGAGGCGCGGCTCAGCGTGCTTGCATCCGGTGATGTCACCGGCATGGCCAATCCGCGCGACTACGCGCCCGGCCCGGGCGGTGGTGCCGAGGGCACCGCGGCGGCCGACCCGGCTGCCGCGCGCATCGACGGCGACCTCGGACAGCTGCCCTCTGGCGGCATCCTCGAGCTGCCGCCGGGCCTCAACCTCACCGCGTTCGACCCCAAGCCCGGCACGGCCATGGTCGACTACTGCAAATGGCAGCTGCACATGATCGCCGCTGGCATCGGTGTGCCCTATGAGGCCCTCACCGGCGACATGCGCGAGGTCAACTTCAGCAGCGCGCGCGTGCGGCTGATCGACTTCCGCCGCGACTGCGAGCAGATGCAATGGTTGGTGCTGATCCCGCGCATGCTCTCGCGCATGTGGGAGTGGTTCGTCACCGCCGCGCAGCTTGCCGGCGTGGTGCGCACCGTGGATGCGCGCGTCGACTGGAGCACTCCGCGCTGGGATTACGTCAACCCCGAGCAGGACGTCAAGGCCGACCTCGAAGCCATCGGCGGCGGCCTGCTCAGCCCGTCCGAAGCGTTGCGCCGTCGCGGGTACAAGCCCGACGAGGTGTTCGCCGAAATCGGCCGCGACTTCGAAGCCCTGCAGGCCAGCGGCGCGCTGCAGTTCATGCAGTTCATGCGCAATGGCGTGGCCAGCGCGGCGCCGCCTGCCGCGCCTGCTGTCCCGGTGCCTGCCGATGACCTGGCTGATCGCCGCCGATCGGCCAGCGCTGAGCTGCCGGCCCTGCATGTGCATTTCCCGGCACAGGCCGCGCCGGTGGTCAACGTCACCAACGACGTGCGCGCCGCTGAGCCGGTACCGCCGCCGGTGGTGAACGTCACCATCGAGCCGACTACCGTCAACGTGCCGGCCGCCGAGGTGCGCGTCGATGTGCAGCCGACGCCCGTGCATGTCGATGCACCCAACGTCGCCGTCAACGTCGAGGCGCCAATCGTCAACACCGAGGTGCGCACCGACGCCCCTGTCGTCAACGTCACGCCACGCCTGGTGGCCGAGCTGCCCGCCCGCAAGACCGTCACCGACATTGCCCGCGACAGCAAGGGCAACATCGTCGGCACCACCCAGTACGAGACCGACCTCTGATCGCAGCGCCGCGCTGCTGACTGTCGCCAAGGGATCCCGCCATGAGCATGTCCAACGCATCCGAAGAGAATCTGCTGAAGCTGCTGTTCAACAACGTCGACTGGCCGAACGTCGGCGACGCCGCGGGGCTCCAGAACAGCGCCACGGCCGGCAGCTTCTACGTCGCGCTGCACTCGGCAGACCCGGGCGATGCCGGCAACCAGAGCACCAGCGAGATCAGCTACACCGGCTATGCCCGCGTGGCAGTGGCGCGCACGGCGGGGGGCTTCACCATCGCGGCGCCGCAGGTCTCGAATGCCGCGGCGGTGCAGTTCGGCGAGTGCACCTCGGGCTCGGCGACAGCCACCCACTTTTCCGTGGGCCTCGCATCGTCCGGTGCCGGCGACATCTTGTACAAGGGCGCGCTCTCGGCGTCGCGCGCGATTTCGGCCGGCATCACGCCGCTGTTCAACGCGGGCGCCCTGGTCGGCACGGTCGACTGATGACGCGGTATCGCTGCGCCCATTGCGGGCGCGACCTGGGGCCGGCGCCGCAAGCGCCGGAGCCCGCCTGCCCAGACCACCCGGATGGGGTGGTGGATGCCTACGACGATGCCGATCCAGACGCTCAGTGATCTGCAGGCTGCGTTCGATGCTGGCCGCTGGCATCTGCAACGCTTTTTCAAGGCGGCGGGCACCGCGCATGCCCTGCAGTGGGCCGACCCGTCGTTTGCCGCAGGCCAGCCTGCCTACGATGCGCGCGTCGGCACCGCCGGCGCCTTCACGCCCTGCATCGCGCAGCGCAACGATGCGATCTACCTGCCGCCGATCAGCGCTGGCCAGCATCGCCACCTCACGTCAGCCACGATCTGGAGTTCGCAGGCGACGTACAACGGGCCGGCGTCGGTGGTCATCTACGATCTGCTGGGCTACTACCCGCTGATCGACGGCGACAGCACCGACACGCAAGTGCTCGACAACACCGAGGTCCTGCCGCGCTACGCCGATGGTGTCGGCGTGTTCGCCGTCATGGTGTCGCATGTTGCCCCGGCGGTGCAGAACGGCGTCGCGGTGATCACCTGCACCGACTGCGACGGGGTGGCGCGCAGCACCACGCTCAACGTGCCCAACAACGGGCAGAACCTCGTCTGCTCAGGCGTGCAACCCGCCGCCGCCGCAGATGTGGGCCCGCTGTACATGGCGCTGGCAGACCGATCGCGCGGCGTGCGCTCGATCGACAGCGTCACATACACCACGCCGCCCGGCGGGCTGCACTGCATCTACCTGGTCAAGCCGCTGGCCACCATGGTGCTCGGCGACAACAACCTTGCCGCCGAGAAAGAGTTTTTCAGCAAGTCGGGCCTGCACTGCCCACGCATCTACGACGGGGCGTGTATCGGGTTTTTCGATCGCATCGGCTCGGGTACGTCGCGCACCGTGTCCTGGTTCGGCAATTTCGTTTTCGCCTGGGGGTAATGCATGGCCATTCAGTCGCTCGACCAGCTTGTTGCGGCGATCAGCGCCGGCAAGACTACGCGGTACGAGTTCAACAAGATCACCGGCGCCGCGGCATACACCGCCGGCCGCTGGTACGACCTCTCGATGCTGGCCGGTTCGCCCATCGCGAACGCGTGGGCCGGCACGGCATTGGCCTGGCGCACCTGCGATGAAGCCACCGGCAACGGCACGCAGATCTTCGGCATGCCGCACGGCGGCAACGTCACCGCCGACCTCAAGCATCTGCTCAACATGAATGCGTGGAGCACCGCCGCCACCGGTGTGCCCGGCACGCTGATACTGCTCGACCTGCAGGGCTACTGGCCCGGCATCAGCAACAACACCACCTCGCCGCAGACGCTCACCGGCACGCCCACGCTGCGCTATGCCAACGGCGCCGGCTGCCGGCTGTATCAGGTGCAGACCGCCGCGGCCGGTGCCACGGCGCAGAACATCGCGTTGTCCTACACCGACCAGTCGGGCAACACCGGCAACACGCTGCCGGTGACGGTGGCGATGACCGCCTCGGCCATCGCCGGGCACATCAGCCACAGCGGCGTCGCGGCCAACAACTACGGGCCGTTCCTGCCGCTCGCCTCGGGCGACTCCGGTGTGCAGAACGTCGCCACCGTCACCATGAGCGCCGCCAACACCGGCACCTTCGCGTTGTGTCTCGCCAAGCCTCTGGCCCAGATCACCCTGTCGGTGGCGGGCCTCATGACCGAGAAAGACCTGCTCAACCAGATCCCCAGCCTGCCGGTGATCAAGGACGGTGCGTGCCTGGTGTGGGTGTATGGCGCAGGCGCCGCGACGGCGGCCAGCACGACGTTTGCCGGCGGCCTGGAGTGGGTCTGGGGCTGACATGGCGCTCTATCCCAACGGCCGCTACATGACGCGCTCGCCTGGGCGGCACTTCGGTGCCGCGCCGGGCCTCGACGTGCTGGCCCGTGGCCGTGGCGATCGGCTCAACCGTTTCGTGGGCAGCGAGTACACCCCCACTGCATCGACCCCCGATGGGTACGGCCTCGTCGCCATCGTGCCGCCCATCGTCGCCGGCAGCATGTCAGCGCAACGCCGTGTGGTGGATGTCTCGGGGTCGGGAAACCTCCTTCGCGGCGGCCCGATGGAAGGCAGCGCAGCGATGCTGACCCTCAGCCCATCAGGAGCGCTCTCGCTGGTGGTGAGCCTTGCCGCGAACGTGGCCCTGCTGACCGTCTCCGGCGATGGCGCGGTGCTCTCGCTGACCGTCAGCCTCGATGGCAGTGGCAGCGTGAGTTTCACCGGCGCCGGCGGGCTCTCGATGATCGTGCCCTTTGCCGGTACCGGCAGCGTGGCGCACCTCAGCGGCACCAGTGATCTGCGCGGATTGCTGTCCCTGGAGGGCGAGTGGACGCCCTTCAGCGAACTGTCGCCGCAGAATCTCGCCGCCGCGGTGTGGAACACCATCGCCAGCCAATACGACGATGCCGGCAGCATGGGCGCCAAGCTCAACGCCGCCGGCAGCGGCGGCGTCGACCTCAACGCCCTGGCCGAGGCCGTGTGGGAGTACGCCAGCCGCCAGCTGTCCACCGCGCCGCCCACCGCATCGCAGGTCGCTGACGCGGTCTGGGCCAAGACGCTGCCGTGAGCACCGCCGGCGAGCGGCTGACCGAGCTATCTGCGCTCGGCACCGCCACGGCTGCCGAGCACCTCAAGGCCATCGCCGAGGCATCCGGCGTCGCCGGCGTGCTGCTGGTGGCGTTCTCCGGCCTCGATGAGGGCACCGCAGCCGAGCACTTGCTCGCCGATGGCGACGTCGAGGCGACAGCGCTGCAACCGGCTGTGCAGATGCCCGCGCGCGAGCATGGCCGCCGTCGTCGTCGCCGCACGCCCGTGGTGCTGGTCATCCGGCCCACCGATGCCGACGCCGAGGATGTGCTCGCCCTGATCGGCGTCTTCTGATCCGCGCAAACGCACCCTGACATTTTGTCTGGAATGTCAGGGGGGCGCGCCAATAGCGTGCGCGCATGGACACGAAAACCCAGCGCATCCCGACGCAGACCCGGCTCGCCACCTTCGAGCCGGCGACCTTCGACGCCAAGGCGCGCACGGTCGAGGTCACCTGGACCACCGGCGCCCGCGTGCGGCGCTACAACTGGTGGGACGACGAAACCTACGACGAAGAGCTGTCGCTCTCGCCGGGCGAGGTCGACATGTCGCGCCTCAATTCCGGCGCTGCCCCCGTGCTCGATTCGCACCGCACCTACGGTGGCCTCGAGTCGCAGATCGGTGTCGTCGAGCGCGCGTGGTTCGAGGGCGCCGAGGGCCGCGCCACCTTGCGGCTGAGTGCGCGCCCCGAACTGGCCGGCCTGGTCGAAGACATCCGCAGCGGCATCATCCGCAACATCTCCGTCGGCTACAGCGTTCGCCGCTACCAGATCACCCGCGAGCAGGGCCAGGTTCCCGTCTACCGCGCCGTCGACTGGCAGCCGCATGAGCTGAGCTTCGTCACCGTGCCGGCCGACGCGTCGGCCAGCACCCGCAGCACCGATCCGCAGGGTGCGCCTTGCGAATTCATCAGCGCCACCCCGGCGCCCATCACTGAGGACCGCTCCATGACCGACATCGCTTCGGCGGCCGACGCCGCCCCCGCCGCTGACGCGGTGAACGACCCGGCGCCGGCCGCGCCGGAATCCACCGCCACGCGTGCGGCCGAGATCGTCGATCTCGCCACCCGCCATGGTTTCGCCGACCGCGCCGCCGGCTGGATTCGCGACGGCCGCACCGTCGAGCAGGTGCGCGGCCTGATCCTTGACCAGCTTGCCGTGCGCGACCGCGATGCCGGCGGCCACCGCAACCGCATCGACGCCGTCGAAGATGAGGCAGACAAGCTTCGTCGCGCCGCCGAACAGGTGATCCTGTCGCGCGCGCAGTCGATCGACCCGGCCACCCGCAAGCGCGTGGTGCTCGAGTCGGGCAACCCCTGCCGCAGCATGAGCCTGCTCGACATGGCGCGTGCCGCCGTCGAGCGCACGGGCGTCCGGGTCTCCGGCCTGAGCAAGCTCGAGCTGGTGGGTCGCGCCTTCACCCAGAGCACCTCGGACTTCCCCGTCCTGCTCGAATCGGCGATGCACAAGACGCTGCAGGGCGCCTATGCCACCGCGCCGGATACCTGGTCGCGTTTCTGCTCGATCGGTTCGGTGTCGGACTTCCGCGCCCACAAGCGCTACCGCGTCGGCAGCATCGGCAACATCGATGCGATCAATGAGCTGGGCGAGTTCGTCAACAAGGCGATCCCGGACGGCGAAGCGTCGTCGATCACCGCGGCGACCAAGGGCAACATCATCAACCTGTCGCGCCAGGCGATCATCAACGACGACCTGAGCGCCTTCGTCGGCCTGTCGGCCATGCTGGGCCGCGCCGCCCGCCGCACCATCGAGGCCGATGTGTACGCGCTGCTGGCCGCCAACCCGACGATGAGCGACGGCGTGGCGCTGTTCCACGCATCGCACAACAACCTCGGCACCGCGGGCGTCCCGAGCGTCACCACGCTCGAAGAGGCGCGCGTCCTGATGGCGAGGCAGCGGGACATCAGCAACCAGGACTACCTCGACCTGCGCCCGGCGCTGTGGCTCGGCCCGATGGCCACCGGCGGCGATGTGCGTGTCGCCAACGACTCGCAGTACGACCCCGACACCGCCAACAAGCTGCAGAAACCGAACAAGGTGCGCGGCCTGTTCCGCGACGTCATCGACACCCCGCGGATCCTCGATACCAAGTGGTACGTCTTCGCCGACCCGCAGGACGCCCCGGTGTTCGAGGTCGCCTTCCTCGACGGCCAGGACATGCCCTTCCTCGAGATGGAAGAGGGCTTCAGCGTCGACGGCTCGCGCTGGAAGGTCCGCCTCGACTACGGCGTCGCCGCCATCGACTGGCGCGGCGCGGTGCGCAACGCCGGCGCCTAACCCACCAAGGGGCTCGGCATGTCGCCGAGCCCCGACTGAATCGCAGAGGAAACGATCATGGCAAGCAACTACGTGGTGGAGGGCCGGGTCATCACCTGGACCAACGCTGGCACCGCCGTCACGGCGGGCAGCATCGTGCGCATCGGCCACGCCCTGGGCGTGGCGCTGGTCAGCATCGCCAACGGTGCCTCGGGCAGCGTGGCCCTTGAGGGCGTGTTCTCGGGCATTCCCAAGGTCAGCGGCGCCGTGTTCACCCAGGGCGAGAAGCTGATCTGGGACGCCAGCGCGGCGGCCTTCGACGACAGCCTTGCGACCCCGGCCACCGGTGACGTCACCGGTGCTGCCATCGCCTGGGTGGCCGGCGCCAACGGCGAGACCACCTGCACCATCAAGCTGACTCCGGGCAACACCGTGGTGACCTGATAGCGGGCGGCAACTTCCCCCGGCTGCCTCACTCCCGGCCGGGGGCTTTCTGAGCATACCGTTCCACCGACAGGACGCCCATGCCGCGCACCCCAGCCAACGACATCGGCGGCCCTCAGGTCGCAGCCTTTCTCGACATGCTGGCGTACAGCGAGGGCACCGACAACGGCCGCCAGCGCACGCTGCATGACGGCTACGACGTGCTGGTCGGCGGTGGGCTGTTCACCGACTTCAGCCAGCACCCGCGCGTGCTGGTCGACCTGCCCAAGCTTGGCATCAAGAGCACGGCGGCGGGGCGCTACCAGTTCCTCGCCGGCACCTGGGCGGAAGTCGCGGCCCTGCTCAAGCTGCCCGACTTTGGCCCCGAATCGCAGGACCGCGCCTGCGTGCAGCTCATCAAGCGCCGCAAGGCACTGCCGCTGGTGAAGGCTGGCGAGTTCCGCGCCGCCGTCGAGGCCTGCCGGAAGGAATGGGCCTCGCTGCCCGGTGCCGGCTACGGCCAGCACGAGCAGCGCATCGAGATGCTCGAGCAGGTCTATCAGGCCGCGCTGAAGGTGCACCAATGAGTGCAGGCGCCGAAACCGCAGCCATCAAGACCGCTGGCATGGTCGGCGGTGTTGCCTTGGCCGCGCCGACGGTCGTGCTCGGCATTGGCCTCGAAACCCTGATCGCGGCGACCGCCGGCGCGCTGCTGAGCCTCGCCTACTCGCGCCCCGATGTCTGGGGGCGCTTGCTCGAGCTGCCATCCGGGCCGCTGGGCCGCCGCGTGCTTATCGCCATCGGCCGCGCCTTCATGCTGGCGCTCACCATGGCTGCCAGTGCCGTGGTCGGGGCCTGGCTGGTGCACATCGTGCCCGGCGTGCCGGGTTTCGCGTGGGTGGGGCAGATTCCGCAGCCGCCGCTGGCCGGCGTGCTGGCGTTTGGCTCCCAGCACTGGATCCCGCGGCTGCTGTCCCTTGGCGAACGGTTCCTCGATGCGAGGGCGCCCAAGTGATCACATCGTTGCTCCCGCTGTCGTTGGTGCTGCTGGCCGCTGTGGCCTGGCGACTCGTGCACCTGCCCTTGCCAGGGCCTGCATGGCGCTGTCGCGCGCAGCACGCGCTCTGGGTCGCTGTGCATGTGCTGATCGGCGCAGGCGCCATGGGCGTCGCCGCGATGGCGCTGCAAGGCCAGATGCATCCCGAGCCCGTCGCAATGCTGCTGTCAGGGCTATGCCTGCAGCTCACCGGCCGCTGGCGCCGGCGCTGCGACGAGCGCGAATCCGTTGACGCCCCCGCTGATCAAGGACCTACCCATGCCCCGTGAAATCATCCCGCCGCGCCCGCGCGACGAAATCGATCCGAACTGGACGGCCAGCACCGCCGTCGCTGATCGCCTCGCCCAGGCCGAGGCCTATGCGCTGCAGGGCCTGATCATCGGCGAGGCCGCCAACAAGGTCGCGCAGCTCTACGCCCAAGAGGTGCGCAAGGCGCAGGCCTTGGGCCACGGTGTGCCCGACTTCGACACCTGGGTTCGCGCGCGCGCCGCCGACCGCATCCAGCAGGGCTACACCCCGCTGATCCCCGCCGTGCCCGTGCCGGCGCGGCCCTCGCTGCTGCGTCGGCTGTTCGGCTGGGGCTGAGCGATGGACGTGGTGCTCGGCTTTCTGCTCGGCAACCTCTGGCGCTCTGCGGCGCTGGTGCTGATCGCTGTCGCCCTGGTGCAGTCGCTGCGCCTCGACAGCGCGCAGCAGGCTGCCGAGCACGCCGAGCAGCGCGCCATCGGCGCCGAGGCGCTGGAGCGCAGCACCGCCGCCACGTGGGAGCTGCACACCCTGCAGCTGCAGGCCGACCTCGGCAGCTGCCAGGCGCAGTGGGCCGATCTCGATCAGCGATCGCGCGACGCCGTCGCGGCGGCCATCGCCGGTCGCGAGAAGGCCGAGCACGCCCTGCGCGACTACACCCGCCGGTTCACCTCGCGCAGCCAGCACTGCGGCGCCGCGCTGGTCGACGCCGAGCGGGCATGCCCCGAGCTGGAGGGCTACTGAGATGCGACGCACGCTCCGCGAGGATATGACGGGCAAGGGCTGGGTGACCCGGCTGGCGGCCGTCTGCGCCGCCCTGCTGCTGGCCGCTTGCTGCCCCAAGCCGCAGACCATCCGCGTCCCCGGCCCGGTCGAATACCGCGACCGACTGGTCGTCGAGCCCATCCCCGCCGAGCTGCTGCGCGAGCACCCTGTGGCCACCGGCCCCCTGGCCGTGTGCCCGCAGGTGGCCGCGGCGCGCCGCGCCGAGCTGGAAGCGTGCAACGCCGACAAGGCGGCCCTGCGTGCGCGGCAGGAGGGCACCACGCCGTGAGCATCGAGGCGCTCTTCGAGCACGCCTACGGCGCCATGGCCTCGGCCGGTGCCGACTTCTTCGGCGCCTACGCCGGCAGCTACACCGCGCCGGGCGGCGGCGCGGCTACCACCGTGCGCGTGCTGCTCACCCGCGGCGTGCAGATCGTCGGCGACTACGGCGAGACCAGCACGCGGCAAGACGTCGCCGAGCTGGACCTCACCCAGATCACCCCGGCGCATGGCGCCACGCTCGTGGTCGACGGCACGACGTACAAGCTCGACGCCGAGCAGAGCAACGACGGCGTCAGCGCAGCCTGGAGCCTGCGCCGTGGCTGATCCCCTGAGCTGGCAGACCGTCGAAGCCCTTGCCACCGCCTATGCGGTGGTCACTACGGCCAACGGCTACCACACCAACCTCGGCAGCAGCATCGTCACCGAGCGCGAGCAGAGCGACGGCGACGCCGCGCGCCTGTCCATCGGCGTGGTGCGCATGCGCTGGCAGTCGCTGGCCTACCGCCTGCGCGAGCACCTGCTCGAGGTGATCGTCGAAGCCTGGCTGCCCAGCACCAGCGGCGACCAGGAGCGCGCGCACCAGGCGCTGGACGACCTGCGCCGCGTGTTCCCCGAGACCACCGATCTGCTGCTCGCTGGCGGCGAGGTGGCCTACATCGAAGTCGCCAGCGCCGAGATCATGCCGCGCCCCGCCGGCGCCGATGGCGTCTGCGTGCAGCTGCTGCTCACCGCCACTATCCGCGAGGCTCTGGCATGACTCGCCGCGCCTTCCCGCACGCCGGCGGCAGCTACCGCCGCCTGCCCGATGGCGCGCTGCAGCGCCTCGATGACGACTCCGCGCCGGCCCCGGCGCAGCCCCCGCCCGAGCCCGCGCTCGACCCGGCACCGGCAAGCCCCGCCGACGCCGACACCACCGCCACACCTCAGGAGTAACACACCATGGCCATCAAGCTCTTCGAGCGTCGGGCGATGGTGCTGAAGGTCGAGACGACCTACGGCACCGACCCGACCCCCACCGGCGCGTCCGATTCCCTGCTCGTGCTCGAGGGCGGCATCCAGGTCGAGGCCGATCCGCTGGCCCGCAACATCGACCGGTCCTACCTCGCCGCCAGTCCCTTCGTGCTGGTGAACCGCCGCGCCACCATCACCGGCAGCATCGAGCTGATCGGCAACAGCAGCGTCGGCACCGCGGCGCCCATCGCGCCGATGCTGCGCACCTGCGCGCATGCCGAGACGCTCACCGCGACCACTTCGGCCGAGTACAACCCGATCAGCAGCGCTTTCCAGTCGGGCACCGTCTACTTCGAGTGGGCCGGCGTGCGCTTCAAGGTCACCGGTTGCCGCGGCACGCTCGATTTCGATCTGTCGATCGACAACTTCGGCCGCGCCTCGTTCCAGTTGGTCGGCCTGATCGAGATCGCCGACATCACCGAGGCCACCATCAGCGGCTTCACCATCGCCAGCTTCCAGTCGCCGGTGCCGATCCAGGCCAGCAACTTCAGCGTCACCATCGACGGCGATGCCGTGAACGTGCAGTCGGTGCAGCTCACCCAGGGCCAGCCGCCGCAGATCTACCACGGCAGCGAGTCGCGCGAGGTCAGCTACAACGACCGCAACCCCACCGGCCGCATCCGCATGTTCCTGCCGGACTTCTCCACCTTCAACGGCTGGAGCGTGGCCAACGCGGAAACCCCGCTGGAGATCATCGCCACGGTAAGCGGCGGCGCCGGGAAGATCACCACGCTCACCATCCCCAAGGCCCAGTTCCAGATGCCGCAAAACGCCAACCTCAACGGCGCCGCCGGCATCGAGATTCCGTTCGTCGCGCTGCCGGATACCGGCAACGACGAATACACCTGGCGCTTCGCCTAACCCACCGATCCACCGCCGGCCCCGCTTGGGGCCGGTGGGGACGCAAGGACGATCACACCCATGGCTGTTCGCCTCATCAAGACCGACACCTTCACCACCGACGTCGTCATCCGCCAGCCCGGAAGCACCGAGGACGAGGGCTTCAAGGCCACGTTCAAGGCGCTGCCCGATGACACCGTGCGCGACCTGCTGGCTGACCTCCGGAACGGCCGCATCAGCCAGGACCAGTTGCTCGGCCAGGTGCTGGTGAAGGTCGCCGGCATCCAGGACGAAACCGGCAAGGACGTCGACCCCGACACCGCGCTCTCGTGGGTGCGCACCAACGTCGGCGCGGCCAACGCCTGCGGCATCGCCTACATGCGCGAGGTGTCGGGCATCAGCGAAAAAAACGCGCAGAGGTCGCGCGGGCGCTAGCCCGGCCGCGACCGCAGAGCAACACCGAGGCCCGGGCGGATGAGCTGCGCCGCCTGGGCCTGAGTGAGGCGCAGGTGGCGGCGGCCATGCCGCGCGGCGGCGACGAAGACGACGGCATTCCCGCCGTCGAGGTGCTCGAGGCGAACTGGGAGACGGTGCAGGTGTTCACGCGGTGCGAGCCCACGCTGGTGATCGGTGCGACCGCCGCCCGCTTCATGGGCATCGCCGCGGCCGAGGTGCAGGCCGTGATGGCCGTGCTCGGCATCCCCCGCGCTCGGCGCATCGGCGTGTTCGATGCCGTGAAGCAGATGGGCGTCGTCTGGTCGCAGGTCAAGAACGAGAGCTGAGATGGCCAACCAACCGCAAGTCACCCTGCGCATCAAGGTGGACGCCCGCGACGGCACTGCCACCGTCGAGGGCTTCGCCAACAAGGTCGAAGAGTCGAGCAAGAAGTCGTCGCGCTCGTTCGATGACGTCACCGCGGCGGCCAAGCGCATCGGCGCGGCGACCGCCACGGCGGCGGCTGCCGTACTGGCCGGAGTCGGTGCCATCACCCGCAGCGCCATCAACAATGCCGATGCCTTCGACGAAATGTCGCAGCGCACCGGTGTTGCCGCGAAGGAGCTGTCGACTCTCGCATTCGCCGCCCAGCGCGGCGGGCTCGATGTCGGCACGCTGGAGTCGGGCCTGATCAAGCTGACCAAGTCGGCCAGCGACACCGCGCGCGGCACGGGCGAGGCGCGTGCTGGCTTCGAGGCGCTCGGCATCAGCGTGGTGGGCGTCGACGGCTCGCTCAAGAGCAGTGACGAGCTGCTGAAGGAGCTGGCAACGCGGTTCGCTGGCATGGAAGACAGCGCCAACAAAACGGCGCTGGCTGTGAGTCTTTTTGGGCGCTCAGGCGCCGAAATGATTCCGTTCCTAAATCAGGGCGCGGAGGGCATTGCGAATCTTCAAGACCATGCGCGTGGTCTGGGACTTGAGATAGAGAACGCGACAGCAGCCCTTGCTGGCGACTTCAACGACAGCCTTGAGGATCTGGGTGCGTTGGCAGAGGGCTTCGGTAGACAGCTTGCCGCTGTGCTGTTGCCGGGGCTGAGTGAGCTTGCCAAAGAGCTGGTCGATAGCGGGAAGGAGGCGAGGGAGTCTGGTGACGCCGCGAAGAAGTTTGCCGATGCGCTGATGACTGTTGGAGGCGTCGGAATCAGTGCCGTCGCGCAGATCCAGAAGCTGGGCGCCGCAATGGGCGCTGTCGGCGCTCAGGTAGACGTCTTCTTTTCGACCATCGGCGCCAACTTCGAAGCGTTCCAGCAGTACCAAGACGACATCTTCGAGCTTGGCCCTGTGGATGCCTTCGTAAAGTTCACCGAGACCGGGTTCGAGAACGTCGGCAATGCGATTAGCCGCGCCGGATCCAATCTGGATGCGCTCAATGACAGCTTCTCCGACATCGATGCGGAGGCAGAGCGACGTATCGCTGCGCTGAACGAAGCGCTCACGCAGACGGCGGTGGCCGCCGGGCAGCCGTCGAGCCCAAAAGGTGCGGCGCCTGCATTGGCGCTCGCGTCCGCTGAAGTCCGAAGAGTGGGGAACGAGGCGAGGCAGGCAAGAGACCAGATTGATCCCTTCCGCGTCGCCATCGATCGCTTGCTTGGCGAGATCGAGGGATCCCAGGTCGACCGTCTGGCCGCCGACATGCTGCAGCTGCAGATCGCCCTCGATGAGGCTATCGCCGAGGGCGACATCGAGCGCGCGACGCGGCTGGGTGATGCACTGGCCACGCTGGGCGAGCAGGGCGCTGCAGGCTTCGAGGGGCTTCGCGAGGCCGGCGTAGATGCCTTCGCCACGCTCGCCGACGAAGGCCAGGCGCTGGAGGATGCACTGAGCGCCGCGATGGGCGACTTCTTCAGCGGCAACATCGACAGCTTCGAGGACTTCGCCGATTCGGTGGAGTCGATCTTCCGCAACCTCATTGCAGACCTGGTGCAGCAGTGGGTGCGCGCCAACATCTTCGGCCAAGGGCAGGGCGGGGCGGGTGGCGCGCTCTCGCAGCTGTTCGGCGGGGCGAGGTCGCCGGGCGGCGGCGGCAGCCTGTTCGGGGGCTCAGGCGGTTTCGGCAGTGCCATCGGCGGGCTTGGGCTCCTGATTGGCGGGGCGAGCACTGGCAACCCGCTGGCCGGCGCGCTGGGCGGCATCGGCTTCGCTTCGGGCACGTTCGGGGCCTCGGCCATTGGAGGCGGTCTGTCTGCGCTCGGCCTCACCGCCGGCCTCGGCATCGCCGTGCCGGTGGTGGGTGCGCTGCTCGGCGCGGCACTGTCTCGCCTGTTCGGCAGCGACGACCCCAAGCCCCGCATCCGAATCAACAGCAGCGGCGCCGGCATCGGCAACATCGGCACGCGCGGCACCACTGCGCTGGGCACGCTCGCCTTCAATGCCGATGATTTGGAGGATACGAGGGGCACAGAGCGCGAGCTGCTGCAGGCGCTGCAGGCGATTGACCAGGGCTTTGTCACCCTGGTCGAGACCTTCGACCTCGGCGCCGCACAGCTCGATGCCCTGCGCGACGCCGCCAGCGGCTGGTCGGTCGACCTGCGCAACAGCGCGATCACCGCCGAGGCCGTGCTCGGCTCGCGCTTCGGCGCGCTGCTCGGCACCTTCGAAGAGCACATCGTCGGCTTCGTCGGCGCGGCGGGCACGCTCGAAGAGCGCATGGGCCGGCTCACCGAGGCGCTGTTCATCGACGCCGCCGCGGCCACCGGCGACCTGGTCGACGACTTCGACACGCTGGTCGGCCTGCTCGACCGATTCGGCCGCGAAGGCGAGGCCGTGGACGTCACCTACGGCCGCCTGCTGCAGTCCACGCGGCTGTTCGAAGACGCCCTGAGCATGATGGGCCAGCAGCTCGACCTAGGCCGCGACGCCTTCGTCGAGTTCGCCGCCGAGATCGCCGACGCCGCCGGCGGCCTCGAACGCGCAACAGCGCTGTGGTCGAACTACTTCGAGACCTTCTACAGCGAGCAGGAGCGCGCCGAGCTGCT
>JACCDR012109449.1_pt1 | contig 24381 bp, 27 predicted proteins | sample 7446431 | NCBI WGS metagenome assembly JACCDR01 (sample SAMN15323443, study PRJNA562643) | freshwater metagenome | isolation source: river surface water | place: USA:Blue River Watershed | collected 2017-08-17 | reverse complement strand
GGAACTGTTCTCGCCTTGGCTCTGATTATTTCTTTTAGCCAAGGAATTTTTGGTTTGGGTCCTTCGTTGTACAATACACTGGGACTGATTCTTTTAGCCTATGTGATCAAGTACTGCAGTCTCAGTCTCAAAGTTCTCGGTGACGGTTATCAGCAAATTCATCCTTCTTTGGAAGAAGCCGCGCAGATTTCGGGCGCTTCTTGGTGGAAGGTTTTATTAACGATTTATCTGCCGATATTAAAACCAGCCCTGATTGCTTCAGGATTTTTAGTTTTCATGCCGGTCTTAAGTGAATTGACCATGACGATTCTTCTCACAGGTCCCGGTTTGGAGACTATTGGAACATTGATTTTTCAACTTCAAGAATATTCCGATATTGGCGGGGGCGGCGCGGCTGTGCTGTCAAGCCTGGTTGTCTTTTTTGTTTTACTTCTTAATTTTTCGGTTAAACGCTTATCGAAAGGTCAGTACGGTTTATGAGCCAGGTTTTATTCGAAAATGTAGGCAAGCAATTCTCAGGGAATATCTGGGCCGTTAAAGATTTTAATCTTCAAATTGAACACGGAGAATTTGTCAGTTTTCTGGGACCTTCGGGATGTGGCAAGACAACGACACTGAGAATGATTGCGGGCCTTGAAGAGAACACTCATGGTCGAATTCAATTTGATCAAGATATTGTCTCTGATCCAGAGAAGAGACAATATCTTCCGCCAGAGAAAAGAAATGTGGGAATGGTTTTTCAATCCTATGCAGTTTGGCCGCATATGAATGTTTTTGATAATATTGCTTATCCTTTAAAACTCAAAAAAATATCTTCAACACAAATATCTCAAGATGTTCGCGATATCATGGACGTAGTTGAGTTGGGTGGCCTAGAAAAAAGGCGTCCCCATGAGCTCTCAGGAGGTCAACAGCAAAGGGTGGCCTTAGCCCGTGGCTTGGTGATGAAGCCCCGAATTCTTTTGTTGGATGAGCCTCTTTCAAATTTGGATGCCAAGCTCAGAGAGAAGATGAGAAAAGACATTCGTGCCATTCAGCAAAAACTAAAATTGACGATGGTCTATGTCACTCACGATCAAAAAGAAGCTTTTCAAATGAGCGACAAGGTCGTAGTTATGAATCGCGGGAAAATCGAGCAGGTTGGAAAACCTGCTGAAATTCAAAAAAATCCTTTCAATGATTTTGTCGCTGACTTTATTCGTTCAGGAGATTGATCGATGTCTGTAAAATATTTGAACCAAAGCCTTCAGGTCGGAGATCTGACTTTGTCTAATCGCGTGATTATGGCGCCTCTCACTCGGTGTCGGGCAGATATTCCAGGCCGAGTCCCTAACCAACTCATGCTTGAATATTATACTCAGAGAGCTTCGATGGGATTGATTCTCACTGAAGCAACAGCTGTTGATCCGATGGGAGTGGGTTATCCGAAGACGCCGGGAATTTGGTCTCAAGAGCAAGTCGATGGATGGAAAAAAATCACGACGGCTGTGCATGCGAAAGGTGGAAAGATCTTTATGCAGCTTTGGCATGTCGGAAGAATTTCTGATCCTTTGTATCTTAACGGAGCACTGCCGGTAGCCCCGAGCGCAATCAAACCAAAGGGTCATGTGAGCCAGGTCCGACCAATGAAAGAGTTTGTGACCCCCAGAGCTCTCACAACGGAAGAAGTGAAAGAGATTGTTCAGCAGTACAAACGGGGTGCTGAAAACGCAAAGGCCGCTGGATTTGATGGCGTGGAAGTTCACGGTGCCAACGGCTATTTGCTCGATCAATTTTTACAGGATTCGACGAATCACAGAACAGATCAATATGGTGGACCGATTGAAAACCGTGCACGTCTTATGCTAGAGGTCACGGACGCTTGTATCTCTGTTTGGGGAGCTGGACGTGTGGGAATGCATTTAGCGCCAAGAAGAGATTCTCACGACATGGGGGATAGCAATCCGCTAAAGACTTTCTCCTATGTGGCAGAAGAATTAGGAAAAAGAAAAATTGCCTTTATCTGTGCGCGTGAAGCTCTCGGTGAAGATAGCTTAGGGCCTCAGATCAAAAAAGAGTTCGGCGGTATCTTTATCGCTAATGAAAGATTTAGTTTAGAAGCGGCAGAGAAACAAATAGCTCAAGGCGACGCGGATGCCGTGGCATTTGGTGTTCTCTCGATCGCAAACCCAGATTTACCAAAAAGATTTTTTGAAGGTCTACCATTGAATCAGCCAGTCAAAGAAACTTTTTATGCTGAAGGCTCATTGGGATACACAGATTATCCCTCTGCTGATCACAACGACCACCATCGGAACTTTTAGATAATTTTAATTTTGTGTCTGAGGTCCGTCGCGGAGCTCAGATTCGTAAGCATCGTGAATGGCATCTGCCGTTTTTCTCATTTGTTCAACAAGATCGACTTTGCCATCGAGAAAATCTTCGGGAAGATCCTGAGTCTCGATCATTCCATGCGAAGGTCCGATCATTCCTGTCGGGTCTGCACCTGAAGCTATTTGAGATTTATCTCCTGATTCATCTGTATCGGCGAGAATCTTTTGTTCGTCGTCAAAGTTCTCAGCGTCTTCCATATCAAAGGGAATATCGCCCCGTCCGTTTGTGATATCAATCATATTTGACCTCCAACCTTTGCATTTCAAGGTTGCAAGTGAGATGCCAGCTTAACGATTTAAACGAAATAAATGAGAAAAGCGGTTCTTCTTTCCTATAATTTGATCTCGCAAAATCAGCGATGAAAGCAGGCTAAAAGTGATTCCGTTCCCACCATACCCGCAAGAGATAAAACACCGGGGATGGTCCGGCAAATGATCGATATAAGGCATGCTGTCTTTGGTCTCGGCAAAAGTTCCCGCCCACGCATAAGCCGTTTCAAAGAAGATGTTTGGAAAGAATTGAGAGAACTCTTGAGCGAGCTGTAATGATTTTCTTTTGATGAGACGATCTCTTTTCTTTGGATTAAAAAAAGGCTCGTCCAAGCCTCCGATAAGAGCACGATGGTCTTCTGTCATCCGTAAATAAATGTAAGGCCGACGAGTTTCCCAAAGAAGACATTCGTGAAACCAAGTTTCATTTTTATCTAAAGGTTTGCTAACTATTGCATAGGAACTATTCAGTTGAACTTTGGATCTAGGAATAAGCTTAGCTGCCTCATAACCAGTCGCAATAATCAGATACTTGCATTTAAGATTAATCCCTTCTGTTGTTTTAACTTGGACGGAGGATCGATCTGAATCAAAAGATTTCATCTCAGTGCGATCGAAAATTCTTAGTCCTTTTTTCACAGCAGATTTTAGAAGTTGATGAGTATAAAGATAAGGATCTAACTGAGCAGCTTGTGAACTCATTAGAGCCACGGGACGCGAAAAAGAAAAGAGAGATTCGATTTCTTGCTGACCCAAAATTTCACAAGAAGGATCTATACTTTTTCTAAGCCGACATTCTTTCTCCAGGTCTTTGACGTCCTTCTTCGATGAACCCAGATAGAGACTGTCTTTTTTCTTGTAAGATTTATGCTTGATGAGGTGAGATAAAGTATGAATTTCACTGAGAGCTTCAAAGCAGGCTTCATAAGTGTTTTCGGCCGTTTTCTTTCCAACTTTCTGAGAAAGATCTGAAAGAGAAAGATCCAGTTCATACTGAATCAAAGCGGTGCTGCCACTGGTACTGGCCGCCGCCATGTCATAGTCATCAATCAATAAAGTGTCTACTCCGGCCTGCACAAGTGAGTGAGCGATGAGAGCTCCTGAAATTCCGCCTCCAACAATAAGTACGTCAGAATCTTGATTTTCTCTAAGACTGGAATAGGTCTTTAAATGACCATGTTTTAACCGCCAATAAGGTTCACTGGAAATGACTTTCATATTTAGTCCCAACCTTTTCCAAAGTGTTTAGCAAATCTTCGGCCAAAGATTTGGAATCGCGGAATGGAGCCCTTCAAAAGTTTAGTTTTTAAGCATTCCCAAGGGAAGGCTGTGACTTTACTGTCCAATTCTTAATTAATATTTGTTTGGGGGGATTATGAATTACTTGATGTTAGTTATTTTAGCTTGCTTTGCGGGAATGGCCCATGCAGCGACATACAAAATTGAAATGCCTTTGAACTCGATGAAAGTCCAGATGCTGAACAATCAGCGCATGACATTTTCTCAACTTTCTTTTGCGGGATTTGAGACTTCAAAGACAGTCGGTTCACCAGAGCTTCCTGTAAAGACCTTGTTGGTTCAGGCAAGACCCGAGCACATCAACGTACAAGTGACTGCTTTGAGCACACATGTTTTGAGAAATACAGTTCCTTCTCCTGTTCAGCGTCAAGCTTGTCGCTGTGCTGACGACAAGGTCAGAGCTTTTGAGTTTAATTCCCAAGCTTATGCTCTCAATACAGCTCCTTACGTGATGAGATATTTGGGTGCTTTCCGCGGAACACCTGTGACTCAGGTCCAAATTAACTTGGCTCAATACAATGCTCAGTTAAATCAAGTCCAAGTCATGACCGAAGCTGAAATCAATATTGATAAATCTGATTTTTCTTTTCAACCAGGCGAGTATAAAGATTATCTTATTATTGGGCCTGCAGATCTTGTGAGTGGTTCAACAGAATTTGCTGATTGGAAAAAATCACAAGGCTTCAACGTCATCACTGAAACAATCGCTAGTCCTAATAATACTTTGGCGGCTATTTCAGCGATAGTAAAAAATCATTACACGAATTCAGGAACAGACTTTGTCATAATTTTGGGTGATGAAAAAACAGTTCCAATGTTCAAAGTAAGAACTTCGGGATCGAGTCAAACTCCGACAGATTTGAAGCATTTTACGATGGATGGTGGAGATGATTATATCCCAGATATGTTTACGAGCCGTATTTCCGCTGCGAACGCAGACGAAGTTAAAAGCATTTTTGCTAAAACAAAAGAATTTGAATTAAAATCAGCGGCAAATCCAATCGGTTGGAAAAAATTTGTCGGTATCGCAAGCAACGAGGGAGATTCTCCGTCAGATGACGAGTACGTGAAGCAAATCGCTGACAGTTTCATTGCAAAGATGCCAGATGCAACAACAACTCACCTTTACCAAGATGATAAGAACTCGAAACCCGCTTACCTGAATTCATCTTTAAGCGAAGGTGCTTTCTGGTTAACTTATTTGGGTCACGGCAGTGGAACAGCTTGGGCTAGCATGAATGTGTATTATAACTCTTCGGATATTAAAGGCCTTGCTAATCAAACGGCTGTTAAGCCCGTGATCATCGATGTCGCTTGTATGAATGGAAACTTTACCAATTCTTATTTGGGTGCTTCTTTCATGCGTGCACAAATCGGCGGAGCTCCTACGGGCGCAGCCGCTTATTACGGCGGTACCGTGAACATCTCTTGGCATCCACCAGCAGTGATGTCTCAAGGTATCGTGTTTGAGCATATGGATAAGAACTTTAAAACATTGGGTGAAGCTTTAATGGCGGGTCAACTTTACTTGGCAGGGAAATGGGCTAGCAAAGAAGACGTTGTTGATAATATGGAGTGGTATCACCTTCAAGGCGATCCAGGAATGAACATCCAGTTCTAATCTTGGATCTTGCATAAGATTAAAATGGGGCCGAAGCAGATGCTTCGGCCTTTTTCTTTTACATTACTGATTTAAGGGCTTTTTGGTAGTCTGGCTCTTGGGTAATTTCCGGAACTTGCTCTGTGTAGAGAACCTTATTGTCTGCAGATAAAACCACGACGCTGCGAGACAGTAATCCGGCTAAAGCTGAATCCGTCATTTGTAATCCATAATCTTTTCCGAAAGAACTGCGGAAGCTCGACAGTGTTTCGCAGTTTTGGATTCCCTCGGCACCACAAAAACGCGCCTGAGCAAAAGGAAGATCAGCAGAAATATTCAAGACAACAGTACTCTTCAGAGAAGCCGCTTCTTGGTTAAACTTTCTGACCGAAGTTGCACAAGTTCCCGTGTCGACGCTTGGAAAGATATTGAGAATTTTATTCTTTCCCGAAAAGTCAGAAAGAGAAACTTCGGATAAATTATTTCTCACCAATTTGAAATCCGGAGCGACTGTTCCTACAGATGGTAATTGACCAGCGGTATGGACAGGGTTTCCTTTTAAAGTAATTGTCGCCATTAAATGCTCCTCGCATACTTGTATTTGTTAAAGTGCAAAGAATTTAACCCGAAAAATTTAAGCCTGGCAAATGGCATGGGCTTTGCTTTATGAATGACACATGGCTATAGCCAATGGCGAAAGGAATATTTATGCCAAATTCGACGATGACTCAAAATATTGATAAGAAAATTCAAGGTCAAATCGACCAACAACCCTTTAAACTATCGGATCTTCCTTATGGTTATGAGGTTTTAGAACCCATTATCTCTGCGGAAACTCTGAAATTTCATCACGATAAGCATCACGCGGCCTATGTTAAAAAATTAAATGAGCTGCTTCCTGGAACTGAATTTGAGAACAGCTCTCTGACAAATATTATTCTCAATGCCGAGGGTTCTCTTTTTAACAATGCAGCCCAACACTGGAATCATGATTTCTATTGGAAATCCATGAGCGGGAATAAAGAAGAAAGAATGCTCAGTCCCAGTTTTAAAAAATTGATTGAAGATGAATTTGTTTCTTTTGAACAATTTAAAAAAGAGTTTGAAGGCCGCGCCCTCGGTCAATTTGGATCAGGCTGGGCTTGGCTGGTTATGAATGAAAGAAACAAGTTAGAAATTCTAACGACTAAGGATGCAGAAAATCCTTTGAGAAAAAATCTTATTCCTCTTTTTACTTGTGATGTTTGGGAGCACGCATATTATATAGATTATAGAAATGATCGAGCGAAATATCTTTCTCGTTTTTGGGAAGTGTTAAACTGGAAATTTGTAGAAGAAAATTTTTCTCGCTGCCAGCAGTAAAAAGGAATTATGAAAGAAAAAGTTGCCATTCTCGGTGCCTCTCCGAAGCCTGAAAGGTACGCCTATATGGCTTTTAAAATGCTTCAAGAGTACGGGCATGAAACTTTCCTGGTTCATCCGTCTTTAGAAAAAGTAGAAGATAAAAAAGTATATAAGAATCTTTCTCAGGTCCCACAACCCATTGATACATTAACAATGTACGTGGGGCCGCAGATTTCGTCGGGTCTCGTTTCAGAAATTAGAAAACTAAAGCCTCGGCGAATTATTTTTAATCCCGGATCAGAGAACGACGAGATCGTTAAAGCTCTCAGCGATACTGATATTCAGATGACGGAAGCCTGTACATTGGTTTTGTTGCGCACAGGCCAGTATTAGCTTTTCCGTTCTACCAGGGAAAAAAGTCCCAATAATTTTACAAAAAGATAAAATTCCCCAAAAAATTTAAATATTCCGCGGTCAAAAGCGTTCAGCCAGGGCCCAGTCGTATTTCCCTCTTGGCACCGTGATTGCTTTTTAAAATCTTATCGCGGATGAGCACTGGGCTTTCGCCGCACAATTCACACTTCGTTGGGAGACACCATGAACGAACAGCAGATTAAGGGAAAATGGACAGAAATTAAAGGTGAAATCCAAAAAACTTGGGGAAAAATCACTGGAGATGAAATTGAACAAACACAAGGAAATCTAAAATCTATTTCTGGTTTGATTCAGCAAAAGTATGGAATGGCTAAAGAGGAAGCTTCACAAAAGCTAGATGATCTTGTCGGTCGATTCGGTTCAAAAACCGAAGAGACGAAAGAAAATTTGGCTGAAAAAGCGAAAAATAAAACAGAAGAAATTAAGCAATCACTTAAGAATTAATTATTAATTAAAGGAGCATTTATGCAAAACACAACAAAAGAAATTAAAGCAACAGCAAGCAATATCGGTTCATCTGTAAAAAATGGTCTTGATAGATCATCAATGAAATCAGCTCAAGGAACGGTCGAAGAATCAATCAGTTCATTTACTGATATCGCTAGCGATATTGCTCATCAAGGTTACGACATGGTTGCAGACCGTGCACGCATGGCAACGAATGTTGCAGAAAAAGCTTACGACACTGGAGTTGATTTCGTTAAGAAAAATCCAGGTAAAGCTTTAGTGGGAGCCGCTGCAGTTGGTTTTTTGCTAGCAGGTTTCTTACGCAGAAAGCACTAGTTTTTGTCGTATTTCAGATAATTGAAATCGGAAGGGAAGTCGCGAGAGAAAAATCTCGCGACTCCTCATTTTTTGACATAAAGGACATAGGGTCATGATAAAAATTCTCAGCTATTTATTTTCTTACTTTGCGGGACGTTACAATTCTATTCTGAAACCTTCTACATTCATGATCATTGATCAGCTCTTGGTAAGAGCAAGAAAATTAGTGATGACCTCTTCTATTATGTTCATTTCCTCTCTTCTATTTGCAGCAGGAGTCGTTATTTCTCTGATCGAGTTTACCTCTCAAGTGGATAGATTTGCAGTGGTTTGGCCAAGCGCAACTTTAGTGGGGGGACTAACACTCTCGGCTTTGTCTATGGCTGTGCTAGTCTTCTCGTTTACGTCGAAAGCTTTTGATCTGCGCTATGTGCGCTCACAAAAATCTCGGCGCCAGGAATCTCTTTTTGATTCTCACAAAGTTGAAGGGTCTTCATCGACTCGAGCTCAATCTCCTTTGGAAGAAGCGCTAGGCGTACTCATTATGGATTTTGTAAACGAAAGAAAGCAGAATCGCGAACGAGCTTCAGCTCAGGCTTCTGAAGCACCGGCACCTGTTTCGGCTCAGCCAGACTATGTGAGATCAGAGCCGGCTCCTCGAGCTAGTTATGAAAATACTACTCTCCAGTAAATACTTTGGAAAAATACTAGCAGTCACAATACTGCTTTTATTATCAATTACTTTATTCTTTCCTTATTTAACGGTCTTGTCTCTGGCAGCAGTTTTTGCTTTTGCCTTGGATCCTTATATTCAAAAAATTCGCGATTCAGGCATTAAAAATCGATCCGTTGGCGCAGGCATCATTGTCGGTGTTCTGCTATTGACAGTAACGGGGCCTATTCTTTTTGCCTTTTATCAGCTTTACGTCAAAGTCATGGAGCTTGAGCTGGTTGGAAATCCTCAGGCGATGAGAGATAAAGCCATGGCCTTAGCGAACAAGCTTAATGCTCAGATTTCTGTTCTGGCAAAACAAGTGGGCTTTCAGGGTGATACTTCGGGGACGACTTCGGATGTTCTCAGTCGTGCTTCTGAAGCGGCCATTGCCGGGGGAACCTACTTGGTTACTCAGCTGCCAGAAATTTTATTTCTGGTCTTCATTTTTTCGATCGGAACTTATTATTTCCTCTCTCAGTCTCGCAAGTTGCATAATCTTTTAGAAGACAGTGGTCTCTTTACTCGGCACGAAGTTTTCCATTTAATCAATGCTCTTCGGGTGGCCAGCCGTTTTGCAGTCATTTCTTCAGTCATCACAGGCTTTGCTCAAGCTATGGTTGTTGCCGTTGGTGTGCAGATGGCGGGATTTAATTTATTTTCGACAATTTTCGTCGTCACTTTTTTTGTTTCATTTATACCTGTTATCGGTGCTGCTCCGGTGGCCGTTGTGATGATGGTGCCTGCTATCGCCGAGGGAAACCGAGAAGGTGTGATTATTCTTTTAGTCACTTCTATTATTGCTGGTGTGATTGATAATATTTTAAGACCTTATCTTATTGGTGGTGCCGAAGAAGATATTCATCCAATTGTGACTTTGCTCGCTATTTTCGGAGGGATTACGGTTTTTGGATTGCCAGGTCTTTTTCTTGGACCTGTCATTATCTCCACAGCTTATAAGATTATTCCTCTGTTTTTGGAGAGAATTCGAAAAGGCGAAGAGACGAGAGAAGAGCAAGAACTCATTGAAACTCCTCCGGAGACTGTTCATCGCCCTATTCATTTTCAATAATTATTGGATGGCGAGAATTTCGTATTCGCGAGTTTGACTTCCGATTTCCACCAAAGCATCGTCTCCGACTTTTAGTCCTTGGAGAGCTTCTCCCAAAGGAGAGCTCGGAGTAATGATTTGTACAGGATGTCCCTGAAACTGCACAATATGTCCTCCACCTTTCGGCATGAGAAAGACAAAGCTGACTTTATTATTCAATCGAACTTCGACCAGAGCAGAGGGTCCAATCGGATCACTGGCGGAAAAATCCTTCATTTCAGTAAATTTATAAGTGGTAATGAGCTCTTCAAGCTCGCCAATTCTTTTGGATTGAGCCATGGCCAGATAGGAAGCTTCCAGAGCTCGAGTATCGTATTCATTTTCTGGCTTGCTCTCTTCATTCGTAGCAGCATCATAAGTTTCTTTAGCTGATTCCTTCACAACTTTCAGTTCTTCCTCGGCCTGTGCCAGGAGCATTTCAATCAGTTTCTTTTTATCGACCTTATTATTTGCTGCCATACTTTTTATCTCTTTTTCATTTCTTTCATTTGCCGCTCCCAATACTTTCTCCACAGGCTTGCATTCGGCATATGTCTTTCGAGAATAGATTGAGCTTTATTGACAGGCAAGTCTTCACTTTTTCGCCATAAGTCTTCAAAGAGAATCTGCGAAGAGCCCACAGCTAAAGAGGGAAAGGCGCCTTCATCGACTTCGCCAAATCCGACGATCTGAAAACGAGACCACAATTGCTTCAGCGCGCGATTGTAGACAGGTTCTTGGTCTCGTCCCCCTAGATCTGTGAGCCTTTTTAATTTCTTTGTGGAAAGAGGAGAGTCTTCTTTAAGGAGATCTAAAATTTTTTGAGCTTGAAGAGAGAGAGAATCGAGAAAGAAATTTTCCTGGGACAGTATTTTTAAACAAGCTGTGTACAGGTCCAATGAGAAAAAGGTCGCACGGCCTTGAAACCATTTGGTATAGATAACTTTATTTGATGTCGAGAGCTCTTCTCTCAGAATCCACAAGTCAGAAACCTTTTGATCTCCATCGGAATCCCACTCCCAGCGCATAGGGGTCCTGGGATGCAGTTCAGACCATAGGGAACGAGGCTCTTTGGCATTCTTGATGGGATAAACTAAAAGAATCCCCATTTTTTCAATGTGCTCAAGAACCTTCTTTGACTTCATAGAGTTTTAAGATCGATAACAAAGCGATATTTGACGTCGCTTTTAACCATTCGATCAAAAGCTTCATTGATTTTCTGTATCGGAATGACTTCGACCTCCGAAGTAATATTGTGTTCAGCACAATAATCTAACATTTCCTGGGTTTCCTTAATTCCGCCAATAAGAGAGCCGGCAAGGCTTCTTCGTCCCATAATCAAAGGAAAGGCGTGAACAGGTGATGGAGTCTCAGGAATTCCGACAACAGTCATCACGCCATCGGTTTTTAACAAACCTAGATACTGATTTATATCGATATTGGCTGAAACCGTGTTCAGGATAAAATCAAAAGAGCCTGCGTGTTTTCCCATCTGCTCTGATTTTTTTGATAAGACAACTTCGTGAGCTCCCAATTTCAGGCCATCTTGAATTTTATTTTCGGAAGTCGTGAAGAGAACAACGTGTGCTCCAAAAGAGCGGGCGAATTTAACACCCATATGGCCCAGTCCTCCGAGACCGATGACGCCGACTTTCTTCCCAGGTCCTACCTTCCAATGTTTGAGGGGAGAATAGGTGGTAATCCCAGCACAAAGCAAAGGAGCCGTTTTAGCGAGATCTAATTTGGAAGAAATTTTAAGAACAAAAGATTCATCCACGACAATTTGATTCGAATAACCACCCATAGTTAGAGATTTATCTACTTTATCCACAGAGTTATAGGTGCCGGTAAATCCTTCGAGACAATACTGTTCGAGATCAATCTCACAATTAGCGCAATGCTGGCACGAATCGACCATGCAACCTACGCCGGCAAGGTCGCCGACTTTGAAATTCTTTACCTGGGAGCCAATACGAAGAATTTTGCCGACAACTTCGTGCCCTGGAACCATCGGAAAGCGAGAGCCTCCCCATTCATCACGGGCTTGGTGCAGATCTGAATGGCAAACGCCGCAGTAAAGAGATTCAATAAGAACGTCCTTATCTCTGAGTTCTCTTCTTTCGAATTGAAAGGGGGCTAATTTTGATTTGGCGTCTTTTGCGGCGTATGATTTTGTCGATAGCATAAATGCTCCTTTTCGCTTGCCTATAATATGGACCTGCCTAATATGAAGGTGCAAATTATTTTGTCAAATGGGGGGATCATGTTGGCGAAAAAGAATTTGGTGCTGTTGCTGGTCAGTCTTTTCACTCTGCTTTTTTCATTAGGGCTTGGTGAAAAATCCAACGCTCCTGAGCATATTAAAAAGCCAATCGTCGTGATGATTTCAATTGATGGTTTTCGCAACGATTATCTCGATAAGTATAAACCTAAAAATTTGATTAAATTAGCCAAAGAAGGAGCCAGTGCTCAAGGTATTATCCCTTCATTTCCAACGCTGACTTTTCCCAACCATATGACACTGGTGACAGGAATGGCTCCAGGTCGACATGGAATCGTTTCTAATTTTTTCTATGACAGAAAAAGAAAAGCTGCTTATGGAATGAACGATTCAAATACAGTCAATGATGGAACCTGGTATCGCGGTGAACCTCTGTGGGCTGTGGCCGAAAAATCAGGAATGCTAGCTGCGACTTGTTTCTGGGTTGGATCTGAAGCAAAAATCGGTGGCATCGATCCGACTTTTGTTCGACCTTATGATGGAACAGTTGCGAATCTAGCACGCGCCGAACAAGTCATCGAGTGGTTAAAAAATCCAGAACTGAATAGACCTCATTTTATTTCTCTTTATTTTTCTGACGTGGATTCTGCTGGCCACAAATTCGGACCGGATTCTCATCAAGTCGAAGAAGCTGTTCACAACATTGATGCCGCGATTGGGGCTCTGGTTGATTGGACAGACCAATCACAATTAGCGATTCAATACGTCATTGTGTCAGATCACGGAATGCTTCCTATCAAAGAACAAATTGATATAACGCCTTTAGCTGATTTATCGACATTTAATATGTACGAGCGAGGACCCACAGCTCAGCTCTATGCCAATGATCCTACAAAAATTGAAGAGACTTATCAGGCTTTGAAAAAAGCTGAGAGAAATTTCCGAGTTTATCGGCAGAAAGATCTTCCTGCCGATTGGAAATATGTGGATGTAGACCGAGCAGGAGATATCGTGATCGTTGCTGATCAGGGATATTATATGTATCGCAGCGAGAGCTTCAATAATACAGCACCTGGAACAACTTCGGTTGCCAGTCATGGTTGGGATCCAAAAGTAGAAGCGATGAAGGGTCTCTTTATTGCTCGTGGTTCCATGATTCAAAAAGGATTTAAGATCCCTGCATTTAAAAATACAGATGTTTATCCCTTGGTCTTGAATATTTTAGGTTTGAAATCAGCTGTTGTGAATGATTCAAATCCGAACGTATTGAAGCCCATTATTAAAAAATCAAAAGTAAAACTGTAAGGAGTTTCTCATGATGAAATTATTTTTCTCTCCAGGTGCCTGTTCTCTCGCTCCACACATTCTACTTAACGAAGTAGGCAGCGGATATGAGACCTACAAGGTCGATCTCGCTGGTAAAAAATTGGCCAATGGCGAAGATTTCTTAAAAGTAAATCCAAAAGGTCAGGTTCCTACTCTGCAAACAGAGGACGGAAAAATTCTGACGGAAAATGCAGTGATCCTTCAGTACATCGCGGATACTTTTCCGCATAAAAATACCTTACCGGCTAATGGAACTTGGGAGAGATACAAAGCCAATGAGTGGCTGAATTTTGTAGCGACCGAAGTTCACAAGTCGATGGGATCTTTATTTGCAACCGACCGTGTTTATCAAGAGAAGGCCGTAGCTGAACAGGTCAAGACTGCGATCAAAGGCATGGTGGGAAAAAAATTAGAGTACGTCAATTCTCATCTTGGTCAGAATGATTATCTAACAGGTAAGGAATTTTGCGCAGCGGATGCTTATCTTTTTACCGTTCTCAATTGGAGTGGAATGCTGAAAATAGATCTTACTCCATATCATCACATCCAAAGTTTCCAGAAAAGAATGATGGAGCGTCCAGCAGTGACAAAGGCCATGCAGTCAGAAGGACTGATCAAAAATTAATGTCTGAGATGGGCCTGCTGACGAGCAGGAGCCGCATGCTTAGTGGGGGTCGCCATTGTGAGCGGCCCTTTTTCTTTGGTGAAATCATTTTGCAAAAATTCCGGAAGATCCTGACGATTTCCTAAACGGTAATCTTCAGCTAAAAAATTCTGTGCCTTTTTCCGATCCCATTCTTGGAATTGGATCAAATAATCAAAAAACAAACGATAAAGATCCAACAGGGGAATCGAATAAGTTCGTTTCAGTTTGTCTGACAGAAAATAGGAAAAACTCATAAACCAAGCAAAAGCCGACATATTATTTTCAGTTAATTCCCGTCTGACCTGTTGCCATGTTGTGATGAAATGCCCGCGATTAGCAATCAAATCCCAATACTTGGAAAACTTTTGCATGCTGATGATTTCTTCTGCGGACATTGTTTTGGTACTGAGAATTTGAAAAGGAGCTTGGCTTGAATAATTCATTTCCCATTCCCGGTCATGGCGTATGATCGGAGTTCCCTTGAGGCGTTTTAAAATGCCGACTTGAATTTCATGAGGAGCCATCGCAAGCAAGCGATCAAAGCCTAAAGCAAAACTTTCTATTGTTTCACCCGGGAGACCCGCGATCAAATCCACGTGGGTATGCACAGCTGTCTTTTCACTGAGGAACTGAAGATTCTCTTGAACTTTGACGAGATCATTTTTGCGACTAACGAGAGCTGCGACTTGGGGATTGAAAGTCTGAATACCGATTTCAAATTGCAGACTGCCTGCGGGAAATTGCTGAATTAATAATTTGAGATCTTCTGGAAGGCGATCGGGCACCATTTCAAAATGAAGAAAAAGTCCAAGGTCTTTTCGATCTAAGAAAAATTTCAAGATGGCACCGCTGATTTTGGGACTGAGATTAAAGGTGCGATCAATAAATTTAAACTGACGAACTCCTTTATCCAAAAGCATTTGCATATCGGCGATAAAGGAATCCAGCGGAAAATTTCTAACGGATTTATCTAAAGAAGAAAGACAGTATTCGCATTTGTATGGACAGCCTCGGGAAGCTTCGACGTAGATAATTCTATTTTTAATGTCATTTTCCGAGTAATAAGCGTAAGGCGATTTGATCTCAGTGATTTCAGGCAAAGAACCAGTCACAAATTTTTGAATGGGCTTTTCGTCGAGAGAGAGTAGTTGGCGACAGAGATTTTTAAATGAAAAATCAGCTTCGCCTTTGATCACGTAATCAGCTAGACGACAAATTTCTTGAGATTCCGATTCGTAACTGACCTCAGGTCCGCCCAGAACAAGGATGATGTGAGGGAGCTCAGATTTGATTCTTCTCACGAGCTCTAAGCTTTGATCAGTATTCCAAATATAAACACCGAGACCAAATATTTTGGGATTTTTCAGTCGAAGCTCTTGCACGATTTCATCGGGTTTTTTATGAATGGTCCATTCAATAATTTCGCAGCGATCCTGATATTCGTCCAAATTCGCATATAAATACCTGAGGCCGAAAGCCGCATGTTGATATGTGGAATTGAGCGTGGATAGAATGATGTCCATGGGCACATCGATAGCACGATCAGAGATCAAAAGGGCAGAACAAATCGCCTGGAATTTGCTCCAAATGCATGGACCTGAAAGATTTGCTTGGGTGGAGCATGAAAATAAGCTCTTTTATGCCATCGTTACCTCTAATAACCCGTGGCCTTTAACCCCTGTCACCCAGCTCATTCAGTACCTTTTTGACAAATACGTGGATCACTCTTTCTTTATCCTTAGAAAACGTCTTTTTTCCACAGAAGCCTTGACCCCTCTTTGCCAGAGCATGGTCAAGGTCACCGCTAAAAGAGTCACCGGGAGTATCAAAGCCGAAGACCATGGGATCGATCTTCAAAATTCTTTAGACCTTGTCGTAGACAAAAATGAGGGCCTTCTTAGGTCAAAGCATCGAAGTCTTGAAAAATTTGATTTAAGCAAAAGCATCGATTTGAAAACGGCTCCGGGAATTTTAAAAGAATATCTTGAGAAAATGCCTCGAGGTGAAATTTTACATGATTATAATCGCGCGATAGTAGCGATTTTGGCAGATCAACAGGGAAAAATAATTTCGGCGGTAGGAAATAATAATTATAAAAATAAAACTCTGCATGCTGAAATTTGTTTGATGCAGGATTATATCGCTCAGTATGGAAAGCCCGTTCCACAAGGCTCAATTATTTATTCCAGTTTAAAACCTTGTAAGATGTGCTCGGATGCCATTCTCAGTTACTGCAAAAATACCCAAGTTCAAGTTTACTTTTTAGAAGATGATCCTGGTCCGCTAGCCAAGGAAACATCTTTGGAAAAAACAGGTAAGCTTCATGCGCTCTGAAAGGTCTCAAGTCCCAAATTGCCCCACATTGTATGGGTTTGTTGACAGATTTGAATAGCTTGTTGTTTATCAAACTTGGCCACCTGGTTTATTTTCCATTAAGGTTTTCAGTATGTATCAAATTTTGATCGTAGAGGATTCGATAGATATCCAAGAGGTATTGACTCTCGTGCTTGAGCCCATAGCGAATCTCCAAAAAGTTTCCTCTGTTAAATCAGCCCTCGATATTCTCGAGAATCACAATTTTGATCTTATCTTGATGGATGTCATGTTGGATGATGGCGATGGATTTAATCTCGTTAAACAAATACGTCAAAGGCCACAAGGCAACAATGTCCCTGTTATTTTCTTAACTTCGAAGAATGATATTACCGATAAAATCACCGGATTTCAGCTAGGTGCTGAAGATTACATCGTAAAGCCTTTTGATCCGCGAGAAATTCGCTTACGAATCGAAAGCAGACTAAAGAAAATTAATTCGGTAAAAACTATTGAAACGATGGTTAAAGGAAATTTAAAGTTAGATATTCCACTTCAGAAAGCTTACTTGATGAGGGACAACCTTGAGCTGGGATTGACTCCTTTACAATTTAAAATTCTTTTTTATCTTATGTCTCATGAAAACAAAGTGATTAGCCGAGATGAGCTCATCTCCGTTATTTGGGGTAAGGACATTCATATTGGTCGCAGTATTGATACTCATGTGAATTCGCTACGTCGAAAACTAGGAGAAAACGCAAAATGTATTCAGGCAGTCTATGGTGCTGGTTATGTTTTTAGACCGGGATAAATCAGGATTGAACAAAAACAACTTCGACATTTTGGACGTGGCGACGAATTCCATCAATCGCACGACGAGCGCTGGCCTCATCTTTATTTTTTCCTGCTTTTTCAAGATCTGAAGCAAGATCGCCTAGCTTTTGAAATCCATAATTATATCCAGTGCCAATCAATTTATGACCTAATTTTGCTAAAGCTTCATAGTCTTTTTGCGAGAAAAACTTTTCAAGTTCGACGAATTCATTGCGGCGATTCTCCATAAAACTTGGAATCAATTCCTGCAGTAATTCATCGACGTAAACAGTATCTTTTTCAGTCATGGGAAAATGAGGCTACAGATTGCCTGGGTGAACGTCAAGGCAGCGAGCCGCAGAAAGAATATTGAATTTTTGTTTAGGCATTGATTGTGTTTTTTAACTGTTGAAAACGCTCTAAACCCTTAGCAACACAGACTTCTCGCCATCTATTTTCCGTCGGAAAAAAACTGTGAAGCATTGAATTTTTTAAAGCGATGAGATCTCCTTCTCCAGCTATAAAAGCATTTTGCTTTATAAGACTGCGAAGAATCCAGAAAAAGTTCCTGGTGCCGAACTCTTGAAAGACGTGAGCGATTTTTCCATTAGGAAAGAGCTGTCTCAAGAGGCTTGCTATTGAACCATATGCCGGGTATCCATTTTTTTCTTTCAGTGGATCAACTATATTAGTTTTAAAACAAGCCTCAAAAAAAGCAGAATGGTTGGATCCTTGGCTACTGTCGACGATGAGCATTTCTCCAGCAAATTCGCCTAATCCTGAATGAACATCGATGGCGAAAATTTCCGCATCATCCGAAATAATTTCTTTAAGATGATGAGACAGCGATTTGAGCTCTTCTTGCATTTCATTCCCCGCAAAAAAAAGAGAATCTGGAAAATCACTTTGTCCGCTGGCTACCGCTCGCACTGTTTTGTTGACGCCAATTTGTGCAATCACCGGCAAGGCCTTTATCAGTTCTAAAATCTGCGCTCCGAAACTCGGGCTATTTAAAAAAGATCGAAAATGAGAAAAATGAGGGTTGTCTAATTTGTAATCGCGAAGGCTGTTGCGATTTAAATCTACTTTGTTGGCGTTAGTTCGATGAAACCAACTCATCCCGTATGGATTAACGGCGTGGACAATTACCAACTGAAAAGGAAGGTCTTCGTTTTTCTGCAAGCTTGTTAAAATTTCGGCCTGAATGAGAGAGCCGATATATCCTTCGATCCCGTGGACGCCACTGATGTGAAGAAGGACTTTCTTCTTTTTTTCTGGAGTATAAAAATAATCAGTATAGAGAGACTCTTTCTCGGAGCCCTTCATAGAGTGTTCAGCCATTCGGTTAGAAAGTCCCGAATGGCTTGCTTTCATCAGGATGTTCTGACGATAAGAGAGATACAGATTATTTGGTCTCGAAAGACAAAAAGTCAGCGAAGCTCGACATATAAGCGGGATCATTATTTGTTTTCCAAGCGTAAACACGCCAGAAATAATGTTTCCCTGATTCTAAATTCTTAAGGTCGTAAGAAGTTCCTTTGAAGAAATCTTCATTGACCACGATCCATTTAAAGTTGGGATCTGTCGCCACTTGAATACGGTAAGAGTCTGCTTTTTCAACGGCTTGCCATTTCAAAGTCACTTCGCTGCCAGAAACTTTGCTCAAAGCTTTGGGCTCCAAATAAGTCACCTTTGGCAGGCGCTCTACCAGGTCTTTTTGAGCCTGTTTTTTTGGAAATAAATTCCTTCCATGATAATTCTCATCATGGCTACCGCCAGCGGCCCAAGCTATTGAATTTAAAGAGATAAGTGCTAAACAGAGCAATCCTCGAATTAAAGTGCGCATTTGCAATCCTTTCACAATGAATACTTAAATTAAGCAAGGTGAGCCTAAAGCTCAATCTCATTTGCCGGGCATTGTGTTTCTTGGCTGAGCGTGTTAAGTCCCTGGGCAATTCAGTTTTGTGGGTGATCGCTGTGTTGGCAGGTAACTGTCGATGTGGAGGAAAGTCCGGACTTCGCTGGGCGGCGCAAGGGGTAACACCCCTCTCGGGTTTAAAGCCGAAGGAACAGTGGAACAGAGAGAATGTCCGGGGCTATGACCGATTTTTCGGGAACGGGAGAAAGATCGTGAGCTGCTGGAGTGAAAACAGCCAAACTCTGCGCGAAGCAAGATCAAATAGGGAAGCATAGAAAGCACGGCCCGTGCAGAGCTTCCGGGTAGGATCGCTTGAGGTTGAGAGTAATTTCAATCCCAGAGGAATGATCATCCAACGTCTTTTTGGTTTGGGACCAAGGGGGCGGAGGACAGAATCCGGCTTATAGCAAGACTGAACTCCCATTTTTGTGGCCTCTTCAGACCCTAAAAGTCGAAGAGGCCTTTTTTGCATCAAGTTCGAGTGAATGAGTATAGAAATAAGGGGAACTGTTCATGTCAAAGCGTTTGCTAAAAGTCTTGTCTCTCGGATTTATTTGCTTAGCTCTCTTATCTCAAGAAGCCTTGGCACAATTAGCCGATAATCAGAAAATCCTAACGGCGGACAGAGCAGCTCTCGTCAATCCTGCGCCAACAACGAGAAACTTTTCTGAGATCAATAAAGCTCACGAATTGTTGATTGCGGTGATCGATACGGGTGTCGATTATAATCACCCGACATTGGAAAAAAACATCCATTTTGAATTGGACGACAAAGGCAAGCCTGTCCGTTTGGGCTGGGACTTTTCAGGCAATGATGCTTGGCCAGCTCCTTTGATAGCCAAGTCTGCCGATCTAGACCCCAACGCACCAAGGTCTTTTGTCGATGCAGAAAAAATCATGAGCTTTGGAATCGAGGATTTTTTAAAAAATTTCCCGAACTTTTCAAATCAAATGAATTCTCAACGTCAAATTGTTCAGGAATTGGGGCAAAATCTCTATCACGGGACTCATGTTGCAGGTTTGATGACCTATGACGAGCCTCGCTTGGGTCTCTTAGCTTATCGCTCTCTACCATTTAATATTGTCTATGATCGCAATGGTGAACCTGTGGTCTTTGACTCAGAAGACTATCTGACCTTACCGATCAAAAAAGCAATTCAAGATGGAGCTCGCGTCATCAATCTTTCCCTCGGATCATCATTAACAAAACAAGATCGTGATCAAAGCGAAGAATACTATGAACAACAATTGCGAGTGATGAATGAAGTCAAGAAGATCGCTGAAGCAAATCCCCAGGTCGCTTTCGTGGCTGCCAGTGGAAATCAAGGGGCTTGGATTGATGATAAATCTCGCTTAGGGCTTCCCTGCGGAGTGAACTCGCCGAACATTTTATGCGTGGGTGCCATCGGCACAGATGGAGAAATCGCCTCTTTCAGTAATGTGGTTTTGCCAGATTATCCCTTTTTGTTAGCGCCGGGAGAAAATATTTTCTCCACATATCCCACACAATTTTGCCAGATGCCGGGGCCCTCTGCTCAGGCTTTCATGGAGCCGAGCATTTTGGGTGGAAAGAAGAAAGATTTTTTCTTTAAATCCGTTGCTAAATATTGTGAAAAAGCGGGTGGTCTGTATTCGACTTCGGGCACATCTATGGCATCTCCTATTGCCGCTCGTATGGTCGCTAAAGCTATGTTGACGGATATCAAGATGTCAGGTTCTCAAGCCATCCAGAAAGTTTTATCCGAAGCTTCAGCGGGAACTGTGGGGCGATTAAATGTAAAAAGAGTGCGTGTCGAAAAACCATCTTGGTATCCTAAAACGGAAACTTTTATTATGGTAAAAGCTTTTTTGAGTCCCCTGGCTCCGCCACAAGACTCGGTTGAATATTTCGATTTCTATACTAAATAATCAGTATTTTTTCTGAGCGTAGACGACGAATTCTTTACCGTCTCTACGCTGAATAGATTCGTGGGATCTGCCCCAAAAAATAAAATGAAAACTTTTTTTGAGCCTTTCGCGAAGCTCCCATTCGGTGCCTCCGAAAGGGGGGCCCTTCATTTTATCCATTCCAAAGAAAACTCCCATGAGATGTCCTCCAGGAACAAGGCATTGAATCCAGGTTTTGACGAGCTGGGGTCTTTGAATCGGATCAATAGCGCAATAGCAGGTGTGCTCGACAACGATATCAAAAGCCTGGTCAAAATCTCTGGGTAATTTAAAAATATCCATATTGATCCATTGGATATTGGTCATGTGACCATACTTGGCTTTGGCGTTCTTGAGAGCTTCTGCAGAGATATCCACCGCCGTGACCACATGGCCTTGCTCCGCAAAAAGAGCAGCATCATTGCCGCTTCCACAGCCCAGAACAAGCACTCGAGATTTTGGCAGCTTCAGTCTTGGTAGAAGATCTTTGAAAGAGGGAGAGGGCTCATTAAGCTCCCAACCGGCATCATTGGCGCGGTAAATATCAGACCAAAAATTTTCCTGCCGAACTTGTTTCTCAGAACTCCAGTAGGCAGGAATTTCAATTTCTTTTCCGTCGGCTGTGATAGTTTCATCCGTGTAATCATCGAGCAGTCGGAAAAATTCAGCTTGAGCTTTTCTTGAAAAAACAAAGGGAAGATCTGTGGCAGTTCTTCCGTGAAAGCGGTCCCATTCGTCTAATCTCAAAGTTTCTAAATCAAAAGCGTACTCAACTCCAAAAGGCAGAAGAATGCGCCATCCCTGATCTAATTTGAGAACTTGAGCCGCCACAAAAGGTTCATCAAAGGCTTCCACATAAATATCATCACCTTGAATTTGGGTGACGAAGGCTCCGTTTTCGTCCTTTTTCAAATTTCTATAAATTTCCATAGCGACCAAAGGATCTGTCACACGCAATTCACCAAAGAGAGGAAAGCCTTCCTCGTCAATAATTAGGTACTTTTTTGGATGGAGCATAAATTAATGCTCGCTTGGCTTTTCTGGGGCCTTTTCTGTTTTTGCAGGCGCAGCTTCTTCAGCGGGAAGATCAGGTGAGCCGGCCGTGATGATCGTCGAGTCATCAAACTGGATCAAATCGCTCGAAGTTTTCACCTGAGTCAGGGACCATTTATCGACCTGAGGATCTTCTGATTCTTGTCTCTCCAAAATACCTTCACCTTTGATTTGGGAAGTCACGATTCCGGATTCAGAGCTGTCTTTAAAAGAATAAATGAAGAAAGCTTTTACTTTCTTTTCAGAGAGAACTTCGGTCCAAATTTTCTCGATTAAAATATCGGATGCATTTGGTTTTTTTGCCTTGATGGTATCGGAGATCAAAACAGCCAATTTCTCTTGGATGCCAGAGTGCGTCTCAAAGCTGATACCAGAGTTATTATGGATTACATTCCATGTCCAAACGAGAGCGGCCACGAAAACGAACAAGCTAATATATTTCATAAGTTCAACCTCTGCTGACATCACTTGAATAATGCGAGTAAATCAGCTCTATTGCATAGATATGACATTGCGTGATTTTTCTCCGGACTTCAATAAGAACTTCAGTCGCAAAATGAACAATTTGGCGGCGAAACTTGGAATTTCAGCGACACAACTCTTGTCAGAATTGGCCGAGCAGATGACTTCGTCTCAAGCTCGCACGGCCTTAAACTCTGCGTTAGATTTTGTGCGACCTCATCTTGTCAGCCTCGGTGTGAGGATTTCAGTTTTAGGGACGGATCAGGTGGAAATGCTTCTGCCTCGGAAGGCTCGTAATATCGACCGTTCAGGAAATATTCTCTCAGGTGTGCAAATTTCTGCAGCAACAGAAGCTTTTAAGCTTCTTTGGCAAAGAAATGCTCCCGAAGGTATTTTTGATATCCAGATAAAAACGGTGAATAGTCGTTTTATGAAAAGTGCTCGTGGTGATTTAAAAATCCGTGGAGAGCTCAGCGAGCTTTCAAGAGAAGCGGCCTGGGCAGAGTTGAGAAAAAATAAAAGAACTCAATTTCAATCAACGTTGCTGATCTTTGATCAGGAAAAACAAATCGTTGCTGAAATTGAAATCGACAGTGAACTGTTTCTTCGTGAAACTTTAGAGTGGAAATAATGAATGAGTATTCTACAAAGCGAATTTGATCTCAGTTCGAAAGAATTTCAAGCCAACAAAGAAGCCATGAACCAATTGGTCTCTCAGTGGAAAACCCGCTTAGAGCAAATCAAATTAGGTGGCGGAAAAGAATCTCAAGAAAAACACAAATCTCGCGGCAAGCTCACAGCCCGCGAGCGTATCGAAGGATTGCTTGATCCAGGAACTTCTTTTCTTGAATTTTCAAGCCTAGCAGCTTGGGAAATGTATGATCAACAAGCTCCAGCGGCGGGTGTGATCACGGGTATCGGTGTGGTTTCAGGGACAGAGTGCGTGATTGTTGCCAATGATGCCACAGTCAAAGGCGGAACCTATTTCCCGATGACCGTGAAAAAGCATTTGCGCGCGCAAGAGATCGCTTTTGAAAATGGTCTTCCTTGTATTTATCTTGTCGATAGCGGCGGAGCTTTCTTGCCTTTGCAAGCCGAAGTTTTCCCTGATCGCGATCATTTCGGACGGATTTTTTACAATCAAGCACGGATGTCAGCAGCCGGTATTCCACAAATTTCGGTGGTCATGGGTTCTTGCACGGCTGGCGGGGCGTATGTTCCGGCCATGAGTGATGAGAATGTGATCGTCAAAGACAATGGAACTATTTTCTTGGGTGGCCCTCCGTTAGTGAAGGCTGCCACAGGAGAAGAAGTTTCCGCACAGGATTTGGGTGGAGCTTATGTTCACTGCGAAGTCAGCGGTGTCACCGACCACTTTGCTGAAAATGATGAGCATGCTTTGCAAATCACCAAAGATATTGTCAGCAATCTCAATCATCGGCGCAAAGTAAGCCTAAAAATTCAGACTGCGGAAGAGCCTTTATATTCTCCAAAAGATCTTTACGGAATTATTTCTAAAGATGCTCGCGTTCCTTATGATGTCCGCGAAGTCATCGCTCGCATCGTGGATGGCAGTCGCTTTCATGAATTCAAAAAGAATTACGGTGCCACACTGGTTTGTGGTTTTGCGCATATCTGGGGTATGCCTGCTGGAAGTATCGCCAATAACGGAGTTCTCTTTAGCGAATCAGCGCAAAAAGCAGCTCACTTTATCCAATTGTGTGAACAAAGAAGCGTTCCTTTGGTTTTCTTGCAAAATATCACCGGCTTTATGGTGGGAAAGAAATATGAGAATGAAGGAATCGCTAAGCACGGG
>JACCDR011824818.1_pt1 | contig 24384 bp, 16 predicted proteins | sample 7446431 | NCBI WGS metagenome assembly JACCDR01 (sample SAMN15323443, study PRJNA562643) | freshwater metagenome | isolation source: river surface water | place: USA:Blue River Watershed | collected 2017-08-17 | reverse complement strand
TGGCGGCCAAATAGGCCAGCACCAAGCACGGGGCAGCGGCCCACAACACGCCATGGGATGTGGGCGTGAGCCCTAACAAGGTCAGCCACACATCGGGGATCCACAACCCGGCAAAGCCCACCGCCAGTACGATGCCGAGCGTCACGCTGACACGCCACACCTGCGCCGTGCCACGCGCAAACCAGCGGTCGCACAGTTGGCCAAGCCAAGGGTCAAGCACGGCATCCAAGGCGCGCACGGCCAGCAGCAATGCGCCAATGCTGGCCAACGGCACATCCAGTTGCGCGGCATAGCGGTTGGGCAATAAGGCATACAAGGGCAAGCTCACAAAGGCCAGTGGCAAGGCCATGGCGCTGAGCGCCCACAAGTTGGGTGTGTTGGCCTTCATGGCTGCGCGCCGGCCAGCAGTTGCTGGCGGAGCTGGCGCTGCGAGGTTTCTGGAGCCAGCCAAATGCCAAAAAACCGCTGCGCCAATTCGGCGTCAGCCACCTCGCCCAACAGGCGGTCTTGGTGCAAGAGCTGCATGCCTTTGTCGGGGGTGTAGACGCCACTCAGTCGCTCACCGTGGCGCACGTTTGGAATCAGGCGTTGAAGTGTGGCCAGCCAAGTTTGTTTTTGCGTGGCGGTTAAGGTGCGTTGCCCATTCATTTCGTCGATCGAGCGTTGTGCAATGTCTGCACCTTTGAAATCGCGCAGGTAGCGCAGCTCCAGCACCAAGCTTTGTTTGGCCCAGTCTTCGGGTGCAAATGCCGTGTTGCTCCACAGGCTGGCGTCGTACACCTCAAAGCCCCAATAGGTGAATCGGTGTTGGCCAATCAAGCGCGGTGTGCCACGAAAGAAAGTGCGCACTGCGCTAGGTGCTGCGGCTGAGTTCGGCTTCGTATTCTCTTGAAGGTTGGCGTGCGCCGTGGCCGTGAGGCTGCCAGCACAACACACCAGCGCCGCACGCATCGCTTGGGTCAATGCTACGCGGCGTGTGGTCATGGTTTGACCAAGGTGAACTGCATCACATCGGTGTTGTGCTGCTCAAACGCAGCTTCGCAGTAAGCGAGGTAGAACTCCCAAATGCGAATGAAACGCTCGTCAAAGCCCAGCTGCAACACCTGCGCTTTCTCGGCCATGAATTGGTGACGCCAGCGGCGCAAGGTTTCGGCGTAGTCCAAACCAAAGGCCAACTCGTCGATCACCTTCAGGCCTGCGCGCTCGGCGTGCGCACGGAACTCGCGAGGGCAAGGCAAGCAGCCACCGGGGAAGATGTATTGCTGGATGAAGTCAGTGCTCTTCACATAACGGTCAAACAAGCTGTCGTCGATGGTGATGGTTTGCACGCAGGCTTTGCCGCCTGGTTTGAGCAAGCGCGCCACGCTTTGAAAGTAAGTGTCCCAATATTCTTGGCCCACAGCTTCGAGCATCTCAATGGAGCAAATCGCGTCGTAGGGGCCGTCGTTGATGTCGCGGTAGTCTTGCAAACGCAAGTCGCTGGTGTTGGCCAACCCCAAGCGTTGCATGCGTGCGTTGGCAAATGCCAGCTGTTCGTGGCTGAGGGTGACGCCGCTCATGCGTGCGCCAAACTCTAGGCCGCCCAACTCGGCCAGTGCGCCCCACCCGCAGCCGATTTCCAAAATACGGTCGCCCGCTTTGGCGTCCACCATGCGCAGGGCGCGGCGCACTTTGGCGGTTTGGGCTTCAGCCATTGGCTTTGTACGGTCGTTGTCAAACCAAGCCGATGAATAGTTCATCGTGGGGTCGAGCCATAGCTCGTAAAACGCGTTGCCCAAGTCGTAATGCGCGTGGATGTTTTTCTTGCTGTTGCTGCGGGTGTTGCGATGCAACAAATGGCGCACGCGGTAAAACAAACGACCCAACCAGTTGCCGTAAATCAGCTCTTCCATGTCGCGGCGGTTGGCCACCAAGAGCTGGAGCAATTCGGCCAAGTTGTTGGTGGTCCATTCGCCTGCAATGTAACTTTCGGCAAAGCCAATGTCGCCCGATTTCAAGGCTTGCGTTAGTGGCGCATAGCTGTGCAAATGCAAGGTGGCATTGAGCCCCGCACCGTTGGCAGAACCAAACTGTTCCACTCGCCCATCGGGCCATTGCACGTGCAATGTGCCGTGTTGCAAGCGTTGCAGCAAACCGACCACGCGCCGCGCAGCGGCAGGCATGGCTTGGGTGGATGAGATGACGGGGGCCGAGGTCGTGGTGGTGTTCATGGCTTTGCTTCTCTCTTGATCAACGGGTCACAAAATCTTGGGGTGGGGTGGGCTTGGTGAAGAACGGCACACGCTTGAGCCACAGCTTGAGCGCTTGCCAGTGGATGCGTGCCATCACCATCAGCGTCATCAACGGGTAGCCCCACAGGGCGTGGCGTAGTAGCGCGGGTGTGATGGGATGGAGCTGGCCGCTGACGCTGGTTTCGATCAGCGGGCCCTCAGCATCGTCGTGGTCTACGCGGGCAATGGTGCGGTTTGTGGCGCGGTCAGCCGTGCGCATGAAACGAAAACGGTAGCTGCCTTGCACCTTGCAAAACGGCGACACATGAAACACTTTGCTGGCACGTTGCTCAACCCCGTATGTCGGGCGATCAAGCAAATAACAATGGCGTTCGCCAAAGGTGTTGTTCACCTCCACCACGATGGCGCGCAAGCTGTTGTCTGCGGCGTGGCAGTACCAAAAGCTCACGGGTTTGAAGGTGTAGCCCAACACGCGTGGGTAGCAATGCAGCCATGTTTCACCTGTGGCATCGGTGATGCCTTCGCGGTGCAGCAGCTCATCGAGCCACGCCAATGCGCCACCGTTCTCAGCGCTGCGGCCATCGCCGTGGTCGACATCATGAAAGCTGATCGCGCCTGCGCGGTTGATGGGCAGTGCCGAGGTCGGGGCGCTTTGCAGCGAGCGCATGGGCAGCATCAAAAAGAAAGTGCTGTAGGCGAACGCGTGTCGCTTGGGCCGCAAACGCGTGTGGCGCACTTGGCCAAAACCAATCATGGCTTGCGGAGCTTGAGCTGGTGCTGCGCTGGGACTCATGTGTTTCATCCCAGGCTGGCAAGCAAATGTTGCGCGGCCGCGCGCCCCGCCTTGAAGCCGTCTTCATGAAAGCCGTAGCCCATCCATGCACCCGCAAACCAGGTGTGTTGCTGGCCTTGCAGCTGTGGCATCTGGTCTTGCGCTTGAATGGCGGGCAGGTCAAACACGGGGTGGGCGTATTCGTATTCGCCAATCACGTGTGCGGGGTTAATTTCGCGCACGGGGTTGAGCGATACGATCACGTCTTGGCTGAACGGTAACGGCTGTAACAGGTTGAGCCAGTAGTGCAGGCACACGCGGGTGGACTCGGTGCTGTCGTGGGCGGCACGTTCGTAGTTCCAGGCCGCCCATGCCAATTTCTTTTTGGGCATCACCGAGGTGTCGGTGTGCAGCACGGCGCGGTTGGGGTGGTAGCGAATGGCGCTGAGGGTAGCTTGCTCTTGTGCCGTTGGCTCGGCCAACATGGCCAGCGATTGGTCGGCGTGGCTGGCCAAAATCACTTTGTCAAAACGCTCTGCGCCTTGGTGCGTTTGAAGGGTCACGCTGTGGGCGTCGCGCTCGATTTTGAGCACGGGGGTGTTGAGGCGTTTGTCGGCGATGCGAGCCAAGATCTTTTCAACATAGTGGCGTGCGCCACCCGCCACGGTGTACCACTGGGGGCGGTTGTTCACTTGGATCAGGCCATGGTTGTGGCAGAAGCGAATCATGGTCGCCACAGGAAACTTCAGCATTTGGTCGGTGGGGCAACTCCAAATGCAGCCGAGCATGGGTAGCAAATACCAATCGCGAAATGCATCGCTGAACTTGTGCGAGAACAAAAAGCCACTCAATGGCTGCGCCAATTCGTGGTCTTGGTTGCGTTCGGCCAGCTCGGTGGCCAGCGTGTTGAAGCGAATCACATCGTGCAACATGTTCAAGAAGCTGGGCTTGAACAGGTTGCTGCGCTGTGCAAAAACGGTGTTGAGGTTGGCACCGTTCCACTCCAAAGCGCCCTGTCCATTTTTGTGCGGCACTTGTACCGAGAAAGACATGTCGGATTTGGCGGTGGTGACGTCCAGCTCTTTGAAGAGCGCAATCAAGCCCGGGTAGGTGCGTTCGTTGTAGACCAAAAACCCGGTATCGACGCCGTGGGTTTGCATGCCTGTGGGCGTGGGAAGAGTTACGTCTACCGTGTGGGTGTGACCGCCGAAATAGTCACCCGCTTCAAACAAGGTGATCTCGGCCTTGCCATGCAAATGGTGCGCGGCCGACAGGCCCGAAATGCCTGAGCCAACAATGGCGATGCGTGGCTTCATTGGGTGGCACCTTTCATGGCCAGTTGTTTTTCAATTTCTTGCACAAAGCTTTTGTCTTGTGGGCCGGTCATGCTGCTAAAGCTCTTGACGTCTTTGCCGTCACGGCTGATGACGTATTTGTAAAAGTTCCACTTTGGGGTCGTGCCACTTTGTTCCGCCAGCTGTTTGAACAAAGGCAATGCGCCCGAGCCTTTGACTGTGGTTTTGACAAACATGGGGAACTTCACGCCAAAGGTGTTTTCGCAAAAGTCGGCGATCTTGGCGTTGCTCTCAGGCTCTTGTGAAAAGTCGTTGCTTGGAAAACCCAGCACCACCAAGCCCCGCTCTTTGTATTTGGCGTGCAAGGCCTCAAGGCCTTTGTACTGTGAGGTAAAGCCGCAAAAGCTGGCGGTGTTCACGACAACCACCACTTGCCCCGCATACTGGCAAAGGTTTTGTGGTTTTTCATCTTGCAGGCGAGCAACGGTGTGTTGCAAAAGCGGCGGACAGGCCGAAACCCCAGCAACCACGCCCTCGGCGGCGTGAGCAGGTGTCGCCAACGAATGCAGCAAAGCCGTCAAAACAAAGACAAAACGTAATTTCATGCCCAATCCTCACCTGTTTCGTAGACAATCATGGCGTAGTATTGCACTTTTGTCTAGGACATAAATTGTCCTTGTCCAACCATGGGGGATTGCTGTTCATGAACTCACGCGACGATCATTCCAACCTGACGCTGTCTATCGCTGCTGTCGAGCGTGACACCGGCATTGGTAAGGACACCCTGCGCGTGTGGGAACGTCGCTACGGCTTTCCTGTGCCTGGGCGCGATGCCAACGATGAGCGTAGTTACCCCATGGCGCAGGTTGAAAAGCTGCGCGTCATCAAGCGTTTGATGGACCAGGGTCATCGCCCTGGCCGCATCGTGGCGCTGCCCATGGATGTGTTGCAACACCTCAGCCGCGGCGAGGCCAGTTTGCAAGATGGCGCTGTGGCCCATGTGCCACAACGTGAGGATTTGGCGGCTTATATTGAAATGCTGAAAACGCAAGATCACGAAGGCATACGTCGTGAGCTGCTTAAAACACTGTCGCAACACGGTCTACAGAATTTCGTAGTGGATGTGGTGGCTCCGCTGACCTCGATGGTGGGGGACGGTTGGGCCAGAGGTGACATTGCCGTGCACGAAGAGCATCTCTACACAGAGTGCGTGGGCAGCTTGATGCGTCAGGCCATCGTGTCTATTCCTCAGGTATCCAGCGGTGAAGGGCCAACGGTCTTGCTGACAACTTTTCCGCAAGAGGCCCACGGATTGGGCTTGTTGATGGTTGAAAGTTTGTTGACCTTGCAAGGCTGTCGTTGCGTGTCGTTGGGCACGCAAACGCCAGTACGCGACATTGCACAAGCTGCCATGGCGCACTCGGCCGATGTGGTGGCCTTGAGCTTTAGTGTCAACATGAACCCCAACCACGTGGCAGACGGTTTGCTTGAGCTCAACAACTTGTTACCTGATTCAGTCGAAGTTTGGGCGGGTGGTGCAGCTCCAGCATTGCGTCGTCGCCAGATTGAGCGGGTACGCGTCATGCATGAGCTCGGTGCGATTGAGCGAGCAGTCAAAGACTGGCGCGAACAAAAAAGCAAATATGAGAACAAGACCAAAGACTGGTCTTGATATGTGAATGCCTGTCAGGGTGACGCCTAGAATGAGCGCACCATGACAGATACTGCTTTTTCACCGCCTGTATTTCTATCTAAATTAGCCTCTCGACAAGAGGCTGAGCAACGCATGGCCGCTTTGCGAGCGAACGGGCCCGTCGTGTTCACCAACGGTGTGTTTGATGTGCTGCACCGCGGCCATGCTTCATACCTGGCGCAGGCCCGCAGCTTAGGCGGCAGTTTGGTGGTGGCTTTGAATAGCGATGCTTCTGCTAAGCGTTTGGGCAAAGGCCCAGACCGCCCGCTGAACAACGAACTCGACCGAGCTGCCCTGATGGCTGCCCTTGAATCGGTTAGTTTGGTGACTTGGTTTGACGAAGACACACCGCTGGAAATCATCACCGAGCTACGACCCGACGTGTTGGTCAAGGGTGGCGATTACGACATGAGCAAATTGGCCGAAACCAAGGTGGTCGAGGGCTATGGCGGTCGTGCCCAAGCCATTCCTTTTGTGGATGGCTACTCGACCACGGCGCTGGTAAAGAAGATTCGCCAAGGCTAAGCGACGGGCTTAACCAAACACCGCCTGCCACAAAGCCTTGATGGCGGCACATTCTTTTTCTAGCTCAGTCGCTGGTACTTGTGTTGGTTGTTCATCCAAACGTGCGCGGTGCTGCACACGGCGTAGCTCACGGTAGGCACTGCCTGCTGCTTCGCCCACGCCCGCAGGTAGCAAGCCTACTTTTTCGGCGCTGAGCAGCAAGGCAATGTTGCCCACGTTGGCCAACAAGCTTGGGTGTTGCTGGGCATGCGCCAGCACCAAATACTGCACTGCAAACTCCACATCTACCATGCCGCCGGCGCTGTGCTTGACATCAAACAAGTCAGGCTTTGCAGTGTGAGCTGCGCGCAACTTGTCGCGCATGGCCACAATTTCTTGGCGCAGCGCAGCTTGGTCGCGTTTGGCATTGATGACATTGGCACGCACGGCATCAAAGCGTGCTTGTAGCTCTGGTGACCCTAGGCAAAACCGCGCACGTGTCATGGCTTGGTGCTCCCAAGTCCATGCGGTGTTCTCGCCGCGTTGGCATTGGTAGTCGGCGTAGGCTTCGAACGTGGACACCAAGAGTCCCGAATTGCCGTTGGGCCTCAGGGCTGTGTCGATTTCGTACAAATCGCCATCGCCTGTTTTAACAGTCAGCCAGTTGATGAGTTTGCGCACATAGGCCGAGTAAATTTCGCCGGCGCGTTCGTGCGTGTCTTCGTACACAAACACGATGTCCAAGTCGCTGCCATAGCCCAATTCTTTGCCGCCCAATTTGCCGTAGGCGAGGATGGCAAAGAGGGGCTCGTCGCGGTGGCGTTGTTTGAAGTTTTGCCATACCCAGCGGCTGGTGACTCTGAGCACACAGTCTGCCAAAGCGCTCAAGTCGTCTGCCACTTGTTCAACGGTGATGCGTCCTTCCACATCGCGCGCCAAGGTGCGGAACACTTCGGCATGGTGTGCACGACGCAAGAGGTTTAGCAAAGTTTCTTCGTCGGCTTGCCCTGTGGACTGCAAAGAGGCGAGGCGACGTTCAAGCTCCTCTTCAAACTCAGCTGCCACAAAACGCTCGCTCAGCATGGCTTCCCCAGCAAGCTCGTCGATCACGCCAGGGTGTTGCTGCAAATATTTGGCCGGCCAACGTGCCAGGCCTAACAAGCGCATGAGTTGTTCATGCACACGGGGGCGCTCCATCAGCAGCGCCAAATAGCTTTCACGGCGCAGCAGCGGCTCCATCCAATCGGTCCAGCGCACAGCGGCTTCTTCACTTACGCGGCCATCGTCAATCCAGGCGTTAGTGCGTTGCAAAAGTTTGAGCAAACGTTGCACACCGTCGTCGCGCAAGGCGCGCACACGTGGCTGTTCAGACCAGTATGTGACGCGTTCACGCAAGCGAGGGCTCAAGTCGGGCAGCAAAGAGGCCAGGTCGACATAGTCGTTTTTGGGTGTGCAGCCTTTGCAATCGCCTTTGTTGGAGGCGTCGGGTTTGTCGCCCAAGCCCAGCAAGCGGTCAAACTCTTGGGCTACCAGTTCGCGGTGGCTGTCGAGCTGGCTTAAAAAGTCGCACACATCGCCAAAGCCCAGCGTGAGTGCCATCCAGTTCAAGTCATCGTCGTTGGTGGGCAGCACATGTGTTTGTTGGTCGTCCAGGTATTGAATGCGGTGCTCGATTTGACGCAAAAACACATAGGCCTTGGCCAGTGCATCTGCTGTAGCAGCAGGCATCAGGTTGGCTTGGCTCAAACGCTGCAAGGCTTGCAGCGTGGGCCGTGTGCGCAGCTCAGGGAAATGACCGCCGCGCACCACTTGCAGCAGCTGTACCGTGAATTCAATTTCACGAATGCCCCCGCGCGACAACTTCACATCATTGGCGCGCTCAGGCCTGCCCGCGCTCTGCGTGATCGAGTGTTTGCGAATTTGTTGGTGCAAACCACGCAGTGACTCAAATACGCTGTAGTCCAAATAGCGGCGAAACACAAAGGGCAGCACCGTGTCACGCAGCTCGAATGCGTTGGCTTTAGCAGTGAAGGGCGCCACCACACGGCTCTTGAGCCATGCAAAGCGCTCCCACTCGCGGCCCTGCACCAAGAAATACTCTTCCAAGGCTTGGCGCGACACCACGCTCGGCCCCGAATTGCCGTTGGGGCGCAAGGCCAAGTCCATGCGAAACACAAAGCCATGCTCAGTGGTGTCGCCAATCAAGGTGTAAATGAGTTTGACAGCTCGCGCAAAGTAATCGTGGTTGCTGATGCGCCCACGCCCATCTGGCAGGCCTGTGGTTTCGCCGTCTTCGTCGTACACATAAATCAGGTCGATGTCGCTAGACACGTTCAGTTCACGTGCGCCGAACTTGCCCATGCCGATGATCCACAGCGTGGCACGTTCGCCGCTGGGTGTGGTGGGCATGCCGTAGCTGTTGTCGAGCTGTGTTTGGGCCTCTTTGAATGCGGCATCGAGTGTGAATTCGCCCAGTTCGGTCACAGCGCGGGTGATCACATCCAGGCTGGCATATTGCTCACAGTCGAGCACCACTAAGCGCTCCATCACCAAGTGGCGCAGCATGCGCAGTGAATCGCCACAGCTGTGGGTTTGGCGCAAGGCCTCAAAACACGTCTGCATCGTGGCCAAAACAGGCGCGCCAACAGGGAGCAAAGGCAGCTCGTTGGCATACCGGCGACGCAAACGCTGCACGAAGCGTGAATAAGTACTCAAATTTTCCATGGGGCAGGGGATAATTCCCGTCATATTGCTCGTACCGTGAAACTGTTGTCTGACTCGTGAATTCCACCCCTGAAAACCTGCCACCTCCATTCAAAGCCAAGCATGCTTGGCGACGTGCGCTGCAATGGGCCTTGGGCTTAGTAGCGTTTGCGTGGGTGGCTGTGTTGCTCGCTTGGAGTGCGTTACACATTTTCATTGTGCCGCGAATTGGCGACTACCGTGAAGTACTGCAGCTGCAAGCCACACGTGCCTTGGGGCTGCGCGTCGAGATTGGGCAGATTCGTGCCCAAGGTGGTTGGCTGGTGCCTTGGTTTGAGCTCAGCGACATTCAGCTTTACGACCGCGAAGGGCGCGAAGCCCTGAGCTTGCCCCGTGTGCTAGCGGCTGTGTCGCCTTTGTCGGTGTTGCGTGGCAAGTTTGAGCAGCTCGACATTGAACAGCCCGAATTGGAAATTCGACGCGACGCCCAAGGCCATGTATGGGTCGCAGGTTTAGATACAAGCGTAGGTGGTGATGGCGGTGGGGCCGACTGGTTTTTCTCACAGCCTGAATTTGTGGTGCGCGATGGCGTGGTGCATTGGCGTGATGAAAGTCGCGCGGCCGCGCTACAAGCAAGCGCACCGGTGTTGACGCTGCAGGGCGTCGATGTGGTTATTCAGAACCAATGGTTTCGCCATGAACTGCGTGCCGATGTGACGCCACCTGAAGCATTGGGCAAGCGTTTGTCGGTGCGAGGCAAGTTCTTCCAAGCGCCTTGGCATGCTGCAGGTGATGTGGGTAGTTGGTCGGGCGAGTCGTTTGCTGAGCTGCCGCATGTCGACCTTGCCACGCTGCGTCAATGGGTGTCGATGGACAAAGGCTTTTCCTTGCAAGAAGGCCGCGGTGCGGTGCGTTTGTGGAGCGATGTGCAACACGGTGAGCTGATCGGCGTCACAGCGGATGTGGCCTTGGATGCGGTGGATGTGCGTTTGGGTGCAGATTTGTTGCCTTTGAGTTTGCGTCGTGTGACGGGGCGCATAGGGGGCCAAGCTGTGGGCAAAGAGGTTGAAGTCAGCAGCCAAGACTTGATGTTTGACACCCAAGAGGGAGAGCGTTGGCCTGGTGGTGTGCTGCGTGTGAGTTGGGCGCGTGATACGTTCGCTTCGGGCACATTACACGCTGATCGGCTGGATTTGGAAGCTTTGAGTCAAATCAGCCAGCGCCTACCGCTGTCGCAAGAATTACGCGCCATGCTGTCGCGCGTACAACCGCAAGGCCAAGTCAACCAGCTCAAAGCGACATGGCAAAAAACAAATGAAGCGTTCAACTACACAGCACATGGCCAAGTACGGCAGTTGTCCATGCGCAGAGATGCGCAAGCAGACAGCCCATTGGCTCACTTGCCCGGTTTGCAAGGCGCACAGCTTGAATTTGATTTGAGCCAAAAAGGCGGCAAAGCGCGCATCAGTGTGAACCAAGGCAGTGTGACCTTGCCTTTGGGCTTGGATGATCCTCATTTGGTTTTGCATGAAGCCTCTGCGCAATTGGCTTGGCAGCTCAAAGGCGATGAGGTGGCCTTGCAGTTCACGCAAGGCCGTGTGTTGAACGACGATCTCGCGGGCGAGTTCAGTGGCAATTGGAAAACCGGCGATGGTGATGCGCGCTTGCCGGGTGTGTTGGATTTGACCGCCTCTATCAGCCGCGCCAAAGTCGCGCAGGTGTACCGTTATCTGCCCAACACTTTGTCAGCCGATGTGCGCAGCTATGTGCGCGATGCGGTGCGCAACGGGGATGCGAGTCGTGTGAGCCTACGACTGCGCGGCAACCTCAACGACATGCCGTTTGACAACCCCAAACAAGGCGAGTTCCGAATCGTTGTGCAAGTGGCCGATGGTGAATATGCGTACGTGCCCTCGCCTTCTGGCAAAGCCAAAGGTGTGTCAGCGTCTCAGTGGCCAGCGCTGACGCAAATCAATGGTGAGCTTGTGTTTGATCGAAGCGCTCTGCATTTCAAAGGCCGCACCCAACTTGCTGGCGCGCCTGATGTGACATGGCAAAAGGTCGAAGCGCATATTCCCAACTTGGCGCAGACCGTGGTGAGCGTGACGGGTGAAGGCCGTGGCCCTTTGCAGCAGGTGTTGGACACAGTGGCTAAAACAGCACTCAATGATTTGACGGGTGGGGTGCTGAACAAAAGTCAAGGCAATGGGGATGCCACTTACAAATTGGCTTTGACTTTGCCCATTCAACAGCTGGATGCGTCTAAGGTGCAGGGCAGCGTTGGCTTTGCGGATAACGCTTTGCAAGTTATTCCAGGCACACCTGTGCTGGGGCATGCCAAAGGCACACTTCATTTCAGTGAGCACGGCTTTAAATTAGAAAACTTGCGTGCCGACCTGCTGGGTGGCGAAGCCACATTGGATGGCGGTTTGTCGTTCGCCGCCCACGAAGACAAATCGCCTTTGCAGCTCAAGATAGACGGACATTTGACGGCTGAGGGCTTGCGACAAGCGCGTGAACTGGGCTTCGCTTCACGCCTGGCGCAGCGTGCCACAGGCAAAGCCACCTATACCGCCACCCTGGGCTTGCGTCGCGGGCAGCCGGAATTGTTGATTCAAAGTGACCTCAAAGGCATGGCGCTGGGCCTGCCAGCGCCATTGAACAAAGTTGCCGCAGCTGCGATGCCCTTGCGGATTGAGCAGCAGCTGACACCAGAGTCTTTGCAGCCTAGAGCGCGTGTGCTGCAAGATCAAATCAAAGTTTCGTTAGATCGATGGGTGTCTGTTGCCTATGTGCGTGATTTGACAGGGCCCCGCACGCGCGTGATTCGTGGCGGCATTGCCCTGGGGCAGTCGGCATCAGATGCCGTGCCGATGCGCGACAACGCCGTGAGTTTGAATATGCAACTCGCTACGGTGGACATAGATGCTTGGGGCGCAGCGATGTCGCAACTGACGGGGGCTTCTTTGGTGAAAACCAAAACATCTAACAAGTCAGTGGTTGGGCAAGAGGCCAGTGCAGACAACGCACAAGATTACATCCCTACCTATGCAACCATTCAGGCGGGACAGGTCAAAGTGTCTGATCGCATCATCCACAAAGTGGTGATCGGCGGGACCCGACAAGCGGATGTTTGGCGTGTGAACATCAGCGCCGATGAGCTCAATGGCTCAGCTGAGGTGCGCTCACCCAATGGGAATATGCCAGCGCAGCTCTATGTTCGACTCGCCTATTTGAATATTCCCCCGAGCTCTGTTTCGGATGTCGAACGCCTGCTGACTGAGCAGCCCAGCAGCATCCCTAGCTTGGATATCGTGGTGAATGAATTGACACTGCGCAACAAAAAGCTGGGCCGTTTAGAGATTGAGGCCGTCAATCGCGCAGGTGCCAATTCGGCGCGCGAGTGGCGCTTGAACAAGTTGAATTTGGCGATGCCAGAAGCCACGTTCAACGCGTCTGGCAGCTGGGCAACCACCGGTCCACGCACGCGCCGTACGCACTTGAACTTTGCCTTGGTATTGCGAGACAGCGGGGGCTTGCTTGCGAGACTTGGTACACCAGACGCAATTCGTGGTGGCGAGGGTCGTTTGGAAGGTGATGTCTCGTGGCAAGGTTCGCCCATCACCCTCGACTACGCCAGCATGGACGGCAAGATGAATTTGTTGGTTGAGAAAGGGCAGTTTCTTAAGACGGAGCCTGGTGCTGCCCGTTTGCTAGGTGTGCTGAACTTACAAGCGTTGCCACGTCGCTTGACCTTGGACTTTCGAGATGTGTTCAGCGAGGGTTTTGCTTTTGACTTTGTGCGGGGCGATGTCCGCATGGATCAAGGTGTGGCCTACACCAACAACCTTCAAATGAAAGGCGTGGTCGCTGGCGCTCTGATTGAGGGGCGTGCCGACGTGGTGCGCGAAACCCAAGACCTCAAGGTGGTGGTGGTGCCAGAGATCAATGCGGGTACGGCCTCTTTGTATGTGGCCACGATCAACCCACTGATTGGGTTGACCAGTTATTTGGCGCAATCTGTTTTGTCAAAGCCGCTCATTCGGGCCGGTACGAGTGAGTTCCATGTCGATGGCACGTGGTCTGACCCGCGCGTGACCAAGGTCGACTGATGTTGTTCACGCCCGCACCGCAAGTTCGCCGATGGGTGCTATGGGGCCTGTTGGTCGCGCTGGTGCTGACGATGCTCAGCACCTTGGTGTGGTTGGCTGGGCGCTACGAGGTTGGTCAAGAACAAAGTCGTTTGGAGCGTGATGCATCCGACGCGGTGACCGACATTCGCACGGCTCTTACCCGCAATGTGCAAAGTCTGCAAGCACTTCAATACGCCGATCGCAGCGCAGCGCCTTGGGAGCAAGACGCACACGTGATGCTGCGCGAGCATCGCGAGTGGTTGCGCCTGGAGTTGCGCGATGCGGAGTTGCGTGTGATCAAAAGTGTGGACACGCCGTTTCGTGCGCCTGTGTTCCATCGTTTTGGGCGTGATGCCAATCAGCCCGAAGTGGTGCAGGCCTGTGGCGTGGCGCGTCGCCAAAGCGGCCCAGGCTATGGAGCCAGTACTTATGTGCCGCAAACCGATGGGCTCGGCCTAGAAATCATGGACCTGTGTTTGCCTGTCATCACCGAGGGTGAGTTGACGGGATACACCGTCGCCACGTATTCCTTGAATGAAATTTTGGTCAACATGGTGGGCCCGCAGCTCACACGTAGCCAAGAGGTCTCGTTCACCGAATCGGACGGCACGCGTTTGGCCATGCATGGCACGGCTCGTCGCGGTTCGCGGGTGTTCATCGCCAAACACTTGATTGACTTGCCAGGGCACACCATGGTGTTGCGCATGGACAGCTGGCGGGGTGCACCTGATTTGTTCCCCAATGTCTTGACCGCTTTGGTCACGGCCATGGCGCTGGCGTTGGTGACGGTGCTCATCATGCTGGCGCGTGACATGCGTCGCCGCCAGCGTGTGGAGTTGGATTTGGCCAACGCCTTGGCATTTCGCAAAGCGATGGAAGACTCACTCGTGACGGGTTTGCGTGCGCGTGACAAGCAAGGTCGCATCACTTACGTCAATCCTGCGTTTTGTGAAATGGTCGGCTTTGAGCCGCATGAGCTGATCGGCAAAAGCATCCCTGCCCCGTATTGGCCGCCCGAGATGGTGGACGAATACGGCCAGCGACAAGCCTTGCGTTTGGCCGGTAATGCCCCGCCGCGCGAAGGTGCGGAGTCGGTGTTCATGCGCAAAAACGGTGAGCGTTTTGCGGTGATGATTTTTGAAGCCCCGCTCATCAACGCACTTGGCGAACAAACAGGCTGGATGGGCGCGGTGCTTGATATCAGCGAGCAGCGCCGCGTGGAAGAGGTGTCACGCGCCAGCCAAGAACGTTTGCAAGCGACGGCACGCCTTGCCACGGTTGGCGAGATGGCGTCCTTGCTCAGCCACGAGCTGAACCAACCGTTGGCTGCAATTTCCAGCTACGCCACCGGCAGCATGAACTTACTCAAAGATGCCGCCGTGACAGACCCACAACTGGCCGACAACCTCAGCAGCGCCATTCAGCGCATTGGTCAACAAGCCGAACGTGCGGGTAAGGTGATCAAAAGTGTGCACGACTTTGTGCGTCGCCGCGACCAAGCCCGCGAGGCAGTCACGCCGCGTGCTTTGTTGGATGATGTGATGCCGTTGGTGAGCTTGCAAGCGCGCAAGTTGGGTGTGCGCGTGGTGGTCAATTGCGAGCCAGACCTGCCTGCTGTTTTGTGTGACCGCACCATGGTGGAGCAGGTGTTGTTGAACTTGACGCGTAACGGCATGCAAGCCATGGCGGAAGACATAGCGCACAAAGTGCTCACACTCAGTGTGGAACCAGCCCCATCGAGTGGCAATAACCGCTGGCTCGAGTTCTCTGTGGCGGATATGGGCCACGGCATTGCACAAGACGTGGCTGAAAAGCTCTTCACGCCATTTTTCACCACTAAGCAAGAAGGCATGGGCTTGGGCTTGAGTTTGTGTCGCACGGTAGTCGAACAACATGGCGGCTTTTTAAGCCACCGCCCCAATGTCCCACGCGGAACGGTGTTTAGTTTTACCCTGCCACAATCGTGATCAAAGGTTTAACACATGCAACCCACACAAGACGCATTGGTATTCATCGTTGACGACGACGCAGGCGTGCGCGAGGCCCTCGCGTGGTTATTGCGCTCGCGCCGTCTGCCCAGTCAATCGTTTGAGAGCGCCGATGCTTTTGCTGCATTTCTGAATGATGCCCGTCATGCGTGGCAGCCGACCCAGCCGGGTTGCCTCTTGCTGGATGTGCGCATGCCTGGCATGAGTGGTTTGGCCTTGTTTGAGCAGCTGATTGAGCGCCGTTTGTTGGACGTGTTGCCGGTGATTTTTCTTACAGGCCACGCCGATGTGCCCACCGCGGTGGATGCCGTCAAACGCGGCGCATTTGATTTTTGTGAGAAGCCGTTTTCTGACAACGCTTTGGTGGACCGCATTGAGCAAGCGCTGAATCGCTCGGCTCAAACCTTGCAAAGCCTTCGAGCCAAGCAAAACCTGCAACACAACTTGGCAGACCTCACCGAGCGTGAGCGCGATGTCATGCACCTAGTGATTGAAGGTTTGCCCAACAAACTCATTGCAGACCAGCTCGATATCAGCGTGCGCACGGTGGAGGTGCACCGCGCCCGCGTGTTTGACAAGATGAATGTGAAGTCAGCTGTGGAGTTGGCTAATTTGCTGCGCGGCGAATGAGACACATGGCGGCTCGTTGGATTCAGGCGTTGGTCGCCATCACACTCACTGCCACCCTGGTGGGTTGCGGCTCAACCCGCCGTGCGCCTGTGAGTGACTTTGGTCGCCCTTACCCTGCAGCGCGTGTGCCTGCAGATGCCCCACGCGCCAGTGGCAGTTTGGCCGGCACGCCTGGCACGCCAAGCCCCCAGCAAAGCTATCGCAGCCGTTGGGTGGCGGCCTCATGGAGCGATGTGCCCGGCTGGCAAAACGACACGCTGCAAGACGCATGGAATGCGTGGTTGCAAAACTGCGAGCGCCCGGGGCCTTTGTTTGCCCCACTGTGTAAAGACGTGCGCCAACTCATGCTGGGTAGCGACGACGACCGCCGCTTGTGGATGATGAGCCACTTGCAGCCCTACCGCGTGGAGGCACTCGACGGCGCGGTCGATGGTTTGCTCACCAGCTATTACGAGCCGCTGTTTGATGCCTCGGCGCAAATGCGCCCTGGCTTTGAAGTCCCTTTGTATGCGCCACCCGATGGCCTGGCCGAAGCGCGCCGTGCTGGCCGCCCATGGTTCAGCCGTCAAGAAATTGATACCAACTCCCAAGCGCGTGACGCATTGCGTGGCCGCGAAGTGGCCTGGCTGGCTGACCCGATTGATGCGTTGGTGTTGCACATCCAGGGTTCAGGCCGTGTGCGCATCACCAACCCCGATGGCACAACCCGCGTGGTGCGCTTGGCCTTTGCCGGTTCGAACGAGCAGCCTTACCAAAGCGTGGGCCGCTGGTTGCTCGACCGTGGCTTGATCAAAGATGCGTCGTGGCAAGGCATCAAGGCATGGATCGTCAGCACCCAACTAAGCAACCCGCGCTTGGTGCAAGAGATGCTCTGGAGCAATCCACGTTATGTGTTCTTTCGCGAAGAAACACGCAGCGCGGCAGACGCAGACCTGGGCCCTCGTGGCGCACAAGGTGTGCCGCTCACCGCAGGCCGCTCCATCGCAGTAGACAAAGATTCCATTCCCTACGGCACGCCCGTGTGGCTAGCCAGCGCAGGAGCCAACGGCAGTTTGCAGCGCTTGGTGTTTGCGCAAGACACGGGCAGCGCCATTGTGGGCGCGGTGCGTGCTGATTACTTTGCGGGTACGGGCGCAGAAGCGGGCGACTATGCAGGTCGCATGAAACAGGGTTTGCGCTTGTGGGTGTTGTGGCCCAAGTGACGCGATGAGCATCAAGCAGTTCAATGGCGAATGGGTGTGTCAGCAAGACCGTGTGCTGTTTCGCTTCAACACCAGTGAAGACCAAGAGTTCAGTTTTTGGCTCACACGCTATGTGCTCAAAGGGTTGTTACAAGGTGCACAGCAATTGACGGTGCAAGCGTTGGCGCAGATGCACCCGCCGCAAGTGGCGCAAGTCATGCAATCGTTTCAGCAAGCCTCGGTCACGCAGCAACTCAATTTTCAAGAAACCTTCCAAACCGCCAAAGAGAAGCCCATGGGCGAAACGCCCTTGTTGGTGACGGGCTTGATGCTGAACCAAACTGGCGACGAGGTGACGCTCAAGTTTGAGTTGGAATCGGGTAAGTCGGTGCAAGTGCAGATGAACCCAACTGTCTTGAATGTGATGCTGGCTTTGCTAGACAAGCTGCAAGACATTGCCCAATGGGGCGTTGGTCTGGCGGTTGCCGATGAAGCGAGCACAGACGTTTTGAATCCCAAAGCACCCCCCATCATTCACTGATTGCGGGTAGACCATGAGCCCTAGGTGTCACCTAAGGTGCTCGGGTTTTCAGATCTCGCTCTAAACTTTGGCAAAGCCAGCCATGGATTGGAGACCGTCATGAACGCGCCCTTGCCCGACTCTTTGCGCCGCGCACTTGAAAGCGTGACCCTCGACGACAAATACAGCCTCGATGTGGGCCGCGCCTTCATGAGTGGTGTGCAAGCCCTGGTCAAGCTGCCCATGTTGCAGCGTCAGCGCGATGCTTTGCAAGGCAAAAACACTGCAGGCTTCATCAGTGGTTATCGCGGCTCACCGTTGGGTACGTATGACCAAGCGCTGTGGAAAGCCAAGCCTTACCTGCAAGCGCAAAACATCGTCTTTCAACCCGGCGTGAACGAAGAGCTGGCGGCCACTGCGTTGTGGGGCACACAGCAACTCGGCTTTGCGCCACAAGGCAGCAACAAGTTCGATGGCGTGTTTGGCATTTGGTATGGCAAAGGCCCAGGCGTGGATCGCTGCTCAGACGTGTTCAAGCACGCCAACATGGCGGGCACGACCCCGTGGGGTGGCGTGTTGGCTGTTGCGGGCGACGACCATGTGGCCAAGAGTTCGACCGCGGCACACCAAAGCGATCACATCTTCAAAGCCTGTGGCACGCCCGTGTTCTTCCCAAGCAATGTGCAAGAAATTTTGGATTTGGGTTTGCACGCCATCGCCATGAGCCGCTTCAGCGGCGTGTGGTCGGGCATGAAGACGATTCAAGAAATTGTGGAGTCCAGCGCTACCGCTGTGATTGACCCGCACCGCGTGAACATCGTCATCCCCGAATTCGAAATGCCTCCAGGCGGCCTGCACATCCGCTGGCCCGACACCGCGCTCGAGCAAGAGGCGCGTTTGTTTGATTACAAGTGGTACGCCGCCCTCGCCTATGTGCGTGCCAACCGTTTGAACCACAACGTCATTGAAGGCCCGAACGATCGACTGGGTTTGATTGCCAGCGGCAAGGCCTACAACGACACACGCCAAGCTTTGTTGGATTTGGGGCTGGACGATGTCACATGCCGTCGCCTTGGCATTCGCCTGCACAAGGTCGCGGTGGTGTGGCCGCTCGATGCGCAACTCACACGCGAATTTGCCACAGGCTTGCAAGAAATTTTGGTGATTGAAGAAAAGCGCCAAGTCATTGAATACCAGCTGAAAGAAGAGCTCTACAACTGGCGCGCCGACGTGCGGCCCAATGTGTTGGGCAAGTTCAACGAGATCGGTGATGACCACAGTGGTGGCGAATGGTCGATGCCCAATCCCAGCGCCAACACGCTCTTGCGTGCCAACGCCGACCTGAACCCTACGCTCATTGCCAAAGCCATTGCCCAACGTGTGTTGAAGCTCGGTGTGGATGCCGACACCACCGCACGCATCAACGCACAGCTGGCCATCATCAGCGCCAAAGAAGCGCAGATGCAAACCGTCACGCTCAAGGCTGATCGCATGCCTTGGTTTTGCTCGGGCTGCCCGCACAACACCTCTACCAAAGTGCCCGAAGGCTCGCGTGCCATGGCTGGCATTGGCTGTCACTTCATGGTGTTGTGGATGGACCGTGACACGAACGGCTTCACACAAATGGGCGGCGAGGGCGTGCCTTGGGTGGGCCAACAACCGTTTGTGAACGACCAGCACATTTTTGCCAACTTAGGTGACGGCACGTACTTTCACAGCGGCATCTTGGCGATTCGCCAAAGCATCGCGGCGGGGGTGAACATCACCTACAAGCTGCTCTACAACGATGCGGTGGCGATGACGGGTGGGCAGCGTGTGGGCGAAAGGCCTGAAGGACATTCAGTTCTTCAAATCGCCCAAAGCATGAAAGCCGAAGGCGCACAACGCATCACCGTGGTGACCGATGAGCCCGAGAAGTATGACGGCGCAGGCTTGGTCGATGGCGTGGCTGTGTTCCACCGTGATGAGCTGGATCGCATCCAGCGCGAGATGCGTGAGGTCAAAGGTTGCACCGTCATCATCTACGACCAAACCTGTGCCACCGAAAAACGCCGCCGTCGCAAACGCGGCACGATGGCTGACCCTGCGACGCGTGTGTTCATCAACGAACTGGTGTGCGAAGGCTGTGGCGACTGCGGCGTGCAAAGCAACTGCATGAGTGTGGAACCTTTGGAAACTGAGTTTGGCCGCAAGCGCACCATCAACCAGAGCACCTGCAACAAAGACCTCAGTTGCGTCAAAGGCTTTTGCCCGAGCTTCGTCACCGTGGAGGGTGGCAGCTTGAAGAAAAAAACCAAAGGCGTGTCGCGCATCGAGCTACCCGCTTTGGCGTTGCCCGAGCCCACCTTGCCCGACACCACCCAAGCTTGGGGCATGGTGGTGGCGGGTGTGGGTGGCACGGGCGTCATCACCATTGGCCAGCTGCTGGGCATGGCGGCGCACATCGAGGGCAAGGGCGTCGTTACGCAAGACGCAGCGGGCTTGGCGCAAAAAGGCGGTGCCACATGGAGCCATGTGCTCATTGCCGACACCCAAGACGACATTCGCACCACGCGTGTGGGCACAGCTGCGGCAGACCTCGTGATTGGTTGCGACCCCATCGTGGTGGCGGGCAAAGAAACCTTGCAGCGCATGCGCGAGGGGCGCACGCATGTGGCGCTCAATGCGCACAGCGCACCCACCGCTGCATTTGTGCGCAATGCCGATTGGCAAAACCCAGGCGAAGCTTGCGTGGCCACCATCGCACAGGCTGTGGGCGTGGAAGGTGTGAGTGCCTTTGATGCGGACCGTGTGGCCACCCAAGTGCTGGGCGATAGCATTTATGTGAACCCGATGGTCTTGGGTTTTGCTTGGCAAAAGGGTTGGGTGCCTTTGGGTCGCGAAGCGTTGATGCGCGCCATGGAACTCAATGACATGGCTGTGGCGCAAAACAAGGCGGCATTTGAATGGGGTCGCCACTGCGCTGTGCATTGGCGAGTTGTGGAGGCCTTGCTCAGCCCCGCGCAAGTTGTGCAGTTTCACAAGCCAGAGGGTTTGGACGCGCTCATCGCCAAGCGTGTGGATTTCCTGACGCACTATCAAAACGCAGCCTATGCCAAGCGCTACCGTGCAGTGGTTGAACGCGTGCGCACTGCAGAAGCTGCGTTGCACAAAACCACGCTCACCGAAGCCGTTGCGCGTAACCTCTTCAAGCTCATGGCCTACAAGGATGAGTACGAAGTAGCGCGCTTGCATACCGACGAAGCCTTCCTACAAAAGATAAGCGGAATGTTTGAAGGCGACTACACGCTCAACTACCACTTGGCCCCGCCGCTCATGGCCAAGACCAACGCCAAAGGCGAGTTGCAAAAGCAAAAATTTGGGCCACTCATGCTCACGGGCTTCAAAGTGCTCAAGCACTTCAAGTGGTTGCGGGGCACGGCTTTGGATGTGTTTGGCTACACCGAGGAGCGCCGCACCGAGCGCGCTCTCATTGCGCAATACCAAAGCAGCGTCGACACCATGCTGGGTCAGCTCAGTGCCAGCAACCACGCCTTGGCTTTGGAAATGGCTCGAATACCTGAGCAAATCAAAGGCTTTGGTCACGTCAAAGCCCGTCATTTGGCGGCTGCGCGCGAGAAGTGGAACAGCTTGAAGGCACAGTGGTCAGCCTACAACTGAGGCACTGAGCCGGCCGCATACAATCCGCGGTTGGTCTGCTGGGGCGTTTTTGCACCCAGCAGCAGTCCCTCAAATTGGAGTTTGACCGTGTTGATTTCTTCTGCTTTTGCCCAAACCGCACCTGCCGCTGCTGCCGGTGGTGATGTGATGACTTCGCTTTCAGGCATGTTGCCGCTGATCTTGATGTTCGTGGTGCTTTACTTCGTGATGATTCGCCCACAAATGAAGCGTCAAAAAGAACACAAAGCCATGATTGATGCGCTCGCCAAAGGCGACGAAGTGGCCACCGCGGGTGGTTTGCTCGGCAAGGTGACCAAGTTGGCTGACGCCACTGTGTCGATCGAAATCGCCGCTGGCGTGGAAGTGCAATTGCAACGCCAAGCCGTGGTGCAGGTCTTGCCAAAAGGCTCTATCTAATACTGCGTGCAGTATTCGTAACCGCGAGACGACGAAGCGATCATGAACCGTTACCCCCTTTGGAAGTACGCGATCATCGTGATCGCTTTGCTTGTCGGCAGCCTCTACACGCTGCCTAATTTTTATGGCGAAGCGCCTGCGGTGCAGGTGTCTGCTGCCAAGACCTCTGTCAAGGTTGACGTAGCAGTGCAAGAGCGTGTGCAAGCAGCCTTGGCTGCGGCCAACCTTGCACCCGATGCTGTGACGTTGGACGGTGGCTCGCTCAAAGTGCGCTTTGGTAGCGCCGAGCAACAGATCAAAGCCAAAGACGCCATCCAGCAAGCCTTGGTGCCTGATGTCAACGATGCGTCGTACGTAGTGGCACTCAATTTGTTGGCCCGCTCACCCGCGTGGCTGACCTCGCTCAACGCAGCGCCCATGTATTTGGGCTTGGACTTGCGCGGTGGTGTGCATTTCATGTTGCAAGTCGACATGCCTGCGGCACTCACCAAAAAAGCCGAATCGCTGGCGGGTGACATTCGCACCGGTTTGCGCGAAAAGAACGTGCGCCACAGCGGCATCAGCCGCAACAACCAAACCATCGAGATTCGTTTCCGTGACATGGAAACCCTCGAAGCTGCGCAACGTGTGATTCAAGACCAGTTCTTGGATTTGCAAACCACCAGTGGCCCCGATGGCGCTGACTTCAAGCTCACGGCCGTCATCAACCCTGTGGCTGCCAAGCGTGTGCAAGAGCAAGCCATCAAACAAAACATCACCACACTGCACAACCGTATCAACGAGTTGGGCGTGGCCGAGCCTGTGATTCAACAACAAGGCACCGACCGCATTGTGGTGCAACTGCCAGGCGTGCAAGACACGGCCAAGGCCAAAGACATTTTGGGCCGCACCGCCACGCTTGAAATTCGCATGGTGGACGACAGTGCCGAAGCCCGCAGCGCAGAGTTTGGCAATGGCCCTGTACCGTTTGGCACGGAACGTTTCATGGATCGCAACGGCCAAGCCGTGATCGTGAAAAAGCAAGTCATCTTGACGGGTGAGAACCTTACCGATGCACAACCTGGCTTTGACACACAAACTCAGGAAGCCGCTGTGCACTTGACGCTCGACGCCAAAGGCGCACGCATCTTCAAAGACGTGACGCGCGAGAGCGTGGGCAAACGCATGGCCATCTTGCTGTTCGAAAAAGGCAAGGGTGAAGTCGTCACCGCGCCAGTGATTCGCAGCGAAATCGGCGGTGGTCGCGTGCAAATTTCGGGTCGCATGAGCACCGTGGAAGCCAACGACACTGCGTTGTTGTTGCGCGCTGGCTCGCTTGCTGCACCGATGGAAATCATCGAAGAACGCACTATTGGCCCAAGCCTCGGTGCTGAAAACATTGCCAAAGGCTTCGACTCCGTCACCTGGGGCTTTGTGGCTGTAGCCGCCTTCATGTGTGTGTACTACATGCTGTTTGGCGTGTTCTCCAGCGTGGCCTTGGCGGTGAACTTGTTGCTCTTGGTGGCGGTGCTCTCTATGTTGCAAGCCACCCTCACGTTGCCCGGCATGGCCGCGATGGCCTTGGTTCTGGGTATGGCGATTGACGCCAACGTGCTCATCAACGAGCGCGTGCGTGAAGAGCTACGCAACGGTGCTTCGCCTCAGTCGGCCATTCATGCGGGCTATGACCGCGCATGGGCCACCATCCTTGACTCCAACGTCACCACCCTGATTGCTGGCTTGGCCTTGTTGGCTTTTGGTTCCGGCCCCGTGCGCGGTTTTGCTGTGGTGCACTGCCTCGGCATTTTGACCAGCATGTTCTCTGCTGTGTTCTTCTCGCGCGGCTTGGTCAACCTTTGGTATGGCCGCAAGAAAAAATTGCAAAGCGTGTCGATTGGCACGGTGTGGCGCGGATAAGGGGAGACTGAGATGGAATTTTTCAAAATTAAAAAAGACATCCCGTTCATGAAGCACGCGATGGCGTTCAACGCCATCTCGTTCATCACATTTGTGGCCGCGGTGTTCTTCCTATTTAGCCGTGGTTTGCATTTATCGGTCGAGTTCACGGGTGGCACGCTGATGGAAGTCAGCTACAGCCAACCGGCTGACCTCAACGCTGTGCGTGACCAAATCGCCAAACTTGGTTTGACTGATGTGCAAGTGCAAAACTTTGGTACGGCCCGCGATGTGATGATCCGCATGCCTGCGGTCAAAGGCCAAAGCTCTGCGCAACAAAGCGAACAAGTGCTGAGCGCTCTCAAAGCCAGCGATGCCAATGTGCAGCTGCGCCGCACCGAGTTTGTCGGTCCGCAAGTGGGTGACGAGTTAGCGGCAGACGGTCTCAAGGCTTTGGCTTTTGTGGTCGTGGGCATCATGATTTACTTGGCCATGCGCTTCGAGTGGAAGTTTGCCGTGGCCGCCATCATTGCGAACTTGCATGACGTGGTCATCATCTTGGGCTTCTTTGCGTTCTTCCAGTGGGAGTTCTCGCTGCCTGTGTTGGCTGCGGTGCTTGCGGTGCTTGGCTATTCGGTGAACGAATCCGTCGTGATCTTTGACCGTATCCGTGAAAACTTCCGTCGCTTTCGCAAGATGGACACGGTCGAGATCATCGACAACGCCATCACCTCCACCATCAGCCGCACCATCATCACCCACGGCTGTACGCAGCTCATGGT
>JACCDR011586911.1_pt1 | contig 24390 bp, 23 predicted proteins | sample 7446431 | NCBI WGS metagenome assembly JACCDR01 (sample SAMN15323443, study PRJNA562643) | freshwater metagenome | isolation source: river surface water | place: USA:Blue River Watershed | collected 2017-08-17 | reverse complement strand
TCGGCCACGCAGTGCAAGACGGTTGGAGCGTTGAAGCGGTGCAGGCCCTGATGGCGACGCGCGACATGCTGAAGGCTCACGCCGACATGCAGACGACGACCGTCGAAGTGAAGGCCTAACGTTCGAGGCAAGGCGACCGGCACGGCTTGCCGTGACGGGTCGGCCTTGGGCGAGTAGTTAAGCCGCTTTAACCGGAGCGAGAGAAAGCATGAAAGTGAAAGACCTTATGGCGCTGCTGTCTCAGTGCGACCCAGAAGCCGAGGCATACGTCTGGGACGCTTACGCCGATTGGGAGTCAAAGGCTGTTCGCGTCAGCGTAACCAATGATGGACATGTGCATGTTGATGTCAACGTCTTTGGCCGCGAGGTGACGCTTGACCCGCCACAAGCGGCTTAACTAGTCAATACACGAACTTTGGAAAGTTCAACACACCCCGCATCCGCCGTTGATTGAACGCTGCGTGCATGAGATAAACGAGCATCCCGCGTCGCGTATACGCATAAGTGCGGCCCGTCCAGTTGGAGGGGGTCGCATGACCGCGAAAGCCTAGCCCGCCAGTGTGCGGGCTTTTTGATGCGGGGTGCGACTTGGCGCTCATTGTCGCCATGAGCCACCCGAATGGGTAGCCCGATGACCTGGCCCGTAGAAATCCGCGACACCATCTTGCAGCGCATCGCAGAAGGCGAAAGCCTGCGCCGCATTTGCGAGGACGATGGGATGCCCGGCAAGTCCACGGTGATGGACTGGCTGGAGGCTGACGAGGATTTTCGGACCAAGTACGCGCGTGCAAGGGCGCGACAAGCCGACTCCATTGTGGAGAGCTTCTCGGACCTTGAAGACCGCGTGTTGTCTGGCGAACTCAAGCCCGACGCCGCAAAGGTGGTGCTGTGGTCGCGCCAGTGGCGAGCCGCCAAGCTGCGCCCGAAGGTCTACGGCGAGAAAGTCGAGATGACGCACGAGGCTGGCGAATCCGTCCAGCGCATCGTGCGTGAAATCGTCCGTGCTTGAACTGCGGATCAAGACACCGGAAGTCTTCGAGCCGCTACTAGGCGCGAGTCGATACAAAGGCGCATGGGGCGGCCGGGGCTCCGGGAAGTCTCACTTCTTCGCTGAACTGCTGATTGAGCGCTGCCTCATGGGCAAGACCGATGCGGTCTGTGTCCGCGAAGTGCAGAAGTCGCTTGCGCAGTCGGTCAAGAAGCTGCTTGAGAGCAAGATTGAATCGCTGGGCGTCGGGCGCTTGTTCGATGTCAAGCAGGACTACATCGGCACTCCGCACGGTGGCCGCATCATCTTCCAAGGGATGCAGAACCACACGGCGGACACGATCAAGTCCCTTGAAGGCTATGACATCGCCTGGGTAGAAGAGGCGCAGAGCCTGAGCCAGCGAAGCCTAGACCTGCTGCGCCCGACCATCCGAAAGCCGGGCTCTGAGCTGTGGTTCAGTTGGAACCCGAACCTTGAAACTGACCCGGTTGACGCTCTGCTGAGAGGCGCCAAGCCGCCGCCAGATGCGGTTGTGGTCAAGGCCAACTACCGCGACAACCCTTGGTTGCCTGGCGTGCTCAAGTCTGAGCTTGAGTATGACCAGCAGCGCGACCCGGACAAGTTCGCGCATGTGTGGCTGGGTGAGTACCAGCGCAACAGCGAAGCGCGAGTCTTCCGCAACTGGCGGATTGAAGAGTTTGAGGTATCGCCTGAGTGGATTCTCAGGCAGGGCGCGGACTGGGGTTTCAGCATCGACCCCAGCGTGCTAGTCCAGTGCGCCATCGTCGGCCGCACCTTGTACGTGCCCTATGAGGCGTACATGGTCGGCTGTGAGATTGACTTCCTCCCGGAGCTGTTCCGAACGGTCCCTGACGCCGAGCGCTGGCCCACAACGGCAGACAGCGCCCGGCCGGAAACGATCAGCTTCATGCAGCGGCACGGCTTCCCCAAGATGCTGGCCGCCATCAAGGGCGCGAAGTCATTGGAAGAGGGCATCGAATTCCTCAAGAGCTTTGACATCGTGGTTCACCCGCGCTGCAAGCACTTGATTGATGAGTTGACCCTCTACAGCTACGAGACAGACCCGCTCACTGGGCAAGTGCTGCCCAAGCTGGCGGACAAAGACAACCACGTCATTGACTCGCTGCGGTATGCCTGCGAAGGCGCGCGGCGGGCGGTGAAACAGAAACCACGAATTGAAGCGCCAGACATCGGCGCATCTTCATACCTGAGCATGTGACATGGCGCGAGCCAAAAAGCGGTCTGACATCGTAGAAGAGGCGCGCAAGCGCTATGACTACGCGGTCGAGCTATGGTCGCCCATCTACAAGCTGGCGCGGCAGGACATGCGGTTCTCGGACCCGACCAACCCGCAGCAGTGGCCCGAGGACGCAAAGCGCGAGCGCGAGACAAGCCCGGGCGGCAAGCGCCCGTGCCTAGTGTTTGACCAGACACAGCAGTTTGTGCGCCAAGTGGTCAACACCGCGCGCCGCAACAAGCCGGCACTTTCCTTCATGCCGGTTGACGATGAGAGCGACCCGCGCCTGGCCGACGTGTTGAAGGGGCTGGCCCGCCAGACGGAGTATGCAAGTCGTGCGGAGGTGGCTTACATCACCGCCTTGCAACAGGCTGCGCGCGGCGGCATTGGCTACTTTCGAGCCATCACCGAAGAGGTCAAGAACCACCCGGTAGCTGGTCAACTGTGCGTCAAGATTCTGCGCGTCGTTGACTTTGAAACGGTGTGGCCCGACCCCGACTTTACGGAGCCTGACGGTTCGGACATGGGTTGGTGCTTTGTTGAGGAAACAATGCACCGCACCCGGTTTGAATCCAAGTGGCCCAAGGCCCGGATGGTGGATTTTGACGACAAGGGATGGTTCACCAAGGATCACGTCCGCGTCTGCGAGTATTACCGCGTTCGTGAGTCGGATGGGCGGCGTGTCGTTGAACACTTCAAGTTGTCCGGCGAAGAGGTGCTAGAGGAATCGGTGTTCCCGGCCGAATACGTCCCTGTCTTCCCCGTGCTGGGCAACGAAGAGTGGGACGAAGGCAAGCGCAGGTTGAGCGGTTGTGTTCGACTGGCCCGCGATGCGCAGGTGTCCTATAACTTCGAGCGCAACAGCCAGTTTGAGGCCGTCGCGGTAGGCCCCAAGGCGCCTTGGCTGACGCCGCTAGAAGCCGTTGACGGGCTTGAAAGTTTCTGGGGGCAAGCCAATCGCGGAACGCTGTCTTACCTGCCGTTCCGTACTTTGGACGAAAACGGCAACCCGCTCCCATACAAGCCTGAGCGCATTTCGCCGGCCGGCATAGCCACCGGCTGGGCGCAACTGGCAGAGAACAGCAAGGCCGACATTCAGGCCGCGCTGGGCATGTACCAAGCCACGGTCGGCAACAACCCGAACCAGCAGAGCGGCCGGGCTGTCATGGCCCTGCAAGACAAGGCCGATGTCGGCAGCTTCCACTACGTTGACAACCTCGCACTCAGCATCAGCCAGTGTGGCCGCGTGCTCACGCAAGTATGGCCTGTGATCTATGACCAGCCGCAAGTGTTGCGAATCATCGGCGAGAACGATGAACCGCAGTTCGTGCGCGTAGACCCCGAGCTTCCGGCGCCCTATGCCGAGCAGGTGGATATCAACGGCAAGAAAACGGTCAGCATCAATCCTGGCGTCGGCCGGTATGACGTGCGCGCCACTGTAGGCCCGGCATTCCAGACCCGTCAGGCCGAGGCCGCTGCGGAACTGGGCGAAATGGTCAACGGCAATCCGCAGTTGATGGCCCTGCTCGGCGACGTGTGGGTGAAGCTGCGCAACTTCCCCGATTCCGACAAGGTAGCCAAGCGCCTGCGCGCGATGCTGCCGCCTCAAGTCCAGCAAGCGGAGAAGGAAGAAGGCGAGCAGCCCGCTATCCCGCCTGAGGTCCTGCAAGTGCTGCAACAAGCGCAGCAGGAAATCCAAGGGCTCCAGCAGGCCTTGCAAGAGGCCCAATCGGGCGTCACGGTCAAGCAGATGGAGATTGAGAGCCGCGAGCGCATCGAAGGCGCCAAGCTCGAGATGCAAGCCATGTTGGCCGCCCAGCAAGACGACCTGAAGCGCGACCTTGCCGAGCTTGCTGGCGTCGTGCAACTGCTGGCAAAACAGATTCAACCGCCGCCCGCATTGGGCGCCGAAGTGGCCGGAGACCTGGCCGAGTAGTTCTCTCCTGTGCGAAGGCTTGGGCCCCTTGGGAAACCTCGGGGCCCTTTTTCTTTGCCGCCCCGACTTGGCGCGGGCTGACGCCATGACACGCGAAAGCGAAATGTCCACTGAACCCCAAGTCGCACCTGACGCAGCGACTCAAAACACCGCGTCTGAGCCGACCGAAACCCCGGAAGTCGTCGTCCCGGAAGCAAGCACCGAGCAACAGCCTGACCAGCCGCAAGAGCCCGAGGTAGACCCACGGGAGAAGGCGGTCAAGAGCTTGACGCGACGTGTGGACCGCATCACCGCCGCACGCTACCAAGCCGAAGCCCGCGCACAGCAGGCCGCTCAGGAAGCCGAGGCACTGCGGCAAAGGCTATCTCAGTACGAACAGCAGGAACCGGCCCCGCAACAGCGGCAGGCCGACCCCATCGCGCTGGCCCGAGAAATCGCCACGCTTGAAAAGGTCACCGAGCGCTCAAACACCGTTCACAAGGACGGCGTTAAGCGATTCGAGGGCTTTGACAAGGCGCTTCAGGCGGTCATCGAAGAGGCTGGCCCGCTGGTGGTGCCTGTGGCGCCTGGCGCTCCCTTCGGGAAGCCCACGGCGCTGGGTGAAGCAGTGCTCGACGCGGACGACCCCGCAGCAGTGCTGCACCACCTTGGCAACAACCCCGATCTTGCTGCCGAGCTGAACGGCCTTTCGCCAACCCAAATCGCCCGACGCATTGCCCGCATCGAAATGGAGCTGGCGAAGCCGAAGGAACCCAAGCAATCCACGGCGCCCCGTCCCGTGTCACCTGTCAAAGCCGCATCGAGGGATGACGGCGGGCTTTCTGATGAGTTGTCGCCCGAGGAATGGGCGCGGCGATTCAGAAAGCAGATGCGGGAACGGCGCTGACTCCTTCTCTGAAAGCGAATCATGGCTACCAACACCATTCTCACCCCCACCGCCGTCACGCGCGCTGCGCTGGCGATCCTGCACCAGAAGCTGAACTTCATCGGCACCATCAACCGCCAATACGATTCGAGCTTTGCTCAGTCGGGCGCGAAGATTGGTGACTCGCTGAAGATTCGCCTGCCAAACCAATACACGGTTCGCACGGGCGCGGCCCTGTCGGTGCAGAACACCGTCGAGTCGAGCACCACCCTGCAAGTGGCAACGCAGAAGGGCGTGGATGTCGAGTTCAGCTCGAAAGAACTGACCATGGACATTCAAGACTTCAGTGACCGCGTGCTTGAGCCGGCCATGTCGGTTCTGGCTGCGAACATCGAAGCAGATGCCTTGTCCATGTACAAGGACGTGAACAACGTCATTGACAACGACGGCAACGCCATTTCTTTCCTGAACGTGATGCAGGGCCGGCAGCGCCTGAACGAAGAGCTTGCGCCCGCCGACAACAAGCGCGTTGCCCTGCTGTCGCCCACGCACACCACCAAGCTGGTGGATGCGCTCAAGAGCCTGTTCCAAGACAGCAGCGCAATCAAGGAGCAGTACCGAGAGGGCATGATGGGCCGCACGGGTGGTTTTGACTTCTACGAAAACACCCTCCTGACCGATCACACCACCGGCACTGCCGCCAAGACCACCGGCTATCTGGTGAACGGCGGTTCGCAGACCGGCTCGACGCTGACGGTTGACACTGGCACGACCACGTTCCTCAAGGGCGATGTCATCACCATTGCGGGCGTGTTCGCGGTACATCCTGAGACGAAGGCCAATACCGGCCGTCTGCAACAGTTCGTGGTGACCGCCAACAGCGGTGGTTCTGCTACTTCGTTGGCTCTGTTCCCGGCCATCGTGACCAGCGGCGCCACGCAGAACGTCAGTGGTTCGCCCGCCGACAACGCGGCGATTGTGAAAATCGCGGCCGGCGCCAGCGAGCTGGTCAACAGCTCCATGGTCTACCACAAGGACGCTTTTACGTTCGCAACCGCCGACTTGGTTATGCCGCAAGGCGTGGACTTTGCGGCGCGCGAAGTGATGGATGGCATTTCGATGCGGATCGTGCGCCAGTACGACATCAGCACCGACCAGTTCCCGTGCCGCATTGACGTGCTGTATGGCTACAAGGCCATTCGCCCGCAACTGGCCTGCCGCATTCACGCGGACGCCTAAGTCCTCCTTGGTCTAGCGACCTTTGGCCCCTTCGGGGGCCTTTTTCAAGCGTTCCCCGAGCGCTTCAAAAAGGCAGAGACATGGCGACAGTTGCAAACCTCATCTTTGACGCGCTGGCAGAGCTTGGCGTTGTCGGCGCGAACGATGAAGTGCCGCCAGAAGACCAAGCGTTTTGCTTCCGCCGCTTGAATCAGATTCTTTCCAGCTGGTCTAACTCGCGGTTGATTCAGCCAGAACTGGCCGAAGTGGCGTTTGCTCTTAACGGCGCGGCCAGCTACACCATTGGCCCGTCGGGCGATGTTGTCGCTGCTCGCCCGCTGCGTGTTGACGGCGCCATTGCGACAGACGCCAACGGTGTTGACTACCCGGTTCGGGTCTACACCCGGGAAGACTGGGACTCCATCGCGGTCAAGAACGTGGATGGTGGCCCGCCCGAAGGCGTTTGGTACGAGTCCAGCCTGACTAACGGGCGCGCGTGGGTGTACCCAAGGTCGAGCGGCTACACGCTCAAACTGGATGTCATGGCGCCCATGGCCGCCTTCTCCAGCGTTTCCGATGAGGTCACACTGCCCGAGGGCTATTACATGGCCCTTGCCTTGACGCTTGCCGATAGCGTCGCGTCGGCTTACGGCGCAACAACCCCGACAGACACCAGGCGCAGGCTTGCCGGCCTGATGGCATCAATCCGCGCCTTGAACGCAGAGCCCATGCACTTGTGTGTGTGGGGCGACGGCGAAGATTTCCGCATCGAACGCGGTTACTAGGCCATGCCGCTGAACGTCGTCTATTCCGCGCCCGCCGGCACGACCACGGTGCGCTGGGGCGATGCTGCCCCGCCGCCGCCTCCTGCGCCGGCTCCTGCGCTGTCGTTGACCGGCGTTCCTTCCACCGGCACGCTGGGCGTCGCGGCCAATGGCGGCTTGGTCACCAACACCGGCAACGTCACGACCGAATGGGCCGTGGCCTCGACGCCGGCCGATGTGCTGGTGAGCCCGGCAAGCGGAACCCTGTCGCCTGGCGCCAATGTGGCGTTCACTCTGACCGCGCTTGTTGCTGGCTCCAAGAGCATCGCACTCACCAGCGCGACACCGGGAACGGTCATCACCGGTAGCCCGGTGGCATTTGACGTACCTGCGCCCCCGCCGCCTCCCCCGGCTCCTGGCCCTGACTGGCAAAACGCCGGCATCTACGTGCTGGGCCTGAGCCCGACCTATTACACGCTGGGCTGGCCCCGGGTGAAGTACGCCACGGGCTACGAATACAGCTTGGACGACGGCGCATCGTGGACCAGCACTGGCACGACACCCTATGCGGAGGTAACCGGCCGCACCGCAGGCACCACGGACCTGATCCGCGTGCGCGCGAGCAACGGCACCGGCACGTCTGAAATCACCGGCTCCGTCACTCTGCCGGCGTCTGGTGCTCCGACCGTGACCCGCGTCACCGTGGGAACCGGTGGCGACTACAGCACGCCGCAAGCTGCCGAAGACGCAAAGCCGCTGAACCTCGTTTCGGCGAATGTGATCTACGAAATCCGCCTGCTGGCGCAAGAGTTCAGCACGGCGAGCATCACGACCACCGGAACGGACATTCAGGGCAGCACGACCGACGCCACGCGGTACACGCACATTACCGCAGCGCCTGGCGCGGCCTTCTGTGACCACGAAGACCGCCGCACCAACCCGCTTCGATACAACGCCGCTGTGGGTGCCGCGCTCACGCACAACGCCGGGGCGTACACCATCATCACGCTCGACCTGCGGGAAGGCTTTGCACGGGCGAGCCGGCTGCAAGTGCGCAGCACCGGCAACAACACCAGCGGCTTCGGCGGCTACGCGATCCACACCAGCACGGCGGCGACCACCTGCCGCTTCGATCAGTGCATTCTGGAGTCGGGCACGGCGAGTTTCGTGCTCTCGCCCTACGGCCCGCACATCGCCCGGGATTGCGTGGTCATCAACACCCGCCCGACCGGAACCAACATCGTGGGCGAGTTCTCGCTGGGCGGCAAGGTCTACAACTGCCTCTTTGTCAGCACCCGGAACAAAGCCAACTTCGCGTTGGGCACTGTTGGCGCCAGTGGCGGTGCGTGGAATTCCATCTTCGCCAACGTCAACGGCTTTGTGAGCGGCGGCGCAACGCCCACGCTTTTGGGCAACGTCAGCGACATGAGCACGCCGCCGACCGGCATTGCGAGCGTTGCGTACAACACGACCACCGGAATGGGCTTCGAGAACATCACGTGGCCCAACCATGACTTCCGGCTGAAGAGCACCAGCGCGCTACGCGGCGCCGCTGCTACCGCGCCCGAAATGCGCGAAACCGACATCACCAACACCAAGCGGCCAGCCACGATCAGCCAAGTGGACATCGGCCCCTGGCAGACCTGAGCACACGCATGGAATTCGTCAGCGGCAACATCTTCATTCGGCAAATGCACTTCAGCGAAGCGCGGCCGGTGGTCGAAGGCCACGAGCACAACTTCGACCACACGACCTACATCGTGCGCGGCGCGGTGCGTATCGAGAAACTGGACGACGCCGGCAACGTGGTGGCGTCTGTCGTGAAGCGCGCCGAGGATGGTCACAACTGGGTGCTCATCAAGGCTGGCGTCAAGCACCGCCTGACGGCCCTGGAGTTCCCCGCGCTCGGGCACTGCATCTATGCCCACCGCAACCCGCAGGGTGAGGTGGTCGAGCAGTACGAAGGCTGGCGGATGGCCTATGAGTGAGCTGCTGCTCCGCGTGGTTGACCGCGTGCAAGACGATCCCTACCTAGACGCGCGTTGCACGAAGCGCGGCGACGTGATCGTCATCTGCCACGACGGCCACCAGTGGAGCGCCCGCGAGCTGGCGAGCCCTGAATGGGTGGTGGTGCGCGTGCCGGACGCCACGCCCGTTGACCTCTGTGGCTTCCTCGCGCCTGAGCCCGAGATTGATCCGCACAACCCCAGCATGGTCATCCAGCGCCGGGTGATGTACCTTGACTGCGACGCCATGGAATCCTTGGTGGGCTTCAGGCTCGACCAAGAGAACACGCCGCCCATCACGTTGACGGCTGAACAGGTGTGGAGCCTTCGCCGCTTCCGCCCGCGTCGCACCGACCCCAATGTGTTCGGCGGTGAGGGCGTGGAGCTATGAGCCTCGCCCAACGGCTGCGCGCACTGGCTGACGAGGTGGCCGCACTGGAGGCGCGCGTGTCGCCTCCTGCTCCTGCTCCTGCTCCTGCGCCGGTTCCTGCCCCGCCGCCGCCCGCGCCGTTTGCCGGCCTGCGTTCGCAGCAGTTGAACCCCGCGCGCTTGGTCACGTTCGCCGACTACTGGTCGGATGATGTCTACCACCGGTTCCAACGGCTTACCGTGTGGAGCGGCGAGACGGCCCGCATCACCATCGTGGGCCGCACGTACCAGTCGGGGCTGCTGCCTCGCCCGTTCGCAGCTTCGGCATACGGCCTGCTGCTGGACGGTATTGAGGTCGCATCGGTTACGGTGACGCCGGGCTCCAACCGCGCCGACATCACCGTGCCGCTGGCCGGCATCGCGCACGGCTGGCACTGGCTCACCTTGTCGAGCCCGGACGAGTCCACGCCGATGTGGCCGGTCTACGTTGACAAGGGCGGCCCGCAGCCCGATCAGATGCCCGTCACGCTGGGCACCTTCAGCCTCGTTCACCAGCGGACGTTTGTCCACCTGTGGGGCATGCTGCCGGCCCGCTGGGCGCCGACCGTGCTGCCGCTGGCGCCGCGCGAGTTCCCGCACGACTCCACCATGCTGGGCCGCGACAAGCTGGTCAAGACCGAACTGGTGCCGTGGCACAACGGCGACGGCTACCGGCCGCGCGCCACTGAAAAGGGCCTGCTGCACACGGCTGGGTATCAGGCGTATTTCTGGCACTCCGTCACCGACGCAATGCCGCAGGTGGCCCTGCTCGACGGCCCCCGAGGCGTGGGCTGCGTGAGCATGGCGACGCACCTGCAAATCGGGCGTGGCGGCAACGTCTACTTCTGCGACCCGTGGCGCGTCGGCCGCATCAGCGCAGACGGCGCCGTCACCACGCTGGCCGGCTACCGGCACGATGCTCCCCCTGTGCTGGTCACCAAGGGCGGCACGCGCGTCCACCTCGTGGGCGACTGGTCTGCTGTCCCTGAGAAGCGGCGCGGCTTTCACGAGCTGTGGGGCATGGCCTGGGATCAGCGCACGCTCACGACGGCAGGCCCAGCCATCGTCAACGATGGCAACGGCAAGACCGAAGAGCCGCACGACAAGGCTCCTGTCCTGTTCGTTGCCGACACGCAGAACAACCGCGTATGCCGCCTGGAGTTCGACCCGCGCAGCCACGCCACACCCGCCAAGGTGACGGAGTTCCTGACCGGGCTGGCAGACCCGTGGGACGTGGTGTGCGGCGACGGCGTGCTGTACGTGAGCGAGCGCACGGCCAACCGCATCAACGCGTACGACGCCACGACCGGGGCCTTCGTACGCACCGTGGTGAGCGGCGCGACAGGCCTGTGCACGCTGCACCCGCAGCACCGCAAGGCGATCCGCAATCCGGGCGTCACCCTGGAGACCGTGCGCGCCCAGCCGTGCCAACTGCCCGAGGGGCTGTACCTGCTGGACGGGTGGCTGTACTTCGGTTCGCTCGCCCAGCAGCAGGTCAAGCGGGTGAACCTAGAGACGGGCGTCATCGAAGTGGTCTTCACGCCCACCTTCGACAGCAACAGCAACTTCGTGAAGATCGCCGTGAGCGACGGCACGCTGTTCCCGCGCGGGCGTGTGCTGGCCTGCACCTGGGCGGTCATCAACGGCGGATACCCGCAAGGCATGAGCCGTGGTGCTGACAGCGCCGGGCACGGCCCCGGCCTGCCGTTCGAGGTGCTGGGCTACCCGACCGCAGTCGCTGTCGGCGACGGCCGCATGGCCTGCGCTGCTGCCAGCGAGGGCGTGATTCTGGTCAGCAAGGCACTGCCCACCGACAAGCCGGTGACGCAGGCTCGCTGGCGCGCACTTGAAGCCGCATGGCAGCCGTACATCCTGAGCCACGGTCACGGCGGCTTCGGGCACGTGGGCCTGCCGCTGCCCTGGGGTGCAAGCCCCGAGATTGATGAGTACCTGACCCTTCACGGTCACAAGCGATAGAGGAAGGCATGGCAGAGAAGGGCATCAACTTCCGCGCGACTGCGGGCTACGTCACCGACCCGGCGACTGACACCTATTCGCTGGGCGAGGCGTACCCGACGACGCGCGGCGGGGTCACGTTCGGCTGGGCAACCAACAAGACCGCGCAGAGCCGCGACCGCTCGGCCGGCCTGGTTCGGCTGGGCGGCATCGTGTTCCACACGAACGGCGCAAGCACGACCACGTTCCGCGTAGACCTGCCGAGCGCGGGCACGTACCGCATCCGGCTTGCGGCCGGTGACACGGCCGCTGCCCAAGCCCAGCGCATTCTCATCAAGGACAACACCACCACGCTGGCAACCCTGGCGGCTTCCACCCCAGCAAACCAGTGGATGGACGCCACGGGCGTGGTTCGCACGAGCTATTCAGACTGGACGAGCAACAACGCTAGTGTTGACCTGACGTTCTCCACCACGACGCTGATTCTGGAGTGCGGCGACGCGGGCGGCAGCGGGTCCAATGCCACGTCTCTGAGCCACTTCCAGTTCGAGTCCGTTGGTGACAGCACGCCGCCCACGCTCACCGGCTCGATCACGGTCACGGGCACGACCGACACGACCATTTCGATCAGCCACCCGGCCGGCTCTGACAACGTGGCTGTCACGAGCTACGAATACAGCACGAACGGCGGCACAAGCTACACCGACAGCGCTTCAACGGCCACGACCCGCACCTTCACGGGCCTGACCGCTGGCACGAGCTACGCACTGCGGGTCCGCGCGAAGGACGCCGCAGGCAACGTCAGCAGCGCTCTTTCTCTGACGCAGAGCACCGGCCCGACGCTATCGAGCGGTGCATTCAGTTCGGTTGGCACCACCACTGCCACGATCAGCGCCAACACCACCGGGCTATCGAACGGCTCGGTCTACTTCCTGCGCCGCTCTGGCGGTTCGGCTGCGTCGGCCGCGACGATCAAGGCGACCGGCGAGAGTCAAACCGCGTCCGCATCGAATCCGCAAAGTCGCGCGATGACCGGCTTTAGCGCTGGGTCATCGGACAACTATGTGGACATCGTGCAGGCTGGCACGGGCGGCGCCGACTCCAACGTCATCAGCGTTGGGCCGTTCAGCACCGCGTCAGGTGGTGGCGCGACCTCGGTCACGTTCACGGGCCCCACAAGCGGAACGGTTGGTGTCGCGTCTACCAATTTCACGGTAGGCGCGAACGGCACGATTACCGGCACCGTGACCGTGACCCCTGCGGCCACGGGCGGCGGGTCTTTCTCGCCAACCTCGGTCAACATCAGTAGCGGCACGCCGACCGCGACTTTCACCTACACGCCCGCAAGCTCGGGCCTTAAGTCGCTCAGTGTCACCAACAACGGTGGTCTTGCGAACGAAGGCCCCATTGCATTCACCGCGAACGCCGCAGGCGCCGGGACGATCACGAGCGAGCCCCTGCGCCGCAACAATGGCACGCTGGCCGGCGCCGTGTCTCTGAACTGGATTTCGGCGCTGAATGTCTCGACGGGCGCCCTTGTGGTCACGAAGACCTCGGTAACGGCCAATGCGTCCAGCGTGTTCAGCATCAACGATGCCGCGCTGGTGCAGGGCACGACGTACCGGCTTGTGTGGGAAGAGGCTGGCGGCCAGGCCGGCACTGCTCGGGCGACTGCGGTATGAGCTGGCGCAGCGACACCGCCCAGCTCACGAGCGGGTGGACATCAAGCCTGTACGCGGGCCACGGCATTTTGGGTGGAGACGTGCCCACCAGCGGCACGCAAGACCGTCCTTCGCTCATCTACAGCACGTTTGACGGCAATCTGAACGTCTCGGCGGAGTACCGGCTACTTGGAGTGTCTGTCCCTGCCGGCTTCACGCTGGCCGAGGACGGTTCCGGGTCTTTCAGCGGCGAGTCTGGCGGGGTCATGACCTTCCGCCCCTTTGTTGACGGGTCCGAACAGTGAGCATCTACAGCCTCACGATCTACATTGGCGCGCAGCCGGACGCAGGGGCCATCCGTGCCCGCCGTCTGAGCTACCGCCGCACGCCTCGGGCGAATCGTGAGCGGCTGGTGAATCTCATGCTCAAGCGGGCCGAGCCCACCGCAGAGAAGTCGCAAGTCTTCCGCGAACAGGTGCCGGGCCTCGTGCTGGAAAGCAGCACGCTGGGTGGCCCGTTCCGTGGCGGCTACTCAACCGGCGCCCGTACCTTTGTGGTGGCCGGGAACAAGCTGCTTGAGGTCTTCGCGGACATGACGACCACCCAGCGCGGGACGCTGGACACGTCAACTGGTCAAGTTGACTTCGCCCAGGGCGTGTTCAGCATGGTTGTCGTGGATGGCCCGTTCGGCTATGCCATGCGGCTTTCTGACAACGTGTTCGGTCGGATCACAGACCCCGACTTCTACGGCTCGGCCCGCGTGGCGTTCCTGGATGGACGGTTCATCTTCACCAAGCCCGGAACCCAGCAGTTCTACTGGTCTGAAGTCATCGACAACGCCACCAGTTATGCCGCGCTGGACTTCGCGTCGGCCGAGTCGGCGCCTGATGACCTCGTGGCGGTGTTGGTTGACCATCGGGAGGTTCTGCTGGCCGGCGAGCGCACCATTGAACCGTGGTACGCCACGGGCGATGACCGGGTGTATGCCCGAAACAATGGCACCGTCATTGAAATGGGCGTGGCCGCCGCGCACAGCATCCGGCAAATCGACAACTCCTATGTTTGGGTAGGCCGTGACCGCAACGGGCAAGGCATGGTCTGGCTGGCTGGTGGCGCCAATGGCTCGCAGCCGGTGCGGATCAGCACGAACGAGATTGAAGAGGCTTTGGCGCAGGTTGAAGACCTGTCGGAAGCCTGGGCGTGGGTGTATCAGGATGGGGGCCAGACCTTCTATGTCCTGAACTGCCCCGGCCTTGAAACCACGTGGGTGTGGGATGCCTCAATCCGCCGCTGGCACGAGCGGGCCGAACTCATCAGCGGCGAATATGCCCCGTGGCGCGCGTCCGGGCATGTGTTCGCTTTCGGCAAGCACCTCGTGGGCGATGAGGACGGCAACCTCTACTCGCTGGACGCTTACGAATACACCTATGCCGGCGACGTGATCGTGCGCGACTGGATCACGCCGCACAACGCATCCCCGAGCCGTACCCGCGTGTTCTTCGACTCCGTGCGCCTTGATGCGACCGTGGGCGAAACCGACTCAGGGCTTGATCCAACGATCCGCATGCGCGCGTCAAATGACGGCGGCTGGACGTGGGGCGATTGGCGCGCCCGCAGCACCGGCAAGCTCGGCGAGTACGGCAAGCAGATCAAGTGGGACCGCTGCGGGCAAGGCCGTGACCGCGTGTGGCACTTCCGAACCACGGATAACGCCAAAGTCTCCATTGTCGGCATCGCGGTTGACTCGCGCGAGGGACGGACATGAACAGCCAGATTCCGCAAGAGGGCGAGCCGTTTGGGCGCGTTATGCCTAACGGAGACGTAGTTATCAAGCGGTCTTGGTACCGCTTCCTCTACGAGCTGAGTAACGAGCAAATTGCCAAGGTTGATGCCGCACTCGCGCAAGTGACCACGGCCACGGCCACCAACGCCGACGCACTCGCCGCGACTGTGCAGGTGCTCCAGGACAACGCGACCCCCGGCGCAGGAGACATCCCGCCCGTGACGCCAGGCGACAACTTCCCGCCCGGCTACATCATTCCTTGAGGCAGACCATGGCTACAGACCCCTACGCATCGATCCGCACGCTGCCTTTCGAGTTCAACGGGTACGACCCGGACGGCAGCGGCACCGTCATGACCCCGGAGGGCCTGAAGATTGCGGGCTGGGCGCTGCCGGTCAATTACGACCTGGGGCAGTACCAAAGCCAACACAACTTTGTGGAGTACCTGCCCGATGGGCGTATTCGCACCATCGTGCAAAACCCGGGCCAGGGCAAGCACTACACGCTAGACGTGTTCTACCGGCAAGACCTGGCCACGGGCCAATGGGTCATGGATGGTCAGCCGCAGGAGAGCCGGCAACTGTCCAGCGGCGAGACGTGGCGCGACCTGACCGAATACACCGGCAAGAACCTGCTCACCGCTGCTGCTGCTGCGGCTGGCGCGTATGGCCTTGCGGCTGGCGGCAGCGCCCTGATGGGTAGCGGTGCGGCGCCGGCTGGCGCGACGGCCGAAGGCATCGCAGGCGGCGCTATCTCGGGCGGCGCCGCTGGTGGTGGTGTCGGCGCTGCTGGGTCTACCGGTTACGGCCTTGGCGCGGCTGCTGGTGGCGCTGCTGGCGCCGGCCTGAGCAGCGCAGACAAGGGCGCCATGTACGGCGATGCCGGCTATGGCTCTGGCATGAGCGGTAACGCGACAAGCGCCTATGACGCAGGAGTCAAGACCGCAGGGGGTGGTGGCATGAGCAATTCAGGCGGCGGCAGTTCGCTGGCCGACTTCTTCAGCGGCAACGGTTCCGCATCGGACTATGGCCGCGCTGCGCAGGCGCTCTATAGCCTGTACGCACAGAACAAGGCGGCGGACGCGGCGGCCGGTGGGCAGGCTCAAGCCAACGCCCTGATGCGCGAAATGTGGCAGGCGAACCGGGCAGACAACCGGCCCTTGGTGGACCTCCGCAATTCCACGCTGCCCAAGATCAACGCCCTGCTGTCGAACCCGTCGAGTATCACGCAAGACCCGGGCTATCAGTTCGGGCTGAAGGAAGGCGAAAACCGCATCAGCAACCAAGCGGCGGCACAGGGCGGCTACTACAGCGGCAACACCTTGAAGGCCCTGAACCGCTACGGGCAAGACTACGCGAGCACCAAGCTCAATGACTCGCTCAACCGCCTCATGGGCGTGGCCGGCATGGGTCAGGTTGCGAGCGCGCAGAACCAGCAGGCGAACAACAACCTTGCCAGCGGCTTGGGTCAAGGGCTGGTGAACAGCGGGAACATCCGAGGCAGCGGCTACATGGGCCAGGCCAACACGGTCAACAACGCCATGAATAACTGGTTCTCTGACCGCTGGCTTGACCAATACGGGCGCGATCCGGGCTAAGGGGGCAACATGGCAGACATCACCAACCTTCTGGCGCAGGGCTTCGACCCGCTGCCCGCCAACATCCGCGCCAATGCCTTGATGCAGGGCCAGCAGTTGCAGCAGAACCGCATGCGCAACGCCCTGTTGCAGCAGCAGATGCAGCAGGCGCAGGAAGAGCGCGCGGCGCAGCAGCGGAACGCCCTGATGATGCAGGAGGCCATCAACGCCATTCCGTCGCCGCAGATGGCGGCAAGCCAGCAAGCGCTGGCCGGTGGCGGCGGCCCGACCGTGGCTAACGCTGCGCGCATGCCTGCGGTTGACCCGCGCCTTCAGGCGCTGCACGGGCTGATGCAGGCGTCGGGCGGCAAGCTGGTGTCTCCGGTTGACTACCTAAAGGAAGCCAACCCGCGCGATGAGTTCGTGACGCTGGCGCCCGGCTCTGTGCGCGTCAACGCGCGCACGAATCAGCCGGTTTTCACGGCGCCGAAAGAGCAGAAGGAAAGCCCCTTCATTGAGCAGATGCGCGCGGCCGGCATTGACCCCGCATCGCCCGAGGGGCAGGGCATGCTGCGCGACATGCTGCGCAAGCAGAGCACGCACAGCCCGGCCGTCACGGTCAGCTATGGCGCCCCTCAAGCTGGCGTTGACGACAAGGGCAACCCGGTGTTTTTCCAGCCGTCCAAGGGCGGCGGCGCTCCCGCCATCGTGCCGAACGTGCGGCCCGCCGCGAAAGAAGAGAAGCCGCTCACCGAGGGGCAGGCAAAGGCCGTTCTCTTCTCTTCGCGCATGCAAGCGGCAGACAAGGTTATGGCCGACCTCGCGCGCAAGGGCTTCAGCACGACGATCCCGGGCGCCACGAAGAACAGTGTCTTGGGCGATGTCATCACGGCCGCAAGCCCGGCCGAGCAGCAGCAGTTGGTGCAGGCGAAGCGGGACTTCGTAAACGCCGTGCTGCGCCGCGAGTCTGGCGCTGTCATCAGTCCCGAAGAGTTCGCCAACGCCGAACGCCAATACTTCCCGCAGATTGGCGACTCGCGCCCCGTCATCGAGCAGAAGGCGCGCAACCGGCGAGCCGCGATTGAGGGCATGCGCGCGGATGTCCCGCAGAACCGACAAGGCGAAGTTGACAGGATTTCTGGCGGCAACTCGGCGCCAGTCGCCAATGACGACCCGCTGGGCCTGCGCGGGGGCAAGTGATGGCGAAGATCAAGGTATCTGAGATTCGGGCCAAGTTCCCGATGTACGCGGACCTGTCAGACGATCAATTGCTGTCTGGCATTCGGCAGAAGTTCTATGCCGACATCCCGCCGCAGAAGTTTTCCGCGATGATTGACTATGACACCCAGCGCGAGGCGCTAGGTGTCGAGGTCACGGATTCGCTGGGAGCTTGGGGCCGTCTGCTGGCCGGCATCGGCAAGGGCATGACCGATGTAGCCCAAGGCGTTGGGCAGGCTGTCGGCCTGCAATCTCGCGCCGATGTCGGTAGCAAGCGCGCCACCGATGAGGCCCTGATGCAAACGGGGCTTGGCAAGACTGGTGCTGTGCTTGGCAATGCGGCGCTGACCTTGCCGGCCGTTGCCATTCCGGTCGCTGCAACGCTTCGTGGAGCGGCGGCTATCGGCGCCACTACTGGCGCTCTGGCCCCGTCGCAGTCCACCGAGGAAACGCTGAAGAACACCGCAATGGGTGGCGTCATCGCGCCTGCGGCGGTGGCGAGCGTTCGCGGGATCGGGGCCGGCGCAGAGGCGGCGCGCGGCTTGGTGCAGCCATTCACAAAGAAGGGGCAAGAGCAGATTGCTGCGGCCACGCTTCAGCAGTTCGCCACCAACCCGGCAAGGGCTGCCGCGAACATGCGTGGCGCGCGGGAACTGGTGCCGGGAAGTCGCCCGACGATGGCCCAAGTTGCCGACGATCCCGGCATCGCCCAATTGGAGCGGACGCTAGCTAACAACCCGGAGACGGGCAAAGACTTGATGGCCGCATATGCGCAGCAGCGCGGAGCGCGCATCAAGGCGGTGCAGGATGTCGCGGGCACGGACGAGTTCTATCGCGGCATTAAAGAGGGCATCCGCACGTTCGCCAAAGAGGACTATGACAAGGCAATCGCTGCCGGCTTTGACCCGAAGGCGCTGGCGGCGAACCGGCAGCAGCTTGACGCCGTGCTGTCCCGCCCGTCCATCCAGCGGGCCCAGTCGGTTGCCAAGCTGCTGGCCGCAGAGAGCGGCGAAAAGTTGACTGATGTCGGTAGCGTCAAGGGCCTTGACTATCTGGTCAAGGCACTGGACAGCACGATCAGCGCGGCGCGCAACCCCGGGTCTTCCGTCGGCAAGGAAGAGCTGCGGGCTCTGGTGAACACAAAGTCCGAGCTGATGGGCCTGATTGAGAAGGTCGCGCCGGCCTACAAAGAGGCTCGCGGCAACTTCGCGGCCATGTCCAAGCAGGCCAACGCGATGGACGCGGCCCGTGGAGTTCTGGACCGCATGCAGTCTCCGCTGGGGCGGTATGGCGTCAGTGCGAACGAGCTGCGAAACGAGTATGCCCGAGCGCTTGAGGCCGCCACCAGCAGTGTCAAGAAGTCCACCGGCATGGATGTGCCGCTGTCTCAGGTAATGCCCACGCGAGACATCGCGGCGCTTGAGGCGGTGGCGCGCGACATGGCCCGCCAGTCGCAGGCCGAAGTGCTCGGCCGTGGCGTCGGCTCCAACACTGCGCAGAACCTCGCGGCGCAGAACCTGCTGCGCCGCACGCTTGGGCCTACTGGCCTGCCGCAGACGTGGGCCGAGTCGAACGCTGCGCAGGCGTTTCTGGCGCCTTACACCGGGGTTGTCAACTTGGCTGGATCAAACAACGCCTTGATGGCAAAGCTGGCCGAAGCCGCATCAGACCCGCAGCAGGCGGCCAATCTTCTGATGATGGCCGCGCAGCCATCCCGCGTGAACGCCCTGACGCAACGGGCGGTGCCATACGCGCCTGCGCTGTCACTTGGCTATTCGCGTCAGTAGCAGGCGCTTCAGCCGACCATCGGGGAACCAGCGTTGAAAAGCAAGCCGAAGCGGCAGCGCGATCAGTCCGAAGACAGCCAGCGCTAGCAGTGGCTTAACGATCAGCCCAATCAGCCAAGTATCCATCCGCCGCACTGTAGCAGGCCGCCTCCGGGCGGCTTTTTCTTTTCTAGGGGCTCTCCATGTCCGTACCGTACTCCGGGCCAATCACCATCCTCGACAACTCGGGCAACCCGGTTGACGGCGCCTACATCAACACTTACGAGGCGGGGACCAGCACCCGGAAGGCGGTTTACACAACCGCCGCCCGGGATGTCGCGCACACCAACCCCTTCCAAGCCACCAACGGCCGGGCGACCTTCTTCCTGGGCACGACGGGCGCCTATCGGATTGAGGTAACCGACCAACTGGGCGTTGTCCTGCCGGCTTACAGCGTTGACAACGTGCAAGAGGTTGAGGCCACCGACCCCACGACGGCTGTCAACGCGGTCAAGGCCGATCTGCTGTCCACCACCGACGCGGCCAAAGGCGCCGGCATGTCGGGGTTCTCTCCGAGCCTGGCCTATGCCTTCGGCACGACCGGCGCGGCCATTCAAGCGACCGGCATCTACGTTGACCACTACGTTTCCGACGCCACCAACGCAACGGCCGGCATCAATACGGCCCTGACGCTGGCTGCGGTTCGTGGCGGTGTCGTGGTGTTCGGGCGCAAGACCTACACGACCACCGGCTTCACGGTTCCTGACGGCGTGTCCATCGTCGGCCAGGGCGCCCGCGAGGTTGGCGACTCGGGCACGGAGGACAACAACGGCGGGACCACGATCAGCGTAGACGCGACGGGGACCACTGCCGCGATCACCTTTGGTGGCCGCAACGTCAAAGCCTCGGGGTTCAAGCTGGTCAACGCCAATGCCTCAGTCGGCGGGCGTGGCATCTATGCGCCCGAGGCGTACTTCGTCACCATGTCTGACGTGTACGTCGAGGGCTTCAGCGACGGCCTGTTGGGGTCGAAGGCCCTGTACTGGCTGCTGACCGGTTGCCGCTTCTCTGCCAACACCCGGGGCGCCACGTTCACAGGCTCTGCGGGTGTCTGGAATACGGACTGGTTCAACAACGCCCAAATCGCCATTGGGTGCCAGTTCAACGGCAACACCGAGCACGGCCTGAAGGCCAAAGCGGTGAACATGACGCTCATCGGCTGCGCGTTCGAGAAGTGCGCGAACAGCCTGTCAACGCCCACCAGCGGCCGGGGCCTTTGGGTTGAGGGCGATAGCACCAGCTACCCAGGGCAGGTGACGGTCATCAATCCTTACGTTGAACAGACGTGGATGCCGTTTACCTTCACCTTCTGCCGGGCCACCATCATGGACGGCTTCTCACAAGGCTGGGGCTCCGCGCCTTCGGGCTCTGCGCTGGTGGACGCGACGAACTCAACCGTCCAGTTCATCGGGCAACTGTACGCATTCGACCTGTTCGCCAACCGGTTCCGACTGCGCACAAGCTCGCGCGTGCTTGTTCCGGCCCTGCCTGGCGTCGCCTCGACAAACGACATTGACGGCACCTCATCTGTCGTCATCACGGGGGTGGATGAGGGCTCATTCACCGGCACCTTGACCGGCTGCACCACGAGCCCGACCGGTACGCTGCGCTACACCCGCAGCGGCAGCATGGTGACGCTGTACGTGCCCACGATCAACGCCACGAGCAACACGACGGCCTGCACGATCACCGGCCTGCCGGCTTCGATCACGCCCACGACTACCCAGCGGGCAGCCTGCAACGTCACCGACAGCGGCGCGGCGGTTCGTGGAACGGCAAGCGTGGATAGCTCCGGCGTCATCACGCTATCCAATGGCGCGATTGGCGCGGCCTTCACCAACACCGGCACCAAGGGTGTTCAGGAATCGGTGTTCTCTTACATCCTGGTGTGACATGGCAAAGCAAGACCTCGCGCAACTGGTGGCCGAGGCCGCCGCGTCCAGCGCAGCAGCGAAAACGACCTACTGGGGCGGGGCGGTGTCCGCCTTTGGCGGGTGGCTGCTGTCCAGCCATGGCATCGCGTTCATGGGCCTGTGTGTAGCCGCCGCTGGCTTTGCAACGCAGCTCATCCTGGGGATTCGCCGCGACTGGCGAGAACGGCGGGAGCACGAGGCCCGCATGAAGGGGCTTGAATGAACCTGTCGCCGCACTTCACCCTGGCCGAGTTCACCGTGTCAGACACGGCGGAGCGCAAGGGCATCGACAACACCCCGCCGCCCGATGTGATGCCGGCGCTTCAGAAGACCGCACAAGGCATGGAGGCCGTGCGGATCAGGCTTGGCGGCGCTCCGATCCTTGTGACAAGCGGGTATCGCTCGCTTGAACTCAACCGCGCCATTGGGTCGCGCGACACAAGCCAGCACGTCAAGGGCGAAGCCTGCGACTTCATCTGTCCTCGGTTTGGCACGCCGCGCATGGTGGTTGACGCGCTCAAGGACTCCGGCATCGAGTTTGACCAGCTCATCCTTGAGTTTGGCCGCTGGGTGCATATCAGCTTCGCGGGCAAGCCGCGTCATCACGTCCTGGTCATTGACCGCGACGGCACTCGCCCGTTGGCATAGGGGAAGACATGGCCGCATTCGCCGCACTGATCCCGGTCCTTGGCACCCTGCTTGACAAGTTCATCCCTGACCCGCAGCAGGCCGCAGAGGCAAAGCTGAAGGCTCTGGAAATGGCGCAGCGCGGAGAACTCGCTTCGCTTGACGCCGATGTGAAGTTGGCGCTTGGTCAACTTCAGGTGAACCAGGCCGAGGCATCGACTGATGCTTTCCGTGGCGGCTGGCGCCCTGCCTGCGGCTGGGTCTGCGCCTTCGGCCTTGCGTACACATTCCTCCTGCGCCCGCTGCTGCCGTGGTTCGCGGCTCTGTTCGGTGCGCAAGTGCCGCCGCTGCCAGACATTGACACCGATACCTTGATTGTGCTCCTGACCGGCATGCTGGGCCTTGGTGGCTTGCGCACGTTCGAGCGGGTGAAGGGCAAGGCGTGAGGCGCCTAGCCCTGTTCTTCGCGGTCTTGTTCGCCGCGCCATTCGTGGCGCTCTTGTTCGGCTTGATGGGCTTCTGTGTCGGAGGCTTCGGCCTCATGCGGACTGCCTTTGATGTCCTGTGGGGGCACGATGCCAAAGAAGGATGACGAGCCCGGCTGCGGCTCATGTGTCTACTGGCTTGAGGGCACGGAATCCGGCGATGAAGTCCGATGGGGCTTCTGCCGGCGCTACCCGCCGACCGTCATAGCGTCCGATCCAGATTCGGACGAAGGCGCCGCCTCAGTCCAAGTCTGGACTGTCCTGCCGCACTGGTGCGGCGAGCACAAGCCGAGGTTGCAGTAATGCCGGCGCGTCCCGTTTCGCCGGAGGTCATCGCACAGACGCTGGCCGCACTTCAAGAGCACGGCGGCAACCACTCACACGCGGCCCTGGCCCTGGGCATTTCACGCGGAGCGCTACAGGGCAGGCTAGCGACTGCCAAGCGCACGGGAATGCAGACAACGCCTGGCGTTACGGTGGCCCCGGCACCCGATCCCAACGAACCGATAGAAGCCCTGATTGAGAGGCGTAAAGCAGGCCTTCAGCGCTCACAAGCGCATGAGGAATGGGCCCAGCTTATCGACGTGCGCGTACACGATCAAGCCCCTATAGGGGTGCTGTTGGTTGGTGATCCGCACGTGGATGACGACGGCTGCGACATCGGCCAGCTACAGCACGACTTGACCACGGTCGGCAAGTCCAAGGGCTTCTACGCGGGCCACATTGGCGACCTCACGAACAACTGGGTGGGTCGGCTCGCCAGGCTGTACGCGCACCAGTCCACCAGCTTCAGCGACGGCCTGCGGCTCACGGAATGGATGCTCGGCCTGTGCCCTAACCTGTTCGTGGTGAACGGGAATCACGACTGCTGGGAAAAGGGCGCCGACCTCCTGCGCTTCATCGTGAAGGCTGGAGTGCACCAGTCGCACGGCGCCCGCTTGGCTCTGCGCTGGCCCAACGGCCGGGAGGTGCGGCTACACGCCCGCCACGACTTCCCCGGCCGCTCTCAGTTCAGCGACACCCACGGGATGAAGCGTGAGCTTCTGTGGGGCCATCGGGACCACATCCTAGTGGCGGGTCACACCCACGTTGACGAAGCACGAATCGAGCCAAGCCTAGAGGGTGACGTTCACTGGATGTTTCGTGTGTCCGGCTACAAGGTCATTGACGAGTACGCCAAAGAACACCGGTTCAAGCCCAAGCGGCTGGCCCCGAGTGTCGCGGTGGTGATCCAGCCTGACGCCAAGCCGGCCGAGGTGGTCAAGCCGTTTTGGTGCGTGGAAGCGGCGGCCGACTGGCTGGCGTTCCTGCGGCGGCGGAAGTAGCCAACGCATCCGGCTTTTGCTTTGCGGCCCGGTCGCTTTCGAGCCGTCGCGCTATGACCGCATTTTCTGCCGCCCAGTAAGCGTTTGCTTCACGCAAGAGGCGAAGCGCTTCCTCGTCAAACAGGGGGCGGCTGTAGGTCAGATTGGCCATGGCGGCGTAAGTAGTGGAGCGAGTCAGCGGAGTCGAACCGCCCCGGCCTGTGTGCGCGCTTTCTATCCAGTTCGCGCGGCCTGTGCCAACACTCGCACGGAGAGGGCGCCTTCAGATCAGCGGGCCGGGCGCTACTCCGGCTGGGGCGGTCCCGTCTCGACGGCCCACGCATTACTGCGCTCTGCTTCAGTATCCCGATGTTGCGCCCCGAACGTCTCCGGCGCGACTTATGTTCACCCGCGTGTCTGCTTTCCACGCCGCCGCTGATCGTTGGCGCTGCCAGTGTAGCGCTTCGGTTAGGCGGTGTCTATGCGGGAGCGACTGCGGGAGCGGTTGCGGAAGCGAAGTGGTCACTATCAAGAATCGCTGGTGCCCGCGCGGGGAATCGAACCCCGATGCCTTGCGGCGGCGGATTTTGAATCCGCC
>JACCDR011241426.1_pt1 | contig 24391 bp, 30 predicted proteins | sample 7446431 | NCBI WGS metagenome assembly JACCDR01 (sample SAMN15323443, study PRJNA562643) | freshwater metagenome | isolation source: river surface water | place: USA:Blue River Watershed | collected 2017-08-17 | reverse complement strand
CTCTCGACGCATGGTCGGGCTATCCATCAGTTCACCGGTTCCGCTTTTCTTTGGCCCAATGTTATCATCCAGATTATACTGTGATAGAAATGATAAGACATAAAAATCAAACATCAACTTCTCTTTTGATCCAAACAATCTCTTTCCAGTATCAGGATCATATTTATCTACCGGTATTTGGTAACTAATATATTTCTCTAATATAATATGATCAAAGTATTGTCTGAAAGTCATTTAATTTATTTAATAATTGGTAGATTAAGTGTTGTTACATAACAAATATACCATTGACAGCATTTCCTACCATTTCATCAACAGACCAATATATAGTATTTTCATAATCATATAAAATCTCATCAAGCTCTTCCTTTATATTATCATTCATCTCTCTTCTATATGGTCCTTGTGGATGACCCCAGGCATATCGGGTGGCCAATAGTTGTGGTAATTCTCTCCTAAATTTTATTTTGTTGGTTATCATGTATTCGGCAAACAACTCATTTGCAAACTCTCCTACGTTTCTTAGATTCTTGTCTCTAGCTGATTTAAACGACCCAAGAGCATGGCACAATTGTAATTTTATGCGTTCTTTATTTTGATCATAAGAACCCCACCCATTATTTTTTATATCCCGCCCATATATCAATTTAGCCACTTTTTCCAATAAATCGTCTACATGGCGACTAAACTTTTGATACATCGGATTCCCCATTCTTATTGCATGTCCAAACCTGTGGGCCAATGTCCAAGGTGTGGCGGGCATTTTTTCAGATCCTTTGTTGTTGGTGTAAATGATTGTTATATGATCTTTGACAGGTTGAATATCCAAGCCTAGATTCTCTTTAATGAACTTCTCATCCACTTTTCCAACTTCGGTATATTTGAATCCTTTAGGAGACCGAACAAAATATAGATCAAACTCGTAGTTGGTTTTATCCCACTTTTTTCTAAGTCGTTGAATACCTACAGGACTTTTTAGTATTCCTATTGATGGTTTATCCCAACCTCTAGGTCTAGCGTCTTTTTCCCAGTCTCCTTCAAAGCCGATATTATCAATTGCATCTTCTTCAATTATCTTATTAAAATATTCTTTAAACGTCATGCTAGGTATTTAACAAATTGTTGACTAACACCTTCTGTAACAGTTGTTCCATAACACCGTCATCGTCTATCCAATCCTGTGCTGATAGATTTCTGGAGACCGTTGTTTCTGGATTGTGATAATCTATCACGGACTCTACTGGATTATTCTGATTTGTGGCATTCCATTGATAGAAGCAATAATCTGAGACATCGATTGATGTGAGATTCCTGAGTTGTGTAGTGTAAGGGACTGACCAGAAATCATAGGTGGATGCTCCGTTTTCTTTAATCAGAATAGTCTGATCTTCTACTATCATATCATCCGGTAATATCTGATCACCCAAGTTTGATTTTTTATCAAATCCACACAGGCCACATATATTTCGTCCGACACATCCTTGACATCCTACAAAATTGGTATTGCATACACATCTGGTCCCTACCAGTTTATTGACTGGTATAGAAAACATGTTGATTAATCTTCTCAGTTCTTCTGGATATGCCAGACCAAAATCATCAACAGGGTTGTCGAGCATCTGACCGAGAGAAACCAGTGCATCAACCGTGCACAGATCAGGGTCATTATGGTCGAGATGAAAATTGGCTATTTTGTCATATACCTTTCCTAATGTGTCACCCGGACCTGCAACAGCAGATAGATAGTTATTGAAGGTCGGTGTCTCTTCCAGGTCAAAATGATTATATTTTTTAATCAAATCATACACAGTTTTGTCCTCTCCTTTTCTATAGAACTGATGAAAGTCTTCTACACGATATATATTGAATGGCACTGATTGCCCAGAAATACTGTATTGTGTAGATCCAACGGTTATCAGTGCATTGGCGGATATCGAGATGGAGAAAGGATTAATCTGATTAGCTTGCCATTCCTGAATCTCTGGTGTCGGGTTTCCACACTGATCTTCATAATATATTGCTCTCCTACTGTTTAATGGAACAGCCGAACTAGGAACCACCAAAGTTGATCGTAGATATCCACCGCTATAAAAACAATTATCATCCTTTAGATGAATGGTAGATAGTGGAAATGTATATGCAGAAGGTGCTATACCATAACATCCTTGAGTAACTGACCAATCGACTACCGCACCCGATGCATAATGCATTATATTATTACATGCGGATAGTCCTTGAACAGAGATAACATACGGTATTTCGATATCAGTAAACTGTGTGACAGCAATGTCATTGATTCCATCAGCAGTGACTAATAACTTATTTGGTCGATCTGCCGAAACTCCGTATGTCAATGCTGAATAGACTCGGCTATTGATTCCTTCAGTCTGTTTGACCGTGAAAAATAGAATGGGATTTCCTGGAATATCATCCACATAATCAACAGCAGATGCTGTGGTATATCCTATGATATTGCTATCAACAACAACTGGCGAAAGATTGAACACCAACTCGGAGACGGGTTGGTCCTGATAAGAAAAATACCAAGAGGGATTCAGGTGTGACCAGAAGGATTGATCAGAGTATGGGTAACTTTTAGAACCGGATGAATAGAAGAATACCGTTTCTTGTGGTTGATCGGAACTGAGATTGATCGTCAATGTATTAGGGCACCCAGCAATAGCAGAGAGTGTGTCGTATCCAATAGATATTGCTTTCTCATAATATGAGCCATTGAAAACCGATACACTGAATGCTGATGTAGATCCACAAGTTCCTGCATATACATCGTAAATACCCGCAGCAGAATAACTATGGGTGGCTGATGGGCTATCCGAAAAGGTTTGATCTCCCCAGTTTATAACAATATCATTTGCAGACGGACTGACAGTCAATACAAAGGATGTATCATGTTTATAACCAGAAATAGGGGAAATAGAAATCACATTTTCTATTTAGCCCGAACGAAGAAAACGCATTGCTACCAACCTCGCTTAGGCTCGGTGGTAGAGTTTAGGTCGTTAGGCCAAAAACCAAAAACCTGATACCCCGTTTCTTATTTATGAAAGAACAACTGGAAATGCTACTTAAGCTAGAGGCTATTGACGCTCAACGCGCCCAGCTTCAAGCATTATTCAATCAACATCTTGTGATTGCTACTGACATATCCAACCGCAACATTTTTTGGATTTGTAGGACAGTCGTTGCATACGATTTTATACAGAAGGTTTTTTGTGTCACCGTGAACAGACCATTCTGTAACGATCATGAGACTGTTAAGGTTAGTGATTTTATGCTCTACTTTGATTGTTTTACCCGAAACGGTTTACGATATACCGTTCAGCGTGTTCCACTGCCTTCAACCGGTTCCTGAGATTGGTCGTATCGGTTTCGTCGTTGATATCTATCAGGTGTCTGATTTCTTTCATCACATCTAGTCGTTCATTTTCTGGTAGACTGTTGATCTGATCCCATTTTGGACGCCGATTACGACTCTCTCGCTCCTCTTGTTTTACACATTCTGACCACGAACTAACATCTTTGATTTCATCAAGTATCTCATGGATGGTATTAGGTTTTTGTGGCCTCACACAATCTTCTATATTTCCACAACCACCCGAGTCCAATACCAATCCATCCGGGCCTAACAAAGGCGCTGCACCTAACAGCTCTGGGCTGTCTGTCGTGCTATTTAGTTGTGGGTTCGCTGTAGGTGAGCTTGGACGTTCGTTTGAGTTTTCTTCTTGCATATGTAGTAGTTTACTCCGATTGTTTATCGGAATCAAGTAGATTTTTCTTTATAATCTCAAGATTTCTCAGGTGCTCAAGTTCTCCATCAAGCACAGTCTTTGGAACATCGGACAAACCCATTTCCAATATCTTATTCTTAACTTGTTCTATCTGTTGATTAATATCCATCCGCTATTTTAATTGGCATATTGGATATATTCATCTGGATTCTTCACCAATAGTATCATCTTATTAGATTTTCTACTGATCTTTTGAAGAACCATGTCTTTATGTTCTTTTGAATATAGATCAAAGTTGTTTAATATAATAACATATTTTCCATCATCATCAAGACAATCATCGTATATGGTAGTATGTTTGATTTTATCAAACGTCTTGGTAATAGCTAATACACTAGTGGTGGCGACAGATTGTCGATGATCGACCAGTAGTATATTTCTGTAACCATGTCGTCTACATATATTTTTTAGTTTATTTTCTGATGACTTGTAAACTTTTATATTATGCATATATTCGTATCCTATTTTCCTCTCCCGACCACACAATATCTTTGTATGCGGCAAACATGGCAGCATCTTCTATTATTAGCTCATCCAATTCACCATTTTCGTCTAATGCTACAAATGAACAAGTATGGTCATCTCCCAATCCTTTCTCCACCACCCTTAACCAAAATCCCTGAGCTTGTGTTGTGTGTCTATGTGATGACTGTATGGATGGAAACTCTTTTAATAAAACCTGAAACAAAAAATCAAGCATCATATTTTTCTGATGTTTAGCAGATTTACACATGTCATCAATATAATAACTATCAAAGGATTTTGAATATTCTAATTGTATTGCCAAGATGATCTGATCGTCATCCACTAGATAATAACTCGGTCTATTATTTTTATATGCGTATAAAGCATATCCCATGAAATGTCCAACCTGCTCTGCTGATGTCATTACAATTTTTGTGAAATTTTGGTTTTGGTCAGACTTATCATAAAACTGTGGAACGTGGTCGCCTGTGACTACAGGCATCTCCATTATAAGGTCATGTAATTGATTAAATGTCATGTTTTAAATAAACTCGAAACGTCCAGTATCATTGAGTGTGCCGTTTAACATAGTCTGTTTGTTGAGGTTATTCAAGAACAAAATCAGAACCACGCGATAAAGATAATTGTCATAATCAGGAGCGACTAATATTTGTATGACTTTTACACGAGGTTCGAAAGTCGTTATCCATCGCTCTATACTATCGCCCAATGCTCGTGCACCCATATCAGATAATGGTTGTCCGATTAGTCGTCTAACATTCACGCCAAATAACGGATTGGTATAACGTCGTTGAGTCAACCCATTTATAATAGAGTTCTTTATTGCAGCCTCATCCGTATCAACAATCACATCATTACCGGCCACCACATTATTATTCAACACATTATTGGATTTCTTTGCCATCTGCAAATCCAGATGAAGATCTACAAAGGTAGATCCGCCTTTCTTGGTAGATAGATTTCCGATAGTTATTGCCACAACAGTTATTTAACTACTTGTTCAAAGTAGTGTCTAAAGGATGATAGTTCAACCTGTTTTTGTTGAGGGTTTTCTGGTATATCAATGTCACTCTGTATTCGGTTATTGAATATCTCACCATGCTCTTTCACCTTTGGATATGCATGAACATTATCAAAGTTTGGAATAGTTAGTTCATTTTCATCTCGTTGATATTCGGAATATTTTGATAAAAAATCATGCGGACTTATGTTTTCATTAAAATGCTCCTTCATCTCCACTATAGTATTCAGTAACGTTTTGGAATCCCATGCGAACCATAATGTATTATTTGGTCCATACTTATGGTTTGTCCCAAGAGAATCGGTTATTGCATCTACCGCCATTGCATAATAAGCAGATTCTATGGAACTTGTTGATGCATCATCATATGCACGGGTCAAAAGATCCTTAATGTGTTCATCATCATTGGCTTCTATTATTTTCCTGGCTTGCTCCATTGTTCTAATATCAGCATTATATGCACCAAGAATATATTTTTGTATTAATAGCTGGCTATCCTTGTCCAACCAGTCCCAATAATCAGGATCATATGATGCTCCATTATCATAGTCCCATACACCGGAATCGCCACTCAATATATTTTTGGCCCACTCGGTTTCTCCACCATGTCTAGAACTTGCAATAAAATCTTCTGCCAGATCATTCCAGTCTTGTTTAGTATCAATCCAACATTTATCCTTTTCAAATAAAAATATATTTTGGACGGCATTGACTTTTTCGGGATTCGTTAGTCCATATCGAACAGCAACAAATGCAGAGTTTCCCACAGTTCTTTTCAATGCACCCTCATCCAACTGATCAAGTGATGAAATAACTCTTTCTGGGTCAATATCCAATGCAAAGTCTTCTGCTGAGTTTTTGAGTGCCAAATCAACTAATGGTGTTTTCATTTCTGGATTTTCGTCGAAGAACTGATCTATATCCAGTTGATCATCCTCCGCATCCATATATTGTTGGGATTGAAAATGAAACTGATACTTTTCCTGTGTTTTTTTATTGATTACGATATATAACGGTCCTTGGTTATTATATCGATGAAAGTAATTGTTGCTGCCTGTTGCGGCTGTGCACCAACGAGTTCCCCTACCATATGCACAGGATGCTTCTTGTGTTTTCGGAACGACAATCATATAGTTTTCACTATTATAAATCTTTTCCGCATCTTTCTCCGCAGATTTCATTTTTTCGGAATGCTCTGCTTCACGCATTCTTTTTCTCATTTCTGGCGAAAATTTAAACAGCGCAAAAAGTTCAACAAAGGATTTGAAAGTGTTTATATCACCATATTTTGGTTCAATTGAAACTATATCTTTTTTATATTTTTTCCATCTTTGTATATCTTCTTTTATTTTATAGCCATCCTCCCAAAATCTTGTGAAGTGTCCTTTATTAGATGGTTCATTTATATCAATATGCAGTAACCCTTTTAATATCCAGTCCGTATATTTTCCTTGTTCTGGGTCAATTTTGTTGACCACTCTGGTTATAAAATTTTTGATAAATGTTTCCCAATCAGAAGGTTTGCTGTCATCTAGATTGTGTATAGCATTCGCACCCAGCAATCCTTCGACCATAGCTTCTTCTGAAAAATATTTCCAGTGTTCATCAAACAACTTATATAGTTTGGTTTTATATTTCTGATATAAGAACTCTACTCGTTTGTCAGGGTTGGCTTCTAGTAGTAAGTCATAAAAGTATTGCTTGAAAGTCATTATGTTTTTATTTAACTTTCTGGATAAATAACTAGCATGTCTACCTCAAAATTTGATGAAGTCCTTCGTTCATTCGGCCTGCTACAAGAACAAAATATCGCAGATATGCAAAGCGATACCCATCTTCCTACACCCGGAACAGAAGTTAAGATCAAACCTGAGGCAGTTAATCATCCTCTGGTAAAAAATAAAGGCGAAGAGTTTCAAAAGACTATCCATGATATTGTGGCGGATACTAAGAAAAAATCTTGTAAATATCGACTAATCGTATCAAATACCAAACCTATTAGAACCGGATCATCGGACAACTTATCCGCACCATTGGGATATGTTGTTACTATTGTAAAGCAAATTGGTCCAGTTATGAAGGGACACATCGAACTTCCTCTTGAACTGGTGGAAGTCGTTAATGCATCATGGAATCAGAACTCTTCAGAAATCCCCGAAGAATGGAGACAGAACATGGATAAGTATGGTAAGTTTGCACAGGCGATTCGCGGCTATTGGGTTGATGGTCGTCAGCCCGTTGGTGTGGTCGGAACAACCTCACCTGTTAAGAAGTAGTTAGAACATAGGTTCCAGATCATCCTTCATCCATTTTATGGACTGCTAAACTTTTTCTTTAATATATTGAGATCTTGTTGGACTTCCTGAAGCATCTTATATAGTTTATACATGTTCTGTGCAGGAGTATCATTATCAAACTCCCATTTAACGATCATCTCCAAAATATCTTCCACAAAATCATCAATATCTACCGATCTACCAGGACTATCCACAAAGAAGTTGTATAGGTGTCTATTGGCCAAGCACTCCTTTATTTCTGTTACTAAATAGCCGTATAGCCCATCTGGTAAGTAATATAGCTTCTTTTGTTGTTCTCCGTATTTTTGAATGTATAGTTTCATATTATGTTGCTGTCTTTTTGGAATAATCTAGCACAAGATACATAGATCCATCATATTCTCCATATAAATGAGTAAATGGAATATTATTGTTTATTAGTTGTGATAACTGGTCTTTGTATATAGAGGATAAGCATAGTTCTCCATTATTAATATAGTATGGATGCGGTAGCCCTAATATATTACTATCTAATAACACATCATACAAATGTGATATTTCTTCGTCGGTGATACCTTCAAGTTCAGGTTTATATGTTTTTATCCAAATAGCTTTTTCCATGTTGTAGTATGCCATATCCAATCTGGTTTGTCAAGATTAAATAACTAGATAATGTCATCAAGCCTTTCCAACGATTTTTCTTTGCCTAGAGATAGCTATCTATCCTTTGATGGGCTGAGTATAAAAGAGCAGATTCGTAAAAGATTGAACGAAACTGGTGTGTTTACCGATGCCGCGTTCGAAGGATCGAATATAAGTGCGATCAATGATGTAATAGCAATGGTATTCTCGTTGCTGCTATACAACCTGAATCAAACAAGTAACCAAGGTCTTTTTTCCGAAGCATCAATATATGAGAACATTAGTAGAATAGTCAAACTAATCGACTACAAACCACTAGGCCATCAGACTGCTAGTCTGAACTTCACGATGGTTGCCCAGAATATAAATGCTGGAACATATGTGATCCCTCGTTATAGTAATATCAATGTCGGAGGATTCAAATATTGTTTGTCTTCGGACTTCGGTTTTCAAAAGACGGTCAACACCACGGCAGAAGTAATTGACCTATCTTCCGATAATACGTTGCTTTATCAAGGAACATACCAAGAGTTTCCTACATACGTTGCACAAGGAATAGCAAATGAACTACTGTATTTGACTATCAATGATCGGACTGTTGTTGATCATCAGACATTAGATGTCTATGTCAAGCCAGTTGGCGGAAAATGGGAAAAGTGGAATAAGACACAGAGTCTATATTTGTCAAATCCTACGGCTAAATCATATGAAGTTCGATTCAATGAAAAACAAAGATATGAAATAAAGTTTGGTAATAATATTAATGGTCGACAACTATCATCAGGTGATCAGGTTGCAGTTTATTATCTGGCAAGTGATGGGAAAAACGGGGAAGTCGGTGCATCAGTATTGAACGGTAAATCCATGCAGTTGTTTACTAGCCCAAGGTTCAATCAGATATTGGCTGATTTAGAAGGTTCATATATAACCCAGACCAATCTTAATAATCTACAGTTTTCTAATAGCTGCGGTTCTACCTATTATTCTGCGCCCGAAACAGTTAGTCAGATCAGGGAAAATGCACCAGGGATTTTCCGTTCACAATATAGTCTGACGACCGCCAATAGTTATCAAAGTTATATACGTTCTAACTTTTCTAATATTGTACAGGATGTGCAAGTGATGAACAATCAAGATTATTTGGATAGCTATATAAAATATCATTGTGATCTGGGATTGACTCAGCCCCATATGGAATCCCGTGCACTATTCAATCATACGAGATTTGCCGACAGTTGTTCGTTCAATAATATCTATTGTTTTGTCGTTCCTAAGACCATAGGCAACACCTTGGGACATCTTAACAATGCACAGAAGTCACTCATAATATCCACCCTGAAAGAAGAGAAGACATTAACTTCCGATGTGATTCCAATGGACCCTGTATATCTTGCATTTGATTTTGCACTAGGCGATTCAAATACAACAGTTTTGGATGATTTGGATCAGACGGTCATTCAGATAGAAAAAACTGGTGGTAGTCGTCGTAGTGATGCATCGATCATTGCGGATGTCAATCAAGTAATACAAACCTATTTCGGACGGGCAACCAACAAGTTGGGTAAGATCGTCAATACGGCTGAACTAACAAGTCAGATTCTTGGACTGGAAGGAGTTAAAGCGATTTATACCACAAGACCGGATATCGGACTTACCGTCAATGGATTGCGTTTAGTCACTTGGAATCCGATTTATCCTGATGTCAGTTTTGAAACCGTTGTTGGTAATAAGCAACTGGAGTTGTTCCAGTTCGCATATTCATTTACCACCGACTTCACTAGTAGAATCATCATCCAATAGTCTACAGAACTCTTTGTATTTTTTGACCATTTCCTGGGCATAACCAAATATTGCTGTTCCCCTATCGACGAGCGGTGACATACCTTTGGATACCGACACTACCAGAGTATCACCGTTATCACATATTGTAGTATTATGTCTCATGTGGTAATCAATATTTTCTTCTGTTGCATTTGCGGCAAAGAATGCCAGTAGTCTATGTTCTTGTTCTTTATTCATGGTAATATATTCAAATCCTGTAGTGTATCCTTCATATCTCGTTCTCGTCTGTCATCGGAAATCCAATCAGAAAACTGCATACAATAATCAAATAGACGCTGCATTTCCTCTTGAGTATATAAGTTTGATCCCTTTGTCCACGACTTAGCTATACGTGCATTGAGAACTTCTAAGTCGGTCCCAGCCTGTTGCAGCATACCATATAGTTGGTCTACTATTTCATAGGTTTCCTCATCCCATGAATCACATTTATCAATAATCTTATTATGTAGGTCAAGAAAGTTCATATTTTATTTCTTAAAATAGTTATCATATGTTATGTCTAGCTCATCCAACATTTTCTCGACTTTCCAAGGCTCGGCCATAATCTTACATTCTCTTTGACAAGGGACATGGCCTGTTTTAAACTGCCTATAATATTTAACTTCATAGCCAAGTTCATCACATTTATTTCTAATCATATTTTCTATGATAGAATGTTCATTTTCAGTCAAATAGGTAGTAAAATAAAAATCATTTTTCATTTTATTTTAATAGTTTTTCTCCGGTATATTTTTCAAGTTAAGTGCCATTTCTTCGGTTAGGAAAGTTACAATCGTTTGTCTCTTGGCATCAAATATAGCATACACTACCAGATCGTCAACCACTACCTTGTATAACCACACTCTATTTGATTGTCTTTCTAATAGTTTGGCTTCTCCGTCGTTTATTTGGCGCAGACATTCCCCAAAGAAAAGATTGTCACCTGCTATTCCATATCGTTCTAGCAATCTTTTCTTTGCATGAAGTTTCTGACGATCACGCTTAGTCATTTATATCTTGGCCTCTATTCTTTGTACAGTTTCTTCGAGTTCTTTGAACCTCTCCACTATACATGCATAAAGGCGAGTCTTCAAGTAGCTGCGGACTGTGATTTTTTGTAAAGCGTCCATAAAATGTAGTCGATTGAAGTCGTTGTTTTTTCTACATAACTTCACCATTTCTTCGTTAAAATAAACAAATCCGTGTGTCTTGGTATCCTGTTGAATACCAAGATACTTTACTACGGTGTCAAGTTTATGTATGAACGATAATGCTTTGGTCTGTGTCTTGATCGCTTCTTCAGGTTCTTCTCGCAAGGTATTTAGAAAATCAATCAATGCAATATCACAGCATCTATTTCCAATAGTTCCGTATTCAATCTTTTTCATACTTCTTCTTCAACCTTTCTAGTTCTTTACGTTCAGCAGTTTCTAAATCTTTCCTGGCCTTTTCCGCATCGTCTTTTCTCTTTCTAGTCTCTACCAGTCTATTATTATACTCTTCATCGGTCTCAAACCTATTACCAAAAATATGGATAACTCCATAGCCACGGTCAGAATATGGATCACACTCTATTACCGCATCACAAGAATAAGAATCATGTCGATCAGTAGCCTTTACCCAGGTTTTAATGCATATAAATCCATCGTGGACGAACACGTTTTCTAGACAGGACGACTCCACACTTTCCAATAAGTCCGATTTTCTGATTTTATTATTTTTCATTTCAAATACTACTACGGTGTAAGTCCTTTGTCAAGATTAAATAAAAGGAAAGTGGCGTCTATTGTCCTGAAATCCATTGCTGAACCAACACAAGCATCAGAAACTTCTGATGTGATTACTCCTTTGAACTATCATCAGTGGTTACGTAATAACGTGTCTATCATTCCTGATCAGGCACAACAGCAATATCAAACATACCTACTGAACTGGTATAGCAATAAAAATCAAGTGACTGCCGTTCAATCTAACAAACTGAAGGAAGATTATATATCACTTTTGAAGAGAGTATCTGTCTTGTTCAAAGACGACCCAGAGTTTGAACGATTTACCAAAATAGATTTTGATTCTCGCACGGAACTAGCAATTGCTATTCCTTTCTATGCCCGTAAACTTAAGGAGATCGCTCTATATTTTGCATCAAAACGCCAAGATATCAAAAACACGAAACTGCAATATAATCTTGTGGGTTCATCTGGTGGTCTGGAACGTATATTGAGTGAACACTTGCTAAAGGCATTTACTAAGAATAAGACATGGATTTCAAAACAGGATGTATATTCTGCTGTTCCTGAACTATCGACCGTCAATCGCGGATTTTCTTTGGAAGTCGAAGAACTTTATGATATGCATAACTATTATGAAGATTCTTCTTATTATGATCTATCGTCCTCTAACCCCTTACTATTCGTTCTAGAAGATTACATCACAAATGTCTATAATACTAATGATCTCACTGATGTGCCTCTATCCGGTATTGCTAATCCTCTATCAAGATTCGTCTTATGTGAAAATCAAGATCAGCTAAATGTTCAGATACTTTCTCAACTTGGACAGCACCGGATGGGTAATGATATATACTGGTTGTCTGGTGGATATTATGCACCGGAAATCATAGATGTTTCCATGGACCTGACCACCGGGGAAAACTATTTTTATTGGTGGGGCGGAGAGTATCGTAGGGAAATCCCTGAAGGTAAGTTTGTTGATAAGTCAATAAATGATATTGATTGGACTAATGCAACTGGTGGATCATCGGTCGATGTATCGGATATCATCTGGACAAACGTCGGTAATATAAAAGTTGAGGGAGCATGGTTAATGGATTCTGATTATCAGATTTCTAATCAAGTAATGTCCGCCACAATGACAGATGGTAGATATTTCAAGTTTCCATATCCTGGTATCGGTATATCTGCTGAGAATATTGATTGGACAGGTCCACAGCTTTCTGATATTACTGAACCATCTAGAAAGTTTTTTCCTTCTGAATCAGAGTTCATTGATAATCAAGAGACCATCAAAGATTTATATTGGTCAAACTATAGTTCAATAACTGCCGCATCACCCGTGCTATTACAGGAGACAACACTATATCAAGGTGCATCGGCGGCCAAGAACTATAAAAATGCGGACAAACTGATCGTCCGTCGTAATGTCGGACCTGATAATATCCATGACATTCAACCAAATAACGTATTTCAAGGAGATCTAGAAGAATCTTGGTTATTTGATTTTCAACAGACAGAGATTCCAATCAAGGCTGGGACAAACAATGTTTATTATCCACTAACATCGTTTGATGTGTCAGACAATCTGTTTTTCATCTATGATTCAGGCACAACACAATCCCTAAGTTCTATTGATATTGCAGCATTTGCGGGAGCAGTGGCAGGACAAACCTTACAAGATAGTGATGTGTTGATAAAACTGAACTCTGTTTGTGGACCAGAAATAGAAGCGGCTTTCCTCAAGGGCATTCCACTATCTTCATATGAGACAGATCGAGATAGCTGTGCATGTGACGGCGACTACACTGATTATTATACGGGTTGGAAGTTCCAAAGCGGATCGACCCAACCTGCACTGTCATTTAAAGTCAATGCAGGCGAGTTTGTGCGATTCTTGTGGACTGGACCAAAGACAGATATCAACAAAGTTATTCCGGGATTCAAACATGATAATGCATGTGAATATCACAAAGATCAGAACAAACCATCTATACTAGATACCAACTTCTTGAATAGCAAGAAAAAGGAGGTATATGAAAAATGGAAGACCTGTAGTTGCAAGACTGTCAACAACTCCCCATTGGGTCATAATGGCCCAACAATTGATTTTTATCGTGTTATTCCTGACTTTGTTGCGGTGGATACGGCTTTCCCCCAAAAGTTTAGTTTCAATAACTGGAGAGGTGCGGATGGACTAAACTATAAAGAATCATCAGATCTATGCTGGTTTAGAACAACAGATCAATCCGAAAAAGATGTTAGTTGGTCCGCAGGAGAATGGTTGGATAATAATGATCAAACATTCTGGTTGGAAACTGGTAAAACCTATTGGTATTGGAGATCGGATCTAAATCGTTGTGGGTTTGAACTACCGTATTTGGTGGTAAATCATTGCTATACCGAATGCCAGACTTCCAACTGTGAACGCCTAGACTGTCTTCCTGTGTGGAAAAAAGCGGTATTGGACGATAATGGCAACTGGGTCGAAACGGCAGAGATATCTGATATGATTATGGAATCTGGAAAGTTTTATAGTTATAAGCATCTAGAAAAAACCGATTTTACTAAAAACAGATTGTTATATAATAATAACTTTGTAACATCGGCGACATATATTTCTCTTTCGGCTGTTGATCCGGCTATTTCATATCAAGAATCCACCACATCTATACCGTCTCTGAACTTCAAGATCAAAATACCTTTGGAAAACACTATACCGTATTGGGGCAAGCCATACATCGAGATGGGTAAGAATAAATATGATTTTAGATTAGAACATGATTACCTACAGATCAAACAACCGATTCCTAGTGATAGTGAGATCGGTAATAATGATGTGGTTGAATATCAATCTCCATGTGGTAACTGCTTTATCTGGCAACAACCGGTAGAGATAAGGATAAATAATCCGATCAGACAATGGAATAAGATATTGATCGATGATTGTGTTCGGTCTGATATATTAAATCACCTCCATACGGCGTGTAATAATGGATGTCAGCTTCAAACAGCAGCATGTTATAGTGATTGCCAAGAACTAGATCTCTGTGGCTGCGGCGACACCTGTTATAACACAAAAACAGGGCTGACTGCAACAACAATACCAAGTGACTTGATATTCAACACCGAACTATCGGGTATTCCTATGTTTATCGACTATGTGGCAAGATCCCCATATACTTTGGATTTTCAGGTGGAAGATATTACTGATGGGGGAATCTATGTTCCACCTGTATCATCGCTTTTCTGTGAGGCTGTTACTCCATGGAAAAATCTGGTTAATGAATGGAAACCATTTGCAGCAGTTGAAGCTGTTGATACTGAACTGATGACTGCCGAAGAACGAGGATTATTCTTGCCTAATAATATAGGACAGACCAAATGGGAGTTACATAATGCACAAACTTTTGTTGATACCGAAGGTCGAGATGATACTTCTACCAATCTGGTAAGAAATACATATGATTTGGATATCAAGAATATTGATTCTGGTTGGATGAAAAACTACGATCTGATTAATCCACAAAAGAGCCAGACATATTATCCTTATACAACAGAAGATCATCCGATAGGATTAGACCAAAACTTTATTTTAGATCAATCGTCGATCATACAAAATGATAGAGGGCAGTCGCTACTGTCTTGTGGACCATCTGCATATTACACAACCTTTGATTATGTTACCGGTAATGTCATAAGTTATTCACAGGATATATGGGGTAATCAATATTTCTTGGTGAATCCAGAGACAACCAAAACCCAACTAGATAACAAGACAACATTCTCTGATCTATGGATTAAAACGATTGATGGCAAACTAACAAAGCTGTAAATAGTATTAATGGTAAAAACCAAAAGACTTTCTGATTATAAAAGCGGTATCACGATACCAGATGACTACTATACAACGGGTTTCGTAGACGGAACCAACTATTCATTCCCAGTATCTGCCCTGTATACCTATATGTGGGAAGGTTCTGCGACTAATCTAGAATCTTTGTATACGACTGTCAGACAGAATAGCAGCGTTTTTACGACAGTCCAACAAAATAGTTCAGTATTTTCAGTTGTGCAAGCAAACTCTGGAAGTAATTGGAGTTATCAAGGAACAGATATCAAATCCTTGACTGGCAAATGGCAATCTACGTCATCTATAGTTTCTGCCAACAGTGCCGCATTATTCGGAAATTTTTATGATGTTGATGTCACACATTTATTACAAACGAGTGCATTGGATGTGACACATCGAATATCATTCTCGGACTTGTTGATATATAATGATGTTGATGTAAAAATTGAATCTGGAATAGGATTATCCATATCATCAGATAATACCAAAATAAGTGGTATTCCAACATCCAATCAAGGTCCAGGTATCATGTGGTATGATGAAGGAACATCAAGCTTTAAAATGGGAACCTAATAATGATTGATATTGATACATCCTCTACAAAATATTCGGTCGTGTATTACGATACGTTATTCCATTGTCGTAGAATCAATAAAGAAGATATCCTCACGATTTATAAACTAGATTTTGATTATGTTACAGGTTCATTAAATCAAAAAAATGTGCCGATTGTTATAAACTTTGGTAACAGTAACTCCATAACACCCTATAACTCAACACGCAGTAGTTTTGTCAATACGATATACATTAAGAAAGAAAAGGCGGTCTTTATATTAGGACTAAAATGGTTGGCATCGAATGCGACCCAGACTATTGGAGGGGTATCCCATGTAGGCGATGCATATGTTCCGGTTATATACAAATATTACCTAAATGATCATCGAATAGAAAAGTTGTTTACTGATGAAGAAACACCATGGCAGGCATTTGTTCAGGGTGATAAAATGTCAACTCATCCAGTATTATCTGCATATGATGAAAAAACAGGTAGACTCGGTATGATTTATAAAGTGACCAGAACAATCAATAGTGTCGCAACCAGATGCTATGTCGAGATATTGTTCAACACTATTCCAGATGTCACACTTTCTGATGTGCGAATCATGAACGTTGAGGCATCTAATGGAGATTATAACTCATCATTTATATTCCAGAAATATGTTATTGACCAAGATCAACGGTATATTATTGCATCAGGTATTCGTAGTAGTAAAAGAAAGACTATCATGCTGAAGCTTAATACAGAACCATCTACTGATACAAATACCTATCTCATATCAGAAGACAGAAGATTTACCTTGGCATCAGAAGACGATGATTCTTTTGTTTCCGAAATACCTTGATTTACCAACACAAAATAGTATATTAAGATATGAATATTACACAAACCAATCGCTTTCGGTCCATGACGGCAAAAAGAGGGCTGCATTGGTGTGATGTATGTGATGCTGCCATGGTCGGTAAAACCGGTAAATGCATAAACTGCGGAGCCAAAACGAAGGGAAACAAAAAACTAAAACATAAATCTATACCAATAGAGGATTATTATGACCTGGATACGTGATGGGTTATGCCATTAAATACCTAATGTGATCCTATCAGCCATTACATTGACTCCCCTATCCGCCGTTGCAGATAACATTGAATATTTTTATTTCAATGGGGATCGTCATGATAGTGATACATACACCATGAAAGAATGGGAAGGAATGTATGTCGCGGATTACACTGCATTGGACGATGTGATTGATGTTTCGGTTGAAAACAATGCATTAACTTTCTTAACAAATCCTAAGCACCAGACGTTTATTTCTCCAGAGATCAGTAGTAACTTCGTTTACTATGATGATACGACATCTGTAGAAGTGGCTGATCATAAGGCGCTAAAAAACAGTTTGCTTCTCACCTCTCCTTATAGATCTACCTTGAACTATAATGTGGTGCCCCTCAAATCTTATTCATTAGAGGATCACTATGACTATAGTTCGGTCAGTGATGATGTGACGATCAAACGATATGATGCGATTTATCAACAACCTGATGCATCTGTGGTGCTACAATATAAAACTTCGGTCGTTCCCGTCCAATTTAAATCTGATACAACAAAAACAATTGTTTTACCAGACAACATAGCGAGCTATAAACTATCAGCCCTAGGATTTGTTGATAATGGATCATGGTCAGGTGATAGACCCGCAAACTCAGACTTGATATTACTTGACCGTTATGACACTGCTCATACCACAAACAACGTGAATGGATTACCGCTGTGTCATTGGCTATCAGGAAATACCTGGATGGAACGTTGGTATGATCCAAATAATATTAGCCAGGGAGATGCATTACTGACTAAAGTAAACACCACTTCTTCTATCAATCCCGTTATTGATGTGGTATCCAATACTGTCGTAGGTTCCAAGAATAAACTGACATATATTCGTAACGGAGAGGGACGTAACCAGATGTTTATCAATAGCATGTCGAGCAATCTGATATTCCATGTCAATAAATGGAATACCGATATCAGTTATAACACCGTCAATGGATTTGTCATTCCACTCAATACCATAACAGAAGAATATTCAGAAATGCCTGCTGATGGGTCTTTCCATTACCATATTCCACCAACCAATGAGTTGTTGGACACCAATGATCACACGATTTCTCTCTGGATCAATCAAGACTGGAAAAACGGTATAGACACGCAATACTTTGGAAACTTTTCTAATGATGAGGGATTCGGTTTGTTCTATAACACGGGAGCCAACTCCAATCTGTTGACGATTCCATCATCAAATGGTATTATCTATGGTTTCAATAACAGAGGAATAAAAGTTTTTGAAAAAGACTTAAATAGAGACCTGAATACCAGTGGTATAAACATCACATATATAACGACCGATATATTTGGCGTTCGTTGGTTGTATGATTCTTATAACAAGAAGATTTATCGTCTGGATACCGATGATTTGATAAAAACCGTAATCGATCTGCCAACTACTGCCAATATCACCAAGATGGATATCGATGAGTCAAATAATCTATATGTATTCAATGGCACAACTTCTCCTCGTATATCAGGATTTGATGTAGATGGATCGGTCGTATATAACTCGGCAGCTACTACATATGATACCTTTGTATTCAACTCTGCTGGAACATTGACAAAAGATTTTGCAGATCATATAGATGTTGATTCGGCTAACAACAAGTTCAAAATCATTGGAATCAATCTATATAAAAATAACAGTATTTTCTATCATGTGGGGCAACGGGTATCTGCCATGCGAATAGATACGGATGATAATATATGGATCTTGCGACAAAACAAGTTGTTGAAGCTTGATAAGAATGGCAAAAAAGTATTTGACATGGTATTGCCTATACCATCAGCACTCACTGATTATGGTCAAGAACTCAACTTTGTGAGGAAAGATGGTAAAAACGGGGAAACTGATACTGTTTGGGTGGTTATAAACCAGTTAAACCAGATCATCGTATTAGATATGTCTGGTAATATTACTAAGAGAATAAATGTCCGAGATTTAGTTAATCCACGTCTTTGTAAGGATCTGGCTCTTCAAGTCAAAGGCCATTTTTCCAACTTTGATATCAAAAAACGTTATAATAGGATTTCCAATAAGATCATAAGTCGAGACAATCCAGCTATTACCTATGCAGTAAATCTAAGATGTGGTGATAATAAGAGAATCGAACAGCTACATGTCGCTGCATCGTCCTTACAAGGATGGACTAATATTGCGGTGGTCCATCAAATAGTGGATGATCAAACAATAATAACACTATACATCAATGGCAAAGCCGTGTCATCAAAGACTATCAACGGTATATATTTTGTTGATTATGGGTCAAAGGTATCGCCTTTCATCATTGGGGGACATAGTGGTAAGCTCGGTGCAAGAAATGTTGAACGTTCGTTGTCAAATAGTGGATACTTTGTAGGTAAACTAAATGACCTGCGGTATTATAATCGACCGCTTGATCCTGAAGAAATAAAGGCTGTTTCGCGCACTCTATACTGGAATAAGTGGTTTGATCTAACTTGGTTCATGCCCACTCCAGAAACCACTGCTATGGAGCAAATACGACACTTCCATCTCAATAGATACAAAGGCCATAAATCAAATCGTTACAACCTTCGTATAAAAGGATTGGATATAACTGATGAACCGACAAGGGAGATAATCAAGAACACCATCAAGTCGCTTCTACCAAAGATAACACCTGTCAATACTCAACTAAACACTATTATTTTTGATTAAATCTGATAATCGGGTTCAAAACGCATACGAAATATCAAACCTACACTTCCGCCATAGGGAGCGACTGACTTTAACCCACCATCTTCATCATATACATAAACCACATATTTGTCTGGTAAATATGGATCGTATTTCTTCTTAAGTTTTTTATATAACCATTTTAACATATTATTTTTGATTAATGTTATCGTAAAGCAAAAAGATTATGAAAAAAACACCCAGTGCAAATAAACAAAGCCGTCCAGTTCAACCAGAGATGTGGATCGTTGACTAGAAATGGGATTTGTGCCGCACCACCCAGCAACGGTATCAGGATTAGAAATAAATGTAACATAAGTATCCAACTATAGGCCATTGTCTTCTACAAGTCAACAACAATCCGAAAAAACTTGCTCTTTGTCTTCTGATAACTAAATATATTGATAATGCCTTCTGCTCTAAATAAAACTCTTGCTAATCTACCATATGCGCGTCATATTTTTGGAGATTCTGAAACACAACGGATAAACAATAAATTTGAGATTTATGCTGTTCCAGAACTAAACAAGGATAAACGTTTAAACAGTCTGTCAGTTGTTTCTGAATATGACCACCACATGGAAAATATGACGAATGGCGGGCGCATACCCAACTTTTATTATCATCAATTGATGTATAATAATAACTCGGAAGACAAGGCACGTCGTATGAAGACCTATCGGACCATGGCAATGTATCCAGAAGTTGATCAGGCATTGGCAGAACTAGCAAACGAGTTTTTCACCAAGGATGAAAAAGGACAGTTGATAAAGGGTAAACTTCATGGTGATTACAATGAAGAAGTTCGAACATTGATCGAACAAGAGTTTCAATCGTTTATTGATATCTATAAGTTTAAGGAAAAAGGTCATGCACTGGCATTGTCATTTGTTACCGAAGGCGAAATCTTCTGGGAAAATATCGTGAGCGCAAAAAAACCAGAAAAAGGGATCATCGGGACAACCAGAATCGGTGCAGAGCGTATTGATCCTCTTTATTATGATATTGATAATGAGTTGATCGACAGTTTTATTCTGCGGACTAAGATGTTGGATGAATATCCTTTCCAGACAGGAAAGTATGCATATGCAGCAACCCGCAATAACAATACGACACAGATATTGTTCATGAATGACCAGCAGGTGACGTATATTCATTCTGGTAAATGGGAAGCATCGGGCAAAAAGTTTAGAGTTCCCCATATTGCAACTGCCCATGGTCCTTATACACAACTGTCATTGATTGAAGATGCGACTGTTATATACATGCTTGTCCGTGCACCCGAAAGATTGGTGTTTAATATTGCGACTGGTAATATGCCTCCACTCAAGGCAGAACAATACATGCAACGTCAGATCAGTCGTTTTTGGGCAAAGAAAACAGTTACTAATGACGGACGGATAGAAAATACGTATGATCCACAAGGAATGTTGGAAAACTATGTGTTTGCAAAACCCGCAGGCGGAGAAGCGTCATCGGTTGAGTCATTGGGCGGCGGTTCACAAAGTCCAGGAAATCTGGAAATCCTGAACTTCTTTGTACAAAAACTTTATAAGTCACTGGGTGTTCCACTCAGTCGTCTTAACAGTGACACCGCATTCTCTGATGTTGATGCAATCTTAAGAGAAGAACTCAAGTTTGCATTGATGATCATTGAGATGCAGAAGAAATGGGCGTCGGCAATCAAAAAATCGTTTATTGCTCACCTTAAACTAAAGGGTAGAAAACTGGTCGAACTGGCAGATAAACTGAAGATTGATAATATTAATGTTCCTTCCAAAGACCCGAAGCAACAAAATGTATTCACCTCAATGGGCGTCAAACAAATATATGCCGACAACTTTACGGATAAATCATGGGAATATTATGATATTCTATCAGAAGCGGTCGAGAATGCTATTGGTGCACATAAAAAATATGTTGATAGTGCGGTGAAAGTATTATCAGAAAAGCGAGATTTATTTGTTGAAGAAAGATCTAAGATAGTAGATCATATTCTTCTAGAAGATTCGTCTGATCAGATACAGGCACTTAATACCAAGAGAACACTATTGGAGGAAGAGATCGAGGCGATTGATCTGGTAATCGAGGATTATGCGACTGAACTAAAGGATCTGCGAGATGATAATACTAGTTGGTGGGCACAATATGAACTAAGAGAAGAAGATTTTGATATTACGTTCAATCCACCTAGTCAATTCCATGCACTGAGAGAAAAACAGTTAGAGCAGATTAAGATTGATATGTATAATAGTCTGGCCGCAGATGACGCATTCTCGAAGACTTTGCTTCAGAAAAAATATCTTGGTTGGACGGATAATGAGATTCTTCAAAACCGTGCAATGTCGCTCAATGATGCTGCACACAGACATGACTTAGCACAAACGGAAGCGAACGGGATAGACTGGAGGCAGCAGCTATCTAAAGAGGCAGGGGCAGCAGACGGTATGGGAGACATGGGCGGTCTCGGCGGTGGAATGGGTGGAGGTGGATCATTACCCGCTCCGGGAGGCGGAGGTGGTGCGGATCTTCCAGACTTTGGCAAACCAGCAGAAGACGGTCCATCTGATACAGAAGCTCCATCAGGAGAAAAATCATTCATTCCAGACGAAAAACCGAAAGAATAACTTGACATAAAAATAATACATGATATTATAATCACATGAAAAGGGATATCCCAAGATCAATCGACAGCCGACATATACTAAGCGACATTTTAAACTATCTGATCAAACTTGAAGATGCTCCCGCATCTGCACAAACTCATATGGATCATGTTATTTTTATGCTTTCTAGAAAATACGACATAGATTCATTCGATGATGACGAAAAAGAAATCCTCAAATCTGCACGGGAACATATGTCATACTATTATAATGTCTGAAACTGAACTACATTTATTAAACTTATTGGCTGATATTCGTCATGCTGTTGGTGATCCTGAAGGACGACTAATGCAGGATGAACTAGTAGAGCATTGTAGAAAAATCAAATCGTCACTTGACTTTAATAGAAAAAGAGTCAATATGTTATCCAAACTACAAAAACATATGAGAGATCCAGAACGGACTTTGGTATGTGATATATTAGCAAACGGTCAGTTATTGCCAGATAAAGGAGCACGATATGGATTCACCAGCACAGGAAAAGAACATTATGAATGAAAAACTGTTAGATCATGAACTTCTAGATAGAACTGCAACATTATTAGAAATGATGGAGCATCTTCTGAGATGGCACCCATCGCTACAAAAAGACGACTTAGAACAATATTATGATGATGCATATGACGGTCTAATGAAGCTATATCAGAGAATAAGCAGTTTGGATGTTGACATACAGAACAAAATAGATTAGATTGAAATGATGAAAAACGAAACTATAAATAACGAACGTCCAAGCTCACCTACACATGCAGGCGAGCCAAATAATATTAATAACACTCAGAGTGCAACCGAGCCAAATGTGTTAGGTGCAGCGCCTTGTTCGCCTCTTGTGGAATGCGATACGGACGGAACGCCACTATGTGACATGCTGTATATAAATCCCGGCGAAATCGCAGCAATCGTTCCCAGTAAATCTAATCCCAAAAACGGAACAATCATTCTCAAATCAGGACAAACTATCGATCTCTGGAAACCTCATGTGGTGAACATCTTCCAAAACCACTGTCCATATTTTAGCAGCAAGGGGTTTAGCTGGATAGTCACACCGGGGGCGAAGATTGATGAAGTTTATGGCGACAAGGAGACTCCCACTGAGTGACCTTATATGAACTGACATGGGAAACATCGGTCACTTCTCCACAAACGCATATTACCCTCATGGTCCGGTTGTCATAAATAACCTGAATACCGGGAACAGATGTCTCTAAACCCGCGACGTTACATGTATAAACCAGAGTATTCGGTAGCGGAGGCTGATCAGCAATATCAGTTATAATGTCGTTCATTGATGGTTTTTTCTCGTCCATGGTCTTGAATAGCGGGTTTTGGGCCGTAAATAAATAGGGGGATTATAATATTTGGATTAAAGGCGAATATAAAGTTCATCCACGAAGCGAAGCGTAGTTGGATGTAACGCTTTCTTCGTTATGAATAAATAGATTCTAATGTCGGATACACATCTAGGATCAACTTATCTCACGTCTTCTATACAAACCATTGCGGATTTGGTCTATAGGACGAAATCGATGTTGGGTTTTACGGTCCAAGAGAATGAAATACCTGACCATGTATGGCTAGAAATAATCAGGGATGCTACTGAGATATTCACACAATTTGGTGGTGGAATGAAGGAGCAATACCTGATCTTCACCAGTCTAGATTATAAACAAGGATGTGGTGTCAAACTAGATGATCTTATTACCTACGGTTGTTCAGATCTTCATTG
>JACCDR010219159.1_pt1 | contig 24398 bp, 32 predicted proteins | sample 7446431 | NCBI WGS metagenome assembly JACCDR01 (sample SAMN15323443, study PRJNA562643) | freshwater metagenome | isolation source: river surface water | place: USA:Blue River Watershed | collected 2017-08-17 | reverse complement strand
CGGACCGCTGATTGTCGACATTATCGGCGCAGTCGCCGGCAATGCCGGAAATTCGCAAGCAAACATCGCAGGACGCATTGCCAAGCTGCAGACACAGCTTGCGGTGGAGACAAACCCGGTGAAGCGCGCGAAGCTGCAGGCCGAGCTTGATTCTCTGCGATCTCAGCAGGCCACCTACTCGCAGATTACGCAGAATATGACGCAGCCGCTACCGGGACAAAGCCCGCCGCCGCTTTATTCGCCGACCATTGCACCCTCCACGTCTTCGTGGCTTCCGTGGGTGCTCGGCGGTGGAATGGCGCTGGTTGCTTTGGCGGTCGCAACTGGCGGACAGCGCCGTTGATGGAGCGTTCATGGATCCCGTCTCAGCTGTAGCCAACGCCGTATCCTCGCTGTTCACCCTCGGGTCTAGCATTGCCAGTGCCGTATCCGCAGGGAAGCAGGGAAAGGCCGCCGCTGCGACCGCGCAGCAGGAAACGCTAGCGACCCAAGCGCTCGCCGCTGCACAGATCCGTGCGGCGCAGCTGGGGATTGAGCAGGAACGTCAGCGCGCAGCGACCGCAGCTTACGAGGCTGCAGGTCAACGTGCGCTCGCTCAGGCGCAAATGGCGTCTCAGGTCGACTACACGACGCCGCTGCTGATTCTCGGCGGTGTGGCGATCGCGGTTGTTCTTCTTCAGCAGCAAGGGCGGCGGCGATGATTGGCGGATTTGGGGCGCCTCCTGGAAATACCGTTTCTGCGATTTCGCAGGGAATCCAGCAGCTGGGTACAGGATATTCGCCGGAAGAAATTCAACAGCTGACGACAATTGGAATTAACGTCGCACAAGACCTGATGGGCACGCCCTATCAACGATTGGAGCGCGCTCAGGCTGATCTTCAATTGGCCGTCATGCAAGGCGCGCCGCTCGCGAAAGTCATGGACATTCAAGCACGTCTCACCGCAGCTCAGCGCGCGGTGGCGGAATATGAAGCAACGCAACAATCCCGGTGGGAATGGTCGAATCTCGGAAAGGTTTTTGTCGGTTCTGGCGTTTTGCTCATGTTCGCGCTGACATGGCGCGCGCTGCGATAGGAAATAATGATGGACTGGCTACGACAAAACAGCTTGCTTTATCAGTGGTGGCAGGGAAATGCCAATCTGACAGATTTCGGGCGCGATCCTGAGACTGTCTATTGGGAGCGCCAAGCCGCGACTGCAAACGCTGCACCGTCGCCGTCGCCGTCTGCACCTCCAATGCTGCCTGGAGTAGCTAACGTTCCGGTTCCACCACAACAGCGATCCGGCGCAGGTTCGATTTGGCCTATGCTTGCAATTGTCGGCGTAGGCGCGGCTATTTACTTTGCAACCAAACGGCGGTGATTCATGTTCGGTACTCTCGGCGCGCTTAGCGGTGGTTCTCCGGTTCCTGGCTTCATGGATCAATATCCGCTGCTGCGTCAGGCGCTTGCATCGCACTCGGTGCTCTCTGCGCGCACCTCTGCGAATCAAAGCTCTCCTGTTGTTGCCGAGCTTCAGCGTGCGCTGTCGGCTGCTGGCTATCCGACCGCAGTTGACGGCATTTATGGCAACGGAACCGCTCAATCCGTGCGTAATTTTCAGCAGGCGAATCGGCTCACCGCAGACGGCGCCGCTGGGCCGCAAACGCTTGAACGGTTGCTCTCGGGCTTCGCAGCCCCACCTCCCTCTGTGCAAAAGGCCCCCTCCGCCGCAGGTCCTATTGCCTCCACCGGCGGCGGTGGGGGCCTTCCTTCTGCGCCGTTCGTGCCTTCAGGCGGTGGCGGTGGTTCGGCGGATCTCGTCACTTACATCGGGCTTGGACTTGGTGCCGCGCTGCTGATTGCGGCTGTCGTGTCCATGACCAAAAAGTCGCGGTGATTTCATGCCTTTACTTTGGGCTGCGGGGCTTGCGGGTTCTGCCATTACTGCCTGGCTGGCGGCTCCTTATTTGGAGACTGCGGATCCGCGCGCGCAGCCTGCAGTTACGCCGCAAGATCGCGCGATGGACCGTGCAATCTTGGAAGGCAACATCGCGCGGTATCAGCAGGATCCGGGCACGCCTCCAACGTCGCCGCTAACGCCGGTAGCCTATGCCGTGCTCGGGCTGGGCGTTCTTGCGTTCATTGCGTCAAATCGCAAAAAGGGGCGGCGCTGATGCCCTATTTGTACATCATTGGCGGACTGGCGGCGCTCGCTGCTTCATGGCAGGGAACGAAAGACATTCAGCGCTGGCTGTCGAGTGATATTGCGTCGGCGCCCGCGCAGGTCGCCGCCGTGCAGCTCCAGATTACGAAAGCTGCTGATCGAGACATGCTGCGCTCGATTGACGCCGTGGTGCATGATCCCAACTGGTATACATTTCCTGAAACAGCCGCAGGTGGTAATCTGCGCGCGGCGTATTGGTGCGCAATCGGCGCACGGTTGGGCGGTAGCAGCGTGCTTCTCGGATACGCGCAAGCCTATTTGCGCGCAGCACAAACCGAGCTGAGCTATCAAGGTGACGTGGTAGGTAATCCGCTGCAGACTTCCCAGCGCGGCCAGATCGATCGCATTCTGTATCAAGCGCAGCAGGCGGCCGAATCTGCTGGACGTGGTGATGTTGCGGCGCAGTTGGCCGCTATTCGCCGGACTGCACCTGAGGCTGGCACGCTCATCGGTGCGTTTGTGGGGGATGAAGCGGCGCGCGCTCGGACGCTCGGGCTTACGGTAACGCTCGGAATTGCAGGGGCCGCGCTATACTTCCTGAGCGGTAATGCCGACAAACCGCGCAAATCGGCGCCGCGCAAGCGCGAATTTAAGTCCGTTGAAGCGATTATTGAAGAGCGGCGACGGAAATGGGCGGAGGAAGACGCATGAAGCGCGAATCCAATATCGATATCTATCGTAAGGCGCATTGGGGTATTGATCCCGATGAAGTGCGCAAGGTGTATCATCCCGCAGCATTTGCCCCGCTGGCACAAATGGGCTGGCTGGAAGAGGTAGAGCTGCGGGATCGTATTCGTTCACCCAAGGTTCAATATTCGTTGAATTTTCTGGAAAACGGTAAACCTCGCGGGTCCGTCGCGTTCGATGGTCCGCCGGCCACACGCCTGTTTATGCTTATCTCCGCGCCGATGCGCGCTGAGATTCGTGCACTGATCGCGGATCTGGAGGCGCAGGGCGTTGAATGGTCGACGACTTCGGCACTAGCTGAAGCTGCGGGCGGGCGCCAGGTTCGGTTTACCGAGGTTGATGAGCAGGTCATGCCGCTCGGGCTTCTTTGGGCGGTGACCTATCAGACGCACAAGCGTGGAGATCCACCAAGCAGGTACCGCCATCGGATGGGGGAGCACAACGGGCTACCGCCATACCTCGCAGCAGACGAGGAGGGGTACCTGTACGTGTGCGGAGGGACGTACAGCGTGGAACCTCGCGGTATCGTCTTCTGACGCCCGCGTTCAAAGCGATCCTAGAGGAGTATAAATATGCACTATTTCGGTATGAATTGGATGTTGGGGCGGGATGATGGCGCGGCTGCGTGGCTTCCTCGCGCCCACGCTTCGATGATGTGGTTTATCGCGCCGGCTACCGTGAATCCGTGTGATCTTCTCAATTGTTCTATTGTCTCCTCGGTTTCTACCGTCATGGTAAACCTGACTTGGCGCCCACCGTACACTGTAGGCCGCCCCTTCTTTCGTGCCTCGTTGTCGTCCATCATGCTCAACCCCGCGTTGATTTTTTAGCCCTTAAATCAAACGGCGTCAACCGAGGGTGTTACCCTCAATTCAGTAGGAGAGAGAATCATGGCCCGAAAGACCGGTGCTATCTTCGTGAACCCCAAGCCGAAGCGGCGTCGCAAGCTGCGCGTCGGCGGATCTGCGCTGCGGAAGCTGCTTGGCGGCGGTTCCAAGCGTCGGCGTTCGCGCCGCAAGCGGAATGCCTCATCCTCCAAGCGGCGTACCGTGCGTCGCGTCGTACGCCGCGCGTCGACCCGTCGCCGGGTGATTCGTCGTCGCCGGAACGGTGCGCGCACACGGCGTGCTCGTGCCAAGGCGCCGAAGATCTACCGCAATGGCGTTCGTCGTCGGTCCCGTCGGCTGCGTTCGCGGTCCCGTCGGCGCAACGGTTTCCGTAACCGTCGCACCTCGGCGCGGCGTTCTTCTCGGCGCCGCAACGGCTTCAGCAAGATCCCGGTGGTCGGTGGCGTGCTCAGCTCGCTGTTCTCGTTCACCCCTGGCGCCATCGCTGGTGCCGCCGGTGTTGAGCCCACGCTCGCTGTTGCGCAGATGATCGCTCGCTTCTGGCCGACTCTGCCCACCGCCTTCCTCTATCCGCTTGCGGGTATGACGATGGCCGTCGTCTTCGAGAAGTTCGGCGGTATCGTGATCAAGGACGATCGTCTGCGTCGTGAGATCGCGGTCGCGTTCGCCGCTGGCGGCGCAGCTGTCGGGTACTACAAGAAGCGGACCAACCAAGATCGTCCCGCTGCGGCCGAAATGGGCGCGCTCATTGCCGCCGGCATGGGCTCTCCGGTTGCGAACGCGCTCATGGGGCAGCGTGGCATGGCGGGGCTGATGTACGCCGGTCAGCATATGGCCGGACTGCAGTACGCTTCTCCGGTCGCGGTTCGCCGGTACTGACCAGAACCGAAAATTCCCGGTGCAGCGTAATAGCTGCACCCCTTGAAACCCTTCCTTGGAGAAACGATCATGTCCGGTTACGGCGATCCTGCATTCATGAGCTATTCCCCTTCCGGCTATGCGACGGCGCCGATTCCCGGCCAGCCGATGGCCGGTCCCAACGTCGTCCGCACGGGCGAAATGGCCTACTGGTCGACATACCAGCTGGGTGGCGCCGGTACGGTCTTCTCGACCTCGCCGCTTAGCTTCTTCAGCACGCAGCTGGGGCAGCAGGGTCAGGGCTTCACCCGAAACGTGACTTTCCCGGAAACCAACATCCGAGAAGGTTCTCGTATCCCCTCGCAGTTCGGCTATGCCGTTCGCGCGCTGTCGGCTCAGCCTTACGCTTGCGTTGAGGCCGCCAACACCGCCAACAGCTGCCCCGTGCCGCTTGCGGATCTGTTGAACCTGCAGAACCAGACCGGTTTCCAGTGGGATCTCAACGGCACCACCATTGACATCGCGCCCCTGGTGGCTGTCGGTGCGGGCGGCGGCGCGTTTGGGTCGACCGCGGACACGGGCGGTGCTTACGGTGTCAACGGCTCTCAGGTCGCGCTCAACAACGGCAACGGCTCTGTGTGGGTTTACCAGATCGATCCCATCCTGCTGCCGCCCACGCAGACCTTCAACCTGAAGCTGATTGCCGGTGCCGACTGCGCGCCCGTCCGCCTGGGCGAAACCAACAACAGCGTGCTCCGTTTGCGCACCTCGCTTTACGGGCTCTTCGCGCGGCAGGTTCCGCAGGGCTGATTTGTGGCGACTCCGGCAACGGGTCGCTCGACGATCGCCGCTGGGGGCTGGGGTTTCCCCGCCCCCTTCTCGTGTTTGTGATTATATTTGTGCCAAGGAGAAATCATGTCGTCGTATCAAGTTGATGCTCAGGGTAACGTCTGGCTTGGCGGGCGAGTTGTCGCGGCTGCAGGTACGCCGCAAGCTGCAATGCTCCTTAATCCGCAGGGATGGCCGCAAGGTCCACTGACACAGCCTGGTGCGGCGCTCGCTCAGGGTATTCCTGCGCCGCAGCTGCCGCAGAACAATCCGATGCCCGCAATGAATCCGACGCAATGGAGCGATATTGAGCGCGCAGCGGCCCGTGGATTTGTCGGATTTCGCCCGATCGACTGTTCGATCCCGCAGCCTCCATTCCCGATCTCGGATCAATTGCAGCTGCGCACTCAGGCATTTCCGCTGACGATCACCGGGGTTGCGGCAAACTCCGAGTCGGTGAACAACCTGGCGCTGCCTGAAGTGGGCTATGTCACTTCGCTCCGTGCGGTTGTTATCAACACCAACACGGGCGCTGAAGTCGGCAATCATGCATTTCTTGTCGACCTGCAGCGCAACAACGGCGATAAGTTCACGAGCCAAGCGGTCAACGGCTCGACGTTGTTTGGTACCGCGCAGCGTCCGGGGTTCATCGCGCCGATGGGGTGGCGCCTCGATCGCGGTGAGATTCTGTCGGTGACGGTTACCCCGCTGCAGGCAAACCTTGCGATCTACCTGACCTTCGTCTATACGCAGGTCTTCGGCCCCGCCAACTTCGCATGGCCAGGAAGCAACTCCTCTCCCGCGGTCGAGGGCGGGTGAGGCGCGGCAGGTAGACGAACGGCCGGCGGACGTGATAGGTAAGTCAGGGAGACAGCGTGAGTCAAGAACAACATCCGTGGTTCCCTCCTGCAAACCAGACGTTTCCGCTGGCTCAGATCCTACGGTCACCTGCGCAGCTGCGCTTTGTCGATCCGTTCACGTCAGGTGCAGAATATCGTGATGCGGCCTACCCCGAGATAGGTAGCAATGATCCGGCAAATCCAGCGTACACGCGGCGTGTTCTGTTTCGTGCGCTGTGGACATCGCCGACATTTAACTTGCGCCCCGAGCTGGGTACCGGAGCGCAAGCATCGGTGTCGATGGGTACCGCGCTACCTCGCACGGGCGCGCTCGGTCAGGGCGCGCGCGCATTGATTCGGCTCGATCGAAAGACGTTAACGACCTATGCGGCGTCTTACAATTATTCGGCGGTCGATCGCGTGTCCGTCGGAAATTCTAAGGAGCTGTTTCCGTCAACGGCGTCGTATTCGTTGACTGCTGCCGTGCAGGCGTCCCCGCTGCTGGACACGAACGGAGATACCACGCTGCTGCTACCGTTCGCGCCGCCGGGTAATCCGGTACAGTACTGGAACGTTACTCTCGTGGTCGATATCATTGCGGATTCGACACAAGCGGCACCTACGCCGGCAGCACACACCGTTTCTATGTGGGCAGGGTGATCTATGCCATTGGTTGCAAGCGGTCTGCCTACGGCAAACCCGGTAATGGAGACTACACCGTCACTGCTGGTGCCTGCAGCGGGGGGCGGTAGCGTGCGTACCCGGTTCTGCAATGTCCAGGGATGCCCGCAGGTTCGTGTGGTTGTCGAGCGTCTTGCGAACGGCGGCGGCGCCGTCGCGGGAATGACGCTGCGCCTTTATCGGCGTACCGGTCCGCTTGCGACAAATCTGCAGGCGACCAACTACACGATCGCGATTCCTGCCGCCGCACCTGGCACCATTGAGGAATTGGTCGCCGATCATGTCGCCGCCGGTGATATTACGGCGGTCCTCGAAGCCACGAGCGGCACAGCCACGGCTACGGTTCGCATCACGATCTCTGCGACGGGGTGATCCATGTACGGTGAGGCGGTGAAGGCGGTGATCGAAGCGTCGCAAAACCCGAAGCTTGCGCGTGGCGGTGAAGGGATGTTGCCCGGCGTGCTTACCCTCGTGGATCGTGGGATGTCCAAGGTGCCTTGGTGGCTTGTTCTGGCGGCGGGCGCCTACGCGGGCGCGTGGGCCGTGCGCAAGGGTTGGATTGGGCGTGGATCATGACCGGGCGCCAGCTCCAAGCAAAGCTCTCAGCCGCGATCAAGGAAGGTCGAGCGACGCCCGCGTGGACGGCGCCGCCTGCTGCGGTCGCAAAGGAAGCGCTGCGCGGGCTGACGCTGCGGGCTACGATGCCACGATCGCGCCGTGGAGGTACCGCGGTGGGGCTGCAGACGGCGAAGGACCTGATCGCACGGCGCCCGCTGTCGATGCCGTATCTGGTCAAAATCCGCGGCTACTTCCCCCGGCACGCGGTAGACTCCCGACATGCCCGCTGGGGACTCGACTCCAAAGGGTGGCAAGCGTGGTTGCTATGGGGCGGTGATGCGGGCTGGGAGTGGGCATCGAACGTAATTGCGCGGGTTGAAGCGCTATAAAGCAAAAATATTATCGTGATAAGGTAACTTTTTCCGGATAAAAGTTTCTCTCCCCCTTCCCCGGTAGCTCTCAGCGGTTACCCTGACGACATGGAGCAGCGATGAGCAGTGACTTCCAAATTTTGAAGGCCGCGGTAGATGGTCGTGGCGAAGCTGCAGCGGTGGCCAAGACCAACTTGGCGTTGCAGGCCAACGGACACAGGAAGCTGCCCAAGCTTCAGGCGGCGCGTGTGCACGGCGTCGGTACCGTTCGCATTTACACATGGGCTGACACTCCATTCGGTGATGACATCGTGCTTATCACCGGCCCAAACGTGGAGAGTGAGCTTAAGCTCGGGCGGGAGATTGCAAAGCCGTCTGGTCCAGGGTTCTACGTGCAGCCGACGGATGCGGAACCTGGGCGGGCGGTAGCCAGCGCGCTCGCGCGGACGCCGCGTGAAGTCACGGCGGCGAAGAAGCAGATTCCTGAGGTTGCGGCGGCCATGGCGGCGCCTCCTCCACCTCCTGCGCCTCCTCCGCGTCCTGCACGTCCTGCGGTCCCTGCGCCCGCACCTCGTGCCGCCGCTGCCCCGCGGGCGCCTCGTGTGCGTGCATCCGCACCTGTGCCGGTCGCGACCGCCGCGCCGGCGCCTGTGTACGAGCCGCCGCCTCCTCCGCCTCCTCCTGCGCGAAAGAGTGGAGGCGCCCTTGCTGCGCTCCTCGCCGCAGCGGAAAGCATGTAATCGAAAACACGGAGAATACCATGGGTATCATGTCAGACATGCCCAATCCGATCTCAGCGGCGGATGGGTTCAAGGCGCTGTGCGCGCACGCTGGCGTTGATGAGGACGCCATTCGCGAAGAGCTGGAGGAAGACGGCGAAGATTTTGATCAGGTGGTCAAGATTGTCGGTGGCAAGGTGGCGAATAAGCTGCACAAGCGCGCGTGTGACGCGATTGACAAGCAGCTGGCCGAATTGGGTATCGAGTAATCATCATCGTCGTTTGATTGTGTCGGAGGATTAAATGGCAAAGCGCGCAACGCCCGGTCCGGGTGCAAAATCTGTCGTTGAATCCCCCGATCAAGTGAGCTTCGGCACGCGCATGTCAGCGCAAACCGTTTCATTTTCGGACGGCACAGAATCGGATGATCCGATAATTCCGGTAAAGGAAGCACACGAAACGCGCTGGACTTCACGGCGGAATGCCGCAAGCATCAATGATGTATTGGAGTCCGCGCTGGATCGGCTTGGACTCGTAGCACGCGACGCCATGATCGGCCGCTATGCTCGTTATGCTACGTATCTGTATTCCGAGCTGCGCGCGCTGGGTGTTCGGGATGACTCGGCGGACATTCTTGACACGAATGAAGCGCGCCTCCTCCCGTTGGAGGCCATTCGTGATTTCTACATCACGCCTACCTATCATTGTTATCTTGGCCTTGCGCGCGCACAGAAGGCAGAAAACTTCAAGGCGTTTTGTCTACACCTTCAGGAATTGCGCAAGTTGGCGCAAGCCGGTGAGGGCATGAAGGACGCTTTCGGTGAATCAAGCGTAGAGCTGTTTATCACGTCCGATGATACAGACATGGACGATAAGCCGTTTGCGACACTTGACACAGGTCGCAAGACGTATGACGGTCCGGCGCGCTCTTATTTCCCGCGACATGTGCCTTTTGCGGGTGTCCTGTACGGCATTGATGCCGAAGGTGACTTGACAAGCGGCATTGATGGCGTCACGCGGGCTTTTACCTATTCAGGGGACGAGGCCGCATGTCAGCGGTGGCTTGAATCAGTATGGGCTCACTTTACACTGACTCCGGGTGTAATGCCTGGTTCTCGTAACCGCCATAAGGTTGAACAGGGATATCATGTAAGCATTTCATATTCATCCCGCGTAGAACCTCGTGCGACAGCGCCGGGGATTGGGAGTGTGTTTGCATTTACGCTGGACACGAACACATTGCTAGACAATCCGTCGGTCGCATTCTACGATGAGAAAGAGGGGAAGCTGTGGCTTATCGGGAATGAATATCCGGACATTCAGATGTCAAACGGCGGTTCACTGTATTCTGACATCGATTCGCTACGCGAAGTCGCCGACACAAATTTTGGAACCAACGTAAAGCCTGCAGATGCAGAATGGCGTAAGCGCAAGCGCGTGAATTTGGTGTACATCGACGCCGGCGAACCGCTGACCATTGAGTGGAAATTTACTGACGAGGACCTTATGCCTCAGCGCTGGTCACTGGAAGGTACGTTCACGCTGCGGTCGCTGAAAGACAAGAAGAAGAAGGTTACCGCTAGCAACGCGAAGGATTATATGTTGCGGCGGGATTCAGGTCGCAGCGAGGACGACGACAGCGACGACGACAACAGCGTTCCTATGCTCGATATTGAATTTCATCCGCATAAGATCCGCGCTGTTTTGCCGTTGGATCTCTTTGAATCGGATCCAGAACACGCCTTTAACCTCGTGTGGCATACGCTGTGTCACTTGCTGTCTATGGCGGTAAATCCAGCCGTCACCGGCGTGCAGGAAACGTTTGTGGCTCGACTGCTGTTCGAGTGCCCGGTGTTTTTTGATACAATACAAATGGATTTGAACGCATTTGCGGGGCTGGGATTACGCCTTGTACGCAACGGATATTTCAAAGCATTCATTCGCAAGGATTCGCACGCGCGACTTCGACCTACCGCAGCGACCACAACCAAAGAGCTGCGACGGTTTTGGGGCGACGTTGACTAACCACAAATTGGGGGCAGCATGAGCAATGAGAACAGACATCCCTACGCTAAGACTGGGTTGGAATTGATCCACGGGCGAACTGCACGGGATCTCAAACGAGCGTGCGCACAGTACGGCGCGCCCGAGACAACCATGTTTGATTATCCGCCGCGTATCTTGCCGATTGCGATATATAACGGCGTAACCGGGCGCTGGTGGCATGATTTCGCCGAGTACGAACCGCGACGTATCTCGGTGACCAAGCACAACACCATCGCGCAAAACGTGGAGGTATTTCCTGCCTCAGACGACGTATGGGACGCGAACCTGTGCGTGTGGGTACGTCCCGAACAGCTCTCTGCGCTGCAGCCGCTAGGTCCTCTGCCGTCTACGCAACCGACGGGTGCCGTCGCAGGGCGGGAGCGCACCCAGGGAATCGCGTCCCCCCTCGGCGCGCCGCCTGCATGGATCGGCACGCCGCCCTTTCAGGGACCTCCGCCTGACCGTGGGCCGGGGTCCTGTCCGGCGGGCGCGGCTTTGATGGAAGCTGTGCATGTTCAGACAGTGCTGATTTACGTGGGGAGACATCCTAAGCCTGACGACGAACAGCGAACACAGGCAGTTGTATGGACGGTGACGCTTGCACTTATGGCGCTGGATAAGGGTCTTGTGCCAGTGACCGTTACGATAGGCGCGCCTGATCTCCTCGCGCTTCTAACACTTGCACGGCAGTGTGATTATTTCTGGACTGTGAGTTCACAGCCTGAAAACGTAAAGCTTGCGCCGCCTGAAAAGCAGCGTGTGTTTACGCCTGAGGACTTGGAGCTAAATCCTGAAGACATTCAACGGTTTCGCGCGCATCCGTGGTTTCAAGATACGACGGATGCGTTTTGGGATGTTCTGGAACAATGGTTCGACGTGGCAGATGAGGATGACAATGAACCTGGCTGGACGCAAGATCCGCCGGATCTGACGGACGAGAATGAACCGGGCTGGACTCCGGCGCCCAAGCTGTAGAGACAAAATCGACACCGACACTAACTGGAGGTAACAATGGGGTCTTACGGCGGTTACACGCTCTATAACATTCAAGGCATTTCTTGGGACGCTGATACAAAGCAGAAAATCCGGGAAATGCTGCGCAAAGCTGCGCTTGAAGACCACCGTTGGAAGCAAGAGTACATGAAAAGCGAATACGGCATTGAGCGTGAGGACGATGAAGACGATGAAGACGATGAAGACGATGAAGACGATGCTATGAGCGAGTATGCGACTGCATTCGCGACGCTCGACACCTTGACATCTTTCGGAAGCTGGATTAACGCATCATTCGGCCAACATGAAGCGGTCTATTACGGCCATTTATTCTGGCTTGCTCCGGGTGTGCTCCTGGTACGAGTTTCGTTCGGCTCGAATAGCAGTGACCGCGCGTACGCCGTGGGTGACATGCTGACGGCGCTGGGCGCGCCGACGTTGATTGAAGACGAGACTTGGAGCTGATCCCTTGTAACAAACGGGCATTAGTCGCGAGTCAGGCTTTCCTCCAGTTGGCGGAGACTCGCAATTAGTGCTCGTTTCTTGTAAGGGTCGCTGACTGGGGCGCGCGGTACCTGATTGCATAAACGGCGTTGTTAGTTGCATAAACGGCGCCTTATTCCGAAAATGGCCCTAAAATGGAATAAGGCCGCCAGGAAGTGCGGGCTGTTATAGCTGCCAATCATACCGTGCGCTGAGCTGGCGAAAAATGGGAAGTCGCTCGGTACCGTCAGCATTAATGACCCCATGCCTAAACAGCGTGTTTTGCCGCAACCGGGGCTGACTCACAAGCAGGTCGGCAAGCGCTTTTGCTCGCAACCATAGCGGCCCGGAGGGCGCAGAAAAGATTAGCTCGGGGTCTAAATAGCGTAATCCATTTCCTGCAGTCCAACGGCAAATTTCGTGGAACATGGAAACGTTTGCGCCGATAATTTGCAGCGTCGCAGCAATCCATGTCCCCGATTCAAGACGGTAGCACGCCGCGATACGTGTCGCATCATCTTCTGACAACTCAATTGGAGGGTGAATTTGTCTATTTGGAATTTTCTCCGCAAAATAAGCCATACCGTCGTCACACAGGTGCGGTAAATTTCGGTAAAGGATAATTGTCGGATTTGCACTATCAAGCGCGTCAAGCAGCGCACGTTCGGTAGAACCCTGGGTATAAATCTGCGCATTTAGGCCCGTAATCGCGAGAATACCCGATCCCAGGGGCGCATGAATCTCGGTAATGCCTTGCCATGACTTCATTTGCTGGCGCAGGTCATAAAATAATTCGGTCCACGGGATCATGTTGCCTCCTTGCTAAGCTTTCGGTATCAGCCGCCACAGCACACGATGCGACACTTCAGCGCGCTCGACGGTAACGACTGCGCTGCCCTTGTTGGAAATGTCGGCTAGAAACTTACCGAGTGTCGCCGGCGTCAAGCTGCGCGCGCTAGGTCGATCGGATTCATTCGCCGAAATTGACGCCCCCATTCGTAGCATTACCGCGTCAAACAATGCCGCCGCAGTAAACCAGGAGGACTCGGCTTCAGGCTTATTTGTCTCTACCGCGATGGTGTAGAGCGCATTCACAAGATCGTCCGCAGAACATGCCAAATCAACGGCTGCAATGGGAAGCTGCGCAAAGGCCACGTCGAAGGATTTAAGCCATCCTCCTGCGGTTGCGGCACGCCGGATCCAGCGTTCCCAATCTGAGAATCGGGTAATAGTCCGGTCGGTGTTCGTCATGCTGAGCGCGCGCAGGACGACCTTGAAGGTGTCCGCATAAATCTCGGTGCGCGCGTCTACAACACGACGCATTCTTACGGATGCGTCCAGCTGCGTATCGTCGTGCGCGCGTCCTAGCCGAATTGCGATTGTTCGGGACATTACGTCGTCTCGTAGCGCCCATCCCGGCCGATTGGATGTCATTGCGAAGTTACAGCGAACACGAAACGTGCTGATCGCGAGTGTTTCATGGAATGACGACAGCTGCAGTTTAATGCCGGTGGACACACGAGTTAGCGTGTCTTTCACGTCAGCGGGCATATTGTTAAGATCGTCGGCAATATATAGCGGACATGCGGCCATACCGGCAATAAGGTCTTTAATGCCGCGACTACCGCTATTAAATCCGGCGAGGGCGTATCCTTCGCCATAGAAGGCGGTTCCGAACATGCGCGCCGCCGTGCTCTTGCCAGATTGATAGGCGCCCACAAACGCCATCATCGGCCGTTCTTCGCAGACCGCATCGAAGAACAGACCTAACCACCAGGAGGTTAACATCACTCGCTGGACGTTCGTGGAGACACGATTTGCAGCGGACGGCGGCGTCGCCTTCACAACGTAGTGCAGGAGCGCGCTGTTGGTGATTGTGGCCCCCGGCCAGGCGGCGCTAAGCGCGCTGAAGGTGATCGGGTCATAGTCTGGCGGCGGGACTGCGAGAAACGTAGCATCGGCCGCCGGATGAAATGTCATATCGCCGTTTTTCAATCGGACGAAGAACCGCGGATTGACGGCGTAGCATAGGGCTACGACGCGACCCTCGGCATACTCTGCCCAAGTCCAATGACGTACATCAATCGGCTTGGACTCTGCAAGCTGCTCAATCGCGGGCACAATCTCTGCAAGTCCCTTTCGCGAGACACCGACGCCGCCGATTTTTGCCAGAATGCGCCCGAACGCCGCGCTCCGAATATCAACGGGTTCTGGCCATTTATCGGGGTCTTCGCCGCCAGCGGTGGGGCAGAAATAGGTAGTGCGTCCATCAGTGGTGGAAAGAATGCGTCCCGACTGGCGGATCGCGCGTGCGACCGCCCCAAAAGCGTCTTTCCCCATGATGATCCCTAAGTGCTGGGCAACCTATCCCCGCAACGAGGGGCGGCAACAACCGACCCACTTTTTTCCAGAAAAAGTGATAATGTTCTTGGCGCGCTGTTCGTGGGGGTTAAGAGCCGTTCAGGGTGAGAGTAACATGCGATTCAAGGCGAGACTTCAGGCGCGTCTTACTGACGCGGCATATGCGGCGTTGGCCGCGATCCCTGGCGTGGAGCCTTGGCACAGCGATCGGTGGCGCGTGAGCTGGCCCCCGTCCGCGCACGCCGCTGTCCTGGAGACTGTCAAGGACTTCGGCCTCACGTTCAGCGCGCTGACCGAGGGCACGTCTCCGGCCAAGACGCTGCCCCCTGAGCCCGCGTTCTTGCGGGAGGGCATCGAGGACTACGCGAAACCGTTCCAGCGCAAGATCGCGCGGTTTCTCGCTGAGCATGGCCGGTTCTTGCTCCAGTCTGAGCCAGGCAGCGGCAAGACCCTGATCTCTCACCTGTGGGCGTGCTACCTCCACGCGCGGAAGCTCCTGATCGTGACCCCCACCTCGGTAGTGCTGCAGCAGGCAGACCGTGCCGCTGAGTACACCACGCGCGCGGTCCTCGCGTGGAAGGCGCCGTCCACCCGCCGCAAGGCCGATCCGGTTCCCGAAACATGGTGGAGCACGCATGGGGATACACCCTGCGTTGTCATTGTGGGGTGGGAGAGTTTGCTAGATAATTGGGAGCTTTTCGCGTCATGGGGGTTCGATGCTGTCGTGTTTGATGAATCCGACATGGCCAAGGCGCCACGACGGGCAAAGTGGAAGGTCGACGATGATGGTAAGCTCCGGTCGACGCCGGTTGAATGCCGGTCGACTGCGGCGGCGCGGTTGGCGGCCGTCATTTCGCATGTGCTGTGCGCTACAGGTACCCCGGTCGCCGATGCGATCTCTGACCTGTGGGGGCAGCTGACTTTAGTCGCGCCCGACGATTGGGGCATCACCGCGACGAAATTTCAAATTCGGTATTGCGGCGCTTATTTCAGTCAATACGGACTGGTGGTGCCGAAGCAGACAACGCATGTTGAAGAGCTTCGGCACAGACTTCAGTGGTATGTACTGCAGGTACCTTACCGTGTCTCGCACGGGAATCTACCCGCAAAGAGACGTGAGGTTATTCGCGTTCCTGTCAATCAGCTCGGGCCAGGTCCTAGCATGTCACGCGAGATTAATCGTGCGGCAAAGATTAGCGCGATGGAAGCATTAGCCGTGCGCGTAATGGCTATTTCCATCCGTAAAATTCCTGTGCTCGCGGATTTGATCATTGATCGTGCGCGCGTGAATGATATGCACGGTAAGACCGTCGTGTTTATGGGACTGCGCAAGAGCACAGACACGCTCGCCGAAGTCGTGCAGAAGCGTGCGCCTAACATTCAAGTATGGGGCTCTCACGGCGATCACTCGCAGGAGGAACGCGAAGAAATCCGCAAGGCATTCCTTGCGCACTCCGGACCATGCGCATTGATTGTCACGTGGCAAGCGTGGGGCACGGGACTTGATCTAAATGACGCGGACACGATCATTTTTGGAATGCTGCCCGTGTCGCCTCGCGACGTTGCACAGGGTGAAGGTCGAGGCGATCGACTGTCTATGACGCGCCCTCTCACCTATATCTACGTCGTCGCCGAACACACGGTAGATGACCGCGTTGCCTCGATTCTGCATGAAAAGGTGTTCGCGACGAACGAGGTATTGCCCGCAAATCGCCTTGCCGCGGTTGATGGCGGATTTACCCCGGCGCTGTCAGGTTCGCGCAACATTGAAGAGGTACACGCGGCAATGGTTGCGCTGGCCGAAAGCGATGAATTTGCACGCGAGGAGGATTGATGCGCGAATTGGAATCTTTTCAACGTGTACGATACACGGAACGGTATGGTACACAGGAGTCATCTATCCACTTTCAACTTCCTGTGTCGAGCGTAACATGGTGCGGAAAAGAATGGGGACCTAACGAGGAGCTGGTAGATGACGATGAGCCTGTTACCTGTGATTTATGCCTTGAACGGGTCCGGTTGATGTTCCGTTGGTGGTTTCCACGAAAGAAGCCACCTACATGGATGCTAACGTAAAATCGGAGGATTGATGAAGCTCACACCCTACGTACTCCGAGAAATGCTCGATATAACACAAGCTGATTTTGCTGCGCTGTTTGGTGTTCACGCTATGACAGTCTCTAAATGGGAACGCGCATTACTTATTCCCTCAGACTACCAGCAACAACAAATGGAGTTGTTAAATGCCGGCTGGATGCGCATTCCTAAAGAAGATCATGAGACATGGCGCCAAGTAATCAAACGCACGCCGTTGCGCGCTTTTGTTGGTATTTCAGCGATGGGATTAATCTGATGACGGAATTTATCCTGGTCACGCTGCAGATTATCGGCGCTATCTCGGTTGGGGCTTGGCTTACCCTGCTTATTTGGTGGATTCGATTCCTTCTGCGCCTCAGGGCTGAACGCCAAAAATCTGAATTGGAGAATTCATGACCCACGAAATGCCCGTATCTGGCCCGTCCGCACGCGGTTGGAGTCAACAAGACCTGGCAGTCTGCCCGCAAGCGTGGGCATTCTCGCGACTATTGCAGCTGCGGCCTACGCCGTCGGTAGCTCTCACTCGCGGCGGCTTGGTGCATGAAGGGATCATGCATTACTGGTTGCGACGTGCGAAACAGCCGCATGTTGACCCGATAGCCGCCATTCAAATTAGGGCGGAGGAGGAAGAAGAGAACGAAATGCGCGGTGGCGGGCATCCATGGCGCGCTGAAGTGCCGATTGCTCAGCGTGCGGTGGAACAGCTGATTCCGATCTTTGAGATCAAATATCCGGCTGATAAGTACGACATTTGGGGCATTGAGCATCAATCCGAGCTATGGTGCGCTGACGGCGAAGTCGTGGCGCCACCGGCAGACGCGGAACAGCGGCGATTGCTTGCGCGCACGCCTGGCGTTGCCGCTGCGAGAGAATTCTACGCGCTAGGCGCTCCTTGGCTGTCGACATTTCGCGCTGACATCATGTTAGCGCCAAAAGGCTCGTTGAATCCATTTATCGTTGACTGGAAAACGGGCTGGCGTCTTGATCCGGCAAAGGAGTCAGGATTTAGTCGTTCGGGCCAATTCCTACAGTACGCGCTGTGGGGCTGGGCCGCCTACGGGGAGCGCTGGAGCGGCACCTACGTGGGGTTCGTGAATCTGACCCAAGCCGGAGGTTCACCGGACAAGCAAAACGCCGGCGTGCGGCCAAAGACCTCACGTCCCGTGCCGATGTTCACTCAGCTCCAGATCCACTCTGAGCCTCAACTCATTCGGCGGTTCCCCCGAGCTGTCTGCGATCGCGCCGAGTACCTAGCGGCGTTGCTCCGTCGCCGGTCAGACCTGTACGAGTGGCCGAGGATCCTCTCCGAGCAAGGACCCTGCACCAACCGGTATGGCCAGTGCGGATATTGGTCGGTTTGCTCGCAATAAATCGCGATAATCAAAGTGATAATACACTTTTTTCTGAGAAAACAACCTGTACCGCTTGGCTGGCGCCCGGTACGCGACTAGATAGAGGCCACGGGGACATCATGACCATCTCAGAACCGGCGCTCGTCGCCGTCTACGGACCTACGGGTGTAGGCAAGACGGTGGATGCTTATCTTGCGTGCCCGACGGCGTTCGTTATCGGCGCGCCAGGCTGCACGAAGGGTGTTGCATCGTTCTTCGGTAGCGATATCTATGCAAAATTGGCTCCTCGTTGGATTCCTGGGTTGGGGTTCCAGCCCGTGATCAACACGCTTACGCGGATCATTCAAAAGCAGCTACCGCCAGATCCCGTCATTATTGATGACTTCTCCATGCGCGCGGCGGACGAGCTTGCAGGATTACGCGCAACATATCCTTCGAGTCACACGCGACAGCTGTGGACTCACTTTGATACGCTCATTCTGACGATTCGCAATCTGGCCCGTAATGCGGGCGTTCATGTCCTCATTACCGCACATACGCGGGAAGCTTCGACTTCTGAGCGTGGAGAATTTACGCCTGCAGGACCCGACTGCGGCGGACCTAAAGCACTCCGAACATTTGTCGGCGCGCTGGACGTGTGTTACGAGGCAAAAAAGGAAAAGGCGTTTTGGCCTTATCCGCTGGCATACTACAATGAACCGAGCGCGCTGGTGTCCCATAAGGATCGGCATTCCGTCTTTCATGGGCGCGCGCCGGCAAACCTGCACGAAATTTTGCGGCGTGCTGGGCTGCAGCTGACAACAATTAAGCCGCTTTTATACTTGGACAACATCACTGAGCGGCTTACAGCGCAGCTATTAGATTTGTCTTCAGACAAAGCACGCCGCGATAAATGTCGCGAGTTTATGGAAAAAGCACGTCAAAACTTTCACGAGGGGCATATGTATCTGGTCGTGCGTAATGCTTACGCGCGCGCATGGTTCGTAAATGCACCTTCGATGATTGATGGCTTGCTTGCGGATGAGCCTGATGAATCCGCGGACGATGACTTGTTTGCACCGAGTCAGGACAAAACTGACTCCCAACCCGAAGCATAGGAGAGTGGTCCATGGCCACCGTGAATATCCAAGAGCTGTCAGCCTACAAGGGGGGGTTCACCCTCACCGACACCGCCCTCATCGGGCTGGGGTCGTTTCCCGACGAAGCGATCTACAAGTGGAAGATCAAGGCTCGTGGCATTTCCTTCAAGGATGGCCGTACCGACCTGAACATCACGCTCGACACCGGCAACGGTGACATCTACATGTACGTCGTCCTGCCCACGGATCCGACGGCGGAGAAGCACACGTCCTATGTGCGTGCGTTCAACCGCGTTGTCGCAGCCACGACCAGCGCTGACGGCAAGAAGGTGCCGTTGGATAAGCTGGCCAAGATGACCATCGACGCCGCCATGTTGGATCGGCTGTTCGCGGTCGGTGCGACCGTGGATCTCTACTACATCCCCCCGGATTCCGACTCCGGCCAAGCGCAGGAGACGATCTGCTTGACCGAAGAGGAGATCGTCAAGATCCGTGATGGCCAGCTGAAGCCGCCGCAGCGCCGCAAGAAGAAGCAGGAGCCCGCCGCTGGTGTCTCTGCGCTCGGGATCGTCAACGCCGTCGTCAGCGGCGGCGTCTCGGTCAGCGCGCCGACTGGCGCCCTCAGCGCCGCCGCCGCTACACCTCCTGCGGCACAAGTTGACGACCTGTTCTCCTGATCGATCTCCAAGAGGAGCACGCTACCATGACATTCTGCGCTCCTCTGTGCAATCGTTGCATCCTTCAGCGGCTACGCATCGCCGATCCGGTACCTGGCATTCACCGAGATCGGCCCTTCGCTGGCGTCGTGGTCGACTACCCTAGCGAAGACGACATCGAAGAGGGTCGCTTGCTCACAGGACGTGGAGGCGCCATTTTTCAGCGCGCCCTTGACGATATTGGGGTCAGCCGCGCGCACCTCAATATCGTCTCCGCGTTGGCTTGTCGCCCGCGCAATGGAAGCATGAAATACGTCGACGCGCAACATCGAATTGCTCACCGCGCGCAAGTTACGGCGGGGGTTCCTGAAAATGAACGGCTGCTACCTCCTATCGAGGCGTGCAGCCCGCGCTTTATGTCGGAAATTATGGCGACACCGAACGTCATGGCTGCAGGTTCTATTGCGCTGCAAGCACTGTCAGGTGATAAAATGCCGCCTGTAGACTCGGTGCATGGAAATATTCTAGACCTTGTTTGTCGCGACGGTATTAATCGGCGCGTCGTGCCTGTCATGGCGCCGACACGCGCGCTCGTTCAACGGAAGTGGTTGCGCCCAATGCGTACCGCTATGTCGCGGGCTTTCCGTTGGTTTTCTAATCAGCTGAAATGGGACGAGCCCAAGATCAAGTATAACCCTCCCGTAGCGTGGATTCGCGACGTATTGATTCCGCAGATCATGTCTATGCCGTGGGTAGCGTGCGACACCGAGACGGACGCGATTGAATCTTGCATTGCTAATCTGCGCATGATTCAGTTTGCGGGCATTTCCTGGGCCGTCGTGATCTGCACTAGGTCACGAGAAGGTAAGATCTACTATACGGATGAGGAAATTAAACAGATTCATGATCTGATGGCGACTTGGCTTCCGCAGATGCCACTAATCGGGCATAACCTCGGGTACTATGACTACCAGGTCGTGCAGCGAAACTATCAGGTAAATCCACGAGTGCTCGCCGATACCTTGATCATTCACCGCTACATCGATCCCGATCTGCCGCACACGTTGGGGTTTGTCGGCGCTGAATATTCCGACGTTCATGCTTGGAAAGCGGACAAGACCGCGACCGCCGATGAAGATGGCGACATGGCCCTTATGCGCTATGGTGCGCTCGACGCGGTTGTGAATGCCCGTGTGTTCGACATTCTGTTAAATCGCGCAAGGATGCAGTCTCGCGTGGTCTACACGCAGACGGCTCCAGCTATGCGACCGGATCCTACGCTGCTGCCTCGCGAGACGATTCCAGGACAAGACACGAGGCTTTACAGCTTTGATCCTGTGCTAACACACGATCATGCCATGCAGCGCGTGTGTGTGGAAATGCACCAAATTGGACTTCGCATTGATCAAGAAGCAGTAGCACGACATGAAGCAGACTTAACCGCCAAGCTGCTAAAGGCGCTGATTGATCTCCAAGCCGTAATCAAGGAGCTGGGATTGCCGCTTGAATCAGGGTTCGACAAGGGGCGCCCCCTGTTCAACCCGAACAGCACGGCGCATATGAAAATGCTGCTGTATGGTCTTTGGGATCTGCCATTCCCTGACTACCTGCCTAAGCGGAGTCAATTCACCGATGCAGGCGAGCGCGCCGCGGGTGACATTCTTCTGCGTGCGTACATGTGCGACATGTCCCTTTCTCGCGAGCAACACGCGGTAATTCACCTGTGCCGTCGTGCGAAGAAGATGGGAAAGCTGCTAGGTTCCTACATTCACAAGCTCAGACCCTACGATCCCACAATCGATCCTAACAAGCTCCTCGCAGTCTGGCCCGATGGCCGGTTGCGCGTAAACTGGAACGCGACCGGTACAGGTGTTGGTCGGCTGTCCTGCGGTGGGAAACCTTCGCGTACCTCGGTACAGGTGATCCCGAGCAAGCTGAAAGATTGCTACGTGCCTGCTCCGGGGAACGTCTTTGTGGGCGCCGACTTGGCCGCGATTCACTTGGTTATCATCGCGCAGCTTTGGAATATTCCGTCACTGGTAGAGGAATTTCGTTCCGCGCATCCAGACCCGCACGCAAGCCTGGCGCGCATCATTAATCCGAATTTTGACACGCTTCCTGGGCATCCGTCAGACGAAAACAACTTTGAATGGCAGGGGCCGGCTAAGCGTGACCGGAATACTGCAAAGTCTCTCCGGTATGCAGGCGCATATAAGGCCGCCGTGCCGACAATCCACGCAACAATGACACGAACCGAGGACAGCGACGGCAATCTGACGAACCGCACGCTGACCCAAGCAGCGGTTCAAGCCTACTATGACCGCTGGATGGGCGCAGAACCCGAATGGCGCCGAGCATGGGACCGCGAGCTAGATATGTTCCGGGCGCACGGGTACATGTGCTCCCCTATCCTCGGAAGACGCAGCGACATTCCCGATGGCGATCCTTCTGCCATCATCAACGCACGCATCTTGAAGACCGAGGGTGATATTATGGGTACCGCCACGATTCGTGTGCGAAACCGGTATCCGCCAGGCACCGGTGGCCCAAATACGGGCATCGTGGCGCAGATCCATGACCAGCTAGTGCTGGAAGTCCCTGAAAAGGATGCGCTTTGGGTTCGTGACATGTTAGTTGAAGAAATGTCGCGCACGCCGCGCGGCTGGCATGTTCCTGTTCGTACCGACGGAAAAATCGGTACTGATCTGAGCTTTAAAATTGATCCGTTTCGCAGGAGAGAGACATGAGCGCCGAATCAATGCAAATGCCCGCGACGCCGGCGGACCTGCCTACGCTCGATCCGACGGAAAGTGCGCACATTTTGCTGCTTTCGCGCGTTATTGGATGGATTGTTAATCAGCGCGGGAAATTGCTCAGCTTACAGACAGAATGGACACTCAATACATCACCTGTCGAGGTTGTATGCGAATACACAACTGACAAGGGGCGGTACTACATGGGAAGTGTCTGGCCTTTCCAAGCAGACGACAATTCTGCATCTTGGGTAGCTGATGGATTTTTAGGCGTGTATGATCATTTCGACACCTTGGAAGCCGCAATCTTGGCGATTGAGGCGCAATTGCCTGCATTGCTGCAAACACTTTCTCAATTTGCGGCGAAGGAGGTGTAACATGCAAATTCAACCTACAGAAGACCAGGTGCAAGCACTTGATGCGATTTGCGCATGTCTCACAACCGGCCAGAAGGAAATAACTTTTGTCGGTCCCGCTGGATCAGGTAAAACTACGGTTACGCGCCTGCTATTGACCGCGCTTAGCGATCTTGGCTGGGATGCTATGCTGGTAGCTCCGACGAACCGCGCGCGGTTGCGCATGTCGCAGCAGACGGGGCGCGCGGCGTCGACGCTCGCGAGCTTGCTCTACTCCAGGTTCGTCGAAACCGATACCGGTGACCTGCTTTGCCTCGATCCGCGACAGATCATCGACGACGGCGACAGCAGGCGCGTGGTGTTGATCATTGATGAGGCTTCCATGGTCGGAAGTCGCACCTTTGCCGAGCTGCGCGACAAGAACCCCGACATCCCTGTGATCTTTATTGGTGATTCTGCGCAGCTTCCTCCGGTCAAGGATACATGCGCGGCGAAGCTTCAATCTCCAGACGCCGCGCTGACTCGCATTCACCGTCAGGCGGAAGGAAATCCAATCATTGGACTTGCGACCGCGATCCGAACAACAGGATCGGGCACCGCATGGCTTAAAGCGTGGTATCCACAGCAGACCCCAAAGTCAGACGTGTTCTATACCGCCTCCTCGCTTGATTGGGCGGTGACCGCTTACGTCGCCGCAGTCACGAAGGGCCTTGACGTTCAAGTCCTAGCATATACACACGCTATGCGAAAGGAATTCAACGCGCGCGCAATGCGAGCACGGACACCTGATAATCTTCGGGTGTTCCCGCCCAGCGCAGGTGTTCGCGTTGTAGCGACGTGCAATCTACGGGATGAGGGCGTTGTGAACGGTGAAATTTATACCATGGAGATCGTACACGCGCGTCCTACCGTGCTTGATTGTGTCTTGCACAGCGGAACCGGCGAAGATGTCCGCACGACACCGCCTATCCGTACCTTTCCCTCTATGATGTGGGAACAGCCGTATGAAGAGCAGAAAAAATGGAAGGAGCGGGTTGGCTTACGCGGCAGGGTGCCTACATTCCGGCTAGGCCACTGCCTAACCATCCATCAAAGCCAAGGCTCACAGTGGGATGTCATCATCCTGCTGCTCGATCATGACATTGCCACTAAACCTCAGCTGTTTTACACCGCGGTAACACGCGCGGCGAAGCGGTTGATCATCGTCGATATTTGCTAATAGGAGGAAGAATGCAGTACATCGGCAGGGTCATTACCGATATCAAGCGCGGGGCTGACGTTCAACTCGGCCCGAAGACCTTGATTGTAGGTCCGAACGGTTGTGGTAAGTCCACAATCATCCAGGGTATCGTACATGCGGTCACAGGGAGTATTCCTGATGGTGGATTTCGTGAAAATGTGACGACGATCACCGACCAACGGCGTTTTTTCACTGACGGTGTTCGCGCACCACGGAGCACGGCGCTGCTCAATGACGGCGCCCCCGCGAACAGCGCGAATGTCGTGATCTATGACGCTCGCGAAATTCTGCGGTCTACGCCTGACAAGCTGCGCGCGGCGCTCGCTGTCTTGGCGCAGCCGCTTGTCTCGGCTGCAGAGATCCGTGCCGAGCTACCCTTGCACGAGG
>JACCDR011872158.1_pt1 | contig 24407 bp, 24 predicted proteins | sample 7446431 | NCBI WGS metagenome assembly JACCDR01 (sample SAMN15323443, study PRJNA562643) | freshwater metagenome | isolation source: river surface water | place: USA:Blue River Watershed | collected 2017-08-17 | reverse complement strand
GTTCAAAAATCCCGATCTCGCGATTTGTAATTAGGACCGCTAATATTTCTAGCGTGTTTGATCTGCCGCTCGGCCAACAAAAAAACGATTTCGAATTTTTCCGAAATCGTTTTTTGCAATTTTTTTATTTTTGAATTTTCGAAATTTGAAATTTCGATTTTCCGCGATCAATTAGATTTGCTGATTCGAGTCGTGCTTCTCGATCTGTTCAAGGATCCACACGATCGCTTGGTGGGTTGATCGCACTGGTCGCCCCGAGTCTGTAACCTCGCCCTTTGCACTGAGACCACCGAGCACTCTTGATAATATCAAAGCGTGTTTTTGTTCAAGCTTGATACTAAGGTTTCGTGATATGTACAATCCATCGATTGCACTATTAAGAGGTACTGATACATCTGAGATTGAAAGTGTTACACTTTCGGTTTTCTTCGATTTCGTTGCTTCAACATTGTTGCCGACATTCTTCGTTTCCATTCTCTCCCCTTAAAGGTTGTGATTCACGGAATTATTGTAGCAACGCAGAAGTCTCGCGGGAAGAAATGAGCCCAAGCATTTCGGCAGCGGCACACGACATGTAGCCAGCATCGAGCCAATGGTTATTCGAGTTGACTTGGATAAACTCGCCGCGCTTGGTTCGCTTGTTGTAGCGGTATTCCTCGGCGGTGAGATGTCTCGCGATCGCTTGGTGGATTCTCACCCTGGCAGGTCGATAAAGTGTGATCGTGTTCGGGTTTTGGTTTCCGAGCGAATCGAACGGATCGGACTTGAATCGTTCTTGGATCCACAATTTCCAGAAGTTTGCATCGGGATGGTAAAGCCAAATCCCTTTTGCCGCTTGCTGCTTTGCCCACCAATGGTTACCGGACAAGGTTTCCTCCTGGATGGCGTTCGGCTCGAAGTTCTGGGGCCGTGGTCCCTGCCCGGCGCCGTAGCCCTTGCAAGCCGCGATCTTTGGCCACTCGTTGCATTCGATCACGAAATCGTAGAGAGCATCGGTAAGGGTACCGTCCGAAGTATCCAACAACGTCAACTCGGGAGCGGATCCCGAAGCCGCTTGGGTTTCCTGCCAATCGAACAATGCAGCTCGGAGCGTTCTTTCGATCGAAGCCGCTTGGTAGTGGTGAACCTCAATAACGCCGTAATCGATAACGAAGCCGCGATTTTCGGGAGCCCATGCCGTTTTCCACCAATGGCAGAACCGCCGGCCGATGTCGAGCCCGCAAGTGATCCCGCTCGATTCTTCTGGTACCGTTCCCTTTTCGAAACCGTTAGTCCTCGACTCAACAACGCGAGCGGTAAGCACTTCGTCTTTTTCTTGCGTGTCCTCGCCGAATGCCATCGTGTCGGACTGGTATTCGGTGAGAAAGTCGTCGATCGACTTATCACAAATGAAATTCATGCAAGCTTGCAACGAAGTTATCTCGATCGGGTTTCCTTGCGGCGAGAGGAGACGGTTGAACCGGTAAGGGTTTGCCATCTTGCAACCTGCGTTCATTTCCTCAAATCGTTCAATGTAAAATTCGGTCGCCGCCCACCCGAACGCGTCGCCCTTCTCCTGGCAGGCTTTCCGCATCTCGAAATACTCTTCCCACAAATGGCGATTGGTTGGCCAAGTCTCAATCAATCCTCGACGAATACCACCCCAAGCCGGTTTGAGTTTCCGATCGGTGATCTTTGCCGCGAGTGAAAACCCCGTCATGATCGTTACCAACGCCGTCATGCCGAATTTGTTGTCCGGTCCTTTGAGCCCTGCGAAATCCGACTCGATGATTTTCAAACGTTTGGCAACGAGTTCAATGTTGCTTGCCGATTCGCGAGTCTCTGGATCGTCGATGAGCCCATGATCAGGTCTCCGACCGTTTACGTTGATGCCGCGAATGGTACCCTCGATCGATAACGGCATGATCAAGCCACCCGCGCAGGGTGAGCCGTCGATATCTGGGAGTTGAATTAGATTTTTTGTCCAAGTGATGTTGCTCGACTTACCATCAACCGTTTGTTTTTTGGCCGATCGTGCTTCACCTTTGAGCATCTTCAACGGGTAGCCGATCTCGGGAAAATCATCTACAAACTTTTCGCAAGTAAGCATCTCTTTGGCATTCTTGAAAATGCCGTCCGCCATCGTGTCGGTAGATGCCAGAATCACCGGGAATTTTATTTCCCCTTTTGCCATGCCGTGTATTTCAAGCGCGAGAGCATGGCTTGTTTTTCCTTCGCCGCGTGGACCTGCGATTGCGTTTTGTGATCCGTATTGAATAGATTCGCGGATCGCTTCGCACATTTCCTTTTGGTATGCCGTGAATGGATTGTAGAAAATCCAATCGAAGTATGTCCGCATGAATCGAAGCGGATCGGCTAAACAGATTGCCCGGCGTTTTGGGTACTTGATCCGAGGGAGTTTTAGATCACGAGCAATGAAGTTCCGCTCGGCCATCAACTGCCGTTGATATTCTCGCTCCTGTTCTAGCGAGAGATGTTCTTTTCCCATTTAAGATTTATGAAAGCGTGACAGATTTGATTGATCCACCGTCATTAGCAAATAGTTTAAGCAAACCCGATGTGGTGTTTTTGTGCAGTCGTGATTGACCAGATGTCAGATCCGACGTTGTTAAATCAGCAGAAGAAGAAGAGAAAGCAACTGTCAATCCATTATCCGAGATTGAAGCACGCAGCGTATTGTTTGTGTAGAAGTCAATTGGTTTTGATGCACCGCTCGTCAGTAAAACAAGTCCCGATGCAGTGCTTGGAGAATTGATAAGCGTACTTCCAGGCCAAACAGCATGCGCAAGCGAATGCTGACGTATTGCCGCTTGGCCTGCATCTGACTCAAGGAACAAAACGCTCGTAGCAGAGGAACCCGCAGACGCATTGGCAACAAGTATTCCGTAATTTCCATTTGACGAAGAAGACGCCCGGAACGGCAGACTTGCATCCGCACTTGCACCAACACCGAAACCAGCAGCGGACATTACGCCCGTTGTTATAACGGTTCCTTGCAAAACTGTTTCTGTTATGGAACTATTGCCAATCTTCACTTGGTTCGATTTGTCTATCAGCACGCCCTCGCCAATGCCGACATAGTTGGACAAAACCGTAGCCGACGCAACACTTCGGTTAGCAAAATTTCCTATCAGTATCCCATTGATGTCAGTAATAGGTGCATTGGACGGAGTTACGCCGTATCCAGCCGACAAACCGATGGCGATCATGTCTCCTGTCGTGCAGCTATACAGCGAGTTGTACCCAATCGCTGTAGGAGTCCCGGTAGTGTTGCTGTACGCTGCCTGATACCCAATTGCTGTAGGCAGTCCAGTTGTGTTTTCGCGTGCTGCACTGTATCCAATAGCTGTTGCGTTGCCGGTGGTTGTTCGAAATGCCGATTCGTACCCCACAGCAGTAACAACACCAGTCGTATTACTGTACGCTGCTTGGTAGCCGACTCCGACGCTGTTTGATGTTGTGTTGCTTGCCAAAGAATTATGGCCGACAGCAGTTGCAAATCCTGTCGTGTTGCTTGAACCGGACTGGTATCCTACAGCCGTAAGCCCTTGCCCAGTATTGACAGACCCAGCTCCTTCGCCCACCGCTGTCATAGCTCCGTCCGCGCCTACATATCGCCCCGCGTTGTGTCCGATTGCAGTGATTGAGCCAGTGACGTTTCCTCGTCCTGCGTAGTAACCGACTACGCAGACATTTCCAGTGGTATTTAATGCACCAGCCTCGTCACCCACAAACACACTACTAGACGTAGTGTTGGCAATACCAGCTGCGTTACCGAATGCTGTTGCGTGGCCATTCGTATTAGCCAGCAATGCCCACTTGCCGAACGCAGTGACCACCCCAGTCGTATTCGTTTCGCCTGCACGGTAGCCGACAACGGTGGCATGACCAGTGGTTGTTTCTTTTGCTGCGTTGTACCCAATCGCAATATTGCTACCAGGTATGTTAAATTCACCTGTGCCGTTGCTTTTAAGTGCATCGACTCCAATAGCAATAGCATGCCCATCTGGAAAATCAATCTTGTCCCAAACTGTAATTTTCTTTACAAAATCTACGGGTGTTTCAATTTTTGAATTTGCCGCAGTTGTGATTTTTTTCACGCTAACACTATCAACAGAACCATTGAAAGCGGCGTTAGAAGGTCGAAACAGTAACGGATCTGCACTCGTAGCCGTTATGTACACAGTGTAAGTTCCGTCGAAGTCATCAATATCCGACCAAAAACCACCGAAATAGAGTCTTGCCCTATACCCTGCCGATCCAGAAGTCACCGTAAAAGTAACTTTATAGGTATCCCCAATGGTAGGAACCAGGGATTGCGTTAAATCTGCTGTCGATCCAGCAGAATGCAAAGCTACACCAGCACTCCAAGACCAATTTGCGCCAGACCAGCCGGTTAAATCAGTGGTGAAATTTCCATTCGTAACAAGTTCGGAGCCAAGTGTTCCTTCTATTGCCTGCGGTTGTGTCCAAGTTCCCGCCGCATCGTAGTAAGCCGTTTGGGCGTGTTGTCTTGCTTTCGCTAATTGACCGCTCGTTATATCGTCGGCATTCGTTGTGCCTGACACTCCTTGCGTACCGACCGAAGCAATGGTGATGTTTACGGAATCGCTCATCGAGTCACTCGGCGGGTTAAGATGAATGGGCCTTGGAGAAAATAAGTATCAACGCTGTTTCGCGTGTATCGCAAGTCGTACCAGTATTGAGAATCTTTGCTGCGTTCCGTCTCGCCTGCCGTCATCGATGCCGTGGCGGATCCTGCCAGGGTAGCGACAATGACGCCGGTCGCTGCGTTTGTCGTGTCGAATGTCCAAGACGCCTGTAGAGTGCTGCTCAATGCCGGACCCCTCACCTGGCCGGTGAAAGTAAACCCGGTCAAGTTCAAAGCATCATCGTTTTCGTCTGTAAATGTCAGATTGAAAACGATGCTTGAGCCTTGTTTGACCACCATTCGTTTTTCGGTGATGTTATGACCGATTGGCGTTGTGATCACAGTTTTGCAACCTTGTTTTCAAGCGTTTCAACTTTGTATTTCAACACTTCGCAAGTACTGAACAAATGTGCTCGATCTTCTTCGCACTTGTCCGCTTTTTTGCTAGTGTCATCGAGTGCCGCTTCGAGCTTGGTAATGTTGCGCGATATCTCTGATTCACGGATCCGAAAGATCGCAATCAAACCACTTAAGAGAGTCGAGATAACACCACCAATGCCAGCCAATACCCAACCGGTGAAACCTTCGTCGTTCGGAGTCATCAAAATGCCTTTCAATCAAGCCAGGTTGTTTTGAGTTTCGGCATCAATGCTTTTGCTTTCGCTCTCGCTTCGGCAAAGTTTCGACCGTCCATTGATCCAATTACCTCGAACTTAACTCCATCGGAATCGGTTACCTCATACCATGGCAACGGCCTGACGAAATCGATCTCGGTCACCTTGCGGACAAACCAGCCAGCTCGCTTCCATTCCGGCTTCTTGTTGTTCCACCAATTGATGCATGGGCCGCAATTTGTCGAGCCATGCATCACGATCGTAGGAACCGTTTTGAAACCTTTCTTTTCGGATTCATGGATTGCATCATGTAGATCGAGCATCTCTTCGGTACCGAACCCATTGAGCTTTCCGGTTTGGTTGTGCTCTTGTTCCAAATGACTTCGTATGTCACCTGGATAGCTCCAATGTTGAGCGTTTGCCAACGAGCAAAACACCAAAACAAAGACAAGAATTGACGATAGAAATCTCATCCTAAGATACTCTCTTTCGTGAAATCGACCGGTAATGGCCGGGGTGATGGTGTACGCATGTCCGAGCGTCCGTACATGCTTGTCCATTGATGCCGAAGCATCTGATCAATCGCTCGCGGCGAAACAAAGGCGTAGCCCTCTATCCCCCAACGCTTCGACCAACTGTTTTTGAGAAGTGCCCACCATCCCGAGCCGCTAGCAACCCCAACATCCGAATCGGGAACATAACCAGCGAAAACTACCGCGTGCCCACCGCCACCGGGTGAGAATGAACGAATGCAACCATCGCGATCGGGATTCATTGCGTTACCCCAAGCGATCCCGATTTGTACAATGCCCACACCCGAGCCAATGAATTGCTTGATCTGTTCCGCCGACTTCATTTCGACCAAAGATTCAAGCTTGAATCGTTGAGCTTCTTCGACCATCGCCGAAGTGATCCAACCCCATCCAGGGTATCGCGAGGGATACGGGCCTGTGATCTCAGTACAAATACCCTTGCGAGCCGCTTTCGTGCCGCCCTCAAGTGTCGAACCGGAATCCGTTCGAATGTTGTTTTCTTTTTGGCTCGCGATGTACGCATACATTCGCGAAAGCTGGATCACGCCACCCGTTGCAACGGTATAGCAAAACTCCATGCACTCGGTGAGGGATTGCCCCTGGCAGGATCCAATCTGCCCTTGATCCTCCACTTTGAGCCAACCTTGCGATGCCAACGAGCTTTTGCGCGGATCGCATCGTTCCGGCAGCTCACCCATCATCAGCATTTCCGCGTCAACGGCATTCGCTTTGAGATAATCGCGATCTTCTAAATCGATGGCATAGCCGAATGTTGTCATTTCCATGATTTCGCGATCCTCCGAAGAAGTGTAGCGATCTCGACTTCCTTACCCGAAAAGCTCTCGGGAATTTGCGTCTCCAGCAACACATCGAAGGGCTTGTTGGCTTCGAGTCGTGCTTTCGTCGTCAACGGTTTGACAAACTCCAGAAGCTCGCGATCTGTTTTGATCTGTTTCGATTCAACTTTGGTTGCCGCTTCGTTGAACGCTTCCTCGAACCCCTTCGCCTGCGCTGGCAAAACCTTTTGAACAACATCGATCAGAGTTGGATCCGTAGGTTTCGGATCATCGTTGTCCACATCTGGCGGGTTTGGATTGACTTCGTTTCCGACCAAGATCACGAACGATCGATCCCACGAAGCCGATACCGCTTCAACCAGGAATTTCCCTTGGCCCACCAACAGATATTCGGTATCCGAGATCGGAACCATTTCCGTTGTTTCAAAAAGGGACTTCCTCGCCTTAACTCGAACCTTTTCCGATGAGACCACCTTCACAATCGCAACCGATGTAACTTGTGGCTTGGAATCGTCCGCCACAATAACGCGATCACCAACGATCCGAGGAGCAACCACGCCTGTAAGTACCTTTGCCGTGGTGTAACTGATTTCGATCTGCGCAAAACAATCTCCACAAATCGAAACCAACGCAAGTAACGCAATGGATACGCTTCGCATTATTTGCCCGCTGCTTTCTTTGCGACAACGGCATCGTAAAGCCGATCGATAGTAGCCAAAAACATCGACTTCAATTGAGCGTCAACGTATGGCTCGATGAAGTTCGGGACCATTGGGATATCAAACGGAACAACGTAATCGTCAAACGCTTTCGAACATGCTGCCATCACGACATCTTTGGATGGGATCAAGTCCAAACCCAAGAGTTGATCTTTGACTCGACCGATAAGCCTGTCAACTAGACCGTTGGCGGTAACCACACCCGAGAAACCTTCGACCGGCATCTCGATAACGAATTCTTCGCTTGCCATTTTCTCTTCTCTTTTTTTCGGATTGACTTTCTCGATATCACTCGCAACAACTACAGTGCATCAAGTTGTTACGCGTCTCTGAATTGCTCTTGAATAGTAACAACAATTGATTCTCTTAAAAGCGTTTCACATCGCAAGAAAAGCAATAAAATCATAGGCTTTCTCGCGTCTCCAGTGCATCGATTTGTTAATTTCTTTCGTTGTTGCGAAATCTCTTTACTCATTGTTTGATGTCGTTATCGTTTCATCATGGCAATAGACATCGGAGCGATATTACAAGCGATACACGACAACGCTGATTGGCCGGAGACTCGATCTCTAACCAAAGCAAAAGCGTTCGCAACCGCTGCGCGAAAATACTTGATGCTGACGCCGCAACAATCGGCCCAACCTGGCGGGTTCTCTTCTTCGTTAAGCGTTGTACAGATCAAAGCGATGCTCGACGAATCAACCGAATACATTGCAACCAATACCGATGCAAACGGCTCGGCTCTCTCTGGGGCTGGCACCGTTAGGATCATGGTGGTCCGTCATGGATTCCGGTAACCGAGGACAAAGCAACATCGCAACCGCTCTTTTCGATTTCAAGAGCGACTATGACGCGATGCGCGAATCAAATCACGTTCGCTCGCGAAGTGGTCTTCCGTCCAACGGTTCGGGAGCTGATTGGCACGTCCGCAACGAGTACCAATATTTCAAACTGATCGAAAAGGCTCGCGACCTTTGCAACAACGCCCCGATTGTTCAGCAATCGATTGAAAAAGCCGCCACCAATGTTGTTGGAGATGGTTTCGTATTGTGCCCAAACACTGGCAACAAGCGAATCAACACCATGCTTTACAACAAGTGGAAGAAATGGGCCGAAGATGCCGAATCGTGTGATATCGCAGGTGAGAAAACATGGTCCGAGATGGAAGAACTCGCGGTCATTTCGTGCATCCGCGACGGCGATTTCATCGGTATCGGGACCAAAGACGGACCATTGCAATTGTTCGAATCGCATCAATGCCGAACACCAAAAGGGAAAAAGCCTGTCAATACGGTTCTCGGTATCGAAATCGATAACGTTCGCAAACACAAACGATACCACCTGAGAAGCGAAACGACCGAGCCACAAAAAACGACGCAACAACAAGACTCGAAACCGTATGAAGTACGCGACAAAAACGGTTTGCGAATGCTGTTCCATTACTTCGTCAGATCGCGAACAACAGCCACTCGCGGGGTTACCGCCCTGGCCGCGTGTTTCCAAAAACTTGCGATGTATGACGATCTCGACTTCGCGAAACTTGTCCAAGCTCAAGCCCTGTCGTGCATTGTCGTTCAACGGATCAAAGATCAGCAACGAACCGGGTTGCCAACGAGAACCGCTTCTCTCGGTCCAGTAACGACCGAGACCGGTAGCGACGGATCGGCGATAACGATCCAACAACTCCAACCCGGTACCGATGTTGAGAACCGACCAGGGGAGAGAATCGAAGCGATCGCCGCCGATGTTCCGAACACGAACTACTTCGAACATGCCAAGCAACTTTTGACAATGTTCTTCCTGTCCATCGGGCTCCCTTACGTTATGGGGATGATGGACGCGAGCGAAACCAACTTCTCGGGTTGGCGAGCTGCCGTCGAAGAAGCCAAAAAAGGTTTCAAACGAACCCAACGCCAACTTCGCGACAAATGGCATACACCCGTTTACCGGTGGAAGGTTTCGCAATGGATTATTGACGATCCTGAGATTGCCGAAGCATTCGCCCAAATTGGCGACAAGATTTTCGAACATACTTGGCGTGCTCCTCGATGGCCCTACATCCAACCCGTTGATGATGCCACCGCCAAGGTTATACGAAAGCAAAACATGCTTTCATCCCCTCGCCGAATTCATGGCGAGGACTCCGAGGATTGGGAAGAGATCGTTGACGAAACAATCGACGACATCGCCTATGCCATCGAAGCCGCTCAGAAGAAAGCCAAACAATTAAATGAGCGACACGGTTTTGATCCACCATTGCATTGGCGCGAGTTGCTCAACATCCCAATCCCCAACGGAATGACAATCGCAGTCAGCACCGGAAGCACGGAACCCAGTAGAGAAAGGAAACCAAATGCACCAAATCAATCTTGATTGTGCACGGAATGAGATTCCGTTCATTCGAAATTGGGTGGGAGCTTGGGCAATGCATGAGCCGCACTTCCACGCGACTCGCCATCAACTCGAATCGATGAACATTTCATTGCACCTAAGCAATGGAGCCGCGAATCGAGAAAATGCACTCGCTCGCATCGACGAAAACCGGGTTACCCTCCTGGATGGTATCGCGATCGTGAACGTCGAAGGAACGCTTATGAAGCATGCTTCGAGTTTTTCCGAATCATCATCAACGGTTGTTTTAGGTCAGACCTTAAAAGATTTGGCCAAAGATCCAAACGTAAAGGGGATCGCCCTACGCATCGATTCCCCCGGTGGAACGGTCGCCGGTACCAACGAACTCGCGAGCGAGATCAACAAAACCCGACAATCGAAGCCGGTTTGGGCCTATTGCAACGATCTCACCGCAAGCGCCGCCTACTGGATCGCCTCCCAATGCGAACGGATCGAAGCGAATGAAACTTCCCTGGTTGGCTCCATCGGAACCTATTGCGTGGTGATGGATTCGAGCGCCGCCGCTGCCAAAGCGGGTTTCGTAGTCCATGTGGTCAAGGCTGGCGAGTTCAAAGGGACCGGAACACCCGGAACCGAGATCACCGCCGAGCAACTGGATCAACTCAACGCCCAAGTGATCGGACTTAACGCGTTCTTTCTCAAAGCCGTCGAGAAGGGCCGATCGATGAGTGCCGAACAAGTGCGCGAGCTAGCAGATGGCCGCGTCCACATAGCGAAACAATCCCAATCGTTGGGTTTGATTGACGGTGTAGCGAGTTTCGAAGATTTCTTCGATCGATTCGCGAGCCATGTTTCTAGTTCCTCACCGGGCCGACCGGTGGTATCTCAACAAGGAGAGACCGATATGAGCGCTGAGACCACAACGGTACCGGCCACACTATCCCAACTCAACGCCGAGTTTTCCAAGGCATCCGCCGATTGGAAGCTCAAGTGCTTAGAGTCTGGATTCACAATTGATCAATGTCGATCAAGTTATCAAAGCATTCTCGAACAACGTTTGGAAGCATCCGAAAAGCGTGCTTCCGACGCCGAGGAAAAAGCGAAATTGGCTGGCACCAAGCCGGGCCACACTGCATTGAAAGCCAATGCTAAACCAACCGCAACGGACGATGAAGACGTTGACGATATGGACCTCGAAGAAGAGGGAATGGAAGAAGACGCAGCATCGCTAAAGGCTCGATGGAGCCGGCTCGTCACCAAAGAGATGGCCGCTTGCAATGGCGATCGGATGAAAGCATCCCAACGCGTCAACAAACGCCATCCCGGCCTACGTGTCGCCATGGTCGAAGCTGAAAACCGCGAACGACCTCGCCGGTTTAGCTCCGCTCGCTAGTCAACACTTCTTTACTTTCGCGAGTCGTTAGTAAAGTCCACCCGCAACCAAAACAAAGAACCAAGAACTAAAAACAAGGAACATTTTAAATGAGTCAATTCGTTGACGGAAATACGAAGGCGTTTCGATGCTCAGAAGCGATCCCGCTTTACTCTCGCGTTAAGATCGCCAGCACCGGCCTGATCGCTGTTGCTGGTCTCGCCGAAAAAGATCTCGGAACCGCTGTCACCGCTGGTTTTGCATCTGGTGATCTGGTAACCGTTCGCCTTCGAACCGCTGCCGGTACGCACAAGATGATTGCAAAGGAAGCGATCGCCATCGGAGCCTCGCTGTATACCGAGGCCGCCGGAAAAGTTCAGGACACGGCAGAGACAACGGCCTTCCAGGTGGGAACCGCTCTCGAAGCCGCAACCGCTGAGAACGACATCATCGAAGTTCTCTACAACACGCACGGCGATACCGCCGCGTAATTGAATCTCTTCTCGATCGTCCGCTCGGTGAATCTCTCGGGGTGATCCGAGCGGACTTTTCCAAACCAAAAAAACCAAATAAGGAAACATAGAAAGTGCCTCAACCAACCTCATCCTTTGCTAGCCTCCGAAGCGATCTCGGCGGGAGCTTAATGGAATTCGATTTGATCGCCGATCGCGATGGATACATTGCAAACCGAGTCTTCCCAGTATTCGAAGCCGCCACAAGCGTTGGACAATACGGAAAAATCCCTTTGGAACAGTTGCTACAACAACGCGAAACCGTTCGTGCACCTGGCTCCAACTATAGCCGTGGAAACTTCACGTTTGAGAAGTTGACATTTGCGACCGAAGAAAACGGAGCGGAAGAACCCGTTGACGATCGCGAAGCCGAACTCTACCGCGATTTCTTCGATGCTGAATTGATCGCCGCCGCTCGCGCTCAAAACTCCGTGGTTCGAAACCAAGAGCAACGCGTGGCAGATCTCGTGTTCAACACAACAACCTTCACCGGTTCTTCGTTGTACACCGACATTGCTACCACTTGGGCAACCTACGCTTCGGCAACTCCGATCGACAACGTTCAAGCCGCCGCAGACAAGGTTTACGCCAATAGCGGTTTGTATGCGAACGCGTTGATCTGTAATCGATTCGCGTTCCGCGATCTGAAGCGATGCGCCCAAGTGATCGACGCGATCGAAGCATCGGGAGCCGGTTCCGCAGCGAAATTGAGCGACATTTCGGCAGAACTCGTTGCGATGGCTCTCGGTCTCGATATGGTCATCGTCGCCGGTGGATCGAAGAACTCTGCCAAAGAAGGGCAAACCGCATCGGTTGCTCAAATCTGGTCAAGTTCCTATGCCATGGTCGCCCGCGTTTGCGTTACCAACGACATCCGCGAACCTGGCTTGGGAAGGATCATCCACTGGGGAGCTGACGGATCGAACCCCGAGGGATTGGTCGAAACATATCGAGATGAATCCGTTCGAAGTGAAATCGTTCGGTTCCGTCACGATGTTGATGAGGTTCTGCATTACACCGAATGCGGTCACCTTCTCAAAATCGATTGATCCTCCCTGGTAGGTCTCTTGATCTTCAATGACAAATTTTGCACTCCAATTCGATCCCGCAGCTCAGTATCACATGTTTTTACATGGCGAATCTGTCTCGTATTATCGCTACGGCAAACATAATCCGAGCGCGTTGACCGCTACTGTTGTTCGCAACGAATTGGAGATTATTCGCGAGGTTGGCGATGTGTCTTCACGATCCCTCATCCTCGCGTTTGTGCAAAACACGGATCAAGACATCGGCCTGGTAGCAGATGATGTAAACACGGATTTTGATTTCATCGAAGTCCCTTTTCGAGTCGGTGAATCCCCGAGTCGGTTCCAAGTTTCTCGCGTTCTTTCTTCCCATGCATCCTTAACCCGGATTCTCGTTCAGTGATTACCCTCGCACACGATAGCATCAAACGACTATCCGAACGCCTTGGACGCGTTACGGATTCGATTGCTCACGCTATGTCGGGTGGGATCAACGAAGCCGCCGAAGCTCATGTGGAGCTGACGACCGAATCGGTCAATAACATGATCGCGATCGATCGATTGAAATTCAACGAAGCGTTTCACATCGATCCCGCAACCGAAACCCGTCCACAATGTACGATCAAAGTTGATGCACGCTATTCGGTAAACCTCGAGGCGTTCGAAGCGAAACAAACCCCCGAGGGAGTTGAGGTAACCGTTTACCGATACGGTCCACCATTGCTTTACCTCGATGCGTTCGGCCCCGATCGACCTCGACTCGGAAAAGGGATTTACCACCGCATTTCAAAAGCTCGATTCCCAATCAAAAAGATCAAGGAATTGAAACTCGTTCAGGAAAAACGAGTCGCCGAAGTGATCAAGCAAAACGAAAAAGCTATCCCCCATGATGCTGTTTTGGCTATCCGTGATCGGCTTGGGAATGCCATCCAGGGGGAATCCCTATGAGTGCCATTTTCGATACCGAAGCATCCGCCCCCGTTTCCGAGCGAATTGTTGACGTTGTTTGCGCACGCATCGCCGAGGCGAACATCCACAACGCCAAAGTGGTCCGACCAGATCGCGAGGGATACAACCTCGATTTGAGCGATTCGAGCATCATCGTCCACCAACGCTCGATCGTAGCGAATGACGCAGCAACCCATGAGGGGAACCCGATCGCCCAAGGGTATGACATGCTTCTCCATTTGCAATGCTTTGTACGCAACCAAAACGAACACGAGAACGCCTACTCTGCCGCTTGCAATCGACTTGCCGCCGAAGTCGTTCGAGCGATCACCAAACCATTGAACGATCCCGCACTTTGGTACCAATTCGATGGGCTCTCGCTCAATGCTCGGGTTGGTACGCAAATCCCATTTTCCAACGAGAAGGGCAACCACGCCGGAGTTGTCTTACCTCTGACGATCCTTTTCCGAGTCTCCGAAAATAACCACTACGAGGTAAGAACATGACCCTATTCCGAGCCAAATCCGTTTTTGCCACAAAAGTTGAAACGACACCCGGCACCGCCGAAGCTCTCACCGGTTCCGAAGCCGCCTACAACGTTTTCAATTTAGAACTACAACCAGATATCACCGTCACCGAGCGACAGGGCCAGGGTGGAGCCGGTCGTATCGCAGGGATCCCCGCTGGCAGGAAAGGAACCGCAACCTTTCGCACCGAAATGCCCTACAACGGTACCGACATCCCTAATTGGGTATCCGTGTTGTTTGCTGGTTGTGGAATCGTCGAATCGGGTGGAGTTGCAAAACCCCTGTTGGAGAAACCAGGCTCAAATGTCAAGACGTTGACAATCGCCAAATACATGGACGGCAAAAAACGTGTCCTTAGCGGATGTGCTGGAACGTTCCAAATGGTTTGGAATACTGGCGATCTCGCATACATCGATTGGACCTTTACCGGTATTTGGGGAGGCGAAACCGATGCTTCCATCCTCGCGCCGACTTACCCAACCGTTTTACCGCTTCGCGTATCCGGTGGAACAACCACATTCGATAGCGTGTCCGCTTGCATGAAGTCCTTTACCTTCAATCTCGGCAATGTGGTTACCGGTTTGGAGTGCAATGGCAGCACGAGCAACACGAGCGGATATGAGTATTTCATGGTCTCGGATCGCAACCCAAAGATCACCGGCGATCCGCAATCGAAACTCGTTGCCACCCAAGACAGGATCGGTCAATTCCTGGCAGGTACCGAAGCCGCTTTCTCTTCGAGTCTTGCCGCCCCAAGTTCCTCCGCGATCACGTTCGCCGCTCCCAAGGCTCAAATTATTTCGATCACCGAGGGAGATCGCGAGCGAATTGCAATCGATCAAATCGAATGGCAATGCAACCGCAACGGCAGCACTCAAAACGAAGAATTCTCCTTCACGTTCTCCTGAGCCGAAGGGCGCTAGCCCCGGTTTTCACTAACCCCAAACAACTCATGATCGTCAAAGACATCAACGACACCGATTTCACCTTCGACCCCAAACGCCTCAAGCTTCGCAAGTTCCGCGAGCTGATGGAATGCATCGAAGCGATCCAAGAATCAAAGAAGTTCTCGACCACAACCGAGCAACTCGAAAAGGGGCTCGCCATTTGTCTCGACAACTTCGACCCCGAAAAATGTGAACTTGATTTCAATGCCGCGATGGAAGTCATGGCCGAAACGGTCAAGGTAAACCGCGTTGGAGTAGACGACCGAAAAAAATCCGAGTAGCGGCGTTGAAACACTGTGGGGAGCTTTGCCGAGGATGCAAAAACAAATGCTTCGAAGCTCCAACAGAAACAACACCGCTCGAATTGCAATGTTGGAACTGCGAGGGGCTCGGGTGTGAACTATGCGTCAACGGGTACCAACCAGTAACGCAATGCCCGATGGCGTTTGTTGGGTCCAAAATGATCAACGAAATCAATTTGGTAGTGCATGCGATGAAAACCACGTTACCCGAGGCCGGTGGATTGTTGGATCAGGATGCCAAGTTCGTCCACACCTGGCAGGTATTCGAATCAGACAAACAAATTATTGACGCCGAAAGACAATCGAGACAACGAGCGTAAACCATGGCAGACAAAATTGATATCGTAGTTGGAGCCAGCGATCGAGCTTCGGCGATCCTGCGCGGCATCAACGATCAAACCGCCATGCTCGCCGATACACTCGATCGAACCGATCAGAGCGCCAAATCGGTCACGATCTCCATGGGTGGAGTCACCGCCGCCGCTGGTCTTCTCGCCGCTGCATACGCCAGTTTGCAGATCAGCGAATCGGTTGCATCGTTCCTTAGCAAATCATCCGAAGAATTCGTTGAGCTGGAAAAAGCCGCACGGAAACTAGATCCGGCGTTGCGCGATCTCGCCCGATCCATGGAGGTTGGCACCAACACCGACGAAAAATCTATTCTCGGAGTCATGAAACAAGCCCAACGCCAAGGGTTTGCAACTGACCAGATCGACGACGCAGCACAAGCCGCCCTCGGATTATCCGAAGCAATGGGGATATCGCTCGCCGATGGGCTCACCAAAGCACGCCAAGCTGCCGAGGGGAACTTTGACGCGTTCGCCTATCTAATCCCCGGTATAGATCAATTGGCGACTTCAGAAGAGAAGCTCGCCGCCGTCTCGCGATTGGCAACGCAGGGGTTGGAAGACAAAGCAAAAGCCGCCAACAACGCAACATCCGTTTTTGATCGGATGAATGTTCAACTTGGGAATTTGTACGATACGGTCGGTAAGATCATCGAGCCGTTTCGGCAATTGGCCTACCAGGGGATTGCGACCGTTGCGGAAATGTTGAGCCAATCTCTAGAACCGGCGATCGATGATTTTGAAAAGAAATTCTCCAACATGGGTGATACCGTTTCCATGGTTTCAAAATGGATCACGGAAACCATCGTTGGCGCTTTTACTCTTGCTGAGGTAACTGTCGAGCAATTCGGTACCGTTATGGAAGGCTTTGGGGCCGCGTTATTGCTGCCACTTGAACAAGCCCGGAGCGGTTGGGAATACTTCTTCCTCGATCTTGTTCCCGCTCTTGCGAAGTGGTTAAGCAAAAACGTTTGGAACATTTTTTACGATCTCGGCGAAGCAATTATCAAGGTTTTCACAAACCTCGGTACCAGTATTGGCGAAATCATGGCCGGAATTTGGAATTACATCGCCAATGGCTTTAGTGCCGACTCTTACGAACAACTCATGTTCGAAGTAGGCCGAGCTGGCACGCGTGGTTTTATGGATGGGTTTGAGCCTGTTACGGAAGCTTTTGTAGTGCCACCGGTACGGATCTCGGAATTCGAAAAGACATTGCGAAGCATGTCCGATTGGGCGGCAACTTCAATCTTAAGTAGCTTTTCTTCCAAGTTCCAGGAACGAATGGCAGCGATCAAGGATGGTTTCGGGAAACCTTTTTCAACAGATATCAATATAAAACCAAAGGGTTCGCTGTCTGGTATGTCCTCCGAAGTGAAAGTGTTACAAGCGACCGAATCGCGACTACTTACCCGAGGCGCAACCGACGATCCGCTCGTCAAGATTTCAGAACGACAATTGCAGGTATTGCAAGATCTGTACAACGCATCAATCCGACGTGAAGACAGAAATACGCAAATCATCTTGGAGGGGGTCAGTTAAATGCCAACCGTATATCCCGCGATCAAGATGTGGTCTAGGACCGGATCGAATGCCGACGCTACCGACAATTTTCGAAAGCTCAAAGCCGCTTTCACCGAAGCATACCAAGTGCAACATTCCGCCGACGCGAGCGAACTAGACATCTACACCGCTCAGGGATTGCCCTACGTTGGCCAACCGTTTCCTGGTACCGATTTTGTGCTTGCCAAACGTGGAGGAATCCAAAAGGTTGGACCGATCCTTTCCGTTGTGATCATCAACTATGAAGGGGAAGTAGCCCCGCTCACCGGGAACGGTCAACCAAGTTCATCGCCGATCTTTACCCCGCCTTTGATCGATTGGGACGATGTGGAAACCGAAGAAGAGATCGACGAAGATTTCGACGGACGCCCGATCATTACCGCATGTGGTGAGCCGATCCGAGGAGTCAAAACACCGGTTGTCGATGATGTGGTGACCATTCAACGCAACTTCATCTCGGTCAATATTTATGCTCGTGGTGCCTATCGTCGCGCAACCAACTCCGACACATTTCTCGGTTGGCCTCCTGGTACTGCGAAAATCAAAAAGCTCCAAGTTAAAAACGTAATCGGAGCTAACGGCAATGGGTATTGGCAGGGAACATTAAAAGTCCAATTCCGCTTCCCATACCGAACAACCGCCGAGCGTGCTTGGTGGGCTCGAATCCGACACGAGGGATTCTATAAACGCGTGAGAACCGATGGCCCTCCCGACGCAAACGGGAACTATCCTTTCGAAGTCGTTCGAGCCGTCGATGAGAATAAACAACCAGTGACCAAACCGGTTTTGCTGGATGTCACCGGCCAACAGGTCACCGACGTAAACGCTACTTTCTGGCGAGAGTTCAAGCGATTCGGATCACTACCTTTCAACCTATTGGGATTCGTATAACAAATGACAGCGATAACACAGACCCCCGCGAATGTCGGCATCGGATCGGCAAGCACTCGAACGCGAACCGTCCAGGTGGGTGCCGCTGTCACGCAAGGGATGCCGGTATACCTTCACACCGACTCGAAATACTACAAAGCCGACGCCAACGCATCATCCGCCGCCGCCAACGCTGTTGGTATCGCGATGACCCCCGCCGCAACGGATGGCTATATCCTCATGCAAGAAGGGGCCGGTGGATCGGTCAACCTTGGAGCAACCCTAACCGTTGGGGAAACCTATTGTGTTGGAGCTACCGCCGGTGAAATCGTTCCGATCGGAGATCTCGCTTCCGGTCACTATCCCTGCATCCTCGGAACCGCCACAACAACCGCATTGATCCAAACGCTTTACTCCTTTACCGGTGTTGCCAAACCGTAACCCATGACACGCATCGGCGCATTCAATCCAGATCAAGCACAACGCGTATGGGCCGCAACCCTCGGCTATGAACGTGCCGGATCCCTGCGCCCTGATGAACGCATCCTCAACGAACCCGAAGCGATCCTCGTTCGAAACACGAGCGGTCACACGATCCCACCATTTGGTTTGATGCTTCCGAAAGCGTGTTTCGATGCCCCGCAAAGCTACAACTACATCGATGTAGTTCGGGCCTTTGATTACGATGCCAACCTCTCGGTGGTATTGGTCAACGGATTCAAAGAGATAGAAAACAACGACTACGGAACCGCTCAGAATGGGCCGGTGTATCGAGTCGTTCACGATAACGCGATCACCTACAACGTTGGCGATCGTCTCGGATGCGTTGCGGATTCCTTCCTGGCAGGTCTCGGCCCCCTCTTCCGAGTCCTCGGAGAAGACGACATCGCCACCAACTGCCTCCGAGTCGAATTCGATTTCTCCATCATGATGGGCCAATCCGTGTTGTCGATCGCCGATGGTGCCGCTGGTGTAGTTCGCCGCCGCAAACTCGGTTCCGGTGGTTGGACAACCGACACATCAAAAAGCTATCCAGCGCGAAATGATACCGGAACATCGATCGACGCAGATAGTCGCCTCCTGATGCTTCCCTGCGACGGCATTTTCTCCATCGTCCAAGTGTGCTGATATGGGCAAAATCGGAAAGTGTTGTTGCGAACCTGATTGCATCGAACCCCCCGAAATCGATATCGACGGTCTAAGCTCATCGAGTGCATGGACCTTGCCCGATCCGATGATTTGCTGCTGGCAAAAAACGTTCACTTATGACGGATGGCCAATATTCCCAACCAAATACACGAGTGCCGTTGTCAACGAAATAGCGTTGGAGTTTAAAGGAAGACGAACAATTGTTGGAACGGTTGGAACTGTTTCCGGTGAAGATTGTATCGATCAGTCTGAACAAGAATTGGCCTACCGAGAACGCTGGTCGATCTACGAAGATGCGTATCGTAAATACGCCTATGTCAATCCAGAAGTCAACCAAGTAATTGTCAGAGCAACGTTGGTTGAAATAACCGAAATGGGTTCGCCCGTTCTTTATTGGTTGTTCAGCATCACCGAAGGTTTTGTTGCAACGTATGGGTTGGATCGAAAATTCCGAAGCTATAACGATGAAATCCAAGACTCTCTTTCATCGTGTGTAACGTGGCGAAATGGATCGCTCAACATCAACGACCCGACCTATTCGAGCCGCCCAAGTAGCTCATGGGTGGAACAAACTCCAACCTCCTCGGGTTACAACGATTCATCGATCACATTCGGGAAAGTGAAAGTCTCTGACCTGGAGGCGTTGGATCCTGGCGACTGGTTAGAAATAGACGTTGCAACAACGGATGCCGACACCACATCGGTTGCCGATTGTATCGATGGTGTGCAAGATCCTTTTGTTCTTATCTACAATTTGGATCCGCCACCAGATTGCAGCCAAATCGAAATCATCACCGGAGATTGTGGAGACGAAATCGATACAACTGGGAATGTGTTATTTGCGGGTGATTTCTTGCTCGGTGATATTCTCGGTTCCGGTTCCGCTGTTGGTGCCGTCCATCTTCGACTCAATACGGGTTGCTGCCTTGATACAGGTTCTGTGTGCGATTACAACGCAGGTACCGGCCTCTGGTTTTGGAGCACAACCGCCGAGATCATTACATCAACATGTTCAAACATCGATAACGATGTGAATCTAGTCGTTGATTCGGCCTACACCGTTCGATTCCGATTGCCATGATTCGGCGAATGCCGGTTTATAAATCGATCCGCCCGGCAATCATTACGTCACTAACGACACAACCAACGCCCACTAGAAAACTTGGGTTGGCGATCCGTCAACGTGACCATTGGCGAAAACTTCACACGACCCGATTCACACCCGAAGAATTCGAATTGTGGGTTCAATCAATCCCCGGTTGTTCGTCATGCCAACGAGATTTTCGCAAGCTACTAGAAACCCACCCGCCCCGCTTCGACGATTGGGAGCGATGGACTTGGGAGATCCATAACGCAGTCAACGCCAAGCTCGGCAAAAGTACCTTCCCCTGGCAGGATGCTTGCCAACTTTACGGTTGGCAATGTCGTTGATCGCTCCGCCGATCATTCCTGAGTTGTTCTTAGTTCTTCGTTCCTCGTTCTTCGTTAAAACCAAAACCAAGAACCAAGCACGAAGAACCAAGAACGGCTTTCAACGGTTTTAATATTCCCCATCCTGCGTTTCGTTCCCATGGATCTTATCCACCTTAAACCCTAACCGATCATAAAAATAATCCCTATTCCCAAGGCTCGATCGAATCTTCACATCTCCATATTTCTTCCGTACCTCTTGACCCAATGACCGACTCGACAACGGATGATTCCCATTGGATCGACACCAATGAGCATAAAGCGAATAAAAATGAGTAACCCGAATTCTTCCTACGTCCATGACCTCGACGAAATCATCGAAGAAATCAAGAACCGGGTTTGACTCGCGGCGATACGCGTCAATCGCTTCTTCGCATACGCTCGACTGCGTGAAATCCCGGTTGTCTCGGAGCCGTTGTAGCCCCACAATCGCCCAATTCAGAATCCCGCTAATCTCTCCCGAGTCGATCCAAAATTCCGCTTGATCCATATGCCGCACAATCTTCTCGGCTCCAATCGCTCGATTGAACGGAACCAAGCACATCCGCCGCCAAATCCCTTTCGATCGATCCTTGATCCGTGGCGGTTTGTTGAACGACATGATCAGTTTCGCTGTTGGCCTACAAATGATCGGGCTCATGTTCTTTCGGTCAAATTGCATCGGATCCCCCCCGGTGAACTGCTTCAAAATTCCCTCGGCTAGCGAGTCAATTTCCCCGACATCGTTGCAGATGTTCGCCACTTTGCCAACGAGCGTACCAAGATCAAACCGACCCGAAAAATTCTCCAAGGGAACGTGGCCACAATTGTCGCTACCGACCAACGCCGTCATGGCGCCCATGAATACCGATTTACCATTTGACCCGTCACCGTACAACGCGAGGAACCGTTGGAGGTAATTGCTTGGGGTGAGAAGATAACCCGCCCACTCTTGGAGAATCGAGATCCGTTCGTGGTCCCCCTCCATCACGTAATCGATGTACTCATCCCACCGCTCGCATTTCGCCGTTGGATCGTAGGCATATTCGAGTTGAGTCGCTGAGAACCATTTCTCCGAATGAGGTTGCAACACGTTCTCGCGGCCCTCGAAAATCGCTTGTAGGTCAAGGATCCCGTTTTGCATCGAGACCCAATGGGGTTGCGATTCATCTTCGAGCCAGCACGGTTGCCGGACACTCCCTGGCAGGAGACAAAGCGACCGCGTTTCCGCCAATACATTCCGAACCAACGAAGTTGATATTTTCCGAACCGCCGAAGCTTCCTCGCCTGCCGATTTCTTCGTTAGAAAATCCCGCTCGAACTCTGACCGGATCGCCCGTTGTATCTTGGCCTCCACTTCGCTATTGGCTAACCGCGTATACTTGCCCCCTTTGTACCGCCACCATTCTTCCTTCCAATACTTCAACGATCCGCCGTGACTCTCTCGGTACCGGTCAAGATTCATCTTGGCCAATCGAGTTGGATCGTCGATGTCCTCCACGAGCACGCTATCGGCAGCATCCGCCGCGATCGGCTCATTCGCTTTCGCGAGCGTCAGAAACTCTTCCCAAACTTGTTCGCGCGATTGCCCCGCTTCCAATCGTTCGAGAATCCAATCTCGCAAGTCCTTGCCGTGTGAGTGCGTCAGCTCGTAGGGGAGTTGTACGTTTCGAGACTCCGAAGCCTTTACCGCAAACGCAGTAGCCCAACCGGGCCGAGTCTTATTCGATGACTCCACCTCGATCGCTCCTGATTGTCCAGCTTCGTCGCAGTCGTGAACGGTCCATACGGGCCGATTGGCGAGGAGAGAGACCAACCAGGGAATGGGCCGCTCGGTCGCTCCAAACGGGTTGCAAATCACGCTTACTGACTCGGGAGCGATCACCATGAGCGCCAGCATGTCGGTCGGTCCCTCGGTCTTAACAACAAGCCCCTCCCCTGGCAGGATCTTTCCCAGATACCCCGTATCCCCTTTCGCGATCAGATTCTTTATCTTGATGAACTCGGGAGAGCCACCAGGGATCGGATAATATTCAAGTGTCCCGCCCGTTGCGTTGTAGATGGCATAGCCGATATCTGCCGAATCCTCGCCGTAGATCGGGAGAGCGATGATCGAATCCTTCGATCGGTAGTACCCGAATTTCGCATCCGCTCGTTGGAGTGCTTCCAGGTTGATCGGTGGTTTGCGAGTACACCAAAGATTGATCAACCGCTTCGGTGGAGTCGGTAACCATTTGAGTTGGCTAACCCAATATGGTTCGGCTTTCTTCTTCCGCGAGGTTTTCTTCTTGGTCGGTGTGGTTGTCGTTTCCATGCCGATGGTTTTCGCGATTAGCTCGACGGTATCGAAAGTGTTTTTGCCGGTGAACCATTGAGCCACCGCGAGCCCATCACCAAATTTTCCGCATTGATTGCAAATCGCTGAACCGGTGACCGGTGAGGTAAACCGCCAACGGTCTTTACCGCCGCACTTTGGGCATGGTCCGTGTTTGCCTCCCAGGTGGGAACGATCGATCCCGACACTTGATAGAATGTCGATCCATCGATTGTCAGATTGCTGTTTGACTTCTGCGATTTGTGCTGCCATGCTTCTCGATTCCGTAAAAAAACGACGGCTAGAAAATACCGTCGTGTGTTGGTTGGGGGGTGTGTTTTGCGAGTGCCGATTCTATCCGATTGCACGTAGCGAAGGTTTCGATTTTCCGCCAGCTCTGAGCACCATCGCCAACGGGCTTTTCGCTTCGGCCAATTCGCATGGGTCAACGTGTGTATAGATCATCGTTGTCCGAATGTCGGAGTGTCCAAGTAGTTTTTGGATCGTTCGGAGATCGGTACCGCTGTGAAGATGCAACGTTGCAAACGTATGCCGTAACGTATGGGCCGCAACATCTTTTCGTATCCCCGCCTCTTTGGATGCCTTTGCCACGCAATCGCTGACGTGTTTCGGATGCAGATGCCAGCGACCTACCCAATCTTCCGTCGGGTGTTTGCTCAACTTAGCCGCGCAAAATAGCCAGTACCATTCAAGCGACTTGTTCGCGTTCGGTTTCTTGCGTTCGAGAGCGTTCGGAAGTTCGACGCGAGCGGTTCCGTCCTCGGTGTCCCAAGTGTGAATGCGTTCCGTGTTCTTCGCTTGTTTCTGTAGCGGTTCGATCAAGTCGTCGGGAATCGGGACGATGCGATCTTTATTCCCTTTGGATTGCCGAATGTGGATCAGTCCATTATCGAAATCAACGTCTTTGACACGTAACGAACATGCCTCAGAAACTCGCAAGCCGCAACCAAGCATGATTTGAGCGAGTAGCAAATGTTCTCCTTTCAGTTTATCCAACAACCTAGCCGCCTCGCTCGCGCTGAGAACAACAGGAATGTAGGTCGACTTGCGAGCCCTCATTGCGTTGACGTTTTCGAACGGCTTTTGGAGAATCTCCCGATAGAAGAAACAGACCGCCGAAAACGCTTGATTCTGCGAGGATGCTGACAATTTCTTTTCAACAGTGAGATAGTTAAGCCACTTCTCAAAATCACGCTCCGACAACTGAGCGGGATGCGTCCAATTGGCTCCCTTTCGAAAAAACCGAATGTACTGCTTCACCCAATCGACATACGCTTTCGTTGTGGCAGTCGCGTACTTGCGACCGTTTAGCGTTTTTTCAAGTTGTTCCAAAAGCTTCATTTCGTCTCTCTTTCTATCGGGATTATTGGAGGCGACTCCACTAATAAATTGTTC
>JACCDR010731728.1_pt1 | contig 24408 bp, 21 predicted proteins | sample 7446431 | NCBI WGS metagenome assembly JACCDR01 (sample SAMN15323443, study PRJNA562643) | freshwater metagenome | isolation source: river surface water | place: USA:Blue River Watershed | collected 2017-08-17 | reverse complement strand
CTCGGACTGCTGCGACAGCGACACGAAGTTGAAGTGCTCCTTCTCGTGCGACTGCTGCTCGTCCGATACCAGCGCCATGATGTCTTCGTCGAAGATCTCGGACTTGCGGTCGGCCAGTTCCTTGAAGCGCGCGAACGCGGCATTGATCTCGGCTTCGGAATCAAGCTCAACGCCCAGCTCTTCAAGGCGCTGCTTGAATGCATTGCGGCCCGAGAGTTTGCCGAGCACGATCTTGTTCGCCGTCCAGCCCACGTCTTCGGCGCGCATGATCTCGTAGGTGTCGCGCGCCTTCAGAATGCCGTCCTGATGGATGCCGGAAGCATGCGCGAAAGCATTCGCGCCGACCACGGCCTTGTTCGGCTGCACCGCAAAACCGGTGATCTGCGCAACCAGCTTCGAGGTCGGCACGATCTGGGTGGTGTCGATACCCACATCCAGATTGAAATGGTCCTTGCGGGTGCGCACGGCCATCACGATCTCTTCGAGCGCCGTATTGCCGGCACGCTCGCCGAGGCCATTGATGGTGCACTCGACCTGGCGCGCGCCGCCGATCATCACGCCGGCCAGCGAGTTGGCCACGGCCATGCCGAGATCGTTATGGCAGTGCACCGACCAGACCGCCTTGTCCGAATTCGGGATGCGCTCGCGCAGGGTCTTCAGCATATTGCCGTAGAGCTCGGGCACGCCATAGCCGACGGTATCGGCGAAGTTGATCGTGGTCGCGCCTTCGTCGATCACGCCCTCGAGCACGCGGCAGAGGAAGTCGATGTCCGAGCGGCTGCCGTCTTCCGGGCTGAACTCGACGTCATCGGTGAACTTGCGCGCGAAGCGCACTGCGAGGCGCGCCTGCTCGTACACCTGATCCGGCGACATCCGCAGCTTCTTTTCCATGTGCAGCGGCGAGGTCGCGATGAAAGTATGGATGCGCTTGCGCGGCGCGGCGGCCAGCGCCTCGGCAGCGCGCGCGATGTCGCGGTCGTTCGCACGCGACAGCGAGCAAACGATGGAATCCTTGATGGTGCCGGCGATGGCCTTGATGGCCTCGAAGTCGCCCGGCGACGATGCCGCAAAACCGGCTTCGATCACGTCGACCTTCAGGCGCTCGAGCTGGCGCGCGATGCGGATCTTTTCGTCACGGGTCATCGAGGCGCCGGGCGACTGCTCGCCATCGCGCAACGTGGTATCAAAAATGATGAGTTTGTTCGAATCAGCCATCCTGGGCTCCTGGGCATTCAAGAATTTTGCATACATTTTCGCCTGTCCTGGCTCAGGGCCGGACCGGGCGAAACACGAATTGTGGGTATAGGGATATCTGCGCGGTCAGCGCAGTAGGTACAGCAACAGCAGGCCGGACGGGCTGCCGAGGGAGAGGGTCTGCGGATAACGGGTGGCGCTTGACATGGGGAAAAGAATACGGGGGATTGGAGAAAAGCGCAACTTCCCCTTTTCTATCAGTCCGATAGCATCAAACGCCGACGCCAACGATCTTCCCCTGCAAGGCCATGCAGGACCGGGGGCGCCGCGCATGTACCGCACGTGCGCTGCCCCCCGTGCCACTTACTTGTCGTCGCCGTGCTCGGGCTCGGTCTGTACGATGCTGACCGGCTTGCCTTTGGCCCAGTGCCAGACAGCGACGGCATAGCCCGACAGGCCATAGATCACGAACAGGCCGAACAGCACCTTGGGCGGATCGCTGGACACCGCGACGAAGACCATCGCGATCAGGAAGATCGCAATGAACGGCACCGACTTCTTGTAGTTGACGTCCTTGAAGCTGTAGAACGGTACGTTGGTCACCATGGTCAGGCCCGCATAGACGGTGATGACCCAGGAAAGCCAGTTGAAGTCCGCGCCTGCGATGCGCAGGTCGTCCATCAGCCAGATGAAGCCCGCCACCAGAGCCGCCGCCGCCGGGCTGGGCAAGCCCTGGAAGAAGCGCTTGTCGACGACGCCGATATTGGTGTTGAAGCGTGCCAGGCGCAGTGCCGCACCCGCACAGTAGATGAAGGCGGCCAGCCAGCCCAGCTTGCCCATGCCACGCAGCGCCCATTCATAAACGATCAGCGCCGGCGCAGCCCCGAAGGACACCATGTCCGACAGGCTGTCGTACTGGGCGCCGAATTCGCTCTGCGTATTGGTCAGGCGCGCGACACGACCATCGGTCGCATCCAGCACCATGGCCGCGAAGATCGCGACGGCCGCATTCGAGAATTGCTGGTTCATCGCCATCACGATCGCGTAGAAGCCGCAGAACAGCGCGGCCGTCGTGAAAGCGTTGGGCAGCAGATAGATGCCACGGCTGCGCACCGGTACCGGCGCCGGCGACCCTTCGGGGTGCGGCTCGGCGTTGCGGCGCAGGGGCAGGCGATTCAGGCGAAATGGCTTGGCAGCGGATTTCGCCTTGTTCTTGCGATGACTGAAAATGGGCATGGGCCTATGTTACCTGAGCAAACATGACGGGCGCGAGACGCCGGTTCAGAGTTCGGCCAGGATAGTTTCGGTTGCCGACACTTTTTCGCCAACCGTCACCAGCGGGCGGGCGGTCAGCGGCAGATACACATCGACGCGCGAACCGAAACGGATGAAGCCATAACGCTGGCCACGGGCCAGCGTATCGCCGGCGCCGACGTAGCAGAGGATGCGACGGGCCACGAGGCCGGCCACCTGCACGAAGGTCACGGTCGCACCATTAGCGGCGGTCACGACGACAGCATTGCGCTCATTCTCGGTCGAGGCCTTGTCGAGATCGGCGTTGACGAACTTGCCCGGGAAATACTCGACCTTCTCGATCTTGCCGTCCACCGGCGAACGGTTCGAGTGGACGTTGAAGACGTTCATGAACACGCTGATCTTCAGCGCCTCGCGGCCGGCATAAGGATCCATCGCCTTCTCGACCACGACGATACGGCCATCCGCCGGCGACAGCACAGCTCTCGGGTCTTGCGGAATGGTGCGCGCCGGGTCGCGGAAGAACTGCAGCACGAACACGGCAATGACCCAGAACGGCCACGACCAGCCGCCCAGGTATTGGGTCGCAACCAGTGCCGCGACGACAGCGATACCAAGGAAAGGCCAGCCTTCGCGGGCGATGATCGGATGCGGATATGAATTCAAGGCAACTCCAGGGACGAACGGCTTGGCGCCGATATTTTTCTTAGAAGAAATTTCGAGCAAACGCCTATTTTAACCGCCTTGAGCCTGCTGGAGGCTTCCGCCCTGCCACCTGTCATCGCTGCCGCCCGTCGCAGTCCGGAAATCGAGCATTCCGGCCTGAACATTTGCCTGATATGGGCCACCCAAAAATGTTCCGAGAGTATCTCTTCGGAAATGGAACCCAGCCGGGCGTCGCCGCAGCGCCCCTTCCCGATCACGAGGCCCTCCATGAATATCGACAATTCCCGTCAATCCGCCGTCGAAGCGATGGACGCCTACCTGTCCGCCGCCCATCAACCTGACTCACTGCGCGTCAGCAAGTCTGGCGAAGTGAAAGTCACCAATGACGTGGTCACCCTGTTCAATCGCGCCGTCAGCAAGCTCCGGAGTACCCTCGACAAGGACTACAAGCCCACCAACTGGCAAGCGAAGGCGCGCGAAGCCGTGCTCGACAAGCTCGCGAAGGAAGTCTCGATGTTCAGCGACAGCATGCGCCGCGAAGACATGCAAATTCTCGACAAGCTTGTCTCCAAAATCAGCGACCCTGCGCAGCCGGGACGCCCAAGTTCGTGGCGCATCCGCTTCAGCGAAGAGATCGCCGCACTGAAGGAAACCCACACGGCCGACCCGCTGGCCTCGGCACTGGAGAAGATCGATTTCTTCGGCCAGCCGGCCAATGCTGCAGTCTTCCCCCATGTGCGCAAGCATCTCGCCGGCGAGGCCAGCCTGCCGCAAGCGCTGGAAAAGGGCCTGAACAGCTACCTGAGGAAAGACCGCGGACTGGACCAGTCGACGGCCGACAATGCGGCGAGGACGCTGAAAAAAGTGATGCTCAACTACGGCAGCAATGTGCATGAGGCGATCGACATCGTGGGCAGCGCCGGCCGCATGGTCATCGACGGCAGCATCGCCGGACAGCATGTGCCGGCGCTGCCGCTGGCCTACCTGCGCATGCACCACGGGCTGTCGCTGGCCAAGGCCAGGGAGGTTTGCAGCGAAGTGCATGCCGCCGGCCAGCACGTCGCCGAATCGCGCGATGCCGTCCAACTGATGGTGACCCACGACCTGCACTTCGATGAAGCCGACGCGATCATCCAGCTGGCCGGCTCGATGGCCACGGATCCGGAGCTGCGGTCCTTGTCAGCGGCACAGAGAACCGAGATCGCCTGGCTGCGCCTGCATGCAGACAAGTCGCCGGAAGAAGCGCCCCTGATCTCGCTGATGGCCGGTCGCCTGAACGGCAGGGTGCCGGTGCGCCGGGACGCGCTGCTGGCACAGGCGGGCTCGCACCTGCAGCGCACGATAAACGAGGCGATTGCCGCAGCGCTGCCGGCTGGCTGGCCGAATGAATGGGAAGCGATGAGCGACGGGTCGCGACGACTGACCGATACCGCAGCCTTCAAGACGGATTACCTGAACTTCTTGCAAGACAGCCTGAAAGAAGGCCACATCGACAGCGAACTGGGCGTGGCCAGCGTCTTTGTGCAAGATGCGCAGCGCACCCATTTCCGCTTCGGCACCGGCCCCTCTGCAGTGACGTTGAAGCCCGACGAGAACAAGGCCCTGGACCAGCTGACGACCTTCGAGCCCGACCCTGCCATCCGGCAGTCCCTCAGCCGTGCGCTGTTTCAGGCTGGCGGCAACGGATTGGCCGCGGCCATCCACACCAGCCTTGCCAAGGCTGGCCAGGCGCCGTTCTCCATCCTGTCGCTGGATCCGGACAACGACAACCAGAAAGCCTCCTCTCGCTTCTGGATTTCGGTGCAGCGCACCGACGAAGGCAAGCTGCGGGTGGGTTATACGATGTACTTCAAGCACTTCACGCTGGAAGACCTCGACCGTGATCACCGTATCCGGATCAACAACCGCTTCGACAGCAGCACGCCAGCAAGCGAAGCCGACCATACCGCGCGCGCCACGGCGGTGATCGAGTTCGATCCGGAGCAACTGCGCGCAGGCGTGGTCGAGCCGAAGCTGGTGCGTGAACCCGAACTGCGACTGACCATCGAGCCCGATACCGGAAGCATCATGCGCGCGATGCTGGCGGACCGGCTGCGCAGACTGCCCTGAAGTACGGCCAAATAAAAAAGCCACCCGAGGGTGGCTTTTTTTGATGCTTGTCTTGGAACTTAGTTCTTCGACTGATCGACCATCTTATTTTTCGCAATCCAAGGCACGTGAGCCCGTAAAAAAAGCTGTCCATGTGGACAGCTTTTAGGGCGAGCGCGGGGAGCGCTTGCAAGCGCTTCCCGCATGATGCCGATGTACTCGTTAGAACTTAGTTCTTCGACTGATCGACCATCTTGTTTTTCGCGATCCAAGGCATCATCGCGCGCAGCTTCTCGCCCACCACTTCGATCTGGTGCTCGGCGTTCAGGCGACGGCGCGAGATCAGGGTCGGGGCACCGGCCTTGTTCTCGAGGATGAAGCTCTTTGCGTATTCGCCGGTCTGGATGTCCTTCAGGCACTGGCGCATTGCGTTCTTGGTGTCTTCGGTCACGACGCGCGGGCCGGTGACGTACTCGCCGTATTCCGCGTTGTTCGAGATCGAGTAGTTCATGTTGGCGATGCCGCCTTCATAGATCAGGTCGACGATCAGCTTCAGTTCGTGCAGGCACTCGAAGTAAGCCATTTCCGGCGCATAGCCTGCCTCGACCAGGGTCTCGAAACCGGCCTTGATCAGTTCGACGGTACCGCCGCACAGCACAGCCTGTTCGCCGAACAGGTCGGTCTCGGTCTCTTCGCGGAAGTTGGTCTCGATGATGCCGGCACGGCCACCGCCGTTGGCCATCGCGTACGACAGCGCGACGTCACGGGCGCGGCCCGATTTGTCCTGGTACACGGCGACCAGGTGCGGCACGCCGCCACCCTGGGTGTAGGTAGCGCGCACGGTGTGGCCCGGGGCCTTCGGTGCGACCATGATCACGTCGAGGTCAGCGCGCGGCACGACCTGGCCGTAGTGCACGTTGAAGCCGTGTGCGAAGGCCAGGGTTGCGCCCTGCTTTGCGTGCGGAGCGACGTTCTCTGCATAGACCTGGGCGATGTTCTCGTCCGGCAGCAGGATCATGATGACGTCGGCAGCTTTTACTGCATCGTTGACTTCAGCGACCTTGAGGCCGGCCTTCTCGACCTTGGCCCAGGACGAACCGCCCTTGCGCAGGCCGACGGTGACGTTGACGCCCGACTCGCTCAGGTTCTGTGCGTGTGCATGGCCTTGCGAGCCGTAACCGATGATGGCGACATTCTTGCCTTTGATGAGGGACAGGTCGCAGTCTTTGTCGTAGAAAACTTTCATGATTTTTCCGTAATAAGTAGTGAGATTGTTGGGGGTCAGACTTTCAGGATGCGCTCGCCGCGGCCGATGCCCGAGCCGCCGGTACGGACGGTTTCGAGAATGGCGGTGCGATCGATGGCATCGATGAAGGCGTCCAGTTTGGATTTGTTGCCAGTCAGTTCGATCGTGTACGTCTTTTCGGTGACGTCGATGATGCGGCCGCGGAAGATGTCCGTGGTGCGCTTCATTTCTTCGCGTTCCTTGCCAACTGCGCGCACCTTGATGAGCATCAGCTCACGCTCGATGTGCGCGCCTTCGGTCAGGTCGACGACCTTGACGACCTCGATCAGGCGGTTCAGGTGCTTCGTGATCTGTTCGATCACGTCATCCGAGCCGCTGGTGACGATGGTCATGCGCGACAGCGTCGGGTCTTCGGTCGGCGCGACGGTCAGGGTTTCGATGTTGTAGCCGCGAGCCGAGAACAGGCCCACCACGCGCGACAGCGCGCCGGCTTCGTTCTCGAGCAGTGCAGAAATAATGTGGCGCATTACAGGTCCTCCGAGCCGAGCAGCATTTCAGTCAGGCCCTTGCCTGCCTTGACCATCGGCCACACGTTTTCATCACGGTCGGTGATGAAGTTCATGAAGACCAGCTTGTCCTTCATTGCAAAGGCATCACGCAATGTGGATTCGACGTCGCCCGGCTTGGTGATCGTCATGCCAACATGGCCGAACGATTCGACCAGTTTGTCGAAGTCAGGCAGCGAATCCATGTAGGACTCGGAGTAACGCGAGCCGTAGTCGATCTGCTGCCACTGACGGACCATGCCGAGGTAGCGATTGTTCAGCAGGACGATTTTCGGCGTCAGGTGGTATTGCTTGCAGGTGGCGAGCTCCTGGATGCACATCTGGATCGACGCTTCGCCGGTAATGCAGGCAACGTCGGCACCCGGGTTGGCCATCTGCACGCCCATCGCGTACGGCAGGCCCACGCCCATCGTGCCCAGGCCACCGGAGTTGATCCAGCGACGCGGCTTGTCGAAGCCGTAGTACTGCGCCGCCCACATCTGGTGCTGACCGACGTCGGAAGTGACGAACGCATCGCCCTTGGTGACCTTCCACAGCGCCTCGACAACGGCCTGCGGCTTGATGACTTCGGTCGAGGTCGGGTATTTCAGGCACTCGCGGCCGCGCCATTCATTGATCTGCTTCCACCAGCTGCCGATGGCGGTGGCGTTCGGCTTGGTCTCGGCCGCTTCCAGCTGGGCCAGCAGGTCTTGCATCACGTCCTTGACGTTGCCGACGATGGGAATGTCGACCTTCACGCGCTTGGAAATCGACGACGGATCGATGTCGATATGGATGATCTTGCGGGCGACCTGGCTGAAGTGCTTCGGGTTGCCGATCACGCGGTCGTCGAAGCGCGCGCCGATCGCGATCAGCACGTCGCAGTGCTGCATCGCCATGTTGGCTTCGTAGGTGCCGTGCATGCCGGGCATGCCAACGAACTTGTCGCTGGTGGAGCGATAGCCGCCGAGGCCCATCAGCGTGTTCGTGACCGGATAGCCGAGCATGTCGACCAGCTTGTTCACTTCCGGTGCGGCGTCGGCGAGGATCACGCCGCCGCCGGTGTAGATCATCGGGCGCTCGGCTTGCAGCAGCAGCTGCACGGCCTTGCGGATCTGGCCCGCATGGCCCTTGTCGACCGGCTTGTACGAACGCATCTCGACCGTCTTCGGATACTCGTACGTGGTCTTGGCGATGGTGATGTCCTTGGGGATATCGACCAGCACCGGACCCGGACGACCGGTGGTCGCGATATAGAAGGCCTTCTTGATGGTCGCCGCCAGGTCGCGCACATCCTTCACGAGGAAGTTGTGCTTCACGCACGGGCGGGTAATGCCGACGGTGTCGCATTCCTGGAATGCATCCTGGCCGATCGCATGCGTCGGGACCTGGCCAGTGATGACCACCATCGGGATGGAATCCATGTAAGCCGTGGCCAGGCCAGTCACCGCATTGGTGACGCCGGGACCGGAGGTGACGAGGCACACACCGACTTTGTTCGAGCTGCGCGAATACGCATCGGCTGCGTGCACCGCGGCCTGCTCGTGACGAACGAGGATATGCTCGAACTTGTCCTGCTTGAAGATCTCGTCGTAAATGTAGAGAACGGAGCCGCCGGGATAGCCGAACACGTGTTCGACGCCCTCTTCGGCGAGACAGCGCACGACAATGTCGGCGCCAGTGATTTCAGTACTCATTGCTACGTCCTTTCAAGGTCCATTGGGAAATTGATCGGATGCTCTCCCCTGGCGGAAGCGCTAGCCTGTACTCTCTGATGGCGTCCCTTCTTTGTGCGGTCACGCCGATCCGTCATGCGCACTACAGCGCACTTCAAACCGACGCTCAACGCGACTCGTTCAGCCTTCGTTGGAGTTGCAGGTTCACGTTTCCTCACGCTTGTGGCGTGGGCTAGAGCAAACAGCTTTCAGATGAAAGTGGCTATGAGTTGGGCGGCCTCTTGCGCCGTCCGGACCATGCCAAAAAATACCCCTCGCTGTAGCGAGGGGAACGTTACGTTAATGCGTTGCAGCAGCAAGGTCAAGGGAAATCTTGGAAAAAGCCAATGAAATCAATCCTTTTGGGGCGATGGCACTGGCTTCTGGCGCACGGTGCAGCGCACGAAGCTCGCGCCGGAGGCGTCCGGCGACCGGCACTCCGCACACTTGCCGAACTCGTGCCGCGTTCATGGCGCGTACATGCCGCGTACCTGCCGCAGGCATTGGGCGCACCTGGACGAACCCTGGCATCGGCCATCGTTGCGCGCACCGGCCCGTTGCCAATTTTGCAGGTCCGTCGATCGCCAGCGCCTGAGCGTGCGGCGCAAACGCTTACAATGCCGGACTCTTACCGTGCAGCGCCATCATCGTGACCGATACCTCGCCTTCCCCCGCCCCGACCAACGCTCTCGACCCACATGAAATCGCCGCGGCAGCGCCGCCGGCACCGCTGAAGAACCGGCTCTTGTGCATGGTCTACGAAGCGATGCTGCTGTTCGGCGTACTGTTCATCGCGACCTGGCTGTTCTCGACGCTGCTGCAGCAGCGCCATGCGCTGTACTTGCGCGATGCACTTCAGGACTGGCTGTTCGTGGTGCTCGGCGTGTACTTCTGCTGGTTCTGGACACACAGCGGACAGACACTGGCGATGAAAACCTGGCGCATCCGCGTCATCGGTCGCGATGGGCTGCCCGTAGGCTGGCGGCGCGCACTGGTGCGCTACCTGCTGGCCTGGGGCTGGTTCCTGCCGGGCCTGGGACTGGCGCGCCTCATCGGTGCACAAGGCTGGATGCTGTTGCTGCTGCCGGCACTGAACTTTGCGGTGTGGGCCGCAGCCGCGCTGCTCGACCGTGACCGCCAGTTCCTGCACGACCGACTGGCAGGTACCCGCGTCGTCCTCAAGCCCGGCCTCGACAAGAAGGACGCGAAGGCAGCCGCCGAGGACGCCAGCGAGTTCCGAGCCACCCGAGCCTCCCGTGCCTCCGGCACCTCCCATAGCGCCGACGCCGGCGACGGCCGGCAGTCCTGAACCGGAAAGCGGGCATGATCGCCACCCTGACCCGCTTCATCATCCTGCTGCAGCTGGTATCGCTGGCCGCCATCAGCTACCACATGGTTCATTTCGAGCTCATCGCCACGCCGGCACTGGCGCTGCTGGCCAGCGCCGGCCTGCTGTCGTCACTGCGCGCGGCGATCATCTTCAACAATTACCTGCTGTCGGGCGCGCTCAAGCAGCGCATGGGCGACGGGTCGCGTGCGCCGCTACCCAGGCTGGCCGCCCGCATCGTGCAGGAATTCTGGTGCAGCATGCTGTGCTGGTTCCGCCTGTTTCCGTTTGCGCGGCCGGCGGTGGTCGCCCTCGATGGCGATCGGGGTTTCCCGGTCCTGATGCTGCATGGCTTCGGCGCCAACAGTGGCTTCTGGCGGCCGCTCGCGCAGCGACTGCGCCGCGCCGGCATCAGCCATGCAACGGTCGACCTCGAACCGGTCCTGGGCAGCATTGATGACTATGCCGACCTGATCGAAGCGCAAGCCACGCTGCTGTGCGCGGCCACCGGCGCCACGCAACTGATCGTCGTCGGCCACAGCATGGGCGGTCTGGCAGCCCGCGCTTGGATGCGCCGTCACGGCAGCGCACGCGTCGCCAGGCTGGTCACGCTGGGTACGCCGCACTTCGGCAGCTGGCTGGCCAGCTATGGCAGCGGACGCAATGCGCGGCAGATGGTACCGCCCGGCGCCGACCCGAAAGCCTGGCTGAACCAGCTTGCGGCATCGGAGGATGCATCGCTGCGCGCACGCGTACTGTCGATTCGCTCGCGTCACGACAATATCGTGTCGCCGCCAGACGCAGCGCTGTTGCCGGGGGCGGAAAATGTCGCGCTCGACCTCGTCGGTCATGTCGCGCTGGGATTCGACCCTGCCGTACTCGACAGGGTGGTCGGGGAAATTACTTCAGTCCGTCAAAGCAGGTCGACAGCATGAAGCCGATGACCTTCTCGTCGTCGTAGTCTTCGTTCAGGCGCAGGTAATCGACGGTCGGGTCGCAGGAACGCGCATAGATCGTGAACAGCACCACATCGGTCGGCAGGTCAGCACGGATACCGCCATCGGCACGCGCCTTCTCGATCAGTTCGCCCATCAACTCGTTGAGGTCCATCAGGCGGCTGATGTAGCGGGTGCTGTTCATCAGCGCATCGCGCAGGCTGTTGTTCTCGGCCGGCAGGGTCGGCAGGCCGCCCTTCATCCGCATCTCCAGCGCCCAGCGCAGCACGGCCTTCAACTGCTCCATGGCCGACATCTCGACCGGCAGGTTGCGCACGTAGACCAGCGTGTTCTCCAGCAGCCGGATCATTGCCGCGCCCGCCAGCGCTTCCTTGGACGGGAAATGCTTGTACAAGCTGGCCTTCGCGATCCCGACCTCGGCCGCGACCTCGTCCATTGTCATCAGGTCGTAGCCCTTCTTCGCCAGCAGCGTGTTGGTGGCGTCGACAATCGCGTTCTCCCGGACGATCAATTGCTGTTGCTTGAACGAGAGCTTGGGTTCTGTACTCATCGGTTACGAAAGAGGCTAGTCAGTTTTGAACTTTGCCGATTATACGGCAGCCGAATCAGGGAGGCCGACTTTATCGTTATAGCAATGCGAATATTTCCTTCCCTCATGTTGCCGCGCAGGCCCAGTCAGCTACCGGCCATGCTGCTGCTTTGCACCATGGCCGTGGCGAACGCGCGCGCGGACGACTTGCTCGACACGGCGCGCCGTGCCGGGTCGTTCAAGCATTTCGTCGATGCGGTGCGGGTGGCCGGCCTGACCCGACAGCTGAAAGCCGACGGCCCCTACACGCTGTTCATCCCCAACGACAGCGCATTCGACAAGCTGCCCGATGGCGAGTGGCAGTCGCTGCTGAAAGACCGCGAACGCCTGTCGCGCGTGCTCCGCTATCACATCGTCAGCGGCCGCATGAAGGTGGCCGAGGTCAAGCCGGGGCCCGTCCGCAGCGACGAAGGCCAGCCCCTGAAGCTGACCTCGGACAATGGCATGGTGACCGTGAACGGCGCACGCGTGACCGAGAGCGATCTGGCCGCCGACAACGGCATCATTCACGCCATCGACGACGTGCTGCTGCCGCCGGACTGACGCGCAGTCGGCGCAAAGGCATCGGTTATGATCGATGCATGAACAAGAAGATACGCACCCTTTGCGTCTATTGTGGCGCCTCGACCGGGCATGACCCCTCACACGCGACCGCTGCACGCACGCTCGGTACCCTGATGGCCGACCGCGGCATAGGGCTGGTCTATGGCGGCGGGCATGTGGGGCTGATGGGCATCATCGCCGACGCCGTGCTGGCAGCCGGCGGCGAAGTGACCGGCGTGATCCCGGCCGCGCTGATGTCGACCGAGATCGGCCATGAATACCTGACGAAGCTGCATGTCGTGGAAGACATGCACGAGCGCAAGGCACTGATGGCCGACAAGGCCGATGGCTTCATCGCGATGCCCGGTGGCATAGGCACGCTGGAAGAACTGTTCGAAGTGATGACCTGGCTGCAGCTCGGCTATCACGCCAAGCCGGTCGGCGTGCTGAACGTCAACGGCTTCTATGACGGCTTGCTGGCCTTCCTGAACCGGCAGCGCGATGAAGGTTACCTGCGCAGCGAGCATCGCTCGCTGCTGATCGAAGAGGGCCAGGCCGAAGCGCTGGTCGATCGCATCTGCAGTTTCGAGATGCCGGATGGCGTAAGCTATTTCAGCCGTCGCGCAGCGCGCACGCTGGGGCCCTGACGACAGTCAGCCCGCGGCGGGTTGGTCAGGCGTCGAGCGCCTGGCGGAAATCTTCGACCAGGTCGTCGGTATCTTCGATGCCGACCGACACGCGGATCAGCGATTCCGCAATCCCCATCGATGCGCGGCGCTCGGGCCCCATCTCGTGGAAGATGGTGTGCGCCACCGGTATCACCAGCGTACGCACGTCGCCGAGGTTGCTGGCCGGGACGGCCAGCTGCAGGCGGTTCAGGTAATCGAAGCAATCGATGCCCGGTTTCAGTTCGAAGCTGAACAGGCCGCCGCAGGCGCGGAACAGCGATGCGGCAAGCGCATGCTGCGGATGCGAAGGCAGTCCCGGATAGTAGACCGCTGCCACACGCGGGTCTTCCGACAGCATGTGCGCCAGCGCCAGCGCATTCGACGATTCACGCTCGATGCGCAAGGCCATGGTTTCCGACCCGACCGACAGATGGTGGGCTGCTTCGGGGCCGAGAGCGGCGCCGAAGTCTCGCAAGCCCTTGGCGCGCAGCTGCGCCATGCCCCAGACCTTGGGGTCGTAGCGCTTGTAGTTCTCTGCGATGTTGGGGTAAGTCGTCCAGTCAAACAGACCGGTGTCGGTCAGGCTGCCACCCAGCGCATTGCCGTGGCCACCGATGGACTTGGTCAGTGCATTGATGACGATGCTCGCGCCCACCGCCTTCGGGCGGAACAGGTAAGGCGAGGTCATCGTGTTGTCGACCACATACAGGATGCCGCGCTCGCGGCACAGCTTGCCGATGCGCTCGAGGTCAGCGACCTGGGTACGCGGGTTCGCGATGGTCTCGACGAACACCATGCGCGTGTTCGGCTGCAGCGCCGCTTCGACATTGGCGACATCGGTCGCATCGACGAAGGACACCGGCATGCCCTGCTGGGTCACGGTCTGCCACAGGCTGTTGGTGTTCCCGAACAGGAAGGAAGACGACAGCACGTGGTCGCCCGCGCGCAGCAAGCCCTGCACCAGCGCGCCAACCGCGGCCATGCCGGTGGCGAAGCACAGCGTGGACATGCCGTCTTCCATCCGGGTGATCTTGTCTTCCAGCGCCGACACGGTCGGGTTGCCCTGACGGCCGTAGCGATAGCCCGGCTTCTTGCCCTGGAAAACGTCGGCCAGCTCGCGCGCATCCTTGTAGCCGAAGGCGACGGCGGTATGGATGGGCTTGTGCAGCGAACCGTGCTCGATCGGCTTTTGCCGATCGCTGTGCAGCACGGTGGTGGTAAATCCGTAGGTCTTTTTGTCAGTCATCGACAGTCAAGGACAAAGCGGCGCGCCGCTTAATCGACACGCGCAAGGTTCAGGTTCAACTGGGTGCGCACCGCGTCTTCGGCGACCGGCTTCGGGTTCGCGCGTACGTACTCGATGCGATCGAGGTAATCCGGCGAAATGTCGCCAGTTACGTACTGGCCATCGAAGCACGAAGCCTCGAAGTGCTTCAGCTGCGGATTGACGTCCATGATCGACTGCTTCATCGCCTCGATGTCCTGGTAGACCAGTGCATCGGCGGTGATCTCGCGGCACACCTCTTCTTCGGTACGGCCGTAGGCGATCAGTTCGCTGCGGGTCGGCATGTCGATGCCGTACACGTTGGGGAATTTCACCGGCGGCGCGGCCGACGCGAAGATCACGCGCTTGGCGCCCGAGTCGCGCGCCATCTGCACGATCTCGCGGCTGGTGGTGCCGCGCACGATGGAGTCATCGACCAGCAGCACGCTCTTGCCCTTGAATTCGGAGCTGATGGCGTTGAGCTTCTGGCGCACCGACTTCTTGCGCACGCCCTGCCCCGGCATGATGAAGGTACGGCCGATGTAGCGATTCTTGATGAAGCCTTCGCGGAAGGTCAGGTTCAGCTTGAGCGCCAGTTCCATCGCGGCCGGGCGCGAGGAATCGGGGATCGGCATCACGACGTCGATGTCACCATCGGTGATCTCGCGGCGGATCTTCTCGGCCAGGTGCTCGCCCATCTTCAGGCGGCTGGCATAGACGGAGGCGCCATCGATCACGGAATCGGGACGCGCGAGGTACACGAACTCGAACGCGCACGGGTTGAGCGTCGGGTTCTCCGCGCACTGCTGGTTGTACAGCTTGCCGTCGTTGTCGATGAAGATCGCTTCGCCCGGCATCACGTCACGCAGGAAGTGGAAGCCCAGGCCTTCGAGCGCGACCGACTCGCTGGCGATCACATATTCCGGGCCCTTGTCGCTGTCATTGAAGCCGATGCACAGCGGACGGATGCCGTACGGATCACGGAAAGCCAGCAGGCCATGGCCTGCGATCTGCGCAACGACGGCGTACGAACCCCGCACGCGCTTGTGCAGCTCCTGCACGGCCTTGAATATCGTGCCCGGGTCGAGCGACAGGCCGGTAGTGCACGGCTGGATTTCGTGCGCGAGCACGTTCAGCAGCACTTCGGAATCGGAATCGGTGTTGATGTGCCGGCGGTCGTTCTTGAACATCTCCAGCTTCAGCTGCACGGCATTGGTCAGGTTGCCGTTGTGCGCGAGCGTGATGCCGAACGGCGCGTTCACGTAGAACGGCTGCGCCTCTTCTTCGCTCGACGAGCCTGCCGTCGGATAACGGCACTGGCCGATGCCGGTATTGCCGGGCAGCGAACGCATGTTGCGGGTACGGAAGACATCACGCACCAGGCCATTGGCCTTGTGCATGCTGAAAGTCGAACCATGGTTGGTGGCAATACCCGCTGCATCCTGGCCGCGGTGCTGCAACAGCAGCAGCGCGTCATAGATCAACTGGTTGACCGGGCTGTGGGAAACGACGCCAACGATGCCACACATGGGTGGACTCCTTCAAAAAACTGCCGGCCCGCCGTTGTGCAGGGACCGGAACAACTGAAACAATTGCCAGCCGATCAGGCCGGCTGTATCGCGGCCGACAGGCCCATCTTGCCGAGGCGGGCGCGCATCTTGTCCGCTTCATCGCGCGAGCCGAAGGGGCCGACACGAATGCGGTAACGCTCACCATCCTTGGTGCTGACTTTCTGCGAATACGCTTTGATGCCCGCCTTCTTCAGACGGTTCTGCAATTCTTCGGCCTTGGCCTTGTTTGCCACCGCTGCCACCTGCAAGATGTAGCGGCCCTTGTCCTTGTCGGCCTTGGTCTTGTCGGCGGCTTTGTCGGTCTTGCTGTCGGCCAGCTTCTCGGACTTGGCCGCGGGCTTGTCGGCCGGCTTCTCTGCCTTGGCCTTGTCGGTGGCTTTCTCGGCCACCTTCTCATCCGGCTTCTCGGTCGGCTTCTCGGCAGGTTTCTCTGCGGGCTTGTCTGCGGACTTGTCGGCCGCCAGCTTCGCGGCTTCCGGCTTGGCGGGCTCGGCCTTGGCCGGCTCAGGCGTCGGCGCTTCAGCCTTGCCAGCTTCGGCCGGTGCCTGCTCGGGCGATGGCGGCAGCGGCATCGGGGTGCTGTTGTTCGGGCCGCTCTTGTCGCGCGAAGGAATCTGCACCGCGACATCGTCCGACAGCGGCTTGGGTTCGGTATCGAAGATCATCGGCAGGCCGATGACGGCGGCCAGTACCAGGGCGGTGGCGCCGATCAGGCGGCGGCGGGCGCGCTTCTTCTCCGGCAGCATCGGGTCGAGCGGCTCTTCTTCCTGCGCCTTCGCGCGGCGGCGCGGCTTGACGGGAATGTCGAGGTCGTCCTCAGTGTCCTGCTTTTTTTTGCCGAAGAGCGAGAAGCCCATAAGGAATTCGTGAATTGGCGTTGAGCGCTGAAGAGGTCGCAGAGGCTTTCCGCTTGTTTCTGCGGGCCTGCGCGCCAGTGGTCAGGCCTTCCCGTGCACTGCCAGCACGCCGGCGACGGTAAGGAAGGATCCGAAGACCACAATTCTATCATTCTCACCGGCACGCTTCCTCGCATCCGCATAGGCATCAGCCGGGCTGGCGAAGCAGCGCACGCTGCGCTCGGCGCCCGTGGCCGAGTTGTCGCTTATGCCAGCTTCGTGCAGCTTGTCGGCCAGCGCGGCGGCCGATGCGGCGCGCGGCATTGGCAGGTCGGTCAGGCACCAGTGGTCGATCTTGTCTTTCACGTGCGCCAGCACGCCGGCAATGTCCTTGTCCGCCATCGCGCCGAACACGGCGAAGGTGTACGGATGAAAGCCCATGTTGTCGAGGTTCTGCGCCAGCGTCGCGGCCGCATGCGGATTGTGCGCCACGTCGAGGATCACCGAAGGCCGGCCCGGCAGCACCTGGAAGCGGCCCGGCAAATCGACCAGTACGAGGCCGGTGCGCACCTCTTGCGCGCCCAGCGGCAGCCGGTCGCGCAGCGCTTCGAGCGCCGCCAGCGCAGCACTGGCATTGAGCAACTGATTGGCGCCGCGCAGGCTGGGATAGGCCAGCGAATTACGGCGCATCGCGCGCCCGCCGTAGTTCCACTGCTGGCGGTCACCCGCGTAGTTGAAGTCGCGGCCGAACAGCCACAGGTCGGCGCCGATGGCCGCTGCATGGTCCAGCAGCGATTGCGGCGGCTGCGGGTCGCTGCAGATAGCCGCCTTGCCCGGCCTGAAAATGCCGGCCTTTTCGAAACCGATCTTCTCGCGCGTGTCGCCGAGGTAGTCCATGTGGTCGAGGTCAACGCTGGTGACGATGGCCACGTCCGCATCGATGATATTGACTGCATCCAGCCGGCCGCCCAGCCCCACTTCAAGAATGACCGCATCAAGCCCAGCATCGGCGAACAGCTTCAGGATCGCCAGCGTGGTGAATTCGAAATACGTCAGCGACACGTCGCCGCGCGCGGCCTCCACGGCTTCAAAGGCGGTAACGAGCCGCTCGTCGCTGACCATGTGGCCATCGATGCGTGCCCGCTCGTTGAAGTCGATCAGGTGCGGCGAGGTGTACAGGCCGACGTGATAGCCGCCCTGCAGCAGGATGGATTCCAGCATCGCGCAGGTCGAGCCCTTGCCATTGGTGCCGCCGACGGTGATCACCGGGCAGGCCAGCGTCACGCCCATGCGCTGCCAGACCGACGCCACGCGCTCGAGGCCCATGTCGATCGCCTTCGGGTGCAGAGATTCGAGGCGGGCCAGCCATTGGCCCAGGGTCAGGTGCGCTTCGGACATGATGCAGTAGCAGGTGGCTGTCGTTGGAGGACTGGAAAAGGAGGCGACGATAAATGCGCTGCGTGGAAATGAAAAGCCCGGGCAGAGCCCGGGCTGTCAGGGGCGGAACTGGCTCAGGCCAGCACTTCCGGCGCCTGGTTCTGCAGCAGCGCGAGCAGGTGCGCGATCTCTTCGCGCATCTTGCGGCGGTCGACGATCATGTCGATCGCGCCCTTCTGCAGGATGAACTCGGAGCGCTGGAAGCCTTCCGGCAGCTTTTCGCGCACGGTGTTCTCGATCACGCGCGGACCGGCAAAACCGATCAGGGCCTTCGGCTCGGCGATCACGACGTCGCCCATGAAGGCGAACGAGGCCGACACGCCGCCCATGGTCGGGTCGGTCAGCACCGAGATGAAGGGCAGCTTCTTCTCGGCCAGCTTGGTCAGCATTGACGTGGTCTTGGCCATCTGCATCAGCGACAGCAGACCTTCCTGCATGCGCGCACCGCCGGTGGCGGTGATGCAGATGAAGGGCACTTTCTGTTCGAGCGCCATCTGTGCGCCGCGCGCGAAACGCTCGCCGACGACAGCGCCCATCGAGCCGCCCATGAATTCGAATTCGAAGCAGGCCACAACGACCGGCAGCGACATGATGGCGCCGCCCATCACGATCAGCGCATCGGTTTCGCCCGTGGCGTCGAGCGCCTGTTTCAGGCGGTCCGGGTACTTCTTGCTGTCCTTGAATTTCAGCGTATCGACCGGCAGCACTTCCTGGCCGATTTCATAGCGGCCTTCCTGGTCCAGCAGCGCGTCGAGACGATCACGCGCGCGGATACGCATGTGGTGGTCACACTTCGGGCAGACTTGCTGGTTGGATTCGAGGTCGGTGCGGTACAGCACGGACTCGCAGGACGGGCACTTGACCCACAGGCCTTCGGGGACCGAACGGCGGGTGGTGGGGTCAGAACGTTGGATGCGGGGCGGGAGGAGTTTTTCTAGCCAGCTCATGGAGGCTCACTTTCTCGAGTCGGGCGTGGTTCGCCGATTAACCCGGTATTTTACTGGGATAAGCAGCCAGATGCCAGCCGCAAGGAAATGCCAGGATGGCAACACAATTTGGACCTTCCCTGCCCCTCGTGGGACGACAGCGTGGGGCAGGCAGGTCAAAGAGGCTTTGAAGGGGCTTTGAAAGGGCGCCGAAGGGACGCCGGCGCACGATGGCGCGGGCATCCCCGACCTGCAGGTCAGCCCGGCAGCGCGTCCAGCGCCTTGCGGATCGGTGCCAGGAATGCCTGCACCGCGTCGACGGCCTTGTCGGCCGGGGTGGTTTCCAGTTCCTGAATGATGCGGCTGCCGATCACGACCGCATCGGCCACCGAACCAACGGCTGCCGCCGTCTCGGCATCGCGAATGCCGAAGCCGACGCCGATCGGCAGCTTCACGTGCTGGCGGATCGCATTGATGCGCTCGGAAACCTCGGCGGTGTCGATATGACCGGCACCGGTCACGCCGCGCAAGGAGACGTAATACGAGAAGCCGCTGCTGATCTCGGCCACCTGGCGGATGCGCTGCTCGGTCGAGGTCGGCGCCAGCAGGAACACGAGGTCCATATCGGCCGCGCGCAGCGCCTTCGCGAATTCCGCGCACTCCTCCGGCGGGTAATCGACGACGATCGCGCCATCGGCACCGGCAGCCTTGGCAGCATCGACGAAGGCTTGCATGCCCATGCGCTCGATCGGGTTCGCATAGCCCATCAGCACCACGGGGGTGGTGGTATCGGTCTTGCGGAATTCACGCACGTAATCCAGCACGTCATGCATGGCGACGCCCTTGGCCAGCGCGCGCTCGTTGGCGCGCTGGATCACCGGGCCTTCGGCCATCGGATCCGAGAACGGCACGCCAAGTTCGAGAATGTCGACGCCGCTCTTCACCATTGCATGCATCAGCGGCACGGTGAGTGCAGGCGACGGATCGCCGGCGGTAATGAAAGTGATCAGCGCTTTTTTCTTTTGCGATTGCAGCGCTGCGAAAGTCTGGTCTATGCGGGACATCGGTTCGGTATCCTTGGATTCGAATGAGGTGGCAGGCTGCGCTTACTGCTGTGCCGCAGCGTGCGTCTTGTCATATTCCTGAACGGTGTGCATGTCCTTGTCGCCGCGGCCGGACAGGTTCACGAGGATGATCTTGTCCTTCGGCAGGGTCTTGGCGAACTTCACCGCATACGCAATCGCATGGCTCGATTCCAGCGCCGGGATGATGCCCTCGATGCGGCAGCAATCATGGAAGGCCTTAATTGCTTCGGCATCGGTGACGCTCACATATTCGGCGCGATGCGAATCCTTCAGCCATGCATGCTCGGGCCCGACGCCCGGATAGTCGAGGCCGGCCGACACCGAATGGGTCTCGATGATCTGGCCATTCGCATCCTGCAGCAGGTAGGTACGGTTGCCATGCAGGACACCGGGCACGCCGCCGGTCAGCGACGCAGAATGCTTGCCGGTATCGAGGCCCTCACCCGCGGCTTCGACGCCGATCAGCTTCACTTCCGGGTAATCGATGTACGGATGGAAGATGCCCATCGCATTCGAACCGCCGCCGATACAGGCCATCACATAGTCGGGCTGGCGGCCGGCCAGCTCGGGCATTTGCTCGATGCATTCCTGGCCGATCACGGACTGGAAGTCGCGCACGATCATCGGGTAAGGATGCGGGCCGGCGACGGTGCCGATGATGTAGAAGGTGTTTTCGACATTGGTGACCCAGTCGCGCATCGCTTCATTGAGCGCGTCCTTCAGGGTCTTGGAGCCGGATTCGACCGGCACCACGGTCGCGCCCAGCAGCTGCATGCGGTACACGTTCTGCACCTGGCGCTTGACATCCTCGGCACCCATGTAGACCACGCATTCGAGCCCGAAGCGGGCGCAGATGGTCGCGGTCGCCACGCCGTGCTGGCCGGCGCCGGTCTCGGCGATCACGCGCGGCTTGCCCATGCGCTTGGCGAGCAGGGCCTGGCCGATCACGTTGTTGATCTTGTGTGCGCCGGTGTGGTTCAGGTCTTCACGCTTGAGGTAGATCTGCGCGCCACCGGCTTCGGACGACCAGCGACGGGCGTGGTAGATCGGGCTCGGGCGGCCGACGAAATACTTCAGCTCGTCGTGGAATTCTTTCAGGAAGGCGGGATCGTCCTTGTAGCGCGCGTACTCGGCCTTGAGCTGCTCGAGCGCATAGGTAAGGGTCTCGGAAACAAAGCTGCCGCCATACGGACCGAAATGGCCTTTGGCATCCGGCAGGTCGTAGTGGCCGGCATCGCTGGCGTGCTGGTCGTTGAGTTGGTCGATGACTTGGTCCATGAAATGCTCCTTGCCACCGTCAGCGGTGGACATTGGTCTGCCGTCGCGGGCGACGGCGGGTTCTGCGAATCGGGTTCGGGCGCTGCGGATCAGGAATGGTCCGCGGCGCGGACTGCGGAGACGAAGGCACGCATCAAGGCGTGATCCTTCACGCCCTTCGACGCTTCGATGCCGCTGCTGACATCAACCGCGTGCGGGCGCAACCGACGCACGGCGTCAGTCACATTTTGCGCGTTCAAGCCACCACTCAAAACGGCCAGATGCGCGATATCTGCGGGAACGAGAGACCAATCGAATGCCTTTCCGGTACCACCGTAGGCGTCGCTCCAGGTATCGAGCAGCAGCCCCGCAAACAGCGGGCCGGACGCACGGTAGTTCGAAGCGAATTCTAGCAAATCCGCGGCCGTCGTCTCGGGGCGCACCCTGAGCGCGCGCATGAACGGCCGACCGACCGCTTGCGCGATCTCCCGGCACTGCTCCGGGGTCTCGTCGCCATGGAATTGCAGCAGGCCGATGGGCGCCTGCGCCAGCACGGCCTGCACCTCGGCCAACGTCGCATTCACGAACAGGCCGACGGCCGTCACGTAAGGCGGCAAGCCGGCCAGCAATTCGGCGGCGCGCCCGGCGCTGACATGGCGCGGCGACGGCGGATAGAACACCAGCCCGATCGCATCGGCGCCGGCATCGACGGCCACGGCCACGTCTTCTGGCGTCGACAGGCCGCACAGCTTGATACGGGTCCGATGTTCAGGGGTGGGCTTGGCCATGGCGTTCTTCGGTGAAGTCAGTTCTTGGTTCGGGGGCAGCGATCGGTATCAGTCGATATCAGTCGGTACAAGTCGGCAGCGGCGGGCAACAGCAGGCAGCGAACAGGCCGGGGTTCAGGTCGCGAACGGCAGCGAGCCATCGGCCGCCGGCAAGCCCCAGCGCGCATCGTAGTCGACTTTCGCGAGGTAGAGACCATCCGGGCTGAAAGTGGGTGCGGCCAGTTCGCGGTTGCGGCCGGCCAGCAATTCGGCGATCCAGTCGCCCTGCCGGTTACCGATGCCGACCTGAATGAGCGACCCGACGATATTGCGCACCATGTGGTGCAGGAAGGCATTGGCCTTGAGCGTCACCACCACCAGGTCGTGCCGGCGCGTGACGCTGATGGCGTGCATGTCGCGCACCGGCGTAGCGGCCTGGCATTCGGCAGCCCGAAAAGCGGAAAAGTCATGTTCACCGATCAGGTGCTGCGCGGCCTCGTGCATCGCGGCAGCGTCGAGCGGACGAAAGCTCCAGCCGGCGCGACCATGCCACAGCGGCGAGCGCACGGCATCGTTGTGGATCACGTAGTGATAGGTGCGCGCGGTGGCGGAGAAACGTGCATGGAAGCCCTGCTCGCCGCCCTCCACTTCCGCCGCCCAGCGCACGGCCACCGAGGCGGGCAGGAAGGCATTGACGCCGCGCACCCACGAAAACAGTTCGCGCGAGGCCTCGGTGTCGAAATGTACGATCTGCCCGGTCGCATGCACACCGGCATCGGTGCGGCCCGCGCACGTCGTGGGCGTGGGCGCCAGCAGGAATTTTTCCAGCGCCTTTTCCAGCACATCCTGCACCGTCTGCCGGTGCGGCTGGGTTTGCCAGCCCTGCCAGGGCGTGCCGTCGTACTGGATGCCGAGCGCGATGCGTTTCAAGGAAAATCCGGGTCGAATAAGGGGGATGGCTAGCCGGGGACGACTGGTTCCGGCAAGACCCGGCGGATTTTACGCGATGCCGGACTGGCCGGCGTCAGCTCAGGCCAGCTTGCGTAACAGGTCCTGCGCGCGGCGCGACAGTTCGGGGTCACGGGCTGCGGCCACTTCCACCAGCAGTTCACGCGCGCCTTCATGGTCGCCGATCTCCTCGCAGGCCTGTGCGAGGTCGAGCTTGGTGCTCAGTGCGGCATGGTCGGGCTCGCCCTTCAGCGTGGGTTCGATGCGCCGGCCACCGGCATCGCCGCGGCCCAGGCCCGACAGGCTGAAGTCCGGCGTCGCTGGCGCGGCTGCCGTCTGCATGGGCGCAGGCGGCTTGCCCTGTTCGCGGCGCTGCTCGTCGAGCAAACCTTCGAGCTTGAGCCCGAAATCATCGACTGATGATCCGGCTGGCGACCGCCCGCCCTCCTTGCCCGCCGAAGGCACGGCTTGCAGCGGTGCCGGCGAGTTGCGCTGCGCGATGGCGTCCATTGTCTGCGGCAAGCTGCCGTACAGCGGATTGCCCGGGTCGAGCATCTGGCCCATTTGCGCAGCCTGCTCCCAGGCACTGCCCTTGCCACCGGTGAGCGCGCACAGCTCGGTGGCCACGTCACCAAAGGCATTGCGGTCGCGGCGCGATGCGTAGATCTCGAGCAGCTTCACGCGCAGCGCATGCCGTTGCGGTTGCTCGCGCAAAGCATCGCGCAAGATTTCTTCGGCCTGTTCATCGCGGCCATAGGCGATGTAGACATCGGCCTCGGCGATCGCATCGACATCGCTTGCTGCTGGCTTGCCGGCCGCTTTGATCTCGGGCTTGGGGTCGGCCTTGGCGTCGGCGAGTACGGATGCGGTCGGCGTTGTCCCGGGCTCATCGTTCTCGAAGCCCTTGGAGGCCTTGGACGCACCTGCCGCATCTGCCGCCGCCGCTTCCCGCGCTGCAGCTGCATCAGCTACGTCAGCGGCATCCACTGTTTTGGCAGCATCGGCCGCCGCAGCCGGTGCAGATGACGTGGCGGCGCCGACCAGATTCACCTTGCTGCGCTTGCCGCGCCGCCCCTGCTTGTCGCTGCCGGTGCGGCGTGCGCGCAGTCGCAGGCCCACCAGTGCCAGCAATGCCAGCAGCGCTGCACCTGCAGCAACTGCCTGTGCGATCGGGTCATACAGGTAATCGGTCCACGTCGCGGGTGTGCTCGCCGCTGGGGCCGGCGCCGGTAAGGGTGCCTTCGACGCCTCCGCAGGCTTGTCTCCCGTCGCAGCAGGTGCAGGTGCAGTTGCGGGCGCTTCGGTCGAGGCGTCGGCCGGCGCTGCCGGAGCCGAAGGCGCTACTGCGGTCGCTGCCGGGGTGGTGGACGCGCTATCGGGCTTGCTCGCCTCACTCGCCCCCTTCGCATCCTTGGTATCCTTCACGGCCAGCTCGGCCGCCTTTTGCGCGCCGGCGAGCTTCCTGTCCCTGACCCCGACCATCTGCCCCACCTAGCCCTTGTTATCTTCGCGTGCCGCCACGCCCG
>JACCDR011422094.1_pt1 | contig 24414 bp, 27 predicted proteins | sample 7446431 | NCBI WGS metagenome assembly JACCDR01 (sample SAMN15323443, study PRJNA562643) | freshwater metagenome | isolation source: river surface water | place: USA:Blue River Watershed | collected 2017-08-17 | reverse complement strand
CTAAGCCCCACCAGCCCGCCTACCTCAACAACGGCGAAGCCCCCCAGCACTGGGACACGCCGGCCCCAATCGTCGACGTGGTGAAGCGGATCGCCCGCCTGTTGGGCGAGGAGGTCTCCCTTGACCCCTGCGCCTCCCCGACCTCGACGATCGGCGCCCGCACCTCCCTCCGCAAGGAGGACGGGCGAGACGGGCTCGCGGAGGACTGGACTGACGTCCAATACAAAACAAGCGGAGGGACGGGACTCGTCTGGGTCAACCCTCCTTTCGACGATCTCGGCCCCTGGATCGACGCCTGCTTGTCCTACCTCCTGGCCGAGGAGGGCTCGCGGCGTTCTGCGCACGTGCTGCTGCTGCTACCACTGAGGTACTTCCGCACCGACGTCTGCATCCTCTCGCGGCACCGGCACTCTCGCTTACGGTGCGAGGTCGAGACCCGCGTGAAGTTCCTACTGCGCGGGGTCGAGGAGCCCGGTGGGTACCCCTTCCCGGTCGCGATCTACCTGCTGTCCAACGACCCCCGGCAAGACGTAATCGACGGCATCCGCGAGGAGCTGTCGTACCTCGGTCCCGTTCTTGACTTGGACGCGCAGCGCGAAAGCGTGCGCGCCTGGGACAAGCGAATCGAGGAGGCCGAGGCGCGGAAGGCCGCTGCTGCGAAGCAGATCAAGCTCCCCCTCGCGACCGAGCCCAAGCCTGAGCCAGCGCCCGCGCCCAAGCCGGACCCCAAGCCCAAGAAGGAGCCCAAGCCCAAGAGCACCAAGAAGGAGGAGCCCGCGAAGGAGCCCGCCTTATCGGCGTTCGGCCCCGGCTGGAAGCCTCTCTTCGAGGAGGGCAAGTACAAGCCGGGGCGCCCCCGGCTCAAGCAGTTTGAGCCTGTCCCCGGCGAGGTGGGCGTCCACCCGCTCGGCGCCTCGAAGCGCCAGTGGGATGCCGCTCACGAACTGGCGCGCCCCTGGGTCAAGAAGGTCTCCGAGCTGGGGACCAACGACCTGTTCGATCTGTACAGAGCGTTCTGCGCCCAGCAGAACAAACCGCCCAAGCCAGGCGCGACCCGGAAGGCGCAGCTTGCGTTCCTGCGCCACGCACGGGCGTCGGTGATCCTCTTCGAGCAAACGAGTAAAACCAAGTGAGCCCCGCCCTACGCCGCTGCCTGGTCGCGATGGTCCGCATCGCCACCCCGGACGCGGCCCGGCAGCCCTGGCCCCGGCGCTCCTTCGCGATCCGCGGGAGCTGGATGGACCTCAAGTCGATCCACCTCCCCGAGCTGCGCCTTGCCTTTGCCTGCGAGATCTGCGAGGCCCTCGCGGCGCAGGCTTCCGCCCACTTCGCAGGGGGGCGCCTGGCCCCCGGGGTGGGCGCGCTGGAGCGCTGCGCCCAGCTGGAGCGCGAGGCCCTCGGACGGCGGGCGCGCGTGTGGCGCCTGGTCTTGGCGATCGCGCTGGACTGGGTAGAGGAAGAGGAGGAGGGAGAGCGGAAGAGGGTGGGCGCGGGGCCAGGGGAGAGGACCAACCCCGCGCCCACCCTGGCAGCCCCGAGACAGGCCCTCGCCTGCCGCAGGACTACTCGAAAGACACGCTGACCACCACCTCGGACCCCGGCTGCTGCCGGTCGTCTAAGCCCCTCACCACCAGGCTGACCCCGTCCCCCGAAGCTGCGGGATAGGAGACCTCCGGGCAGCGCGCCCCCGAGCGGGAGACCGACGCCTCCAGCGGGGACCCCGCCAGCGGGCCGCCGTCGAGAGGGTCGGCGCCGGTCGCCACCACCAGGAGGGAGAGCCCCTCCGGGCATACCACGCGCACGTCGCCCTCGAAGCGGACGCCCACCCGGGCGCGGACGTAGCGCAGCTCGGGCGCCTCGTTCCAGACCGCGACGCGCAGCTCCTCGCCGGCGGGCAGCTCGGCGACGACCTCGCCCGATCGGTCGAGCTGGGCGAGCGAGGGGGGCGCCTCGACACAGGCGAGGCAAAGGAGAGCGGACAAAGCGGCGAGGACGCGGGCCATCTGGATACCTCCCAAGGACATCGAGTCGCTCAATACTGCGCCCTCGCCGACCCCCTATCAAGCGATAGGTAGCAGCGTCCCGAGCCGGAGGAGGTTCCGGTCGACGGGCCCCTCTACCCCGGGCACCCCCTGTGCGGGGCCGGTCTGCCACACAGACCAGCGCGCCCCCCAGGGCTGGGCCGGGCGCTGGGTGCGCGACCAGCTCACCATCCACCAGGGGCACGACGCGAGGGCGGCGCCCACGGGCGCCTCGCGGTCGAGGCCGGGGAGGTCGCGGTCGACGATCCGCCGGCTGGTGTAAATCAAGGGCGTCTGCCCCACTTCCTGCCGCGTCGCCTCGATCAGCGCGACAAGCCGGGCGCCCAGCTCGCGCGAGGAGAGGCCGTGCTCCTGCTCCCAGTCGAGGCAGACCGGGAGGTAGAGCAGGAGGGAGCGCCCTTTGATCGTCGCGGCGAGGTGGCGCGCCTGGGTGGCCGGGTCCCTCTCCGGCCACCAGAAGTGGTAGGCGCCGACGGACAGTCCCGCCTCAGCTGCACCGTGGGCGTGCTGCTCGAAGAGCGGGTCCACGTAGGTCCGCCCCTCGGTCGCTTTGACGTACACCCAGCGGTAGCCCGCCCCCGCCACCGCGGACCAGTCGATCTTGCCCTGGTGCTTGCTGACGTCGAGTCCGCGCAGGTACTCGCTCGCGTGGCTGGCGGCCTCCCGCGTCTCGGGCGCGATAGACCCGCGAGGAGACAACGGCCAGCGGCGATCCTGTTCGAGGAGCCGGGTCGCCCCGAGGACCTCGGGGCCGACGATGCCGTCGAGCGTCCCGTCTGCTCTCGTGCTCTTGGGAAGCGGGTACCCGAGCCGCACCAGCTCGGCTTGGTAGGCGGCCACCTCGGGGCCGCGAGTGCCCCGGTTCACGAGGCACCACCTTTCCGCTCGCTGCTGGCTGCTGCGGTGAGGGCCGCCCTCGCAACGTGATCCGCCTCGCTCACCTCGGCCTCGGTGATCTCTTCGTCTACCGCGAGGCGCAAGAAGCGCACGCCCGCCTCCAGCAGGAGCTGGCGCTCGCTCGACCCGAGGAGGAGCCGCGCCCCTCCCCGAATCCGCCGTCCGATTCGCTTGAAAAAATCCATCCTTCCACTCTCCTCACTGGCGGATTCCGCCAGTCTATTTGTTGCTGTCGAGCTTGCCCTCGATCCGGGTGAGAGCGGCCTCTACCTCGGCGAGCTGCGCCTCTACTTGGTCGACCCGCTCGGGCAGCCCCCAGAGCGCCCGCAGCTGGGCGCCGTACAGGGTCAGCGCGAGGACCCCGAGCCCGAAGATCCAACGAAAAACCCCAGGCGGGACCGCCGCGAGGGATGCGGTCAGGAGGCGCGCCGTCTCAGGAGGGACGGGCGCCGGCGGGGGTAGGAGGCGCGCGACCTCCGCGGCGATAGCCGCGTAGTCGATCGGCTCCGGTGGGGCGGGCTCGGGCGGGGGCGCGGCCACCGCGGGGAAGCTCCCGGTCTTGCGCCGCAAGGGCGCGGCCTGTTGCTGTTGTTGTTCGGGCATGGGCCCCTCCCTCACTAGACCACGACCTTGATGTCGACACCGATGTCCTCGGCGGTGAGCTGCGACACCCACTCCCCGACCTCGCCGCCCTTGGCGAGGGCGAGAGGGAGGCAGGTCAAAGACGCCTGATCGATCAGCTCGCGCCCGAGCTGCTCAAGCGCCGCCGCCTGCGCGAGGTCCGCGACTCGCGCCAGGAAGGTCTTAAAGTCAGCGAGCCCCTGCGGGCTCGCCACCAAGAGCCGCTGCGCCTCGATCACCAGCTGCCGATCCAGCTTCAAAACGACTTGCATCTGCCTCTCCTTGCCCCCTCGGGGGGTCTACGAACACCACGGGACACTCAGCGCCGCGCGCCACCAGCCGGAGCCCCTGCGCCAGGACGCACAGGGCCGTGAAGAGGCGCCGCCGCTCGACAAAAAAATCACTTGCTTCGTTCGCCACGCGGCACCCCCTTTCGCAGCCGTTCGAGGACCTCCTCGACGGCGTCGCGCAGGTCGGCAACGGACGCTCCTTCTTGCCTCTTGTCCTGCTCCAGTCGCGCGACCCGGGCGGTCAGGGCGCGCACCATCTCCTCGACGGGCTGCGGTGTGGGCGCCGACGCGGGAAGTCCGCGCTTGGCGAGGGCCGCCGCCACAGCGCCATCGAGCGCGCGTTGCTTGCTGCTCGGGGTTTCCCCGGGCTGCGTCGGGTACCGAGCGAGGAGCCAGCGCAAGAGCGCCGCTCCCTCCCGGGCGGCCACCACCAGGACGGCGAGGGCGGCCAGGGCAAGCGCAGCCCCGGTCTCCCCTCGCTCGGCGGCAGCCGCGGCCTGCTGCGCAATTGGCTCCAAGAGCCCCTCCTACCTCCCCCTATTTAAAAACCGTCCGGGGTCCAGACGGCCGCCCACAGGAGAGAGGCACCGCTCGCGTAGGTGCCGCTCCCCTCGGGGCCGGTCTCAAGCTCGAACTGAAGTTGTACGAACACGTCCTCTGTCGCGGGCCTCTCCGCGAAGGAGATCCGCACCGGCGCCGAGACGCGCGCGAGACGCTCGACGCTGGGGACCGAGGAGGGGAGCGGGGTCTGGGCGGCGTCCTCGGTCCAGACCCCGAAGCCCTGCGCAAGGCGCGTCGCGTTGGGCTGCCAGGCAGGACCGTCGAGCGCCGAGAGGAGGAGCCGCGTCGCTCCCCCGACCTTCGCACCGTCGAGCGCCCCCGCCCCTCGCTCGACCGTGAAATCAAACTCGGTGCGCGTCACGTCGAAGAGGCGCACGCGCAGCCAGAGACGCGCCTGCCGCTCGGTGGTCTCGGGCGCGACGGCGACCTGTAGCAAGAGGGCGCGCAGGCCTTGCGGGACCGGGACGCGCCCTTCGAGGAGGAGCCACCCTTGCGCCAGGGAGAGCGCGCCGGCGGGGTGCAGGCGCAGGCCCGCGGGGGCGCGCCCGTTGGTGAACTCGCCCGCCGCCTCGTCGAGGTCCTGGGCGCCGCAGACCGACCAGAGGGAGCGCCGCACGACCGCCCCGTCGCTGGTGAGGGCGCCGGTCTCGCGGTCGCGGAAGCGCCGCCCTCGATGCTGGTGGGCTGCCCGCACTTCGCGCTCGTAGGGGTGGGCACGGTCCGCCGCGTCCAGCTCGGGCACGAGGCCGGGCACCCCGCCGAGGACCTCGTAGAGGATCTGGTTTGACCGCTGGTGCGCAGTCTCCAGGTGGCGCGCGTAGACCAGCTGCCCGCCCGCAACCTCAGCGACCGACAGCTCGGCGCGAGGACCTACGCCGTCCGTCCCAAGAGGCGCCGCCACGAAGGCCGCTGCACCAAAAAGAGCCACCACCAGGAGGCGCGCCGAGTCGCCCGCCGGCAGGTTGCTCGCAAGCCAGACCTCAAGCAGCGCATCGCGGTCCGCGCCCCGCGGCCCAAGCTCTTCGAGGTCAGCGAAGGTCACGGCGCAGCGGGTCTCCCTCGCGCTGCCGGAGAGACTCCCGCTGCTCAGCGTCGCGCGCGCGGCCCGCCCCTCCTCGGGCCCGAGCCCCAGCTCGCGGAGGGGCCGCAGCACCAGGCGCAGCGAGACCGAGCGCGGAGAGGCGCCCTCCACGCGCACGAGCGCCTCAGCTCGCACGCTCCCCACCCCGCCGCGAAGGAGGACGCGCGAGGCCGCGAGGAGCTTGGGGGTGGCGGTGAAGTCGAGGCCCGCGCCAGGAGGCAAGACGGGTATCCCCTGGGTCCACCCGCTCGGGGTCGAGAGGCCCGCCGGCCCAAGGGGCAGGACCAGGAGAGGCTCTTCGAGCAGCTCGCCGCCTCGCGCGCCGTGGTCGTGGGCAAGGACACGCGAAGGGACCCGCGCCCCGAAGGTCGCCTCTTCGAGCGCGCCGGGCGTCTGGCGGTGCAGGCGCACGACGATCGAGGAGGTCGGCCCCTCTTCTCCCGGCGCGAGGTCGGCGTCGGTGAGGAGCGGCAACGTGCTCATCGTCCGTACCTCCAGCCGAGCTGCACCTCGTGGAGTAGGGCGTCGCTCCCCGCGCTGACCCGCCCGAGGACCTGGACGTAGACGAGGCGCCGCCCCCCCTGTAGCGCGGGGTCGCTCCGCAGCTCGGCGGGCGCGGCCTCGACCCACTCGCGCGAGAGGCTGCCGGTCGTCGAGAGGACGGCGATGGTGATCGGGTAGCAGAGGTCGCCGCCCATCTCGGGGTCGCCATCGAGGGCGGACCCCAGGAGGCGTAGGCGCAGCGCGAGTGTCCCCGCCGCGAGGTCCCTCGGCGCCGAGACCTTGGCGCGGGCGTAGAGCTGGGCGCCGGTGAGCCGCCCCTCGGGGAGCTGGCAGAGGCCCCAGCCGATCGAGGTCTCTGTGGTCTGGTCGAGGTAGACCGCGCCGTTCTTGGTCGAGCTGCCCCCGAGGCTATTGCCAAAGGACAGCCGGCAGAGCGGCACCCAGTCGAGGGGCGCCTCTGCGGTCGCGTGGTCGTGCGCCTCGATCTCGGTGTCCCCGTCCTGCTCTGTCCCAAAAAGAGACAGGTGGAGAGCCGCCGCATTGTCGCGCGCGACCGCACCTTCGAGCGCGCTCCACGGGTCGGAGGGGTGCCCGAGGTCTCCGGCGCGCGGAGGCAGCCCAACCAGCGGCAGCGCGAGGCGCGGCGCCGTGGGCGCGAGCGGGTCGTCTGCGAGGGTGCCCCCCTCGTCGGCGCCGTGGTACCCCATTAGGAGGGGTTCTGCCCGTCTGCGTAGTAGAGGGTCGCGCTGATGCGCGGCGCCGTCGGTGTCGAGGCGGGGCGGTAGACCAACGAAAGGAACGCGTTGTCCACGATCCGAGGGAGAAGCACCGACCCACGCGGATCGGCCAGCCCGCGCGCCTCGCTGACCTGCGCGGTGCCGAGCTTGAGGCTCGCCAGCTTGCGCGCGAGGATCACCGCGACCTTGCCCGAGGGGCCCGCGCCGCCCGTGAAGGCGAGCTGCCGCAGGTTGAGAAGGTTCGAGGTGCCCGGGAAGGGGAGCCGGAAGAAGTTCGTCGTGGGCACGCGGCCCACCGCAGAAGACGCGATCAGGCTGAGGCTCGGCGTCACCACCGAGCTGCCGTCCTGCTTGGTCGCCGTTGCGACCACCGTCGGCAGCGTCCCAGCTAGGGCGGTCTGTGTCACCAAGTACGCAAAAACCCCTTTGCTGTAGCGGGCCGTTCGGTTTTCTGACGTGTCTCCGGTCGTGAGTGTCCCGCCCGTCGCGAGGTCAAAGTCGGGGTAGAAGCCGAGCACGTCGAGGAGGTACAGATCCCCCTGCCCGTTGGCGGTCGCGACGAGACCTTCGAGGACAAGAGCGTGCCGGGTCTTGTTGGCGTCGGGGTTGGCGAGGATCAGCCCGTTGTGCGTGGGCGTGCCGTTGCCCCCCGAGACCGCAACGAAAGCGCGCGAGCCCGTGGGTAGCGTGACCGCGGCGGGCTCGTCCCCGCCGAGCAGCAAGTCGTGATAGCTCGACGCTGTGAGCGCCGAGGTCTGCGCCGTGGTCTTTGACCACTCGACGTCACCGCCGTCGCCGTTGACGGTGAGCGCGCGAGCAAGGGCGTCAAACGAGGTGAAACCCACCTGGCCTCCTCACTGGCGGATTCCGCCAGTTAGACCTTGTAGCGGTAGAGCACCCCGTCGAAGGGGCGCTCGGGAGGAGGCGGCGCCGGGCGCGTGATCCTCGCTCCCCCTCCCGATCTCTGAGCGGGAGAGGGGAAGATCTCAACCCCCTGGGGGTTGGCCCCTGCGACCCGCCGATCCGAGAGGAGGATCGCCGACTGGCCGGGCACGAGGAGATCGCCAAACGCGGTCAGCCCGCCCCGCTCCCAGGCCGGATCGATCTCAAGCGTCAGCCGCATCCCGCCCTCGGTCTTGTCGACCGCGCGGAGGATCGCACTCGCCTCCAGCCAGCCCGCGCGCTCCGGCTGGGGGTTGTGTGCTGCGCGCGAGACCACGCGGACGAGACCCGACTCAGCGGCGACGTTTTCGAGCAGCGACTCGTAGGCGTCCGGGCCGTAGGCAGGATCGCCGAGCGAGCGCACCCAAGCGTAGTAGGGCCCCTCGCCCACTCCCGCGCCGGTCGACTCAACGCCAGTGATCGCGAGGGCCGGCGCGATCAGACCGTTCGAGGAGTTGGTCAGGCCCGCGAGGAGAGGCAGCACCAAGACGCTGTGGATGCCGGTCGCGAGGTCGTTGTCGGTCCCGACGATCACGACCTGTAGCGCAGAGACGCCGCGCCCCTGTGCGGTCTGGATCGTCGCGTTGGTCCAGGTCCTGCGCTCGCCCACGCGGAGGGCGCCCGAGAGGATCGAGCAGGGGACCTTCCAGGCCGAGGGAGCCGCCCGCAGCTGCCGCAGGTAAAAACCGGCGAGCTTGGGGAGCACGTCCCCAAACTCGGTGCCGGGCCGGTACCCGGCGAGGTCCTTCCACAGCCTGATCCTGAGAGGCGAGGAGAGGCGCCCGGCGGTGTCCGCCTCGACCAAGCGCACGAGCTGAGAGGCAGCGGCGCGCCGGTCCTTGCCGACAGAGCCGACCTCCACGAGCAGGGCCTCGACGCGGGGGAAACGGGTCCCGGGCTGCACGATCCCGTCGCGCCCCACCAGCGGGACAAGGGCGGCGGGCGTCGAGAGAGGGGCGCCAGGGTCGAGCTGGATCGCGCCAAAGAGACCGGAGGTCGGGTGCTGCGACCAGAGGCAGATCGTCCGCAGCAGCTCGCCGCGCAGCCAGTCGCCGAGTTTGTCTCCAGTCCGTAGGCGATAGTCCTGCGCCTGCGGAAACAGGGCCTCCAGCTCCAGGAGCGCGGAGGTCAGCGGGTCCACCGCGGAGGGGTCGGCGGGGGTGCTCCCGACATCGAGGAGGTCGACCGGGACCCCGGCGCCGAAGGAGGCGAGCACGTCGTAGACCCCGCCGGCGCCACTCCCCAGCTCTGAGGTCAGGAGGTGCAGCACCGCCCGCGGGAAGGAGACCCCTGCCCCGAGCGCCCAGAGGCTCACGCGGGGCCCCTCCTCGTCCGACCTGACCAAGTCCCCTTCCAGATCAGACCACCCCGGCGGTAGGTCATCCTGGCGCACGGGGACGCCCTCTGCCGAGACGGCGTTGGGGGCGCTGGAGAGCGGCCCCACCTCCCCCGCCCAGGTCTCCAGCCGGTGCAGGATGAGCCGCAGGAAGCCCAGCTCCGCGTCGCTGTCCGCCCCTTGCGGGTGATAGTCCGCGGTCAGGATCGAAATCGCGTGCAGCTCGAAGAGGCCGGACCACCCGCCGGCCTCTAGCTCGATCGCCCACCGCCAAGGGATCTCAGCGGTGAGGGCGTCGACGAGGGCCTCGCAGAGGTCGGTGTCGAGGTCGGGGTTGTCGACCTGGTGCAGCGGGCGCCCGAAGAGCAGCTCGGCCTCCAGTCGCGTCAGGCGCAGCACGACGGCCCGCGGCTGGTAGGTGCCGGCCACCTGCTCGACCTGCCCCAGGGTGGCGCACCGGGCGAGCGTGACCTCGGCCTTGCCGTCGCCCAGCTCGTGGCGCGCGAGCACCGCGGAGTAGTCCTCCAGCTCGACGCTATACGCCGGTCCCGTCGGGCGAGGGCGCGCGGTCACAAAGCAGTCCTTGCGCGAGAGGACCTCGACTGCGGTCGTCCCCTCCGTCCGCAGCTGCCAGACGGTCGCGTGCCACTTCTGGCCGTCCCAGTCGGGGCGGCTCGAAACGTAGAGCGAGGAGTACATCCCGCCCTCGGCGCCGACGGGGTAGGTCTTGGGCCGTAGCCTGTGGTAGCGCGGCGTAGAGCCACACGCGCCGCGTGCTACCTCGACGCTCCAGACCTCTCCCCCGCCGAGGTCGGTCGCGGCCTCGACTTCGAGGGCCTCGGCGCCGAGGTAGAGGATCTGCCCGACCGCCGGGACCGCGGCGCCGTAGAGGGTCAGCGTCGTCTGGGTGGGCGCCAGCTCGACCGCCGCGAGCCTCCAGAGGTCGGTGTCGGTCTCGGTGAGGTCCTCGCCGAAGAGGGGCCCCAGGCGCCCGTCTCCGTCGAGCAGGAGCAGGCGCAGGGGCGCGCCCTCGCCGAGCGGGTCGCGTAGGTCTGAGGTCCAGCTAAAGCCCCCCAAGCCCTCTCGGCTGACAGGGATGCGCGGCTCGATCACCACCGACCCGAGCCCGAGGAGGGAGGCGTCGTTGAGGTCCCCCTCGACCCAGAGGACCGGCGACGCATCGTCGAGGGCGGCGGGGTTGCGACAGCCCCGGATCAAGAGCGCGAGAGCAACCCGACTCACGAGGCCCTCCTCGCCCCGTCATCGAGGCGGCGGTCGAGGTGCGCGGCGCCCAACGCGCCGGCGAGGCGGTGCCCGGCCTTGGCGAGGGCGCGGTCGTCGCCGTCAAGGAAAAGGTTGCCGGAGAGCTGCACGATCGTTGTTCCAGTTTGCGTCACCCCGGCGCGGTCTGCGGACCGACCGAGAGAGGGCGAGGAGCCCCCGCTGCTCCCCGACGAGGAGGCCGCAGCAGGAGGAGAGGATGCGCTTGCGCCGCGCGAGAGCAGCGCCCCTCCTGCGCCGGCGGCCACAGCTGCGGCGGTAAAGGCAGCGGCGGCGGCGAAGTGCGTGCCGGCCTCGGGCGGGTTCACGAAGAGGGCAGCCAGCCCCATCGCCGTCTCTTCGAGGGCCTTGACGCCGAGCTTCTTGGCGAGGGCTTTCAGCTCATCGCCGATCGCCTTTCGGACCGCGACGCCGAGCCCTTCCAGCGCGCGGCGGTTGGCCTCGATATTCTCGGTGATCGTGCCGAGCACGCTGTCGGCGAGACGCCCCACCGGCGCGAGGAGCCGCTCGAAGTTCTCGGCCTCCTCGGACATCTGCCGCTTGCGCTCTTCGGCCTCTGCCTGCTCGCGCTCGATCCTCCGGTTGGAGTTGGCGGCGCGCAGCTCCTCCTCGCGATTGAGGTGATCCCAGAGGGCGGCGAGCTGCTCGGCCCGTGCGGTCTCGGTCGCAAGGTTCTCGGCCTGCCGGGTCTCGTCGAGGAGCGCGAGGCGCCGCAGCTCCCCCTCCAGCCAGAGCTGGTACTCGTTGTCGAGCTGGTCTTGGATCGCCTCGGCGGCCTCCTTCTTGCGGTCCTTGGCCGCTTCCTTGCGCTTCTCCTTGGCTTCGGCGTCAGCGGCGACAAAGGCTTCGCCGGCGGCGAGGGCCTCGTCGCGCGCGGCTTCGAGCTTGGCGAGCTTGGCGGGGAGGTCGGAGAGGTACCCGTCGATCGCCTTGAGCGCGCCCAGCACGCCCCCCTCGACCGGCTCGCGCAGGGTCTTTTGCAGCGCGAGCAGCTCTTGCTCTGCGTCGTGTACGGCGTCCTGCGCGTCGCCGAACTCCTGCGCCAACTCCTCGACGCTGCGCTCTTTGCCGAGTAGGCCGAGCGCTTTTTGGTAGTCGGCGGTCGCGCGCGCCTGCTCCTCCCAGAGACCGGCGATCCCCTTGAGCGCGGTCTCAAGGCGCGCGAGCGAGCGATCGTTGGCGATCCGCTGGTTGAGGAGGAGGACCTTGCCGGCGCCGTCGAGGACCGACTCTTGCGCGTCGGTGATCCCCCACCACCGCTCTTCGTAGAGCGCAAGATTGGTCGAGCGCGTGAACTCGTTTTGCTTTTGGATCAGGGCGCTCGACGCGCGCACGGCCTCTTGCAGCGAGTCCGCGGAGACCTCGCCGGCCTTGCGCGTCTCGTCGGCGTAGGCGCGCCACGATTCGCGCACCTCGTCGGTCGCCTCTTTCAGCGCCGTGACCTTGGCCGTGAGGCGGTCGGCCTTCTCGGTCACGACGCCCAGCGCGGCGCCGAGGGTGAAGCCGACGATCGTTCCGAGAGGCCCGAAGGTCGCGCCGATCATCGCGCCCTTCTCGGCGATATCCGCGACCTTGATCGAGGCTTCGACGGCCTCTTCGGAGAGCCCGCCGATCGATCCCGCCGTCTTTTCAAAAACGTCTTTCAGGTCGCCAAAGGCCCCGACAAGATCGTCGATCTTCGCCTTTTCTAGGAACGCGTCGAGCTTGTCCTCTGTCTTCCCCTTGCCGCCGCCCGACTTCGTGGGGTCCGGGGTTGGCGTTGGGTTGGTGCCGGCGGTCTTGGCCGCCTCTTCTCGTATCCTCTTGAGGCTCTCCTCGGCCTGCGCCTCCAACTTCTTCCAGGCTTCGACCGCAGTATCGAGCGCGAGGCTCTTGTTGGCGACCTCGCCGGCGTTCTGCATCGAGGCCGCGATCGTCTTGCCGAGGTCCTCGGCAGAGGCCCGCGCCCGGGTGGTGTCGAGGTCAAGTGCGACTCGTACCGGCACAGGTCCTCCTACGTGGTGACGTGCGTCAGCCCTGTCTTGTTTTGAGACAGGCCGCGCAGGGTCAGGGAGAAGCGGTTGCTGCGGAGAGAGGGGCGTTCGTTGTCCTGGCGGTAGGGGCCGGCGCCCGCAGCACCAAGGGCGATCGACTCGGGCAGCCAGAGGGGCGCGCCGCTCCCGTCGTCGGCGGCGTAGACGAGGAGCTGCCCGAGTCGGCGGGCGTCGCTCCGCATCGCCCAGGCCTCGGGTACGCGCTCGATGGCGGCCCCGGTCACGGGCGTATAGGAGCTGGGTACGCGCTCCCACAGCTCGATCTGGTGCGAGGCCGGCGCGGTCCCCAGGGTGACGCTCTTGACGCGGCTCACCCAGAGATAGCCGGAGGCCTGCGAGACCCCGACGTAGGCGCCGACGGGCACGCGGTCAGGGTCAAAGGCGGTGCCTCCCACGGTGAGCCCCGTCCCTCCCGAGGTCCGCGGGTTGGGCAGGTTGAGCACCAGGCGCGAGGCCGAGAGGGAGGCGAGGCGCCCGACAAGGCGCGGGTCTCCGCAGATCTCCGCGGGCTGCTGGACGAGACTCCACTCGACTTCGCGAACCCCGCCGTTGATCTCGTAGGTCTGGACCTCTCCCGACCCGAGAGCGAGCAGGCTCGACAGCTCGGACACCAGGACGGGCGCAGGCTTGATCTCGCTCCGCAGGTAGCAGTACAGCGCCCGCGGCTGGTAGGCGCCGGCCACCGTCCCGACCCCGCCGGCGACCCCTGCGACCACCGAGGAGCCCTCCTGCCCGAGCCCGAGCAAGGAAGGCCAGAAGGGGGTCTGCGCCGAAGAGCTATTGTTGAGCAGCGTCAGCGCGGTCAGAGAGGCAGGCAGCCCTCCGACCTGGACCGTCGGCAGCTCCAGCCGGAGCGAGACCCGCGAGCCGTCGAGACTGGCGGATTCCGCCAGTGTCAGGCGCAGGTCTACCGCGTCGACCCCGCCCGAGATCGTGGGCGAGGACCCGCCCGCGTTGAGGTCGTCGAAGATCCACTGGCGCAGGGTCTGCCAGACCAGCACCAAGAAGTCACCGAAGGCGTACCGCCCGGCGGCGATCGTGCGGTGCGCCACCACCGAGCCCGTCCCGTTGTAGGTCCCGCCCGAGCCGGAGACGGTGTACGTCGCACCAACGGTCAGCGGAGAGGCGAGGACAACGGGGGGGCCTGCGAATCGCTTGCGGCTCAAGGGGCCTCCGGTCGCGCGAGCTGGCGCGCGGTGTCTGCGATCTCCGCTTCGAGCCGGTCGCGGGCGGCGAGGGCGGCGCGGTAGAAGGTCACCACCCGCTCGGGCAGGTGGAAAATCGGGCGCCCGTAGACCGCGCCCAGGCCGCCGAGGGCCTCGACCTCAAGAGCCGAGGAGATGCCCGCGAGCACCCCCTCGTCGCGGAGGGCGACCGGACACGTCAGCGCCCTGTCGCTCTCGTCGCCGGTGTAGTCCAGCCTCCACCCAGGGGCCGCCACTTCGAGGCCGCGGAATGGGCAGCCCCGCTCATCCTTGAGGGTCTCGCTGTCCGGACTCGCGTCACACTCGGCGCAGCTCCCGAGCCGGGCGTACCCGACCCACGAGCCGCTACCAGAGCGCGGACCCGCGATCTCCCGGTGCGTGCGTAGGCGCAGGTTCGCCGCGATCTTGAGGTGCAGGCCCGGCGAGGGGGCGGCCTCGCCGGGCTCTACTCCAAAGGGGACGCGCCCTCCTCGGCGCGGCGCCACAGCTCTTCGGCGCCGCGCGGCTCCTCTCCGGCCTGCCACTGGAGGACGGCGCCCACGGCGAGCGCGACCCAGACCGGACCGAGCGCGCGGTAGGCCGCGAGGGTCGCGCTCGAAGTCACGGCGAAGGGGCGACCGTCGAACTCGCCCTCCTCGCTCTGGTAGACGATCGGCTCGCCGGTCGCCTCGTCGAGCAGCTCGGCGGCGTCGTGACCGGAGATCCCCCACCGGAGGACCTCCGCATAGAGGGCGCCGTGCAGCTCCTCGGCGCGGTGCAGATTGGCACGTGCGGCGGCGAGGCGCGCGCGGTCGGCGGGGAGGCCTGCGACCGAGACCCCGCGGGTCTCCTCCTTGGTCCTCGCGTAGTCACCAGCTGCGATCTGGTAGGCGCTGGTGATGAGACCCAACTCGTCGCGCAGCTCGTCGATCTTGGCCTTGGGAATCTCGATCACCTCGACGGGCAGGGCGCCGGCGGCTCGGTCGCGCGGGTTGACCGGGACCAAGACCCGGCAGGTGCGGCGCCGGGTGTTCATCGGGTTGGCAGTTACTCGCAACATACTCTCTCCCCTGTGTCAAATGGGTACAGTTGTCCCCGGAGACTCTTGACCCCACCCGGCGTTAGGCGCGGAAGAAGGCCGTTGCCCACTTCGTTTTCTGCGAGTCGGACATCTGGCCCGCGCTGTTGCCCACGGCGCGCTCGTCGCGCAGGTGGAAGCGGAGCCGCTGACCCAATCGACCCCCGACGGGCACCTCTTCGGGGCGCGCGGCGAGGTAGGCGAGGGGGGCGTAGTGGCAGACCGCGTCCCCCGCGTAGCCCGAGCTTCCCGGCGAACCAAGGTAGTCGAGCCAGGCGAGGTGGAACTTTGTGCCCTCGGCGCCGGGGGTCGCGCCGTAGAGGGCGATCTGCGGGACTTGGAGCGTGACCTCCAAGATCGGGTCGGCGAGGCTCATCATGCGCACCCACTCGGTGACGGGGTGGCTTTTGATGCCGCTCTCGGCGGCGCCGGTCCGGCTCTGGGTGCCCTCGCTTGCCTCCCAGCTGGGGGCGAGGTTGACCGACGCGCCAACCACCGAGACCGGGGCGGGCGCCGCACCTGGAGAGTCGTAGTCGGTGAGGAGGTACAACTCCCCGGACCACGCGGCGGCCTGCGAGGTCGGGCGCTCGGGGTCTGCGATCTTGGACAGGGTGACGGGTGGGTCGGTCCAGTCGAGGCCCTGGAAGGCCAGCTCCAGCGCCTTACGCTGCCGTCCCTCGATCGAGAGGCGCAAGCTGCTCGGAACGAGGCCGGACAAAAAGGCTTTGAGCTGGCCGGTCTCACCGGCGCGGTCCAGCTCGGCGGTGAAGCTGAGGTAGGACGAGGAGGGCGCCTCGAAGTAGCAGGCACCACCGGCCCCGAAGTCCTTCGCGTTGACCACCGTCGAAACGCCGCTCGCGGTCGGGAGCTGGAAGGCGAAGTGGGCGGTGGAGGGCGAGCCCGGCACCACCCTCATCACAGGCCGGAAGACCACGCGCCCGCTCGCGTAGGTGACCGCGACCCAGCGAGAGCAGGCGCCCCCGCTGAACGTGAACGAGCTGGCGGTGATCGAGGCCACCCCCGAGAGGGCGGTCAGCGACTCGACACCGCCGAGGGCGCTCTCGAAGTAGTCGCCCACCGTCAAGTGAGACCGCTTGTGCAGCGGCGTTTTGAACCCCAGCGCACAGCTCTTCGCGCCCGCCCACGGCGCCGTGGTGACACCGCGCTCGGTGGTCTGCGCGGCGTCCTCCTCCATCTCTTGCGAGAGGGCGAAGCTGGTATCTCGGATCGCCACCTGGTGCTTGACGTTGGCGTCGCTGACGCCCGCGTCTCCTACCCCGAGGGCGCTCTCGCGGTAGGTGCTGATCCGCTGAAACTTGCCTCGTGCGACTGAGACGCTTGGCATTATCCCTCCTCTATCAGCTCGACGGCATCGTCGCGGTCGAGGATCTCTTCAAGCTCTGAGGCCACTCGGCCCGCCTCCAAGAGCGCGGGCGCGAGGCCGGCGAAGTGGTACCGCGCCTCCACCCACTCGGCGTGTGGCGCGGTGAACTCCCACCCCTCGGCGTCGGCGAGGACGGTCCCTTGCAGCTCGCCGGTGTCGAGCAGGTCGACCCCGCCGGCGAGGGGCTGCCCCTGCGCGTCGAGAGAGGCCCTCATCTGCTCGACGTTGGCGGCGGCGAGGGCGGCGGTCAGCTCGGTCCGCGCCCGGGGCGTGACGCGCAGCTCGGCCCCCCAGGGGTCTACGGTGGCGAACAGCCTCATCGGGGTTCGAACCATCTGAACGCGAACTCGGTGTGACGGTACGCGCCCACCTTGTAGCTGCGCACCAGCTCAAGCGCGTAGTAGCTGGCGCCCGTGGCGGTCGCCATTGGGTCCGCGAGACAGAGGGCGGCGTGCAGGTCGAGCACGTCGGCGACCTGGAGGACGTCGAGCCCCCGCGCCGTCGGGTCGACCTCTCCGCTCGCGTCGTGCCAGTGCTGCGGGTACTGAACGCGCAGCTTGAGGCGCAGCGCCCACCAGCACCCGGCGGCGTCGCTCTGTGCCCCGAGCGGGTCGGCGCCAGAGCCCGAGAGCACCAGGTCGCCGGTCGTGTCCCAGGCAAACTGCCTGAACCCGTCGCCGAGCTGCTCGAAGGGCGTGGCCCCGCGGTACCGCAGGAAGGGCAGCCCCGGCATCGAGCGCGGCACGACCGCCTCGACCGCGGTCGAGAGGGCGTCGATCAGGCGCTCGAAGTCGAGGGCGGCCACGGCTTAGCCCTCCCGCTCGGGCCAGTGCCAGGAGCCGGGCTCTTGCGCCGTCTGGTCCTCGGGCACCAAGAGGCTGAAAAAGATCCCCGTCGGGTTGAAGATCGCGAGCGAGACCCCGCCCGCCGAGTCGACCGCGGTGATCAGCGCCGAGCGGTGCTCGGGGAGATACCGCCCGTTTGGGCTGCCGTGGCTGACGTAGTGGACGATCCTCCCGACAGTGGGGCGCATGGTCTCTCCCTTACGGCAAGCGGCGCATCCGCACCGCGAGCGTGGTCCTGGGGTTGCTGGTGTCCGGTTCGTTTCCGAAGTCTTGGAAGCGGGCGCGCGAGACCACCTGCTGCGAGCTGGTGCCGGCGACCCCGCTTGTCCCTGCCTTGAGGGCGGCGAGGTCGGCGCGGGCCTGCTTGCGCGCGTCCTCCAGTGTCCCGGGCAGGCGCACCCCGACCCCCGCCCAAGTGCGCTCGTGGAGCGTCGCAAGGGCAATTCTTGCGGCGCAGTCGACCAGGTGCGCGGGCACTGGATCGAGGTCGAGCGAGAGGCCCGCGATCGCCGCCTCGACCTCGGCGCCCGCGTCTGTGCAGGCAGAGGCGACCCGCTGCGTCGCGGCAGCGTCGAGGACCGCGTTGATCGAGGCGAGACGAGCGAGGGGCCCAGCCCCCACCCGCTCGGTCAGCCCCGCCTGGTCGATGTAGACGGTCATGCTTCAAATGGGGACACCCGTCCCCACCCCTTCCTTAGCTGGTGGCGACGATCAGGCCCATATGCTGCTTGCTGACAATTTTGGTGACGTCGTCGGACGCGACCTGCACCCAGGTCGAGCCGTGCGCCCCGCGGCCTGCTTCTTCGTAGGTGTACACGGGGCGTGTCGCCCCGCGGACCTTTTGCCGGAAGGTGTACGCGCCCGCCGGGGTCGCCTTCGAGGGGCGCCCACCAGCTGCGGTGGTCGTGACGTTGAAAACAACGGCATCACCCCAGACTCTGGTGAGCGACAGCTCGGACTCTTCGAGGGTGGGCTCGCCGGCGTGCTTCCAGGCGCCGGCGACCATCACCCTGATTAACGGCGAGTAGGCCGTCTTGAGGTGTGCCTCGACTTGCGCCGGCGAGAGGACCGCGGCGAGCTGGGTCGGGGAGAAGGCTGCGCGCGCGTTTGCGTTGTTCGAGAGATTGCGCCACGCGGTTTGCGAGAAGAGGACGCGGACCTCAGAAGCGCCCCCCACCCCGAGCAGGGTGTCAAAGACCGTTCCCAGGTCCTTGAAGGGGTCTCCGCTCGCGTTGGTCCACTTGGCCGGAGAGGCGCCCGCTCCAGCGGTGAGGACGTGAGAGGAGAGGTGGTTGCCGGTCGTGGTCAAAATGCTCGCGACCCGGATCTCGTGGGCAAGCGAGATCTTCGAGAGGAGGGAGGCGGTAACGTCGGCCTTCTCATTGAAGCCAAGCCGCGCGCTCGCCTCGTCGCTTTTGTTATTGATTGCCTCACGTAGCCCGTGGTCCTCGACAACGTAGGTCGAGTTTTTCCGGCGGTGCCGGACCTCTTTCACTGTCGAGTCCTCGTCCGCCGAGTCGTCGACCACCTCGAAGTGCGCCGAGGCTTGCCACTCGAAGTACGTGTCGGTCCGCAAATCGACCGGGATCACGTCGACGAACCGCTCTGCGACGTGCTCTGAATTGCTGTACTCCAGCGCGATCGGGGTTAAGGCTGGGCTGTACACCAGCTGGCTCGATCTTCCGGACATCCTGCCTCCTGTCTGCTGTCTACTGTGTCAAATGGGGACACCCGTCCCCACTACTGTCCTTGCTTGAAGGTCGGAGACCAGAACGTGGTGATCACGTCCCCCGCCGCTCCCGCGGCCTGGAGGGTCCGACCGCAGACGATCGCGTTGTTGCCGCTGGTCGGTGCCGCGGCCACCGCGCGACCGACGTTGTCGTAAGTAAAGTCAGCGTCGGCGGCGAGGGCGGCGCCGGCCTCGATCCGCAAGAAGACCCCGTGGCCGTTGGCGACCTCGACTTGGTCGCCCGCAGCTGCGGCGGCGTTCTGGGAAACCCCCGCCGGGATCACCGGCGAGGCCGCGACGCCCGAGGCGTCGGCCTGTTTGCAGCGGGGTCGACCGCTGCTGTCGACTCCGTTGGGCAACACGATTCGGTTGACCGCGATCGCGCCCGCCGCGAAAAAGCCCTGGCTCCCCTCCGGTCGGGTCCGGCCAATGATCGGTGTCGGTGATGCCACTTTTGCCTCCTGGTTGACTGTGCCTCTTGCCTCACTGGCGGAATCCGCCAGTCGTTACCCCTGCGCCTCGACCTCCGAGAGCGCGACCCGGTACGAGATCGGTCGCCCGAGCTTGGCTTGCGCGGCCTGGTAGGCGCTGACCTTGCGCGCGAAAGCCTCCTCTTCCGCCCCCTCGCCCTTGGGCTTGGCGGCCTCGCGGACCGCCGCGATCGGCGACCGACCCGACCCCAGCGGCGCCGTCCCGGTGAGGGGCTTGATCTCGCTGACTCGCTGCGCGAAGTAGGCGGGGGCCTCCCGAATTAGCCCTTCCGGGTCCTCGATTCCGGCGAGCCGCCCGTCGGCGCGGAGCTGCGCGACGAGGAGGTGACGGACGGTCTCCGTCAGCTCTCCGATCTGCCCGCGGACCTCGGTGAGCCGCGCCTCCAGCTCGGGCGAGGAGGCAGGGGCCGCAGCTGCGGCGGGGGTGGAGGCAGGGGCGGGGCGGGAGGCCGCGAGGAGAGAGGCCACCGTCGCGAGGGGGTTGCGTGCAGGCACCGGAACCGGCGCCGGCGCAGGGGCCGCAGCTGCGGCAGGGGTGGCCGCAGGGGCAGGAGAAGCGGTGCGCGAGGCCGCGGTCGTCGCAGCAGCTCGGGCGCCAGGGACAGGGACGAGGCGCGCCGCCGGCATCGGCAGCTCGTCGAGCGGGGCGGCTGCGGGTTCGGGGTACTCGGGCGCGGGGGCGGGGGCGGCGGGTGCCCCTCCCTGGATCGCCTCCAGCACCGCGTCGATGGTGGCGTCATCGACGCCGGAGTCTTGCAGCGCTTGCAGGACCTGCATGAGCTGCGCGTGTTTCAACTTCAAATCGACCTCCTGGTACAGAGCAAAAGAGGTGGGGACAACTGTCCCCCTTTGGTACAGGCGGACGGGGTCCATCCGAAAGAAGCCCTCGTCCACCAGAGAGATCCCGACGATCGTGGCGCCGATCCGGGTGCCGGCCTTGGCGCCCGGCACGTCGGCGGCGAGGTGATGCCCCCAGTCGATCACCGGGGAGATCTGGTCGATGCCCGCGTAGATGGCGGACCGTGCCTCTCCGGTCCACTCGACCGGGGCGAAGAGCCCCCAGCCCTCGGCCCCGGTCTCGGGCTCGACCCACGGGAGGACCTGGATCGACTGGGGGTCAACGTCGGCGGCGGCTTTCACCAGGTCAAAGAGGCCCGACCCGTGGCCCGCGTTCGACCAGTGCATGTAGTCGACCCGGAGGGGCCGGGCCGCGAGCTGCGTGTTCGCGAGGATCTGCCGTAGCAGGGCCTCGTCGATCGCGAAGTGGCCGTGGTCCGCGCGCCAGAAACCGGGCCCCGTTCGCAGGATCTGCACGAGGCCCGAGGTCTGGACCCGGTACGCGACCGGGAGCAAGGTGTTCATTTCCCGCCCTGGGGCGCGGTCCCCTCAGTGGGGGCCGCAGCTGCGGCAGGGGTGGGCGCGCCCTTCGCCTTGGCGGCCCGGCGCTCCGCATCATCAAGGCGCCGCTTGATCTCGGCCAGCTCCGCGAGCAGCGCCTCGCGGTCGGCGGCGAGCACCGCGAGGCGCCGCTCCACCTCCCCAAGGGAGGGGGCAAGCTCGGGCCGGTCATCCTCGAAAGCGCCGTCCACCAAGTAGCCGAAGTGCTTTTCGTAGGCGGTGCCCGGGACCAGCATCCCGGTGCCCGGCGTCGAGCTGATCGGGGTGTGAGCGCGGCGGCGGAAGGGCCCGCGACCCGAGACCGGGCCGAGGCTGATCTCGATCAACGCGAGCTGCCCCTTGACCTCGATCACCCGGGCAGCGCGGGGCGCGGGGGAGGGCCCGCACTCGCCCTCCGTCGGGTAGTAGGACGCTAAATCACCTGGTTCCAAGCGGACCTCCTTGCGCCTCACGAGTGGGCGCCGTCTGAGTCGACGCAGCGCGCGCGGTTCCGGCGCCCTGCTCGACGATCTTGATAGTGGGTAGTGGGGTGTGCTGACCCCAGCGCAGCGTGACAGCGCGCCTCGCGATCTCGGTGAGGCCAGACACCGCGAGGCGCCGGTCCTCAGCGGCGAGGCGCCCGACGATCCGCTCAGCCGAGGAGGCCGCACCACCCGCGACGCCGACCGAGCCGCCCGGCGCCGAGGCCGAGCCCACGACCTCCTGCCCGGTGATCGCGTAGCTGATCGACTGCTTCGCCAGGTCGAGGATCGCGCGCGACAGGGCGTCTGCCCCTTGGGTCAGCGCGACCACCTGCGCCTCAAAGCCCCGCGGGATGTAGGCGGCCACGTCCGACTGGTACGACTCGGCAAAGAGTTGGAGTGCTTGCAAGTCCGACTGCGAGAGGGCGCCGCCCTCGTTGCCCTCGGGGTAGCCCCGCTTGAGGAGGACGTTTGGAACCCCAAACTTTTCGAGGAGGCGGCTCATCGTGAAGGCGCCGCCGGTGCGGAGCCAGTACCAAAATGCGACACGCCGCGCGACCCCCGCGAGGGCGTACCGAAGTGACACACCCGACCGCAGAGCGAAAATTCGCATGGGATCAAAAGACCCCAGCGGCTTGCCTGCCCATTCGTCGGCGGTTTCGAGAAAGAGGCCCTCGTCGAGGCGCGAGGAGCCGGGCCGGGCGCTTCGGTAGCGGGCGGGATCGAGGTGCTCGACCCCGACGATCCGCGGGGTAGGCTCGCCCCAGGCCCGCTTGTAGATCGGCCAGTACAAGCCGACCCCGTGCCAGAACGGGAGGGCAAGGGCTTGCAGGACGTGGGGGAGATCTCCGACCTTGGTCGGACAGCTCTCCCCGTCGTGGTGCTCGCTTTTGACCAAGACCAGCTGCGCGAGGGTCTCCTCGACGTAGAGGCAGACCGCGCCGGCGCGAGCGGGGTCGGGGTCGAGGGGCGAGGGCTGACAGAGGATCTCCCCCTCGCTGACCTGCGCGAGACGATCCCCGACGAGGCCGGCGGTGAGGGAGTCCTTGCCCCGAATCTCGTCGGCGAGTTCAAGGAAGGGGCCCAGCTCGCCCTGGTCGGCGGCGTCAAAGAGGGCGCCCAGGATCTCGGGGGTGAGCCCCGAGGCCCAGCTCTGGACGTAGCGCAGCTTGTCGAGGGGGGCGCCGCTGTTCATAGGCCGAGATCTGAGTGTGTGCTTTTTTGCCGTCAACTGCTGGGGTCACTAGACCCGTGGGGTCACCAGACCCCGGCGCGCGACGGGGGAGTCGCTGGGCCGCGAAGAGGCGGGCGCTTGCGGGCGCGGGTCGTGGGCGGCGAGGCAGACCACGGCGTACCCGAGGGCGTCGTACAGGTGGGAGTGAACAGAGCGATCCCGGCCCTTGCTCTTGAGGGAGCGGAGGGCCTCGATTGTGGCGCGGCAGCTCGGGTCAACGGTAAGCCGCACGCGCTTGTCGGCATTGAGGAGCCGCCCGTTGAGGAGCTTGTCGCGCTCCTCGATCGGCGGGTTGCCTCCCTCGCGCAGCCAAAGGGGAAAGCCGGCCCCCCAGAAGTCTCGGTGGTCGCTGCCCCCGCCGTGCCTGAGCGCGACGCCCGAGTAGTCGGGGGCGACGAGGACCTCGCCCGGGGAGTAGCGCGCCGAGCCCGGCGAGAAGGGGCGCCCCCGAGCCCGAAGCCAGTCGAGCACGTACCGCGCGTGCACGTCGGTGGTGGTGGGCGCCGGCTCGCTGATCTCGCCGACCACCCGATACAGCTCGCGGTCGTGGGGGTCGCGCTGCACGAAGGAGGCGACCCGCGGCGCGTTATTAAAATCGACCCCCACCACCACCGGGCGGGAGGGGTCGAAGCGACAGGGGACGACGTGTAGCTGCTCGTCGAAGCAGTGGGCCACCAGGTCGGGGGCGCTCCGGTACTCGGCCCCGTACTCGACGGCGAAGGTGTGCTCGTCGAGGTCGGCCCTCGCCTCCTCGATCTCGTCGCGGTCGAGGAGCGGATTGGTCCAGCTCGGCAAGACCCAGCCCGACCAGCTCGGCAAGGCGCAGGACTGACCGCGAAGAAGGAGCCGGTGAAACCAACTGCCCTTGAGGCGCGGGGTCGAGCAGAAGAGCCCCCAGCCCTTGCGGTCGGTTAGCGCGGGCCGCAGGACCTTGCTCCAGATCTCGCCCTCGACGAAGTCGGCCTCGTCGATAATCAGCCCGTCGAGCCCCTCCCCGCGCAAGTTGTCCGGGATCTCGGCGGTCTTAAACCAAACCTCCCCGCCCCCCGGGAAGAGGAGAGCACCGTCGGCGACGCGCACTTGGGCACCCGGAATCGTCCTGACGAGGGGCTCCAGCACCCGCCACCCCAGGTCAGAGATCGCGTAGGTCGGCCCGACCCACCAGACCCGGCCCCCCTGGACCGCGGCCCGAAGCGCTCGCCAAGCAGCGTAGCGGGTCTTTCCCCACCTACGCCCACAACAAAGGACCTGGAAGCGACTGGCGGAATCCGCCAGTGCCCTTTGCCCGGGGTGTAGGTAGGGGGCCTGGACCCGGATCACGGCGCACCCCCCTCGTCCTCGTCGACCTTGGGCTCGTCGACCCAGGCCAGCCGGATCGCCGTGGGCAGCCCGCCCCCCTCGGCCCGCCGCTTCAACTCGTCCAGCTCCAGCCGCGCCTTCGCCAGCGCGACCTTCCGCTCCTCAAGTGCGAGCTTCCGCTCCTGAAGCGCAGCCCTCCTCTCCTCGATCTGGACCTCTAAAAGAGCCGTCTGGGTCGGGTCCCTCTGGAGTCCGAGGTACTTGCCGAGGAGGTCGAGGGCGCGGGTCCTGTTGGGTGGGAAGTTGTGGGGGTCACCGGCCTCCTCTTCGAGGCGCTTGAGGACCCAGCGAGCCGACCCGATCTCGGGCGCGAGCTGCTGCGTGGTGAGGTCCGCGAGGGCGCGGGAGACCTTTGGATGCCTTAGTAGCTGCGAGGCCGTCACTGCGAGCGAGTCGGCGTCCCCCTTGTAGCCCGCCTCCCTCGCAGCTGCGGTCCCGTTGCACTTGAGCCGCAGGTACGCCAGCACGAAGCGCTGCTGTAGGCGCGCAAGAGCGAGGACGCTGGCGGGTAGGGTGTGGGACGGCTCGCTCACGGCGATCTCTCCTCCCTCCTATCTGAGGGGGCAGAGCCCCGCTGTCGAGACTGGGGAGGGGCGCGCAGCACCACGAACGCAGCGCGCCCGCGGCGACCTTGGGTCGCTCTCCTCTGGGATCTCTTTTCGGTGAGGCGGAAGAAGAAGAGCCCGGAGCAGAGAGAAGCCGGGCGCGCGAGACCCGACCTGCTACCCGACCAAGCCCCTCCCCGTCAAGCACGAAGCGATCTTCCCCTTTACCCGTGGGCCTTTGGTCCTTTTTTGTTTGGGGTCAAAGGTGTTGGGGCCGGTGAGATCCCCCCTATTTTTCGATATCGAAAAATTGTAGGCAAAGGTGCGAGAAGGAGAGGGCGGGGTATTTTTCGATATCGAAAAATAGGGGAGGGGGGAGGG
>JACCDR010906381.1_pt1 | contig 24415 bp, 26 predicted proteins | sample 7446431 | NCBI WGS metagenome assembly JACCDR01 (sample SAMN15323443, study PRJNA562643) | freshwater metagenome | isolation source: river surface water | place: USA:Blue River Watershed | collected 2017-08-17 | reverse complement strand
GAATCGTTCGCTCTTCAAACGGCATGAAGTCAATGCGCACTTTCTCAACATCTTTTCTGACCAATGGCAATCCACGGCCTGGGAATTTTTTGGTCCCCATCAATCCTTCTGTCCACTTTGCCTTAGGCGTGGTTCCTATGCCTCTGTGAATGTCGATGTGATACCTGACAAAGAAGAGGACAAGCCATCGCTCAATTTCGTCGAATGTCATGCATGCATTGCCTTCAGCGTCGTACACCCCCTTTTCTTTAGGATTGGAGAAAGTCGTTCCTGAGAGTTCCTTCAAGCCTTGAGAAACTGTTCCCATCATGCTTTCAATATGTCCGCCGTAATGCGGCACTTTAACTGGCCTGAAGTTCAAACTGATGTTGTATTCTTTCGCCGCCACACGAAGCATGTCACCACGGAACTCTTTGGCGTTATCCATGTGCAGCACTTCCATGGCTCCATAAAAGGGCCATGTCACGTCTGTTAGTCCAAGCCTCGCAAGCCAAGTTTCTTTCTTCAGTAGGGCATGGGAAACACACATGCCCGTTGACATAGCCGAAGGGGGGTCTAACGTCAGATAAAACCCAACGCATACACGGCTATAACAATCAATTGCCAACGTGATCCACGGACGGGTGATTGGTTTACGGTGCTCATCATCAACAAGCATTACAGGTAACTTCGTGTGATCAATTTGAACCAACGCCAAAGGCCAATCAGCATCTGGAATTGAGCTCTCATTGACACCAAACGTTTCTCTTGCAGCTTTAGGGCCTTCACGCTTTCTAAGCTTCACTTCTTCGCTCATCCACCCTATGTGTCGATAGACAGTTGTGTGTGAGGGAAGTGGATCAATCCCAGCATTGCTGCACAGTCGTCGAATCTCCCGTGCCGCAGCTGCTGGAGTGAACTTTTGCAGGGATAGAAACTTGGTGTTTAAAAAGTCATCCAGAATGAGCTTTACATCTTCTCGCAACCGACTTTTCTCAGAGCCACCGTCTCGCTTTGTATTGAGAAGGCTGGACAGCAATTCGGTTTCCTGATAGTTCTGTAACCATCTGTAAATAGTGGGCTGGCTCACACCTGCACGTTTGGCTGCGGCTAAATAGTCTTGCTTGGTTCTAGCACTACGTCTTTCGAGCAAAGGCTCAATTGCTTTAAGTCTGTCTTCTGCTACTTTCCATTCATCGGATGTGACGCTTTCAAGATCTAGTTCTTTTTCACGACCTTCATTTGCTGCTTTCAGCTTTTTGGGCGCTTCCAAAGCATTCAGCGACAACATCACCAATTCGCCAGAGGCAAGCTCTTTTGCAAGGACCTTATCTAGGTCAACAAGTCGTGTGATCACGTATTCGCGATCGCCTTGCGTGACCTTCGCGCCTTTTTGGATGCTCAGCACAACAGGTTTTTTACGTTCAGCCATCAACACTCTCCACAGGCCACAACTCAACGTTGCTACCAAACGGAACATCCAAATCGACGCCTATTCTTTTGGTGATCACCAAATGCCAAAGCACAGGCATCAACCCCAAGCGTGCTTCATCTGACTGAGCAACTAACGCTATCAGTTCGTCTGATGATGTTTGTCCCAACTTATCCAACTGAGAAAGCACCCAATCAACTTCATGAGGCTCTGGTTCATTGAACTGGAACTGGCTCAAAAACTTTAAGTTTCTAAGCCTTGGTACGCGGATCTCTGTTTCGTCGATCTTGCGAAACACCCACCCGCGTTGAGCGGCGTATTGCTCAGCTGCCTCAAACTTCGGCGCGTACTTCTCGGCGTTTCGCTTGAAGTCTTCTGACTTTTTGACTTCGCGAATCTCGCTTGGGCTGATGCATCCATCTTCGTCAGGCCTGTAATGCACCAACAAGTCGGGCACGTATCCCCTCGCTACTCCTGGTACAGGAATCCTTACCGGTTGAACTTCGTATGACTGGACCAGTGGGTCATGATCTAACAAGAGCATGTGCTCTTTTTCCAGCAGTGACTCAAAGTCGGCACTGTCTTCGCTTTTTGATGTGGCGTGACGACCTGTTACTTGTAAGTGGTTTCTTGGGATTTTTCGAACTGGCATTGCTATACTTTTTCGAATACCTTGGTATTTAAAAGTCTAGCAGGATGAATTCTCTTTTAATACTGCACAACTTTTTTATCAATTTCAGCTGCGCGTCGAGGTCTTCATAAATAAATGCATCTTCTCTGAACTTGATCAGGACACGCATTGAACAGCGCGTGGTGAAAATCCGCTTTAGGCTGGATGCGGACCGTCAGGGTGAGATGGCGACTGGCAATAGGCGACCCAAAGCGGTCCTTCTCAGACTCAACACCCCACAATGATTTTTTAGCCCATTTGACTTTGGCACTTACTTGACTCAACTGTCATTCAGCTCGAGTAAACACTGAGGGATCTAGACCAATCGATACACATGGCCATTAAAATTTCAAAAAATATACTATTCGTCTCATCCAATGAACCCCCTAGATTCTTTACTGCGTCATTTCTCGCTTCACGCGGGTGTTTTCTACACAGGCAACATCTGTGGCCGTCATGACTTCGAGAAAGACACAATGCGAGGTCATCTTCATGTAATTAGACATGGCGTGGTCGAGCTTATCGGGTCCAAGCGTGAGCAATTTGAAATCACTGAGCCCACCTTAGTGTTTTTGCCGCGACCAGATAATCACAGACTAATTGCCAACAATCAGGCAGGCGCGGAGGTGGTGTGCGGCACCGTTTTTTTCGATGGTGGCGGTGCCAATCCCATCACTGACTCGTTACCTGACTGTGTTCTCATCAAATTGTCAGAAACGCGGGGTATTGAACAGCTTCTGGATCTGATGATGGAAGAAGCGTTCAACTCTGGAGATGGTCAACAGGCCTCTCTGGACCGGCTCTGCGAGATTCTCATCATTCGGTTGCTAAGGCATTGCATCGCCCACGGCATAGCTTCAAGCGGAACTCTTGCTGGACTGGCAGACATCCGCATCGCCAAAGTAATGCAAGCTATACACGACCAGCCCTCTCGGGCTTGGACTCTGGAGGATATGGCGCAGACTGCAGGAATGTCTCGTGCCCGATTTGCCGCACATTTCAAAACACAGACAGGGACAACACCCGCCAACTACCTCGCCTCGTGGCGGCTGATGCTTGCGCAGAAGCTGATGAAAAAAGGGCTGGCTCTCAAACGTATCGCAGTAGAAGTTGGCTATGGAAGTTCAAGCGCACTGGCTAGGGCCTTTGCCAGAGCGTTCGATTGTTCGCCGTTGCAATGGCTACAAGCTCACAGCGCGTCCCTAACCCCAGATTTGGGATGATTCGTCAGATATTCGAGACGAATGGTATCTGCATATTGATATTCAACACCCAAAATATCATTTCTTTTAATGGAGATGATCATGTCGAACCGCTACCTCAATTCACTGCCCGCCCTGAACCTTGAGACCGCCACTGGGGCACAAAAGGAAATTCTGGAGATTGCCCAAAAGCAAGTGGGCTTTATTCCGAACATGTATGCCAACATGGCCAATGTGCCCGGGGTGCTGAGCACCTATCTGCATGGATATGGACTCTTCCGCAAAGACTCTGGTTTCACACCGACCGAACAGGAAGTCGTGTTTTTGGCCGTGAGTCAAACCAACGGCTGCAAATACTGCACCGCAGCGCACAGCATGATTGCAGACAAGATGTCTGGCGTACCAGCAGATGTCTTGCAGGCCATTCGCACAAGCCAACCCATTGCTGATGCAAGCTTAGCTGCACTCTTCGCCTTGACGCAGGACATGGTCAAGCACCTTGGACAGCCCTCTGCTGAAAAAGTAAAAGCCTTTCTAGACGCGGGCTACACCGAGAGCCATGTACTCAACATCGTTCTGGCAGTGGCCGTGAAAGTGCTCAGCAACTACACGAACCACGCTTTTGCAACAGAAGTCGATGAGCGATTCGCCGCCTACAAAGTGGCTTAAACACACATGACCCCATCTCAGATTCCAGAGCACTTTGTGAGAACCATGGGCTGTAGCCAGGCTGATTTGCTGCGGTGGCTACCTGACGCCCTAGCTGGTGCATCGATCAAGGTCGATGAAGAGCTGCGATTGTGTCTTGCACGCTGGGATTGGGGTCATCTTCAACTGGGTTGGGAAATTCTTCAAGACAGAAAAATCGCTCTCTTATCGATCCCCAGTATGAAAGTGAGCTTCACTTACTTTGGGGCCACTGCCGAGCAGCGATTTCAAATCCAGCGCAAATTCGATTTGCATACACAAAGAGGAGGTGGATGATGTCCAAAATTCGCGGGCTGGTGTTCGATGCCTATGGCACCTTGTTTGATGTGTACTCGATTGGACGTCTGGCTGAAACGATGTATCCCGGATCAGGATCAGCCATCACTTCGCTATGGCGTGACAAACAGATCGAATATTCCCGACTGGTCACCTTGTCAGATCCAGACTTCAATGGAAGTCGGCACTATCAGCCTTTCTGGGATTTAACTCTGGCTGCTCTTGAATACAGCCTTCAAAAGTTGAGGTTGCAATACGTTCAGCACGACCTACATAAATTGATGGATCAGTATGCACAACTGGATGCTTTTCCTGAATGCAAAGGAGTCCTGCAAAAGCTGAGTGAAATGCGATTGCCTATGGCCATCCTCTCCAACGGCTCACCTCAAATGCTGCAATCTGCTGCAGATCACTCTGGCTTGACGCCCTATCTAACTCACCAGATTTCAGTGGAACAAGTCAGGCAATTCAAAACACACCCACAAGCCTACGCTCTTGCCTCAAAGACTCTGAGCATTCCCACTGAGGAGTTGCTTTTTGTGTCCTCCAACGGCTGGGATGTCATGGGAGCCACCTGGTACGGGTTCAAGACCTGCTGGATCAATCGCGCAGGATTGCCATTTGAAACCTTGGGGCCACGCCCCTCGTTCGACGGCTCTGATTTGAGTGTTGTGCTCCGCGTGTTGCAGAACAACGCAAACCCGCCAAATTCACATTAAACGCTTTAGTTTTTCGTCTAAATCTATGGGCAACTCCGACAACAGCTCAAGCCCTAAATCCTGCAGCTTGTTTGCCCCTGTGAATGACGCTAACTTTGCATCTCTTTTCTGCAACACACTCTCTATTTCAGGCAAGCACAGATGAACCACACTCTCAATCACAGCGTCGACTTTCGGATGACCTGTCTTGAGTTGAATCGACGCGAGCAGTTGCATCGTCAATTTTGTAGAAAGCATTTCGTCACCCGTTACCCAACTGTTCACAGTAAACAAGGTGATTGGCAAACCTTTAGCGTTCAACCCAATGGAAAGCAGATGGGTAGTGTGCGTTTGAGTTCTTTCACTTCCGCAAACTCTACGAAATTCAATCTCAGAGCGCGATTGCAATCGCCGAGACCATAGAGGTCGTCTTGCAAACAAGTGAATGTGTCCATGCTCTAGCCCCTCGGGCCTGTCCTCTGGGCTATGGGAGTGATAAAACCACTGATATCCGCTTGACACGTCAATGGCATCTTCAGACGGGTAATGTGCCCATTGTTGAGGCTTCTGACCTTCCAACACCTCATCGAGGAGATGCCTCTTGGCGTTGGATAGATCCACGTAGGTCCGGAGCAAGCGCAGACCTGCTGATCGAATGGTTTTCATATCTGATTTCATCTGCGCTTGCCGGATTCTCATTATTTTTTAGGGCCGCATTTAGGGGCACACTTCGCAGCGCATTTTGGTGCACATTTGCTGGCCGAACACTTGGCTGCAGGAGCACATTTTTTAGCACCGCATTTCGCCGAGCATTTGCGAGCGCCACACTTTGCTGCGGCTGCAGGTTGGCATTTTGCTGCTGCGCTCGTGTTCTGAGCAGCAACAGGCAGAGCCAGAGTGGCAGTAGTCAAGGCGGCCAGAGAGGCCAATTTCAAAGTTGTCTTCATTTTGATTCCTTAAGGAGTGAATGGATAAATGTGAGTCGGCTGTTCGCCGCCTCGCAAACTAAGAGGGCCTACCTCAACAAATCGGTTCGCGATAAAGAAATATTTTTTGATTGGCGAACCGTTTTTGCTGGTTCTCCCCTCTTAGAAGTATTCAACTCAAGGAGACACCCATGAAAAACCGAATCCAACTCTTCCAAACCCTTGTTTTGGTTGCAGCCGCGCTCAGTTCTACGGCAAGCTTTGCTCAAAATGCTTCGGGCGCTGCGACGGTCAGGCCAGCCGGATACAAACCTAAAGCTGGTGATACCGCAGCCGGGGAAAAGCTGTTTGCAGATAAAAAACTCTCGACCAACGGCATGTCTTGCGCCACGTGTCACGCCAACAACGCATCTTTCACAGAAAGCTTCGCTAAACCTTATCCCCACAAAGTGGCGATGGCAAATGACGATTTGGGTATCAAATCAATTCACCTCGATGAAATGATTCAGGCCTGCATGGTGATGCCCATGCAAGCCAAGCCCTTGCCGTGGAATTCCAAAGAATTGGCCAATTTGACGGCCTATGTGGCCCAGATTCAAAAATCATTCAAACCCAAGCAATAACCCTCTCACCTCAACTGAACAGGAGCGAATCATGAACTTTTTAAAAACTTCAGCAGCCTTTTTACTTTCCAGTGCCGCGTTTTTTGCAACGGCAGGAGACATCAAACATTACACACAACAGGAATTTGACAGTCTGGCTCAGGCTGGAAAATCTGTTGTTGTTGATGTGAGTGCGCCATGGTGCCCAACATGCAAAGCACAAAAACCCATCATTGATGACTTGGCCAAACAGCCTGCCTACAAAGACGTGACCATCCTGACCGTCGATTTCGATTCCGAGAAAAACATTCTCAAGCAATACAAAGTGAACATGCAAAGTACCTTGATCGGCTTCAAGGCAGGCAAGGAAACGTCTCGATCTGTCGGTGATTCGTCTGCATCAGGCATCGAGAGTATCTTCAAAAAGGCATTGAATTGATGGAGTTTGGATTAGGTTCTTACGGATTCGGCTTACTTGCGGGGCTACTGTCAACGCTGTCTCCCTGCGTGTTGCCGATCCTGCCCATCCTGCTGGGCTCTGCCACTGCTGCTCATTCGCGCGCGCCCTTGGCTTTGGCTGGTGGGTTGGCTTTGTCCTACGCTGTCATTGGAACGTTGATCGCCTGGTTAGGCGGAGCAATTGGTCTTGATACAACCATTTTTCGCACCATTGGTGCGGTGATCTTGGGGGTACTAGGCTTGGTCTTAATGTCCACCAGTTTGCAACAACGCTTTGCCACGGCGACGTCAGGCATAGGAGATGCAGGAAACAACTTGATCTCCACTTTGAACCTCAACGGCCTGCGCGGCCAATTTGTCATTGGTTTGGCATTGGGCGTTGTTTGGAGTCCTTGTGTTGGCCCAACATTGGGAGCTGCCATCGTGCTCGCCAGTCAGGGGGCGCACTTGCCGCAAGTGGCATTGCTGATGGGCGTTTTTGGCCTTGGGGCAGCTCTACCCGTGATTGTTTTGGCCTACCTTTCGCGGGCAGCCATGTTGAAAGTACGTGGGCAATTGATGCAGGCTGGAAAAACTGGCAAAACAATTCTTGGTCTAGTCATGGTCTCCATTGCACTCATGATTTTGACCGGAGCAGACAAGCCACTGGAAGCATGGCTTGTTCAAATCTCACCGGATTGGCTGACCGACTTGACAACTCGGTTTTGATAGTGAAACAGAAAAAATTTCATGAACCCGAACCGTTCCCTACACAAGCTGCCTCTTAGTGGGTGAAGTTCAACTTCATTCATTCAACTGCCGAAGGAGATCAACATGTTCTATGTCAAAAATGTTCCGAATTGGGAGAGGGTATTGCGCCTAATTGCAGGCGTGATTGCACTCGCATTTGCGGCAATTAACTGGGGCACATTCAGCATGGCTGTGGGAGCCGGCATCATGGGCGCCGTGTTGGCGATGACCGGTTTGGTTGGTTTTTGCCCCATGTGTGCAATGGTTGGTCGCAGACTTAATAAAAGCCCCGAGTAACTGAAATGAGCGCAGTCGAACGAGAAAGCTTAATCATGGCGGCACAAACTGGAGACGTCACAGCGATATCACGTCTCTTGGCTGTTTGTCAGGCAGATGCTCGACGCTATGCCTACCGACATTGCCAAGCCAGCGATGTTGATGATGCTGTACAAGAATCACTCTTAGTGGTTTCTCGAAAAGTCAAAGGTTTGAAAGCTGCTGCGGCATTTTCGTCTTGGCTTTTTACGGTTATCAAACGGGAATGCCGAAAGCTAGAACGCATGATGTTCAAGCACGACCCATTGCCTGATGAGATGGCAGAAGAGCAAATGCTGTCTCGTGATGACACCGCATTGCGAATTGACTTAGCCAAAGCCCTTGAGTCTTTGCCTGCACACTATCTTGAGGTAGTCCTGCTGCGAGATTTTGAGGAACTCACCATTGCAGAAATTGCAGAAAGACTTGACGAACAGCAAGGCGCCGTGAAGAGTCGGTTGCATCGTGCAAGAGAGTTAGTTCGCGAGTACATGCTCAGTCCTAGCTCTTAGTGCGTCGGAATTGTTAGATGAACACACACACGAGCACAATCAATTGGAGATAAAAATGAAACTAGCAAATTACAGGACAGTCATTCAAATGTCTATGGTGCTTCTTCTGATTTCTCCGGTGATTGCTTCCGCATCGCAATGCAAAAAAGACTTAGCTGCAGTCGACTCTGGGATCAAGAATCAATACGGGACTTATGAATCGTGGTGGGATTATTTCAAATGCCCAGTTTGTTTGGGGGGGGATCTTCGCAAAGGTGCGATCGTGAACAAGTCGCAAATTAAAGAAATAAGCAGCATGCGCAACATAGCCTACATGCAGATGTCTAGAGGTGATGAGCGTTTGTGCGTAGATACGCTCAGAACCCCTAAGCGCATGCTGCGATTAGGTTAGTTTTCGCTACTTCGGTATGATGCGACTGTCTGCTTATGGCCGGTATACGTCCTCCAGCGTGCCTGCCCCGATGTCTGCTCACGCTGCTGTGCAGACCTTAATCACATATACGTCAGCTACAAGCTGGAAGCTGCCCCTCGTTGGTTTGCATGTGGAGGGCAACCCGCCCCAATGACGCTTGGTTGACCTCTAGGTAGAGGCTCTCCCAACGTCCTTCCACTGCTCATTAGAAATCAATGTGGATCGCGAGACCTTCAGCTTGGCACAGCCATTGATAGATCGGATGGCGGCAGTTGTAGACGCTGACAAGCTGCTGTGCATCCAGGGACTTAGAGAAATACTGCGAATGCAGGCGAGAGGAATATCTACACTAAGCGCAGAGAGATCGTCCGTTGTAGATTCGAAAATTGCGCGGAACTCTCTCTCTGGCTTGAATCCGTTTCGCTTCTGAAATGGTAGTTCTCTGATCCTAATAGCCTTCTTCTTGGCGTCAGCGAGAGTCATGTAATTCATACTGCCAGTAGACAGCCCATGAACCTTCTTCATCGCCGTCAAAAGCTTGTCTCGATCAAACACGATGCAGACGCCGGCCGGTCCGTTGGAAAAAATGCGCCAATGGTGATACGTCTCGGACGTCTGCGAGAAGCATAGGCCTAGAACCGTCTTCAGTTTTTTCTTTTCCTTGTATAACGAGATGAAGAATGCATCATTCTTGTCGTCCCAGGTTTTGGGATCAAGCAATGTCAGCTTTCGTTCGGTTAGCAAATGCAGCAGCGCAGGCAGATCCGTGTACCTGCGGAGGTAGGTGGTGGTAGTCGAAGATGTCGTTGCCATTAAGTTTGCCTTTCCATTAGTCAGTTCTAGTTGCGTGACTACCCGAGCATTAGCCTACTCCACAGCCGACGATGGTAAATAACCACAAATGGCCTGGACTCGACCTGTACGGCCAAGCACTGGACAGCTATACCTGCCGTGCAGAATGCAATTGACCCAGCACTCTTTTGCTAGCGGATCGCATCATTCACCATCTAACTCAGCGCCATCCGCTTCATCGTTCAACATGCCATGCTTTGCTCTCAGATCGGCTGCATGGGATGCTGCTAGAGACGCAAAAATTTCAAGTTTTTGTATCTTGTTTTTCAAGGTTTTTCTGGCGAATGTCGCCTCGTCAGAAGAACGGTCGTTAGCACCTTCAATGAAGCTAACGATACGGGCTTCGAGTGTGACGCCCGCTCCCGCGTCGGCGGCACTCTGAATCCATGTCCGCGCGACTTCTAGCGATTGCTCAGCCGCTGTAGCAAGAAGATGGTGTACCAAAATTCGAGCTGCATCGTCGAGTTTCACAGCCAAGTTCAGCATCTCCTCGACACCTTCTTCAATTTTCATATCAGCTGGTGGCTCCTGCATGAAGCGCAATCTCAAGCTCTTGCTCGAATCAAGTGAGTCGAGCGTCTGCAAAAGCGGCTCTAACTCCTTAAAGGGGCGAATTTGATGAGGGAGGCTATACCTCCGCTCCCAAAGCTGAAGGACTAATTCTGCACAATGGCTTTGTGCTATTGATCTCGCCGCTGGATGAGCATTTTCTGAATCGTGAATGCGCTCAGCGAGTGCATGCGCCATCCATTGAGCAGTTTGATCATCTCCAAGCTTCAACTGGGTGACTAGCCGCTTGCCGAGGTCAACAACTGCTTTTGAGCGTTCTAGCGATTCCATCTTCTTTAATCAGGTAGTAGCGAACATAAGGTGGCACGTACGAGCTTAACTCTTCGTCATTTGAGCTATATCGCGAGCCCCGTCGATACAAACTAAGACTAACAACAAGCCAGTGCTCCGGATTAGCGGTAAGTAGCTCTTTTAGAAACGCTCTATCTGCACTCAAGCGGGTCCCCGGAATCGTTTCCTTCTCACGGCCATAACCGTTTGTATGAGTCCATGTTTCACTTCGCAGGTGTGAACCACTCCTAGTTACCCATCTTCGCGCATCGTCCACCCGGGTCAGGCCGAGCGCCAAAATGATTTCTGCGTTCGGCTCATCTCCCGGAACACGCACGCCTTCACCCCATGGATCGTATTCGTCAACTCCGTAGGATTCTCCACGATCAGATGTCCATCGACGTAGCTTGAACTGCCCGTAAGCACACGCCCCCGAAGTCGACTCAGAGGAACCATTATTGGACTCAGTATCTTCGTCTCCGCGTGGAGTAAGTTGTTCATCATCGTACCGAAAGAAGTAGCCGTGAGGGTTCGATGAAGTTTGTGCGGCAACGAGAAACGATGTTGCAGAAGCTCTCGGCACCAGTGCGCTAGAAACAGTAATGGCCTCTTTGGAGTCCTGCGATCCACTTGTCCAGTCACCCGCTACAACCAGTAGCTCTTCGTCAGTCTCTAGAAGACTATCAAGATACTCAGTAGTTACCTGCCAGCGCCACTCTTTGTCGCCATATTTTTCAGGCTCCGGCGGAGACTTGGTGAGTTGAGGATCGCGCCTATCGGCAGTCCACCTGCCGTCCTTGCAAGTCAGGAGTTTATGTTGAAGCCATTCGTCAAAGTCATTTTCTGTGCTGTAACTAGCCTTGCTGACTGAGTGAGTCTTCAGCAGACTACCTGCCACTAGCATCATTGCGTGATACGCGCAGTAAGCTCTGTGGTCCTCCACGCGTGGCATGCTTCCGTGCGAATGCCAGGTTTTTTGATCCTGAAATACGCCACCCGCATATCGAGCGTCGTCTTTATGCTTGCTGGTAAAGCCACCCAAGCGTTCGTTAATTGTTTGAATGGCCCGTCGAGTAATACCGCTCTCGGGGATCCCGAAGACTCTACCAAGGGGTGCAAACCAATACGGGCCTATGTCGATTCCAAAGGAATATTTTTCCTTCACCGCGCCAGATGTGTCGCTGGATGGCTCGGCCTCAATCTCGGTCCTCCTATAGCCGTCATGCTCAACGAGCGGAAGCTCACTTGCGTTAATTTTTTCAGGAACGCCAAGCGTGATCATCTGATCAGAAAGTTCAGGTATTTCGTGCAGGGCACAGGCCGCGAAGTGGCGCAATAGCACATGCTCTTCCTTGGCTGAGATCAAAAGGTATTCACCAAAAATGCACACCATGTCTCGGTGCTCAGCCGCACATCGAGCTAGCGCTATGGCGAGCCAAAGACGTGAATGCCATTCGTAGAAGACAAACCGTTTGTCGACAAACGCTCCGGGTGAGCCTACGACTGCGATTTTCGCGAGCGCATTCACAACCGGAATCCAGCCAAGCTCGATAGTCGCGCGAACGGCGTGTGCGGCCTCCCAACGTACAGACGTTGTTGGCGAACCTAACGCCGCCCAGAGATACCCAGCCAGTGCAGCCTCGCAGCTATCGAGTGGCTTCATGCCCTCGTTCCAGGGACCATCGCCATCGTCAGGATGAAGGTCGCTTTCGAGGAGAGATAACCCAAAGTGCAGCGCGTCATCCGCCTCATCGCTTGTCAAACGAGAGGCCAACGGCTCCAACATCTGGAAGAGCTCGTCGGCTTTTAACGCTGTGACTTTGGCAAGGAAACCTTCAATTACTGCGTCCACAATCTCGCAGTCGCTAACAATTCCCTCCTTAACAAGCTCACTGTACGGAAACGAGCTCCCCCATCCCTTTCGCCTAGCCCATTCAGGGCTTGTTCGGCATACAGATAGTGCCACTTCTGCCATTGCCTTGCGCAGAGCAACCGGCTTGGTGCTTTGTTTTCCGAGTGCATTAAAAAGTTGCCTAAGCTCATAGTTCCCAAAGTCCGGCCAATCTGCAATCGCTAGACAGAACTCGGCCGCTCGGCCCAAACCACATCGGTTTAGTGATTCCTGGTAGAACTCATCGGTCTTATAAGGCGGGTCGAATGTCCTAAGGCGCAGATAGGCTGCACGAAGTTCCGCAGAGTTTGTGAGGTCGACCCCGTTGAATAGGTCATCCCAGTCAGGCTCGCTCCGTTTCTTTTGCGCGTCGGGCACGTATTGCCGATCGGAATCCCTCCCCTCACGATTGGGCTCCCTCGCTTTCGCGAGAAGCCTGTCGATGTCTGGCGCCATGAAGTCACAAGTGCGTGCCAGCTCTGAAAACTGCTCAAGTTCCTCCAGCGCCGGCGAACTGACCCTGAGGTAGCGGTAGCCAACTCTGAGCGCTTTTCGTCGTACCTCCTTATTCGATTCTTGCGCGACCGCTTTCACTAGGTCTTCGGCACGCGCCCATTCTTTGCCAATCGGACACAGCGCAATCGGCGCAATGGGCGGAAGCAAGCCGCGCTCTACAAGGCTGTAGGTTGCAATTTTTAGAAGCTTGTCCGAATAGCCGAAATTGCGGTCTCTCCAGCGACTGAGCGCGGCGATTGTCGAAGCCGGGCACAAGCTCAACAAGCCATCTATTGTTCGCCCCCAGTCGAAGTGCTTGTCTCTATCAACATATTCGTAGGCTAGTTCGGTGCCTCGTGCTAGTCGATAAGCCGACTCGGGGCGGGGTGGACTGTCTTTTCCGCTTGCTTCGGCTAGGCAAATGAGCGCGCCCCACCGGGGCAAGTTCTCCTGCCCAATTCGGTTCGAAATCTCTACAGCCCGCTCAAAGTAGTTGCGAGCCTCCGCTATGCTGACCGGGAAAATGGCACGCGCCAGAATTTGGTAGGACTCGACTCTGGACTCAGCTTGCTCGCGATTTTGTTCTATAGCTCCGTAGGCCCTGACGGAAACTTCCAGCGCAAAATTTTCAAGAGACTTTGTGCGGGCAGCCACGCGACAGACACTTGCCATGGTGGCGGGCCAGAAACCTTTCGCTTTATCTTCAAACCAGGTTCGATATGCAGCTAGTGACGTGACGTCAGAAATCGCCGCATCGCGCAGCGCCTTAATCCATTCCAGTGCAGCGACTTGGTCTAGATTGAATACATTGCTGTAGTCTTTGGACCTGGCTGCGCTCGTTGCTTTGAGTGCTTCATGGACGGCCTTGTTGAAATCTTCCGGAGTTCTGCCACAGGAAATCTTTGCTCTGAGGCGGAACCAAGCAAGGACACCGCCCGTCGCTCGCCTAAACGCTTCAGCTTCGGAACTGCCGCTGTAGTCACTCTGCTTCTTCTCGAGCTCCTCTCGAACACCCTTTGGTGCCAAGTCGATGAGCGCGAGTTCCCTGCCCAGCAATGCGGCTTCGAGTGTGTACGCTCTCAGTGGCGTAGACCTGTCCGAGGCATACCGTTCCACCATTTCGTGGGGTGGGTGCTCTGGCAAGTAACGGCGTATGACGTTTGCCCAGGTTACGTCATCACGTGGCAGCACTCGTAGCGCTTGTAGGACAGCGGACGTGACACCATTGAGCACGCTCCATTTAGCGGTATGCCCACCTGATTCTTGCAGCTGAATGCGACGAGAACTCAATGCACGCATGAGATTCTCTACAGGTTTGACCGGCAGTGAGTGTCCACCGTCGCACGCTTCCGCTGCTACGCCTAGCATCAACCAGACATCTCGCGCACCGTGTTCAGCCAGTTGATCAAGAAGGTCGTATCGACTAAGGTCCACAAGCCGGCGCGCCAAAATGCTTCCGGCGGCCATCGATAGAGACCTAGGCGACCACCCTTTGAGAAATTTGACTGCTTGCTCCGGTCCTTCCGCAAGCAATTTGGCCATTGCGAGTTCGGCCATATCGCTAGTTTCGACGCGCTCGTTCTTTTCCTCGCGCTCTTCATGCGTCATTTCCGCCCAGGAATACAGCCAATCTGTAGCCATTCTTAGGCGGATTCGTGCTTCAGAAATGAATTCCGGACGGCCCGCCAGCAGGCCTGCTTCATAGGCGTGATGCGCGCCTGTCCAGTTACCTCCGAATATGCGTCGAGACACCAGTTCGTCGATGCGGTCTGGAGAAAGAAGTGCAGAGGCGATGTCCGTGTTCCCCTGTATCAAGTCATTTTGACGCTCGACACCGGCAAGTTCGCCGGCAACCTTAAGCGCGAGCTTCGCCGCCGGGGCATAGCGCTTCTTTTGCAGACACGCCTTGAGCGCAAAGGTCAGGCGCTGGACCTCCACATCACGGCGCTCGAGCGGGTTCGACATAGGTAGGCCATCAGCAGAAAGAGCTAGGTCGACCAACTCATCCATTCGCCCTGCTGCAAGAAGCAGTTGAGGAATTGTTGATGCGACGTAGGAGCTGGTGGCAGCAAGGGGTTTCAACCTGTCCAGAAACGTTGCCAACTTCGCCTTGTCTGGCCAAAAATGCTCGCGGAACCATGTCTCGGAAGGCTCATCCAAAAAGTGAAGACTGCCACCTTTGACGAGCAACGGTCGTCCTAAGTCATAGGCGAAACTTCGTACTGCACTTTCCGTAGTTCCTGAAATCTCAGCTAGTACCCCGATTGGAACGAGCGGTCTAAGCACGGCCAAGCCTTGGCAGATTTGGTCAATCTGTTCTGCTTCGATAGAGCCTTCTCGAAACTTGAGCTTTTCGACTGCGCGCACCAGCAGTTCGGCAATTGCGCGCTCGACTGTAGAGGGTGATGGCCCGAGTGCCTTCAACATGTCTTGTAACGGCAGTTTTCGGCTTAATGCCAGCGCCTGAACTCGTGGATTGGAGCTGCTTAAGAAGTCGAAATCGGCGACATCTGTGTCTGTCGCATTTGGAAAGTACTTTTTGAGGTGCTTTTCTGTCTCCAAACGGCTAAACGGGCGCAGTTCAATGTGCGTCGCTTCGGGAGGAGCTCGCAGATGGTCTCGCCGATGGGTCCGACAAGTAAAGACAAGCTTGACGCCGTCTGGCATATCCGTGCGAATGAGGTCGGACACGAACGCAGCGTCATTGAACTCAGTAGCCGCCATAACGGCATTGTCTGCCGCGTCGACTATTAAATAGAGATTGGCAACGGGCGTTTTGGCCCGAAGCAGCCCTATAGCTTGAGTGAGTCTTGCCACGAACGAACGCATGTACTGCTTGCTATCCGTTCCGCGGATTGGAATCAAAGGATTGCACAGCCCCTGAGCAGCTAGCTCGTTTGCAATCTGCGGGAGGGCATCTATTTGCCGATGCCGGAAGTGTTGGGAGCTTCTGTACAGTCCGTCGCCAAAGCAGTCATAGAGCACCGCTACGGAGCCTTGAGAGAAAGACTTGGAAAGTTGCCATGCGAGGATGGACTTTCCAACCCCTCCTTCTGCATGAAGAACTACGGGGTGAATTGCGGATTCTAGAATCGTGCGAATCTCTTGTTCCTGCTCGCGAAGAAATGCGCCGTCGGTAGGCTCAGCAATCAGACACTTTGCAGGCCAAAGGTCCGCCTCGACGGCTCCAAGTGCACGCAATACATCCTGGCGACGAATAGATGGGTTTGATGCGTGCTCAGAGGTAGCCTTCCTCGTAACTAGTTCTTTGAGCTGAAGTAGCGCGTCCGAATCAGCCTCGACCAAGTAGTTTCTAATGTCCTTGAACAGTAGATTGCGTTGATTCCAGAGATCGGGCTCGCCTGCTTCAACGGAGAAAAGCTTGAAGAAATTTGCCGTCTCGCCATCTAGCCCCTTCACATAACGAAGTAGCGTCTTCGCGACTGTCGAATGTCTCGCTGTACTCCCCTCTGCAAGGTCCTTCAGCGACTCTATTACTTTTTCGTCGATGGGGCGGTTGGTCGTGAATGTGAAGCGCAACTTGTCTTTAAGGTCATCCCAGGTGAACGTCTTTCGCAGTTTCGCGAATCGCTCGGAGAAGCCCTCAAGCGTATTTTTAAGGCCGCTGGCTGTCCAGGGCTTCTCCACAAGTTTCGTGGAATGCTTCAACTGCACGTAGCGAACAAGGCGTGCACGCCCCAGTAACTCGCTGCCAAAGTAGAACCCCACATCGATAAGTTCATCGCCTTCGTTAGTCGAACCAGGACCTTCGGCAGCCGATGCGCCCTCAATGGAGATAGCAACCAAATCGCTCACACCAGGCAAAAGCGAGAGGCAGTAGCGCGCGGCCCAGTGGTAATGGAACTGATCTCCGTCCCTGCTTGCTCGCACCAAGTCGGAATCGGTGGTCGTGGTAGTAGCGATAGTCTTTTTCGAGTTCATGAGCACGGAGAGATTACTAGGGGACACCGCAATATCGTTTCCACGATTTGATTTATTTTCGGTCGGACGTCTAATTAATCTTGCGCTTAGTCACCAGATATTGAACGATTCCGTACTGGCGCCAAAGAACTTTACCTATATTCCGAATTGTCGAAAGCGGGGACTGCTGCGAAGAAGCACTCAGGTCTCGTACCAAAGATTCCGGTAAAACCTGCTTTAGCCTATGAAGCACTGACTCTGTCGATTGAGTCTCAAACCTACCAAGCTGTCTTGCCTGGGACGCAAGAAAATCCGACAAATTCCACGAAACGTTTTCAAGCACTGTTGGCGAATGAAATGCCACATCGTTCGCATGAACTGAATAAGAGTAGTGATGGTCATGCGTTGTAACTTTGTCGTGCGGTGTGATGCAGATGTGGGCTTGGAGAAACGGCATATTGATCAGAACGTCTGCAACGAGCTGCGTAGGAATTGCCAACTTGCCCACGGTGGTGCGGAATCTCCAAAAAGGTCCATCGTGAAGGTGCGACCAGTGCGCTCTGTCCCGCAACAGTTTCAGATATTCGTCCTTACTAAACGTGGTTGGCGCCACATACATGGCGTGACTGTTATTAGCTGGATCATTCATGGCATAGAGCAGGTTATGCTGTAACTCATCTGGTACTTTTGCATGTTTAGCAGGTTTTCTCAAACCGAAGCAAAGCGAGTACGGTTCATCGGCAAGGCTGTTGTCCCTCCGGAACGCACGTATTGCATTCAGTCCCTCGGTCTCCTTTCCACCCGCAATCGGTACCGTGGTGGGACTCAAAAGCGCGATGGGCGCTTTGGCCTGGAGGTAGTAGCGCGCTTGAATGCCTTGATATTCATAGTCCGCGCCTGTCTTGGCTTCAATCGATGATTCGAGCTCAAAGTCAGCACCTAAGCCCATTTCGAGAAAGCCGAAATAATGTCCTAGCTTCACGCCGATCTGGTTTTCGACTAGCTCGAAAGGAAATTTGAATTTATCCTTGCGAGCTGTCCGCTTTGTTGCTTTTGGATTTACTGTCATCAATCTCGCCCTCCCTAAATAGCTCTTGCCAGTCGAACCATTTTGCAAGAAATCTACTTAAAAAGCCGCATGAACGGACCTTCCAACTCCCACGATTAGCTTGGAATAGAACTCTGGTTGGTGAAACGTTAACGCGCAGATGCGCCAATCTCACTACTCATAAAGCCGACATTAGTTTATGACTGCAACAGGCCGGCATATGCTCTCCAGCGAACCAATCCCGATGTCTGCCCCAGCTTCGAAGGATATGTTTTTTAAAAAACGATATTTTTTATCATCAACTTCGAGAAAAATGAAATGAAATAAATGGTTTTTCTAATTCATCTCGATAAGCTGACATTAAGCGCTGCGTGTGCCTGCTGGTCCGCGTGGTACGAGGAGCGCACCATTGCGCCGACAGCTGCATGTGTGAAACCCATCTCGTACGCCTTTTTCTCAAACATCTTGAACGTGTCTGGATGAACGTAACGGCGCACGGGGATGTGGCTGGTGCTAGGTGCTAAGTACTGGCCAATCGTGAGCATGTCGATGTTGTGGTCACGCATATCTTGCATCACTTGCAAAATCTCTTCGTCTGTTTCGCCGAGGCCCACCATCAACCCGCTCTTGGTGGGGACGTTGGGGAACAGGGCTTTGAACTTCTTGAGTAGGTTCAAGCTAAAGGCATAGTCGCTGCCGGGGCGTGCTTCTTTGTACAAGCGAGGCACGGTTTCCATGTTGTGGTTCATCACATCTGGCGGTGCTGCTTTGAGAATTTCGAGCGCACGGTCATCGCGTCCGCGGAAGTCGGGCACCAAGATTTCAATTTGTGTTTGAGGTGACAGTTCGCGTGTGCGTCGAATGCAATCCACAAAATGTTGGCTGCCGCCATCGCGCAAATCATCACGGTCCACACTGGTGATGACGACGTATTTCAACTTGAGGTCTGCAATGGTCTTGGCCAAGTTTTCTGGCTCATTCACATCGAGTGGGTCAGGACGGCCGTGGCCCACATCGCAGAAGGGGCAACGGCGTGTGCACTTGTCGCCCATGATCATGAAGGTGGCTGTGCCTTTGCCAAAGCATTCGCCGATATTGGGGCAGCTGGCTTCTTCGCAAACGGTGACCAATTTGTTGGCGCGCAACACGTCTTTGATTTCATAAAACCGGGTCGAAGGTGAGCCGGCTTTGACGCGAATCCAGTCGGGCTTTTTCAGTACTTCACCCTGCTCCACTTTCACGGGGATGCGTGAGAGTTTGGCCGCAGCTTTTTGCTTGGCCGAAGCGTTGTAGTTGTCAACGGTTTGTGCTTCGCGCACAACTTGGTTTTCTGGGGTGGACATCGTGATAAAGCCTGTGTGAAGGGCCCTGTGTCAGGGCGTCAAATGGGTGACGAGCTTTTGACTCAAAACGTCAGCGGCTTCTTGCCAGCTGACTGATACGCCAATTGTAGAAAGATCAACCGTTTGCAGGCCTTGATAGCCGCAAGGGTTGATGCGTTGGTAGGGAGATAAGTCCATGGCCACGTTCAAGGCAACGCCGTGGTACGTGCAATGGCGGCTAACTTTGATGCCAAGCGCCGCAATTTTGCCGAGTCCTGCAAAGTCAGGGTCTTTGCTGGCATCTTTTTGCGGACGCTGCGGGAGCATGGCGTGGCTGTGCGGGTCCTCTAGGCGCACGTAAATACCGGGCGCACCAGAAACGCGATGACCTGTGACGCCAAAGTGATCGAGCGTGCGGATCACGGCCTCTTCGATGCGATACACGTATTCCTTCACGTAATAGCCGGCACGTTGAAGGTCGATCAAAGGGTAGGCGACCACTTGACCCGGTCCGTGAAACGTGACTTGCCCCCCGCGATTCGTGGCAACCACAGGGATGTCGCCAGGGGCGAGCAAGTGGTCTTCGTGGCCTGCAAGGCCTTGCGTGAACACGGGCGGGTGCTCGCAAACCCAGAGCTCATCACGTGTGTCTGGCGTGCGTGCGGCTGTGAATTCCTGCATTGCCTGGTAGGTTGGCAGGTAAGGAACACAACCCAAGTGCTTGATCACAGGACCACTTTCACCAAGGGGTGAGAGGTGAGGGTTCGGTACAACTCATCGAGCTGTTCCCGACTGGTTGCGGTCACAGTGATGGTGACGCCTAAATACTTACCGCCCTTGCTTTCACGTAGTTCGATGGTGGTGGCGTCAAATGCAGGGTCGAATTGCTCGGCAATGTAGGTAATTGCATGCACAAAACCATCGACCCGCTCGCCCATGACTTTGATGGGAAAAAGGCTTGGGTACTCGATCAGCGAGTCTGCGCGAGGGTTTTCTTGGGGTGTGCTGGGGCTTGTCATGGTCCAAATTATCCTCTTCTTCGCGCGATAGGCTCAAAAGCGTATGGGTTATCACGTACAATTCTTGGTTCTATAGAGGCATGACGGATGTAACCTGGGCGTAAACAAACATGACCAGAATACACCCCGAAGATCAGGAAGACGTACAAGAAACGTTTGAGCCACTCACCGCTGAACAGGCTGCTGAGTTGCGCAAACATCAGCCCCTTCTGTCGGTATGGCGGGTGGTGGGAGTCCAGGCAGCGCTAGGGCTCTTGGTGGCAGGTCTTGTATGGCTCGTGTCAGAGCGTATGGCTGCGGTTTATTCGGCACTCTACGGCGCGCTGGCGGTGATTGTCCCTGCGGCGCTGTTTGCGCGAGGTTTGACCAGTCGGGTTGCCTCGGTGAATGTCGGTGCTGCGGTGTTTGGCTTTTTCCTCTGGGAGATGGTCAAGATAGGCCTGACGGTGGCAATGTTGTTTGCAGCGCCGCGTTTGGTGAATGATTTGAGCTGGCCTGCCATGTTGGCAGGTCTGATCGTGACAATGAAGGTGTATTGGGTGGCGCTTGGCTTTCGCAAAGTGTTTTACCCGGTGAAGCCAACTTAAAAAAGAGCGAACGAATGTCTGTTGAACATGGTCCGACCGCTGGTGAATACATCGTTCACCACCTGACGCATCTGCAAAACAAGCCGATGGCTGGCGTCATTGACTTCTCCGTTTACAACTTAGACTCGATTTTCTGGTCTGTGTTGTTGGGTGTGGTGGCTAGCTTCTTCTTGTGGCGTGCTGCGCGTGGCGCAACGGCTCACGCGCCTGGTCGCTTCCAGGCTGCTGTGGAAATTTTGGTCGAAATGGTCGACAGCCAAGCCAAGGGCATCATTCACAACGCCGAAAGCCGCAAGTTGGTGGCTCCGTTGGCCTTGACTGTGTTTGTCTGGATTTTCCTGATGAACGCCATGGACTTGTTCCCTGTTGATTTGTTCCCCAAAATTTGGGAAATCATCTACGGTGCCAACGGTGGCGACGCCCACCACGCGTATATGCGTGTGGTGCCTTCGGCTGACTTGTCCACCACGTTGGGCTTGTCCACTTCTGTTTTGCTGGTCTGTGTGTTCTACAACATGAAGATCAAAGGCATCGGTGGTTGGATTCACGAATTGTTCTGTGCGCCATTCGGTGCTCACCCCCTCTTGTGGCCTGTGAACTTCATCATGCAAATGATTGAGTTTGCGGCCAAGACCGTGTCGCATGGCATGCGACTGTTTGGCAACATGTACGCTGGTGAATTGGTGTTCATGTTGATCGCCTTGATGGGTGGCGCTGCTGCTGCTTCCTTGCCTGGCATCTTGCTGCCTATCGGTCACATTATTGCTGGTTCAATTTGGGCCATCTTCCACATCATGATCATCACATTGCAAGCCTTCATCTTCATGATGTTGACGCTGGTGTATGTGGGTCAAGCGCATGATGCACATTAAAGCGCACTCGTTTTCGGTTTTTTCTTAACTTTTCTCTCATCCATTCTTTAGGAGCAACAAAATGGAACACATCCTCGGTTACGTCGCACTCGCAGCTGGCCTCATCATTGGTTTGGGCGCTATCGGTGCATGTATCGGTATCGGCATCATGGGTAGCAAGTACCTCGAAGCTGCTGCACGTCAACCAGAATTGATGAACGAATTGCAAACCAAGATGTTCTTGTTGGCTGGTTTGATCGACGCTGCGTTCTTGATCGGCGTTGGTATCGCCATGATGTTTGCTTTCGCAAACCCCTTCGTTCTGAAGTAATTCTCGCAACTACCAAAAGAAAGGTGTTGCCGTGAGTATCAACGCAACCCTGTTCGTCCAGATGATCGTTTTTGCGATCTTGGTGTGGTTCACAATGAAATTTGTGTGGCCTCCCATCGCAAGCGCACTCGACGAACGTTCAGAAAAAATCGCCCATGGTTTGGCTGCTGCTGAACATGCCAAGATTGAACTGTCCAACGCGCACAAAGAAGTGGAATTGAAGCTGGCTGAGACCCGCAACGAATCTACCGCTTTGTTGGCCGATGCTGAGCGTCGTGCGCAACACTTGATCGATGAAGCTAAGGCGCATGCCTCTGACGAAGCGAAAAAGATTGTTGCTGCTGCTCATGCAGAAGCTGCGCAAGAAGTCGTGAAAGCACGTGAAGCCCTGCGCGAGCAAGTGGCTGCATTGGCTGTCAAAGGCGCTGAGCAGATTCTCCGCAAGGAAGTCAATGCAAGCGTTCACGCCGACTTGTTGGGTCGTCTGAAGACTGAGCTGTAAGAGGACAACATGGCCGAACTCGCCACCATTGCCCGCCCTTACGCAGAAGCTCTGTTCAAAGCTTCGGCTGCAGACCTGAGCGGTACCGCTGCATGGCTCGATGAGCTTGCGGCGATCGCTGGGAATGCCCAATTGCTGCAATTTGCTGACAATCCCAAAGTCACTTCAAACCAAGTGTTTGACTTGATATCGGGTGTCGCCAAATCCAAATTGCCAACTGCTGCGCAAAACTTTTTGCGCACCGTGATTGACAACGGTCGCCTGAGTGCGTTGCCTGAAGTGGCAGCGCAGTTCCGCGCACATGTCAACGCGCAAAGCGGTACGGCAGACGCTGTGGTGTACAGCGCTTTCGACATCGACGCAGCGGCCTTGGCTGATGTGAAGACTGCTCTCGAAAAGCGCTTTGCTCGCAAACTCAACGTCTCTGTGGCCTTGCAGCCTGAGCTGATTGGCGGTATTCGCGTGGTGGTGGGTGACGAAGTGCTCGACACTTCTGTCAAAGCCCGTTTAGATCAAATGAAAGTTGCGCTGACGGCTTAAGGCCTGTCAGCCCTAACAAGAAAGAAGGAAAGAGTCATGCAACTCAATCCAGCAGAAATCTCTGAGCTGATTAAGAGCCGTATCGAAGGTTTGGCCAATGATGCCAACGTTCGTAATCAAGGCACCGTTTTGTCGGTGACTGACGGTATCGTTCGTGTGCACGGTCTGTCTGACGTGATGCAAGGCGAGATGTTGGAATTCCCCAACAACACATTCGGTCTGGCCCTGAACCTCGAGCGTGACTCGGTCGGCGCTGTGATCTTGGGTGAGTACGAGCACATCTCTGAAGGCGACATCGTCAAATGTACCGGTCGCATTTTGGAAGTGCCAGTCGGCCCAGAACTGATTGGTCGCGTGGTGAACGCTTTGGGTCAGCCAATTGACGGCAAAGGCCCGATCAACGCCAAGATGACTGACGTGATCGAAAAGGTTGCGCCTGGCGTTATCGCTCGCGAATCTGTGAGCCAACCCATGCAAACCGGTCTCAAGTCTGTTGACTCCATGGTGCCCGTGGGCCGTGGTCAACGTGAATTGATCATTGGTGACCGTCAAACTGGTAAGACGGCTGTCGCGATTGACGCCATCATCAACCAAAAAGGTCAAAACATGACCTGCGTTTACGTCGCGATTGGCCAAAAAGCCTCGTCGATCAAAAACGTGGTTCGCGCTTTGGAGCAAGCTGGCGCGATGGAATACACCATCGTTGTGGCCGCTTCTGCTTCTGAATCTGCAGCGATGCAATACGTGTCTGCCTACTCAGGTTGCACAATGGGCGAATACTTCCGCGACCGTGGCGAAGACGCCTTGATCGTGTATGACGATTTGTCTAAGCAAGCTGTGGCTTATCGCCAAGTGTCATTGCTGTTGCGTCGCCCACCAGGCCGCGAAGCTTATCCTGGCGACGTGTTCTATCTCCACAGCCGTTTGCTCGAGCGCGCTGCCCGCGTGAATGCCGACTACGTCGAAGCCTTCACCAAGGGTGCCGTCAAAGGCAAAACTGGTTCATTGACTGCTTTGCCAATCATTGAAACCCAAGCGGGTGACGTGTCTGCTTTCGTGCCAACCAACGTGATTTCGATCACGGACGGTCAAATCTTCTTGGAAACCTCGTTGTTCAACGCGGGTATCCGTCCTGCGATCAACGCTGGTATTTCAGTGTCTCGCGTGGGTGGTGCAGCGCAAACGAAATTGGTCAAGAACTTGTCTGGCGGTATCCGTACCGACTTGGCTCAGTACCGTGAATTGGCAGCGTTTGCTCAGTTCGCTTCTGACCTCGACGAAGCCACACGTAAACAG
>JACCDR011312968.1_pt1 | contig 24422 bp, 31 predicted proteins | sample 7446431 | NCBI WGS metagenome assembly JACCDR01 (sample SAMN15323443, study PRJNA562643) | freshwater metagenome | isolation source: river surface water | place: USA:Blue River Watershed | collected 2017-08-17 | reverse complement strand
GGAGATATCAAGACCGCCCCTTTCTTCCGTTTGCTCCAAGAGAGTAGTTACAAAGAGTTAGGGGGATTGATTGGATTGGTACACCCTACACGCGAAGAATTCGATCGACTGAGGGAGCAACCAACGCTACCACGTTCGATTTTGTTAGAGCCGCTTATCACGTTCTCAGGTGGTGGGTATTCAGCGGGATACCGGGCACCTAGCAACAAAACTAAGACTATCGAAGGACATACGCAAGATATCTTAGAAGCTTCTCGCCTGATTAAAGCTAACAACGTCGAAATCGTAGATACGTCGTGGGAGATTACGGTATCTAGTCTGCAATCAGGCGATTTTGTCTACGTTGATCCCCCGTACCGCTCCGCCTCAGTTAGAGCGTATGGAGTGAAATTCGATTATACTCTTATGATTAATACCCTACTAAACTGCCCTTTCGGGTGGGGATTGTCTGAGTACCGAGAACCTAGTTACATATCCGCATTCGGTGAACCGACGGCGACGAAAGAATACCAATTAAAGGTAAGCGGTTCGGGAGAATCCAGAGATAGAATCAACACCGAATGCCTATGGATCAAATAAACCCCATCCAGAGTTATATAAATGCCTACCATTTCCGTCAAATTCCAGAAAGCGACACCAACACGTTTAAGAGTTGAGATAGAGAAAGACGGACAACCATTTATCGCGTATTCATTTCTCGCTTCATCTCTGACCCAACAAAAAACACTTGCTAAACATGTCGGTGTAACTGTTGACAAACTCACGCCACTCATGAAAACGGCGGAACTACTCGGCGAATCGGAAGCAACATTCGGTGACGACTCGGAAGCATTCACGCTTTATATCCGGGGTATGAATCAGCCGGCGGAACAGGCGAAAGTAATTGAAGAAGAGAACGCACTTACCGCTCTATCCGTGGCGATGGGGTATAAGAATTTGTGTGTTGCTGATCCTGTTATTGTATGGGATGATATCACACGCTTAGCGGTTGTCGATATCGACTATCACAGCATTCCACTACACCAACGTCCTTCTTATACCGTTCTTGATAATATCGCTGCCAATATCCGGCCGATGCCGGTTCTATTCCACCCATCCCACGGGAGAGGGTGCAAACTTTACTACGTTGCTACTGAGGGATTCACAGCGGAGGAAATCGCCGCGGCGGGTGCGATGAGTTGGCTTTCCGCAGACGGGCGAGCTACCGCAGAAATTAAGAGAGAAACACGCCACCCGTTCTATTCGCGGATGAAAGACGGGGTAATGCAGACAATCCCGTCCGATCCACATTGTCCGGGCAAGCAACCGTTGAACTTGGAAGAGATTGCGAAATGGTACGCACGACAAGCTAGCGAAGAAGCAATTAATGCGTACCTTGAAGAGAAAGGATTAACACAAGGTAAGCGTTATTCACATTCACACTGCCCTATCGATCCTGATACACCATCTCACGGGGAACCTGTCTATGTGGGCGAAAACGGGATATTTTGTCACCGATGTTCTGGCGTCGGTAACGTATACGGCACTCGCCGCACTCCTGGGTTTATTGCTTACAGTAGTCTTATTGGAGGATTGGATTCGGAAGTATATGACATGGCTTTCCACAAAGTACATTGGGAACACGCGAAGTACGTCCTAAACTACGCCTATAGATTACCTGAAAAGATCCTACGTTTAGCTTATTCTTGTGCGTTGAAGCTTCTCCACAAACCTGATAATCCGGCGGTATCCGGAGCATTCAATACCGAAGCGATTGCCCGCGTCGGCGGTAAATGGATGTTTACGAGTGACCAACACAATACAACAGTCGATAAGAACGCTAAGAATATTATCGCTAAACTTCCTGCAACGTGGAACGTGTGGAGAAGTGAACTCGGTATGTATTCGGTGAAGACCGACCTAGCGAAAGTCGAATCTATCGCCCACACGAAACGCGACCTAACCGAATACGGTTATGCCGACCTACAACCGATTCACGGTATGCCCATCTACGGGCGGAAGCTTCCTTACGCTGCCGGGGTAACTCCATACCCGGATAAATTCCTACACCTACCGAGTGACAGAAGGCCGAAGTATATCCCTAAGCGAACCCCTGAACAGGTTAAAGCCGCATGGGATTTGTTGGAACTGTCTTTCCCCGACATCGATAGGAAATTTGTTCGCTTGCTATTCGCAGCGAAAGGGATAGCCGAAAGCGGCAAGCAAAACGTGTTTATCTCTGTGGATGGTGTAGCGGGTAGCGGTAAAAGCACAACCACCGCAGTCGTTGCGGGGTTACTTGGTGATAAGCATAATGAGGGGCAATTCACCAAAGATACTACCAGACTCCGCCAGATTGTGATTGATGCGATGAGCGGGGGAAGCTTCCTGATTATCGATGAGATTTTCAAAACGGCAACGAAAGAGAGACTAAGTTTCCGCCAAGCTCTAGACCCCATCCTAACGCTAACGAAAAAATCTAAGTCTCATGAAATGTATGTCGGGCCGGTGTCGATGCCCTGTAACGGCGTTTTCGTGTTTACAGATATCGAAGTTCCGCAGGAGGTGAAAGACGATATCCAGCTAAGCCGACGCCTATTCTATATCAAGCTTCTCGGGCGTGTCGATTGGGTTTCTTCCATGCTGGCAACAGGTCTAGACAAACCGGAGAATTTCCGGATGCTATCGCCCGAACACGCATTCGCCGCGGACCTGATTTGCTCTGAACTGTCGGATGAGTTTTTCTCCGATATCCGCTCTATGTCGGAACTGGCGTCTATGTGTGGTGTGACTCACCTAGAACACTCAAAAGACTTTTCAGACTCGACCGATATGCTTTATGACCTGTTCCAGCTTGTCTGTGATGCCCCGCCACTCTCGGAGGTAGACCGAAAGAAAGTGAGCGGAGAGGGGTTTAAACGCATCTCCAACGCCGATTCCTCAGACTTGCGGGATACTTGGGATCAGTTAGCCGATGGTCAATCCGGGCAAGCTTGGAAATACTCTCGCCGAATTAAGGAAATCGATTGGGCGTTACTATTGACAAGACGGAATCCGTCGTCTAGAATCCCCCGTGGCGTGAATGTCGATATCCGGCATTTCAAGGATTCGACTATTTTCATCCGGTTCCGTCTGGGTTCTTACGAGCAACCCGACGCACTTAATGAGGGTATTATAACGTGGAAACCCCCGACGTTATGACCGATGCTGAACGCTTCGCAGAGTACCGAGCGAATCCTACAGTAGAGAAACGGAATAAGCTTGTCGAATTCTATCAACATGACTGCCGGAGGTTAGCCAATTCAATTTTTCGCAAGATCCGGGGCAATAAATATTCGATCCAGAGGGAGGAATACGTTTTAGATTGCTATATCGTTCTGATTAAGTCTATTGAGAAATACTCCCCGGAGCGCGGTCTACCCTTCACTGCTTTTCTCCTATTCAATCTACGTCGGAAACTGTTCAACGTAAGTGAACGGGAGACAAAACGAAGCAACGGGAAGCTAGCATACAGTCTAGAAAACGGTGAACTTACTACCGATCCAGTTGACTATCGGGCAAACGGATACGAACAGATTGAAGGTAGGGATTTACTAAAATTCGCCGCAGACGTACTAGGGGAGAACTTTGTACAACAAAGGTTCATAGATGGGTTGACAATCGAAGAAGTCGCCGATAACTTGAAGGTGAACAAATCTAAAGTTCAGGCCCGAATTCACTCCTTCGCCCGACTGTATAAGAAGCGGAGTAAAATCGATGTTACATGATTATAGCGAAACTCCGGTTTTCTTTGACTTTGAAACGCAATCCGCCGCCGATCTTCCTGAAATCGGCGGACGGCTCTACGCGGAGTGTCCATCAACGCGGGTACTATCCCTGTCCTGTCTCATTGATCGTGAGCTACATATTTGGATTCCTGAAAACGTAGCTGCCCCATACCGCGGCGAACTTTATCTACCCCCGGAGTATCGACCGCTATATGATACGCTCACGCTTCACCAGACGGATTTACTTCCTCACCCTATCGAGAAAGCGACACGAACCCGCGTATTCGCCGCACACAACTTATGCGGATTCGACCGATTCATTTGGGAAGAGTGCGTAGCTAAACGCGGGTTAGGTTCGCTCCCCCGGAGATGGGCAGATACGCTTTATCTCGCTCGTCTGGCGGGTTTACCCCGCGGCGGGTTGGATGCCGTCGCGGAGCAATTGATAGGCACCTCAAAAGACGCAGCTAAGAAAATCGTGATGCCTCTAACCCGCGGCGAATGGGTTAATGGTGAACCTGAGTATCCCCGTGTTCAATCGGGGATGATTGATCCACTAGTTCGCTACTGTTCCGTGGATACCCTGATTCTTGCTCAATTGTGGGAGAAGTTTTCCGATTTGATTGTGGAGTCTGACGCAATCCAAGCTCACCAGAATATTAACGATAGGGGAATCGCGGTTGACCTGAGTCTATCGACCAGACTCGTTATTGTCGCCGCGGAAGCTTCTCGCCGTGCAGCGGAAGAAATCGAAGAACTAACAAAAGGGGAACTCTATGGCGACACCGCAACCCGGAAAGGTAATCTCCGATCAACCGAGAAGGTTCACGCATGGTTGAAAAAACAGGGCGTAGAAATCGTGATGGAAGTGGCGGGGGAAACCGGCACGGTTAAGAAGCGAACGCTACGGAAAGACGTTGTGGAACAATACCTAGCGAATCCGCTTCTTATGCTAGGGGAGGATACCGAAGTTTCGCTAGAAGTGCTAAAGAACTTCAACGCCGACGTGTTGCCGTTAGTCACGAAAGTTCTCCGGTTGCGAGTCACAGCCACCCGAATTACTTCCGCGAAAGCGGAGAAGATGGGGAAACGAGCGTGTGCAGACGGGCGGATTTACGATCTGCACACCTACCACAAGGCTCACACGGGTAGAGCTAGTTCGCAGGGAGTGCAGATTCACAACATGCCCAGAGGTAAGAAGGGTGTGAAAGTCGGTAAACTGCTTACCGCTCACGAAAACGGTGAATGGCCGAAAGATGCGGCGAAAGCCTACGATTTCATTTACGCTGAATGCCTTGATCCTGTCGAACGCCAGAAAGGATTAACCGTCGATGATGCCTTATCGAGTCTCATCCGACCATGTTTCCTAGCTGCGAAAGGGCACAAGCTGGGGATTGCCGACTACGCGGCGATTGAATGCCGTGGGATTGCTTGGATTGCTGGCGAAACAAAACTACTAGATGCGTTCGCCGCGGGTAGAGACGTGTATTGTGAATTCGCTTCTATCTTGTACGGTAAGACTGTCACTAAGGATATGAAGGTAGAACGGCAAGTCGGAAAAACCGTAATTCTCGGTTGCGGGTACGGTATGGGTGTTGAGAAGTTCGCAATCACGGCAGCACTCCAAAATATCGACTTGAAGAAAGCGGGAACGTCGGCGGAACAATGTGTAGAAACCTACCGGGCAGCATACCAAAAGATTGCCGGGAGTTATTCCGGTTCCTTCAATGGTCGGGCCGCTCGCCGCGGCGGAATCTGGGAACAACTCAATACCGCGGCGATGAAAGCAGTAGTTGAGGGTGGGCGACATACCGCCGGGAAATGTCATTTCGTTTACGCGGGGGGCGTGTTGCGTGTTACGCTGCCTAGCGGTAGGGAGCTACGATATAATAACTGCCGAGTTGAGGACAGGATTCCTAGCTATGCAATCGCGTTAGGGTTGGATGTGAAAGCTAGGCCAACGATTGTTTATGTCGGGGAACGTGGCGAAACTAGTATGTACGGTGGAAAATGGGCCGAAAACTGTTTGAGCGGTAACACGAGGGTTGTAACGTCGAATGGGGTGAAGACTCTTGACACCGTAACGCGGGCTGATAAGCTATGGGATGGGGTATCGTGGGTATCTCATGATGGTCTTATCAACAAAGGTGAACAAGAGGTAATAGAATGGAAGGGTATTCAACTAACCGCAGACCACTTGATGCACGATGGGAATTCGTGGTGCGAGTCAAGGAACGCGGGGCTAGAACCGTGGCAGTTCCTAAAGTTGGGAGTTCATTCGGAAATCTTACGGTCCTTGTTGGACGCGGCGGAAAAGGGGAGAAATCTACATGTATCTGCCAGTGCGGAAATGAATGCGAAATCGATACTCGCCGACTTATGCGGAATGAAGTTGAACAGTGTCAATCTTGTGGATGGAGAAAAGCTAACTCTAATCGACGAAATCCGGCAGCGGGTATCATACTTGATCTGGAGCTACGCTCACTCTGGTGCCATAGATATTCAGGCATGGTATCACGGTGTTGTAACGAATCTTGTAGAGCGTATCCGAACTACGGTGGACGTGGTATCACAATATATTCAGGATGGCTTATCGACCGGAATGAGTTTTTGCGATACGGTATTACGCTCCCACGGTGGGATGAATTGGGGCTTGATATGGACCGAATCGATAACAACGGGCACTATGTACCTGGGAATATTCGATTGGTTGACCGAGCAAGTAACTGCCAGAACAAACGGAACAGTATCTATCTCGAATGTTTCGGAAGAGAATATTCATTGCCTGAATTCCATTCGGAACTATGTCCCAACTGGCAATCACGGGGAACAATACACTACCACTTACAGAACGGAAAAACCCCCGAAGAAATCGTATCGCTGTACCGTTTACGATATCCTGAATAGTGGTCCGAACAATCGGTTTACGGTGTTGAGCGATTCAGGTGAAGTGATTGTACATAACTGCGTGCAAGCAATCTGTCGTGACATTCTATATACCGCTCTTATCCGCGGCGAAATGTTCGGAATACCTTTCGTTGCCGACGTTCACGATGAAACTATCGGAGAATATCCGGAAGCTGTCGCCGCGGAGTACCTACAAAAGCAATGTATCCTGATGTCCCATCCGCCAGAATGGGCCGACGGATTCCCTATCTCGGTTGAAGGGTACACTAGTCTGAGATACGTTAAAGAAGCCGCAATAGGTGAATATCAAGTAACCGCTATTAATGGAGTTGTTACCCATGCGGAAATGCGTAGTTCCTGAGTGTACTAAAATGTCGGGATATTGTTTAGAGAAACATAGAAATATCGGTGGACGTGGGTTGTGTATGACGTGTTATAGGTCGGCGTGGGACAGGATAAAGAAAGGTATTCTAACATGGAAAACCTTAGAAGATATCGGCTTAGCGTTACCCGCTAACTCCGCACCGCCGTCTCTGATTACGGTGGAAATCAAGAAACGAATTAAAGCTAATTTCTCAGATGGAAACGTAACTATCCCTAAACAAACACTTATGAAGGTTATCGAGTATGCCGAAAACGACCATCCTCCCGAAAACCGCCCGCGGTGGTTACAAACCCTTAAAGAAATCGTCGAACTACAGTAAAGTACAACAATACCCCGGAACCAAACATAGTAAGAAAACCATAAACGGGAAACGGGTATGAGACTTAACGTTATCGATTTGATTCGACCGTTGGCGGAACAGGGGTTGTCGGTTGCTCAAGTGTATAAATCGCTTAAGACTCAGTATCCAGCTATCCGAAGTTCCGTTGTGTACAGGGCAGCTAAAAAGCTTAACGTGAAACTCGATTCATGGAAACCGGAAGACCTACAGATTAAGCGTATCCGAAAGATGGTAGCGAACGGACTACCCGCGGAGTATATCGCTAAGGTAGTGGGAGTAGCAGTGTATCAAATCTATAACCTGAGTCATCGGAAGCTAGACGAATACTCACCGTATGTCAAGAATAAGAAAATCAATCGAGAGACATACACCGACGACGAACTAGCAGAAATGTATTTGAAAGTGTCGCGGACCATGTTAAAACGGTTCGCTAATTATTCTGAAGACGTGCCTTCCGCTGTCGGTGACGCAATTATTGAGCTTCAGAACAAACCGAAATCAGCTAGACCGTATGAGGAATGTTTCGGGATTGCCCAACGTCGGCTAATCGATCAACTCCGGGCGAGAAAAGGCAGAACGGGAAGTAGGAGACAGGAAATTAAAATATCTGGATTCGCGGAAGATTTTGAACCGGAATCGCTTCCAGATGCTACATTAGAGATACAAGATGAAATCGCTTGGCTTCGCCTGCGAATCGCGGGAATGCCAGAACCAGATAGGAAAGTAATTCAGGCTTACTTAGACTCGAATTTAAATTACGCGGCGACTGCTCGCACTCTCGGAGTGAGCGAACCCACCGCGGCGAAGTACGTCCAAGCTGCACTCAAGAGGTTAAAAGACGATATCGAATAAAGCCGAAATGTACCGAATGCTTCATCGTGGCGATTTCGGTAACACCGTTCCTATGTGGTTTGATTTGCGGAAATGGTGTAGTGAATCGTCATGCGATGCTAGATATATGTATCTCAGGTATTGGGGAGTGCGTTCGCTAACTCCCGGCGGACCCTGTATGTTAAACTGCCGAGATATGGACGTATTTTCGGTTGCGTCTGATTTCATTCACCGCGGGCACCAAATCAATATCTCACCGATGATTGGCCGTATTGTTAATGTGACTATGTGGGCGAACATTCTCCGGAGTAATTCCGGGTTGGTTTTGGAGTGCATCGAATACCCGGACAAAGCTAGCAATTGGCGAGCCGAAATGCCCACGAAAGCGAAAACCTACCAGAATACCGCGGCGAATATGCTACTCCGGAAGCATCTGAACCCGAACACGCTTGAGGATTTGGAAATTCTTCTGGACAAATACCCTGATGCGGTAGTAGAGCTATCCGCGACAGAAACCGAATTCGGCACAGTTCCAGGCCGAAATGCGATTATTTGGGAAGTTCGGAATTATTGACTTGACAACCGGGAGCCGGAAGCTAATATATCAGCATCACCCCACCGGGAACGACGATGAAAACCGCGAAACTCACCGGCCGAATCCTGAAAGGTACGCTCATCGTGTCGAGTGACAAAGAACTCGCCATGTTCACCGCGGAATTCATCGAGAGCAACGGCAAACGGTCGGAATCGGTGTACAAGGTTCGCTGCGACACCCCGACGGAAGGCTATCGGGTGGAAAAGATGGAAGGGAATACCTACAACGTCAACATGTGGGACAAAACTTGCACTTGCGATGGTGCGGCGGCGGGTTTCCTCTGTCGTCACATTCGGATGGTTTCCGCTCTGACGGCGGAAAAGAAAATCAAATAAGGGGATATCATGGAATCGTGGCGTACAGTCTGGCGTGATGGGTTCGCCCCGCTAATCTCGGATTCGGGATTAGCGGAACTGGCGAAGGCACTCGAAACCGACAACCCCGCACTAGGGCAAGGGTTCACGACTACCCCGCCGCCGCTTATGTGCGTACAGGATTGGCCGGTAGAAGCCGCTTGTGCGTTGGGGTTCTGTGGTTGGAAGGGAGAAGACCTAGCGACAGTCGGCGAAGTAGAAGAATACTTCGCTAAAGCGTGTTTCAACGCCGATCGACGAATCGGTGAACCGGCCGCTTGCCGATGGTTTCTGAACTGGTTTGACGACACCCCGCGGAATCAGATGCGGGCCGAATTGCTGGCGGAAGTTCGACACGAACAAGAAAAACGAAAATCGAAGTTGACGAAATTAAGTTAGCGGGTAATATTACCCATGTCGAGACGGAAAACCCCCTAACCCGGAGCGAACGATGAACTTCTACATTCTGACGGTATACCACGGCGAAGAAAACTCAGAAGAAAAATACTGCGGAGTGTTCAGTACCTACGGTCGGGCGGTAGAGTATGCGTCGGATCATGCCAAATGTACGGTCGGATTCCGAGCTACCCCGGCTGTATTAGATCAATGGAAGGACGAAACGGATACCTACTATATCGACAAGGTTCCGGAAGGATATAACATCAAATCCTGATTCGGACCACAAACCCGCGGCGAACACTTCGCCGCGGGTATCTCTACCCCGGAGTTACTTCGATGCCCGCTCTGCACACGATGAAGTTTCACGACATTACGCACACGCTCGAATCCGTCGGCTACAGGCTGAACCCCGACGGGGATGGGTTCACGGTCAACGAACCCGATCCACGGAAGATTATCGATACTCTGCGACTGACGCAAGATTTCGGAGTCCTCCGAATTGGATTCTTTTACACATTGATCCTTCCGAACGATCAAGTTATATATATATATATATATATCGATGCGGACCAGTTCGGAACCCGAATCCACGAACCGGAGCATAACTAATGCGGCTACAGGAAGCGGAGAAAATCCTAGACTCGGCGGAAGAACTCGGAAAAGACGTTAGGCTATGCAAGTCTTTCCAGGTCGGGAAGAATGCTTACGATATTGCCGTAATCGGTGAGAAATGGGTAGTCATCGAGTGCATCATTCACGCGGGGTTTACCGCCCCCGGTTTCCGTCAGAAAGCGGAAGGGAAGAAAACTGCGTTTTTCTAATGTCAAGAGTTGACAACCTTATCGACATGGGTAATATTACCAGTGTCGAGACGGAAACCACAAACGGGAGCTAACGATGAATCTGGAAGCCGCTACCGCCGAATGGCACGCCAACCGCCCCGCCCTGATTGCGAAATGGACGGAAGCCGCTCACGCTAACTACGCTCCCTACCGTGCGACCGCTACCGAAGTCAAGAACTACGTCAAGCAGCAAGAGGCGATCTGGTGGCATAACAAGCGGAAGGAAGCGGAAGCGAAGTAAATAAAAATACCCCCGTCCGAACCGGACGGGGGATTTTCGTTTAGCGTCAGTTACTACCCGTCAAACACCGCGGCGGTTGACCGTACAGGGCGGGAAACAACGGCGGGTTAAATACCGGCTGAACAGGCAATACGAGCGGTTCCATTTTGGGCACGCCGTCAACCAGTCGGCAGCGGTAGCGGCCCGGAGCGATTCCAGGTAGCTCCGAAACCGAATACTCCCCCACCTGTCGTTGACCAGTTCCCACGGTCAGAATCACACTCTGACCACTCACAACCGCTGAACGTGCAGCTTGATAGTCCCACGCTCCCACCTTAGCGACATCATGAGAATCGACCGGAATCGTTCCTTTCGCACTTCCGTTAGAGGGAACAGTGAGAGTCAGCGTGAACTTTGCCCCGCCAAGCTTCTTTCTTGCACTCTCAGACAAATCTTCCTCAGTAATGGTGAATGTGCTACCGGGTGGTGGAACTTGCGGATGGTCACTCGGAATCCCGCCGACCAGTTTAACCGCATCGAACAACCCATACCCACGCACGCTATCACGTTCTTTGAAATTCGCCGCGGCGATGAGTGCCTTTTTGAATTCACCCTCTCGTTTATCCGCGGCGAACGCTTTCCCCTTGACTTCCACCCACAAGGCAGCACACCCCGCAACGTGTGGAGTAGCCATTGAAGTTCCGTCATAACTCCCATATCGACCGCCCGGAATCGTGCTGGTGATATCGACACCCGGAGCAACAATAAACGGGTTGCCGATCCGTGGACCACGGGAACTGAAAGGAGCTAGCTTGTCGTTCGCATCGCACGCTCCCACGCACACCGTTTCCGGGTATCCGCCCGGTGCCCCGACAGTATTAGCGGACGGACCATCATTTCCAGCCGCGGCGACAACAATAACACCTTTAGAGACTGCATACACAACCGCTTTCCGGGTTGCCTCATCGCCCTGAGACGCCCCTAGCGACATTGAAATAACGTCTACTTTAAACTCATCGACTGCATCATAAATCGCTTTCGCCGTCCAAGTCATTTGGCCTGAACCGTTATCGCCGAGTACCTTCAATGCGTAGATTTCGCAATCCGGGGCTACACCCTTCAAATCACCTTTCGCTGCAATCGTACCCGCACAATGCGTACCATGCGAGTTACGATCTGACCAACCGAAACGACTCCCGGTGTAGTCCTTCCCACCCTTAACGTTTGCTTTCAAATCCGGGTGGGATGCATCAACGCCAGTATCCAGAACTGCGACTTTAACACCCTTGCCAGTGATGCCTTTCTTATGCAGTTCTGGAACGTTAAGCTGCTTAACGCCCCAATCGTAGCCGTCGGTAACGTCGAATTTCTTGAAGCTCGCTTTCGGCGTTTCTTCGCCGGATGGAATCTTGAATTCATCCGCGGCGAATGCGGAACTACCGATTAGAGCAAGGAACAGGAGGCGGAATTTCATTTTTACCTTTCGTGTTTGTGGGTAGTGTTACGGGTCGGGGTTTCACGTTGATCGGGAGAGCGTGAAATTCTTTCGGCTTCGCTACGGGTAGTTTCGACCATTCCAACGACAGGGCGAAACCAATTGACATAACGATTGTGAACACGTTTACTCCTTCTGTCTAACGCTTGGTTGGTTGCCGTCGAAATGAATATGAACTTCCTTCGATTGAACGGCGGAATCGGGAAGTTTAATTTCGATGGGTGGCGTAGGCTGAATACCAAATTTCGCCCCCAGATATCCGATAGCAAGCCACAACAGAATACCCGCGACGTTTTTAAAAATCGGGGTTTCATACCATTTAATAGGTTGAGTATCCATATTCTTTACCTATGGGTTCCAGTATTTGAAAACTCGGAGCGTATCCCCAACTGTTTCCGTCTGGCACTCTCACATAACCCGGAAACAAATCGTCCACTTCCTCATTCGCCACCATTACCCACCCGTTCGGAGTAGTGCCCACTCCGAACACACGCGAATAACCCGGAATATGAGATATCGGAGTAACATCATAACCCGATTTCTCTAATTCATTCGCGTCGGCATACGTTAAATCTCTCACACCCCGACTAGCATACTCACTCATTAAATCAGCTGGATTATCAGAGTGTCCTAATCCTAGCGTGTGCAGAATCTCGTGTTTCGCTGTCGAACCTAAATCAATCCTATCCGTGGCGATTTTATCCAGATTCAACCCGACCCATCCGCCCCATGAACGGGGTAACGTTTCAGTTGCATTATATCCTCCGACCGCGGCGAACCCATATTGATTAGGGCTAGTGTTGAACCCGACATACACTTTCAGAGTGTCATAATCGACTGTCGTATTCTCGTTACCAAACGGAGTCAGAGCTAAGAACGTATCAAGCTTATCTAGCTTCGCTTCGATCCGCTCACTTAACTCTACCGCGGCGAGACTGATAACACCCCATTCGCTTCTCTGTTCGATACCGAATACCGGAACTAACTCAATAGTTATCGGCGTTTCTCGATTCTCAAGGGGTGTTAGATTCAACATTCTTCGCCCTCTCAAGGCCGATTAACGCTAACGCCTGAGTCATCGATTCCCCGACCCATTGTAACCCGATAAAAGCTTGCCCCGCGGGATGATTCGTCTTTATGATTTCATATCTATCGGCGTTGGTTTGGTCGCATAGCACATATAGTAAACCCGCGGGTAGGTTTCCGCTATGTTCTAGATTGGTTAAATTATTAACCGTCGCCTCTCCCATCCCGATTCCGCCGCACCACGCGGTCGCGGGAGTGCCGGGAGGCGAACCCGTCGGCACCAGCGGTGCGAGTCGTTGCGTCGGCGGGGTTGCAATTGGCTCGCCGGTGAGTTGGTCCACGAGCGAACAGACCCACGCGGCGACGGTCGGTGAAGTGCAGCAGAGCCAACAGTAGTAGGGGCGGTTTTGCATCACATCACCCCGGCGAGATAGGTTTCCAGGTTTTGTAGATCACTTCCGCCAAGCAGAGATGGTGTCGATACCGCAGAATAGATATCAACAGCTGCGTATGAACCTGTTGCGAATCCGCCGAGACACCATTGAGTTCCCGTCGTCGATGCGACCCCGCTACCGGCCGTAGGTCCGGCCACAATAGTACCGTTTTTCCTGAGTGTGCCGCTGAAGGATGACAGCGATCCGGACAGAAGTCCTACCATGACATCTGCTCCGCTTCCAGCCGCATTGAGGTACAAAACGTTCCCGCTTGCCGTCTGCACCAGTAACCCGCGATTGCTCGCGTCATACAGCAACACTCTCGGCACACCGCCACCAGACGGAGACAGTCCGAAAGTCACTCCGTCCGTATCGGCCCCGTTGTACGCTGAAGCGAGAGTGAGCGGGAAACCCACGTCTGCGTTACCGCCGATAATCACGTCATTCACCCCGTCGAACCGCACCACCCACTTCCCGCTTACCAGACGCAACGTCGGCCGTCGCAACGGGTCCGTCTGTGAAACCGTCGTCCCCTGCCACCGATCCACCCACGCCGATACCGGGTCCGTGTCGCCGGCACGGGCACGCGGGAGACCCGCACCGAACCCGACGCCGTTGTTGTTCGTGAGGTTGTTCGATCCGTGCGAGTCGGTGAAGTTCCCGGAGCGGACCAAATCCCACCACGACACTAGACCCCACGCCGTTCGTTCGGCGGGTGTCGTGTCGGCGTAGACGATGCCGTTGCCGCCTGCGTAGAGGCGTGAGGAGATGGTGCTAATGACGGACGCGATGCCGCCGGGAGGCGATTTGCCCCACGCCCACGACGCGAGTCGGCCGTTCAGGGGGTTGACTGTTGAGAGGGCGCCGAACCTGAACGGATTCGTGCTGACGAACCCGCCGCCTGACATCGCAGTCGTGTAGACCGTGCCGTCGTTCAGCCTGATTCGGATAACGTCGTTTGTTGCGTCGTGCCACGCGAGAACGAACGCCCACTCGCCGATAGAGAACGCGGAGGGTTGCACGACGGCCGGCCCGCTCGCATCGTCCGACCTTCGCACCCTCCACGTCATTTGGTTACTAGTGTTGTTGAAAAACAGGTCGAATTCGCCGCCACTAGACAGCGCCAAGCCCTTAGACACAACTCCATCAAATCCGACAACGGATGTGCGGTTCACCCACCCCGCGACCCAGAAATCTACATCTCCCGTCTGCAACGTGCTGTTGCTCGCCACACTCAACGACTGACTGCTCGCGGTCGTGAACGCCGCACTGCCGTCCGTGTAGCAGTAGTCCGGCCCCGCCAGCCACTCGCGAGGAGTGCCGGGGAGTCGGGAGGGATTCCATCGTTCCCGTCGGTTAATGCCACCAAAAATAATTGGGAACATTAGCGGATAACCATATAGAAAATTCGATCCCCTTCCGCCCCATACATATAGAAACGGTTCAAGTTATCTACTAACATAGAAGGTAGTTTCTCACCGGGTTCAATAACTAAACCTCTAGAGCCGTCATCTACTTCATTACCGCCTAACGTAATATTACCTGTATTTTCTGCGCTTGCTTGTAAATATACTAAACGACAAGGTACGTCGTCTAACCTAGTCGATTCGCCAGCAATACATTCAACTTCACCAGAAACAACATTATCGGGAACTTGCATAGGAAATCCTCTGTAGGGTACTAATCGGCAGAAGACCACTTAGGGCAAACTTGGCACACGCCACCCGGTTCGGCGACGGGTTCCCCCGCCGTACACTCATGTTTACACTTCCATCCTGAACATCCGACTTTGAACTCTATACGTTTGCCTAAATGTTCGCATTCACCCCGCGGCGAGCGTCTTAGGGCATTTTCGATATCTTTCGCGTCCCATTCGTGAATTTCTATCCAATGATCCTGAACACCGTTCGACACAATCCACTTACCATTTTCGAGTATGGCACCAGACGGAAAGACCGCGGCGGGAAAGTTCTCGGATTGATACGGCAGTCTCCAACTCTTATCACCAGTGACTAGCGGGTTAGCAGTTTGAGCAACAACCCTAAACGGCGGTTTCGCTTCAAATACGTTCACGCCGACTGTATACACCCCGTATGACCATGCTCCGAGTCTACCGTGAAACCAGTGATAGAAATAGTTACCTACTCGAATCGGCGGACATCCGCCGCTAAGCTTGCCACCACTCCACGGAAAGGTATTCGTTGTCTCAGTAAACGGGTACGCCCGGTTGCCGTTTAGGTGAATAATCGCATGTTTCGGCCCGGTTTGATACACTGCGAACAATTCCCCTTCCCACTCAAACATACTCCAATTCTTTTCCCATACTGTTCTATACTGGTAATTAGGTACAAACACTTCCGCTACGGTTAAATCATCATTCAGCCTAGCGTAAAGTTGGTTCGTCGGCCCGCTACCAGTCATCACGCCGATATACGCGATATGTAGCTTACCGCGGAATATAAATAACCGTGGGTCTTCTCTCCCCCAAGCCGCGGCCGGACACTTCAATCCATATAATACAGTGTTTCGCCGCGGCGAATAGTTTTCATCCAGTTCCGCAATACTACATTGTGCGTCTTTCCATCCGGTTCGATACGCTAGGAGCAACTTACCTTTATAGCGAATGATACTAGCATTGAAATACGCTCCCTGCTGCGACGGTGGGAGTGAGCTAGTATCGACTTTCGTTATTTTGTATTTCCCGTTGTACGCTTCCACCTTCAACGGTTCGCCACCCCATAGGATTCTGTATCGGTTGTCGTTTTCGTGTCGATGACATAGAAGGCATTCACTAGCGGTTTTCGATGGTTCCGGGTGTTCATTCTCACACGGGCGGCGAGAACTAGAATCAACACTAACCCCGCCAATATCGCCCCTGTCATAATTGCCAGACATGCCTCACTCCCCGTTTCATATAAGCTATCAGATGCCGACGAATGTTTCCAAACTGTATCCATTAGCCGCTCAAACCACGACAATTTTTGCATTTGGTTACTCTGTAAATGTTATGCTTACGTTTCCGCTATCTGCCCCGCTCACGAAAATAGAGCCTACGGAAGTCGATAGCACACCACACGAAACACTTGCAGGGGGTGCAGTATAAGTATACCCGGTTCGGACCATTCCTAGCGTCCAAATAGCAGAACCGCCGGAGAATGATGCGGGAGTCAACGTAGCGGTAATAACCCCCGTGCAACCGGAGAACGTGCCCACCCACGCCGTTCCGTTCCAATCCAGAGGAAACGAACCCGTATGACAATTAACCGGCGGAGGATTAATCCCCCACGTTCCGTAAATACGAGACGGGAACGTATGCGAGCAACCAGCTATAACGACGCCAGTATCCCCGCCGCTACCCCCACTCCCGCCACTTCCCCCACCACAATCAGCGGTAGAACCTTCACAACACCCAATGATAGCGGGTATTTCTTCGCCGAGTGTGTTAACTAAGCAACCTGTCGAATCGTATTCCAACGTCTCCAACCAGCTATACTGTATCAATACGCCGTCTTCACACGCCGTCCGGTATCGCATCAAGCTATAAACTACGCCAGTACAGTTATCAGTAATCGGGTTATCGCCACTCCCGCCGCTACCCCCACTCCCGCCGAATTCAGGGCAACCGAGTTTAGACACCATCTCATATCGATAGACGCAGTTTGGGTTCTGTCTAGCGATAACGATACAACCAACTTGCAAATCGATATTCGGCGGAGTGTTTAATGAGATATCATTGTCGAACGCGACAATACCGAAAGGCGAATCGATATAGTTACCGTCGCCATTTGGATCGTACAGTTCCTTAAATAGATACCCTACACCAGTTCCTAACACCTGAGTAATTTCAACGATCCGTAGCGGGTTAACTTCCGTAAATTGTGATGCAGTTCCCCACCCGGCGGTAACTGCCTTATCGCCGGGGGATTCAGTAGACGTAAGAGCCGCATTAGCGGTATCAACCAGCTCGTTATATCCCGCGGCGGAAATTCTTCCCCGCGGTACAATCTTCTTTTTCATACAACGTCTCTCACATCAAAAATTAGGTCTAGGTTGCGGACGTTGTAAATCGATTCGTTATCTGGCGTGAGCAATGTCGAATAAAAAGTTCCGTCGGCAGTCACTTGATAGAACCCGCGGCGAGCTTTATCCGCTTCTTTTGAAGTCCAATAATATTTATTGTTCCATCCATGCGGATCGTAGTGGAAAGTTAGCTCGAAATCCCACTCATATACAAACCCGAACATATCCGGATTCGGAATAGGCGTAATCTTCTCGAATAACATCGTTCCCGGCCGTTTACCTAGAAACGAACGATTGTTAATAGTACCAATCAACGGAACGTTATCGCCGGCCGGATCACCCCAAATTCGACGTTGCCAGTTAGTAGCGGCGAGATACGGACTATACAACTCTTGCGGTAGTCGCTTCCACACATACCGCAAATGTTGCTTAGGGAAAATCCGACCGGAGTTAAACCCGATTGGAGTACCTTTCGGGATACCGTTATCTTCCGGAGCGTACTTAAGAGTGCCCCCCGGCATGGTAATATATTCTACAGTATCTTCCGCATCGAGAAACCTAAGAAATCTGTTATATTCTCCGGTCGGCCACTCGGTTGCTTCATCTTCATCATCGAGAACAATATACAGAGGGTTCTCATACTGAACAGTGATATCAGCAGCTAGAAACGTCGAACGGCTAGCGACTCCACCCTCAACAACCATCGATTGCTCAAGTATCGTCGGTAGCTCACCTGCCCCCGGTTTATACGGTTTAATTTCCGTAATTTTCGTGGCATAGAGATATGGAGATTTGGCATCTGGGATTGTAACTCCGATATCCGGGTGAGGGATCGGAATAAGTCTATTCAACCCTTCGACGGCGTTGGTATCCTCATTGCGTTGGAGTTTGCTATAACCTAACAATGCCTTAGTCGCAATAAACCGTTGCCCCCACGGAACCCACACGGTTCTAACCCCGCCTGTTTCCGAGATACCTAACGACTCAACTGGCGAACCCTGTTCGCGTACACGACGTTCCTTCAAGTAGTCAACTTGCGGGCGGGTAATAGGAATCGGTGGCAAAGTATTATTCTCCGACCGCGGGTTTCAGTTTGGCACTCACTCTATCTAAAGCTTCGATCACTTCCGACACAAGCTTAAGCATGTCCCTCTCAAAAGGCGACACGTTCAACGCGGCGAGTTGTGCGTTTTGTGCAGCTTGAGCTAACCCCATCGATTGCGGTTGCGGAGCATTATCGAACTTAAATTGTTGAATCATCTTCTGGATATTCGCAGGCATCCGACCCGCAATACCTTCATTCGCTCCGAATTGCGGTATCTGAGGAACACCATTCACGACAGGGATATTCAACGCTTCAAAAACATCTTTGAACGGTACGCTCTCAGGTTTTTTATTGGCTAGATCGGTTCGCATTGTCGCCGCGGCGACGCTAAGTAGGTCGCCCGCTTTTACAATCTTATCCGTTCTTGCCGTGTCTTCCGCTTTATTTTTACCGAGTGCTGCATCAGCCATTTTCAGGATTGAGGCGAACGAATAGGTAGTATTCGCCGCAAATTCAAGTAGCGTTGCCCCCACTTCTTGAATTTTCGGAATGAGTTTCAGAACCTCATTCACGAAATCAATTACTGCCTTCTGTAACCAGTTGACAGCGGAAAGCGAAGTGGTAATGAACGTTTCGTACCACTTCTCTAAGTTCGGTAATATCGTATCAGTTAAGATATCCGCAAATGACAGTAGAGCCGCACCCCCGACGATAAACGCGGGAGTGAGCAACGTACCGACAACGGTTCCTAACACTTTAAAAGATGATAGGAAGGTAGACATTCCGGAAGTAGCAGAACCCAATACCGCCGCGGCGATTGAGATAGGGATAAGCGTTTTGAGCAACGTTTTCCCGATATCGCCAATCGCTTTCAATCCTTCCGATTCTTTTGCTTCCGGTTTCGCTGCCTGAGTGTCAGCGGGTTTCCTGCCAGTCACAGAATCCCGAATCGCTTTAATCAACTCATCTAGCTTAGACTCGAATCCAGTTTTCTCTGCTACTCCGGAGCTAACCCCCGACATCGCCTGATTCATTCTCGCCGCGGTATTCTCCCGTTGCGATTCAGCGGAGATAAAGATTTTCGGCTGTTGTGTTGGTTTCGCTGATTCTGGCGACGGGGGAGCAACGCCAAAAACAGCGTCTAGAGCCGCGTTCGGTCGCAGGTCGGTAGTTGGCGTCGGCGGGGGAGAAACCCCGCCAGATTGCGAGCTAGGTGGGTTTCCGGGCGATGGAACAACCCGCGGCGATTCGTCGGCGGGTTGCTTGGCTTCGACGGTGATACGAGCGACGGAAGCCGCAATGAGTTTTCCGACATTATCCATAATGTCGGAAAACTTATCGATTAACCTATCGATACCATTATCGGGAATATCCTCATCGATACCGTTCTGAATATTCGCCGCTTGCGGTGTCGTTGGGTTCAACCCAACCGACATATCGATAAGCCTACCTAGAATTGCGTCCGCAATCCCCGCGATATCAGCCTGATTTAGCGGGGTTGCCATTTTGCTTTTTAGCCTGAAAAAGTTTACGAATCATTTTCTTGTCAGTAATTCCAATCGACTGACAGAACGTTACATATCGATCATACTCCGACCGTCGCCGCGGCGAATTAAGCTTGAGTTCCAAGTTCCCTTTATCGTCTCTCTCAGTTGTTGCATAAATATGCACAATCTGAGTGAGAGTAAGATTACGAATCTCGGAGATAGTGAGCGGGTTATGGTGTCTGTTTGTCAGCCAGACAATCATTTCCCGCCAGTTTGGGAAGACGCCACTAGCTCCGACAACGTTAAAGGGTCAGAAGCAATCTCCGAAATACGCTTCTCGATTTCCTTATGCTTCGCCGCATACATAGCTTCTATTTCGTCGTCGGATAGCTCCGGGTATTTATTCCGGAGAACGATAACGACTAATTGTTTTTGGCCTGCATACGTTCGGGTTGCTCGCATGACGGGGGCACCGCCCCATTCATACTCACCCGCGGCGATTGCTGCGTTAAGTTCATGAACATTCACCGAAAAAGTTTCCCTATTCGGCGAGTTCATTTGTCGGCGTTCGATTGCATCCCACGCCCGCATTTCCACCCATGTCGAAAATTCGGCCTGTTGAGCAATCGTAGCTTCTGAAAGTAGGTAGGTCTTTCCGTTCCATTTTAACTCTGACCCTACGTTTAGAAGCTTAGCTAGCGAAATAGGTAGCGACATTATTACACCTTACGCGGGAGTAGCTTCACCCGGAACATAGAACGGACCACGGGAAGCAACGCGGAAAGTGGCGAGAACTTTACCGCGAATCTCGGTAGGCTGATTCACCGAAACCACTTCCGCGGAAGGGAAACGCCAAGATTCATCGTCCCCCAATGCGGGAGTATACGGCGAAGCTGCATTAACGCCATGCGGGTAGATTTGCAGGTTCGTAAGTCGAGTACCCGCTTTCAGGGTTGAAACAATATCGCTATCAAGTCGAAAGTGTCCTTCCAACGTAATACGACAACCGACAGTTCCCGTATCGGTTACTTGATAAGGGGCACTATCCGAATCCGTTCCGTCCAAATCGTCAGCGGAGTTTTCCACTTCACCACGGACGCGACCGACGATAAGCACCGGAGTAGCCCCGACGTTGATAAATGCCCGAAATGCCTTGCCGGAAGTAGTATCCGTTCCAACTGGCGGACCCATATTATATACCCCTTAAGGTTCAAAGGTTTCGACAATAAAAGATAAAACTTCCGAGTCAACGCCGGCCGGAAGTTGAGCAAACCCACCCGGAGCATACATACCGGATTTCACGGGTCGGATATCGTCCACAACGTTGCGACCGTCTACGGTAACGTTCGGCAGTTCTGGCCCATACAACAACTTAGCGATACCTTCACGCCACTCTTTAATTGTTGTGTCACCGCCGACCGCAGTTCCCGAACGTTGCACAATGCGGATAGTGAGCGAATAGAAACAATTCCGGCGGTGTTGTGCGTCGGTGTCGCCCGCTTGACCACTTTCATAGCTGCAACGCACTAGAACCCGCGGCGAAGTTTCTCCCTCACGCAATACGAGCGTCTTCCGTGCTTGTGCGTTGGAATCAGGGTACGCGGCAAGAATAATCGCCGCTACACTATTCTCAATTTGGGTATCTACGGAAGCCATATTACCCTTCTAACGCATAGCAAAGACAATTCCAACGAGTCTTAAGCGAACGGTTGACACACCGAATCACAACCCATACTTTATCGTCCTCATCGACAATTCGCCCGTTCTTTGTTACTGGCACTCCGAGCAACATAGATGCTCGAAGATTCCAGTTCCTCAGTTGAGTATGAACCCCTTGCGATTGCCCATACTCATAGTCTTCTTTCGTCGGTTCCTCAATCAACGCTTCGATGTCTTCGATGGTTCCGCCGACAGGGTTACTATCCGATGACGTAGCATATGGGATATAGTTGACTAATACTTTCGGCTGAAAGTATTCCCAATGAGCGTCAAGGGTAGCCGCTCCGAAACTCACGGAACCACCGAAGTAATTTGGTACGGTTCAAACAGCAGAATCAACCCGTTAATTTCCTTGATACCATCGATGAGCATTTGCAAGTAATCTTTAAACGATACCGACTGCCCTTCGATAGTATAGTTTGGCGACGGGTTCAACGTAGCGGCGAGCAATGCCGTAAGCAATTGCTCCCTACTCGTTTTTAATGTCGCCAAAACATCCATTACGCTTGCTCGTAAGTGTATTTACGGGTAGTGTGCAAGATACCGAGTTGTTTGTTATAGACTTCCATCGCTTCCAGCCGATCTTCAACCCCTTCAATCAACGCTTTCGGTTCGCCTTCCAGCTGCACATAAAACGATTTTTTACCCGCAACGGGTTTATCGTCCACAAACGTCACTTTTGGGGTATCGACCGGAGGGGGAACAACCGGCGGAATAACTTTGCTAAGATCGATATTCATGGTAGTTATATGTTAGAGATACCCGCGGCGAATGAGCGATTTCGCCGCGGGTTTATGGTTTATTAGCTAGCCGCGTTGTTAAAGGCCAACGTAACTTCACGCGGTTCTTGAACAACTGCAACACCGAACCCGCCAGCCTTCACAGCGTACATGATATCCTTATCGAAATTACGCTCACTGTTCGGCGGAAGTTGTTCCACCCGCACCGGGTAAACTTCCCGCCACCCGAAAGCACGGTCAAACCGCCCCGCAATCGTAATCGTGTCGGCCTTAGCAGAAGTGTAGGAACCTTCCGACACCGCCAACGCCTGAACGAATTGCGACGTATTCGTCATCTTGATATTGCCGTCAAGCGGGTTTCCGCTCACGGTCAAGTCACCCGCCGCAGTACCGTTGATACGGATATCGGTAGCGTTAAGGATACGCTTAGCGTCATACCGTTTGATTGGCATAACAAACATATCTTGAACCATACCGTTCAGCGGAAGGCCAGTTTGCGGGTCGGTTTGATTCCGCAGAACTTGTTCCAAACGGTTCACACTCTTGTAATCAACGAGTGTGAAATCGTTCAGCAAGTTCACCCATGCACCGGAGCTACGGTAGGTGTTAGCTGCCGTACCGTTTTGGCTGAATGGGTTCACGATACCCAAGAACACCCGCATTTTACGGCGTTCTTCTTCCCAACCCGTCATTTCACCAACACTATCGGCCATATCGTAAATCTGTTTGGTCTTGTCGGCAAGAACCAATTCCATCGTTACGTTACATTGATACCCGAACTTTTGAGGGGCTGGGTAATCAATGTACAGTTGGCCGAAAGCCTGTTGCGGGTAAGTCATCCCCTGTTCAACAGTACCGGGCAATTGCGACACGCGGCTAACAATTTGCTCCCGGCTTGCTTGCAGGTTGTTATCCACAATCGGGATAACCGGGAAGATGGATTTCCCAATCTGCGAAGTAAGTTCGTACTTCTGCCGGACGCGACCGATCAGGATTTGACCAGTCACGGCGAAGAAAGCCGAGCTATCGACAACCGACTGTTCACGGACGTTCATAGAACCATAAATTGCTTTACGCAATGCGGCTTCATACGAATCGCCTAGCATACCTTCCGCCAAACCGCGGAAGGAAAGCCAGGAAGGATCGATATATTTCTTATCGACTGCTTCCCGCAAATACAGATTACCTTTTTCAACCCCGCCGCTATACGCTTCGCGGAGTTTAATACCGATGTTCTTCATTTAATCTCCCGCGTTAGCGGATTAGGGTATGAATATTACGGACGAGCGTTAGGAGCAAGGACAGACATCACCCGACAAAGCACTTCGGTAACGTTGGCTCCACCGGAACCTTTCACCACTCGGAAGCAAGAACTAGCGGCAACGGCTTTTTCAAAACTGGTATCGATGAGTGCGTTACCAGCTGCCTTAGATGGTCCGAGCGTATCCCCAATTTCGTAAGTGGTGGACGTGCAAGGCACCATATACAAGCCGTCGGATACAACGCGGATAATGTTGTCCTGCATGTTGCCCGGAATCCGGGCAACGTTCGCTTGTTTCAGTTGGTCAGTAACACCCAGAAACTTTGCGACGAATGCGGCTTGAGTAGTCGCAAGGTTCGTGTTCCAAGTTTCGTCACTGGCAAGCGTGAGAGTACCACCAGTCAGAGCACACGCATACCAGCTATCAATAGCCTTCGCGGTGGCAATCGGAACTTCAATGCACCGGGTTTGATCCGCAGTCGAACGAGCATCGATAGGCATGGGTATAACTCCAATAAGTTACAGGTGTGAATTAGTTATTCAGGTCGCCGAACAGCCGAGCAACTTCCGCGGCGAT